>Ga0247732_10000257_pt1 | contig 31219 bp, 17 predicted proteins | sample UWRJL163409C2_FD_180940 | JGI IMG/M metagenome (GOLD analysis project Ga0247732, IMG submission 180940) | Plant litter microbial communities from Arlington Agricultural Research Station in Wisconsin, United States - UWRJ-L163-409C-2 | ecosystem: Environmental > Terrestrial > Plant litter >...
AAAAATAAAAAGGTATTAATTGAGGCATATATATTAATATAAAGGGGTTTAGTATAACACTAATTAAAACAAAGTATTAAAAAAAAAAAGAATTAAAATAAAGTAAAGAACTAAAAAAAAAAAGAGTAAAGTAAAGCAAAGCAAAGGAGTTATACCGAATATTGAAAAAAAAAATTTGCTAAACAAGTTGTCCGGGTTTATACTAATAGTGTATGAGTATCATTAGTATAAGCCAATAAGATTAGTATATAAATACTATAGTTATAAATTATTATTTATTCTTCCTGAATTTATTTACTAATTTTTCGAAAAACTGTTTAAACCTTTCTCTTTTTTTCATACTAGAGACAATACCCTGGGCTTTTTCTTCATTTCTTATCTCGATTTTAGTGTTCTTAGCCATATCGCTTTGAATATCTATTAAACGAGGAAGAACTTCTAAATAAGCTTTTCATAGTGCTTCACTTTCTTTATCAAAAGTTCCTTTTATATCTTTACTCTGGGCATCAGCTAAGTACTGCTCAAATTTTTTAGTTTGTTCTTTATATAAATTTCGATTTCACTCCATTTGTTTGAGAACCTTTTTTTTTCCCTCTAGGGAATTGTATTCGTCTTGCCCCGGCAATTGTATGCTAGCGGGGTTGACTTTAGGTTTATTTAGCTGAGATTCAAGCTCCATTATTTCAAGTTTAAGGTCTGATATTTCTTTAGTATCCATAGCGACTCCCTTCCCTTTACCTTTGTTAGCTTCAAGTTCTTCTAAATCAAAAAGCATAGTTTTTTTTCTAGATAATATATCTCTTTTTTTTAGTTCTACTTCCTCCCGCCGAGCAGAAAAACTATTATCTCCTAGGTTTTTTAGATTAGAGCCATAAATAGAGTTAAGGTTATCAGGTAAATTGGTATTCTTAACATTTTTTAGAGCTTTTTGCAAAGAACTTAACATGTCTCAAGTGTACCTACCATCTTTTGATGGCTTGGGTTGTACAGTCACCAAATGACCTGCTTTTCCTATAGGTACTTTTTCAGCTAAAACTGGTTTATTAGAGGGAACCGTAGCCCTAGTATTAGATGAACCAGGATTATTACTTACATTACTGTTAGAACCAATAGTATCAGTCTTCTTGTAATTGTCAGCAGGTGCTATATATTTAATATTATTTGGCAAATGGTTTTTAGACCCTAAATAATTAAAACTTTGCTTATTTGGAAAAAATTCCTCTATTAAACCTAATATAATTAGACGAACAACGGGAACATGCATGGCGTAAAGTACCCCCGGAAAAGTTAATAATAGAATTTCCTGGATATAATCAAATTGAAAATAATAATACAAAAAATGTCTAGATATAATAGCATACAATCCTAACATAATACATAGAAAAATATTTTTTCGATTAAATTTAGATTTAATTCTTATAAATATACGAACAAACTTAGGGGAGATATATTTAGATAAAATGTAGACAGTAATAGCTATTATAGCAAAAGTAGAAATAAAATAAAAAAAATAAAAAGATGTTAGTTGAGGCATATGTATGTGGTTTTTTTTGTAAGAGTTTAATACAACACTAATTAAAACAAAGTATCAAAAAAAAAAGAATTAAAATAAAGGAGTTATACCGAAAAAATTTTTAGCTAAGTTCAATATAAAATCATAACAGTAAATATAATTTTATATTGGCTAACCAATTTATAATCTACAATAAAAAAAAGGGGTTACCTTTACCTCTAATCAATTTACAGGTACATGGGCCTATTCCTTTTTTTTTATTTTTATTTTTATTTTTATACCTATTATTGGCCAGTTAAATTAACAGTATAAGTTACCTATTTGTGTATTAATGTATAATAGTCGTGTTCATAGATAAAACAATCTCCAATATGCCCCAACCATACGCATATTAGCATGACTAACTACCTTTATAAATAAGAATATAGTCTCTAAAAATTTAAAAATAATATTAAATTTTAAAATTGCAACTGAACAGGTTAAATATAGTGGTCTGTATACTTTATTTTAATAAAAAAAAAGGATAAAGACTAAATAAAAATCTTTATTGTTCTTCTAATCAAGTAAGGAATTTTTCTAATGACACTGATTCTATAACTATAGGCATAGAACTGTGTAATATACCACAAATTTCTGAACATTGACCGTAGAAAACACCTTCTCTATTAATAAAAACAGATACTTGATTTAATCTTCCAGGATAAGCATCACATTTTATTCCTAAAGAGTTACAAGAAAATGAATGTATAACATCACCTGCTGTTATTATAAATCTAACATGTGTTAATTCAGGTAATATAACTCTATTATCAACCTCTAACATTCTTAATGCCCCATTTTCTAAATCAGATTCAGGTATTATATATGAATCAAATTCTATAAACTCATCATTTGAATCTAAGAAATCCGGATATTGATAACTTCAGTATCATTGATGACCTTCTGCCAAAACTGACATTGAAGGGTCACTTATTTCATCCATTAAATATAATAACTTAAAAGAAGGGAAAGCTATTAAAATTAAGATAACCGCAGGTGTAATTGTTCATATTAATTCTATTAATGTACCATGGTTTAAATATTTATGTGAAATAGGTGATTTTGTACTAATATAATTTTTTGTTATAGATAATAAAATTCATCCTACAGCAAATAGTATTATTACTAAATAGTACATTATATTATCATGTAATTCAACCAACCCTTCCATCTGTGGTGTAGCACTATCTTGAAAATATATTCCTCAAGGGCTTGGGGCGTCAAATTTTAAAATCAAATTATTAAGCAATATTGACATAAGTTAAATTATAATTTTCTATATTAAAATCTTTAAGAATATAAATTATAATTTATAATTTATATTCTATATATTTGTATAAAATATAGATAAGAAATACATATATAACATTAAGCTTCTTTATTGTATTATTTTTATAGGTATTCTTCGTCAGTTAAATTTATAGCATAAGCTACCTGTTTATGTATTAGTATACAATAGTCGTATTCATAGATAAAACAATCCCCAATATGCCCCAACCATACGCATATTAGCATGACTAACTACCTTTATAAATAAGAATATAGTCTCTAAAAATTTAAAAATAATATTAAAATTTAAGATTGTAGCTGAATAAAGATAGTGTGCCGTATACTTATTTTTTTTTAGAAAAAAAAAAAGAAAAATAATTAAGATCTTAATTTTTCTATACGGTCCTTGATCACCATTTTTCTTTTTTTAGATGGTATTTAGCTATTACTTCCTTTATCTTCGTTATCTCAGGAGACACTTAATAAATTAGCTAATGCTTGATCTACCTCCAATTGTTTTTTTCTGGCAACCTTTATATCTTGGTCCAGCATAGCTTGTTTCTCAGGGTCACTAGTTTTTCCCTTCGCATCTTCTAGCTGTTCAATATCCTTAATAATCTTCTCTGAGTCTTTAATAAGAGATTTAGTATCTAATTCAGAATATTGATTAACAGGTTTTTCACTACTTCCTCCTCCTGAACTTCCTCCTGCTGAATCTTCTCCTACTGAATTATCTTGTTTTAGTTTTAGAAGAGCTAATTTACGTGTTAGTTCTTCTTGGTCAAAAGGATCAAGATTAGATTCACGTTTAACTCCTCCTATCAAATTATCTTCTTTTAGTTTAAAAGTAACTAATCTACGTTCAAGTTCCTCCTGGTGGAAGGCATCAAGACTAGGTCTACGTTTAACTTCAACTTCGTCTTCCTGTTCCTCAGCATTAGTTTGGATAAGATAAAGTAGACGGGCTACTTCTTTTTGACTCGCGTTACTTTCAGGGCCTACGAATAGACTTTCAAGTCTTGCTGCACGTCTCTCGTTTAGTTGCTCTTTACGCTCAGCTTCTTCTTTAGTATTATGCTCAGCTTGTTCTTTAGTATTATGCTCAGCTTGTTCTTTAGCTTTAGCCTCAGCTTCTGCTTTAGCTATACGTTCACGTTCTAGTAGTTCCTTATATTCATCTAATTGAGCCTGAGTTGGTGTCGTATCACCAGGACCTCGTAACTCTTCTCCTGCTCGTGATTTTCCCTTTTTTACTCAGGAAATTCGTTCCTCTTTATCTGAATCACCATGATCAGTACGACCATCAGAACTGGCACTATCAGCACCATCATCAGAACCCTTAAGCAAGTCCAACTTTCTTCATTCTCAGGTCTTGTAGTTCTTAATTAAATGAACAATATTACCTCAATTATCTTGTAAGTATATAAAACTACAACTACCCATAAAAGAGCCTAGATAAAAAAGATGATCTAGGTTTAAAAATATACCGATAAGAGTATTGCTATCAGCCCCCAGTAAATATTGGAAGGTAGATTTTAAAATAATACAAACAAGAAGTGAAAATAAAATTAAGCCGACTTTTTTTAAATATTTTAGAATACTACTCCTGCGACCGAAAGATTCCAGATTGTAAAGGTAAACTAACGAATGCGTGAGGTTTAGGTGGACTAGATAAAGCTCATTCTAAACTAGGATAACTTCTATTTAATAAAGATTGTAAAGTATCGGTGTAAAACTGAGGACTTAATCAAGGATGTCTACCGGCATATAGGCCAGCAACTAACTGGTCATATACAATATATAAAAATAAAGCAGCAGCTACTACACTAATTATAGATCCAAAACTACTTATTAAATTTCAACCTGCGAAAGCATCAGGATAATCGCTAATTCTTCTAGGCATTCCTTGTAAACCTAAGAAATGTTGTGGGAAGAATGTAAGATTAACCCCTGCAAATAAAAGTCAGAATTGAGCTTTAGATAATTGTAAATTATAGTTTAAACCTAATATTTTAGGTACTCAATAGTATCATCCACTAAACATTGCAAATACAGCTCCCATACTTAAAACGTAGTGAAAATGAGCCACTACATAATAAGTATCATGAAAAGCTATATCCAGAGAAGCATTAGCTAAAACAACACCACTTAATCCTCCAATTGTAAACATGAAAACAAAACCTAAAGCAAATAACATAGAAGGAGTTAATTTAACAGAACCTCCGTAACATGTAGCTAATCACGAGAATATTTTAATTCCTGTAGGTACGGCTATTATTAACGTAGCTGCTGTGAAATATGCTCTAGTATCCACGTCTAGACCTACTGTATACATATGATGACTTCAAACGATAAATCCTAAAACTCCAATAGACATCATAGCATATACCATACCTATGTAACCAAATACTGATTTACTTGAATTAGCTGATATTGTTGTACTTATTATACCGAAAGCTGGTATAATTAAAATGTATACTTCTGGATGCCCAAAAAATCAGAAAAGATGTTGGAATAAAATAGGATCACCACCTCCTGCAGTTTCAAAGAATGAGGTATTAAAATTTCTATCCGTTAAAAGCATTGTAATTGCACCGGCTAACACAGGTAAAGATAATAATAATAGTACAGCTGTTATAACTACAGCTCATCCAAATAAGGCTAATTTATGTAATCTTATTCCTGGTGTTCTCATATTAGCTATTGTAGTTATAAAATTAATAGCTCCTAATAAACTACTAACACCGGATAAATGTAAAGCAAATATTGCTAAATCTACACTTGGCCCACTATGACTTTGTACCCCTGATAAAGGAGGATAGATAGTTCACCCTGTACCGGCTCCACCTTCTATACAAGCTGAAAACACTAGTAGTAATAAACTAGGTGGTAATAATCAAAAACTGATATTATTTAATCTAGGGAAGGCCATATCAGGACCTCCTATTATTAAAGGTAATAAGAAATTACCAAAACCTCCTATTAAGGCAGGCATAACCATAAAAAATATCATTAATAAAGCATGAGCTGTTATAATACTATTATATAATTGATTATCAGCTATGTATTGTACACCTGGTCCACTTAATTCCATTCTAATTAAAACAGAAAAAGCTGTACCCAGTAGCCCTGAAAATAATGCAAAAATTAAATATAAAGTCCCAATGTCTTTAGCATTAGTAGATAAGAATCATCTTTCTGTTCAACTAGATATTGAAGATATTAATAGGCTTTTTTTGCTAGATTGAGATAAGTATTGATCTGAAAGCATTATATAAAGTCAATAGAAATCATGATGATTAAAAAAATTTTTGTTATAAAATTGTAATTAGTACTCTTACTAAGTTTAATACACATAAATACATTAATATTAAATGATAGTAGGAGTACTAATTGTATGTACTATTAAGTACATAAAGGTCTAGATACAGTTAATTATTTAAGAATAATCCCTAAAACTCCCTTAAATTAATTATACCTGTAAGAATTTAGCTTACAAGGAAAAAAATAAATTTAAATTGTTTTAGTATAACTTTTATTTAAATATAAATCTACTAAAGTATTTTCGATTAAACTAATAGCAGGTACTATTACTACAAAATAACTAAAATATAAAACAGTACTAAATTGTCCTAATTCTATAAAAGGACTTTCCACATGACAAGCCCCTAATTTCATCAAAATTAATATATTAACTACAAAAACTCAAAAAGCAAATTTACTTAAGGGTCTAAACTGTAAACCTTTTGATCTACCTAGATCAGTTATAGGTAATAACAATATAGCCAATATAGCGCTAAGCATAGCTATAACCCCTAATAATTTATTAGGTATAGATCTAAGTATAGCATAGAAAGGTAAAAGGTATCATTCTGGTACAATGGCAGGTGGAGTTTGCATTGGGTTAGCCATTATATAATTATCACTATCTCCTAAAAGATTAGGTAAAAATGCCACAAATAAACTTAAAACAAAAATAAAAATAAAAATAGTTATTAAATCTTTGAATAAATAATAAGGAGCAAATGTTACTCTATCATAATTACCAGAAACACCTAAAGGATTACTTGAACCAGCTGTATCATGAAGTGCTATTAAATGCATTAATACTAAAGCTACTAATATAAAAGGTAAAACAAAATGTAAAGAAAAGAATCTATTTAAAGTAGCATTATTTACAGAAAAACCTCCTCAAATGAACTCCACGATATCTTGTCCAATTCAGGGAACAGCACTTACAAGGTTAGTAATAACTGTAGCACCTCATAAACTCATTTGACCATATGGTAAAACATAACCAAGGAAAGCAGTAACAATCATAAGTATAAATATCACTGTACCTAGTGCTCAAACTAATGTTCTAGGAGCTCTATATGACCCATAATACATTCCTCTACCTATATGTAAATACACTAAGAAAAAGAAAGCTGAAGCCGTGTTACTATGTAAATAACGGACTAATCATCCATTGTTTACATCACGCATAATATGCTCTATAGAATTAAAGGCTTCTAATACATTAGGGCTATAATGCATAGCTAAAGTTACACCTGTTATAATTTGTATAACTAAACAAAGTAATAATAAAGAACCAAAGTTTCATAAGTAACTTATATTACTAGGCTGTGATGCATCGATAAGGTAAGAATTAACTAATTTTAATAAAGGATGACTCTTGAATATTCTCATAGTAGGGGTATATAAAAAAAAAAAGATATATATATATATAGATAATAAAGATCATTAAACCGACTCAAGTTAATTAATTAATATAATAATAAATCTTATTAAAACTTTAAAATATATTAGTACATTTATTCATAATAATAATTTGATATTATAAATTTAACATTAAAATATTATAAATTAATGTTAAATTCTAAAATAAAATGTTATTAAATAAAAAGGATGCATGAGAATCGAACTCATATTGTTATATCCGCTTTACCTTTAAGCTAACAAACTTAATAATTAAAATTATATATTTAATACTCTTAAGGTACGGCCCAACCTTCACATAGTACCACCGCAGTCTTCCTGATGTTACATTTATAATAAGAATTAGAAGGCTTAGCCGCAATAATGCCATCATAACATCCAATTCTAAACCCCGTCTGACTAGTCCCTCTGATATTGTAGGTATTTTTTTTATCCACTACACTCATCGGTGGGACAATACCATGACTCCCTGCCTGACCGGCTAAACTGAATTCTTGCCGTTTACCTTATTTTTCGTTAAAGCCCCTGTGATTGTATCTGAAAACTCTAAATATTTTACAAATTTTTTAGGTTTTGACTTTTCCCTAAGTAACTTATAAAAAAGTTACTTAACCTTTTTTATAGTCATTTTTATTAAATAATTATTATTTTTTTAGTTAAAAACATAATCGCTAAACAACTTATTTAATTTTACGGTCATTACCCGATAATTACATGGATAAGCTACTAATAAGGAATATAAGCATTAAGTTTAAATACTTTTAAAAATTTAACACACAACTGAAAATTTTCAACGAAATAAAAAGAGTAAACCCCCCTTTGTTATTTACCTTAAACTTTAGAGAAAATAAAACAAATACTAATAACCTAGACTGGAAGTGGGGGGGGAGGTTAGAAGTTTACCCTTAGGTTATTTAATTCTAAGGCCAAATACGAATATAAAGACAATGGAGGAATCGAACCTCTTACTTAAGATTTGCAGTCAAAGTGTAAACCATTTACTTCATTATCTTAGTATTATGCTAATAAGGCATAATATAGAGTAACAAACTTAAATATGTAGTTTATAATAAGTAAAAGGCTAAGCTTAAAAAGATAAAGAAGGCTATCCAATAATTATTTATTTTTTAATAATTTACCTATATATTCTATAGTAGATGAAGTATTAAACTTGTAAATAGTTGTGATTTGTCTACTTTCTATTTTTAAGGCGCTTTTACCTAATTCATATACAAAACCTATAGTTATAATAGATATAAAACATAATGCAATAATTAACCCGTATATATTATTTACATATTCACTAACTGCAAAAGGAAAAGTTAATAATATTTCTAAGTCTAATAATAAATAAACTAAAGCAAAAATAAAAAATTTTACACCAAACTGTGTTCTATTTTGACCTAAAAAACTATGAAACCCGCATTCAAATATACTATATTTTTCTTGGTAAGGGTTATGGGGAGCAAAAAAGAAATTAATAACTAAAAAAAGTAAAGCAATTATAGATACAAATAAAATAAAAAATGTCATACTACTCATTTAATTACTGAATAAAACTTGTACCAATATGGTACCCATACTTAATCATTCTTTATTCATAAACATAAACAATAAAATTACTAGTGTTATAACAGAAATAGTAATAGAAAAAGGGCTAGAAATAAAGACTTCTTTTTTATTTTGTTTATTTAAAAAAGAGTTATCTAATAAAGGATTATATTCATGTTCTGGAGAATAGAAAAAAATTTCTTTGATAATACTCAAGTAATAAACTGCCCCTATTACACTAGTAAGTATTGCTATTAAAGAAATAAAAATATATCCATTATCTAAAGCGGCACTTAATACCATTTGTTTAGCAAAAAATCCTACCAAAGGTGGTATACCTACAAAAGAAAAAATAGTAATAGCTAAACTTAAAGACAACACAGGGTTTATATAAAAATAACCTTTTAATTGACTAATTAACTGTATAGGAGAATTATTTTTATCTAATAAAGCATTAAATTCGGAGTTTTTACTTATATAATTGTATAAAGAAAACCCTATAGTTATTAATATAATAAAAATATTTAAATTACTAATCGAATATTGAACTAAGTAAAATATAAAAGCTTGTGTTGATTCTATGCTAGAAACACTTAAAGCTAATAATATAAATCCTACATGAGAAATAGTACTATATGCTAATAATCTTTTTATTCTGAATTGTGTTAAACCTACTACAGTACCTATTATTAAAGAAAGAAGAGAACTTATCAATAAACCATACGTTCAGCTAAATTCAGATAAAGAATTATTTGTATGATAAACTAAATCTAATAAAAATATAAAAATAGAAATTTTAGCTATAATAGCCACAAATGTGGTAACTATAGTGGGTATAGCATCATACACATCGGGAGATCAAAAATGAAAAGGTGCTGCACTTACTTTAAATAAAAACCCGATACTAAATATAAGTAAAGAAAAATTTAAATAATAAGATTTATATCACGAAGTTAAATTATCATTCACATCACTTATACTATTTATTATGTATAAACCGTCTAAGCTTGTAGTCCCTGAATTAGCGTACAATAAACTAGTACCTAATAAAATAAAACAAGAACTTAAACCTCCTAATAAAAAATAAATTAAACCTCCTGTTGTAGATAATTCTGAATTTCTATATATAGTACTTAATAAATATAAACCATAACTTTGTAATTCTATAGATAGAAAAATAGAAACTAAATCATTTGTAGACATTAAAAATGTAGCACCACTAATAACAAACAATAGAATTAAAGGGTATTCTATTATTTTCATGTGTTCTCCCATTTTATTTAAAATTTTTGTTCTATAAAGTAATAAAGGATTAAATAATACAGAAAAAGATAATTTATCAGATAAGACTTTTCTAGGGTAGAAGCTCGTTAATTGTAGTATTAATATACTAATAAAAAAAATAAATATGTGAAATATTTGCGTTATATTCGTAATATGAAGTAAACCTCCATGTAAACCTATACCTTTACTAATAAGAGATAAACTCATTATATCGTGTAAAATACAGTAAATTAGGGCTATGATTGATACTCTATTAAAAAGAATAGACATATCTCGTCTTAACGTGACGGCATTAGAAAATAATAAAGACAATATTGAAATTATTAACATAAAATTTTTTTTTTATTTTCACGTAAAATACGCATAGCCTGAGGAGAAAATCGAATTCTCATCTTTAATGTATGAAATTAAGGTTTTACCTTTAAACTACCCGGGCTTAAATAATATACATTATAATATTTAATTCAAAAGGTGTCTAGGACTATTTCTTTTTACTAAAAAATTTTTGAGGGATAATACTCTGAGTTGAACAGAGAACCTACTGTGCCACATACAGTCGCTCTACCGATTGAGCTATATTGTCCTAAAAAGGTAGGGAGACTTCCTCAGTGATGAATATGTTTAATAGTATTAGAATGTGATCAAGCATACCTTTTATGCAAATCAAAGTTTCTATCCAATAAACTACTTTTACACTAATGAATATATATATGACCTCTTACACGGCTAAACTTATTACCAGTATAGTTAGCCTCATATTACCAGCAATAACGGGGATTAGAGCCCGCCTCTGCAGTTGTTGGACCACCGTTTTTGGGAGAGAAAGCGGCTGTAGGAATATCTCCGTCAGCATAATCACCAAGTCTAATGTCTGCAACCCTCTGACCTCTAAGTAAATCAGTATCAATAGGCAAAAAACGGTGATCTAGTGTACCGGCTCGCCGCAGTATGCCTATAGGCAAAGGTATAGCACATCGTCTTAATAAACTAACGCTGAATGGTGTTGATGCTCTACCAGGTCTAGGAGTCAGCATAAAATATACTTGTTAAAATACCTTCCCCCCCTTTTTGCCACCTGTTCACGGTTCGTAAAAAAAAAACCCGAATTATAGCTAGTATGGTAGAAAAAAGCACCCCTAAAATATAAAATTACGTATTAAACGGCATTCGTTTAATTAAAAACCCTGACCTAACCTAGTAAACGAACTTTGGGCAACTAAAGTGTATAATAGTAAATTAAAAACCATCTAAACCAAATATATATTATTAGAACCCCAAAGTATCATATGTTCGATGTAGATCCGAACAATTATGTTGGAGTGATTCGAACACTCAAATGCAGACACCAAAAATCTGTGACTTACCCATTAGTCTACAACATAGAAAGTTAAAAATAATGAGTATTAAATTAGTTATAGTAAAAAAAATAATATTCCTTTTTTTTTATTACAGGTAATAAGACTTGAACTTACACGGCTCGCGCCACTCCGGCCTAAACGGAGTCTGTCTACCAAATTCCAGCATACCTGTTGCCCAAAATCAGACTCGAACTGACAACCAAAGCAGCTTCAATGCTCTGCTCAACCAATTGAGCTTCTCGGGCTTTACACAAGTATATATTAGGTGTGTCTTAGCATTAGGTTTATATACCCTTTTATTATATACCCCCTTTTTATTATCCTCTTTAAAATTAAACATTTTGGTAAAATATTTATTGACTAAAGAGTTTACTTTAAGTAAATAAACTAAATATTTTACTAAAATGGAGTCAGAGAGGCTCGAACTCTCCAGAATAACTTGCAAAGTTACCATTTTACCAACTAAATTATGACCCCTGATAATTTAAACAGAACAATAATTTAAAAAGAATAATATATAATATTATTAATATCCAAGGAACGACTCGAACGTTCACGGCTACTAACCGACACGGCTTAAGCATGTTATGTCTACCATTCCATCACTCGGATTTAAAAGCCACTATATTATCACCAATCATAAAAAAAAAGGGATGGGGTGGATAGTAATATAGGATAAAAAATAATAATTACAGTCTTACATATCCTATATGTAGTGACTCTATGTACATTAGGACTAAAGTGACTTGAACACTTACTAAGACTGTCATGAGCAGTACGCTTTACCAATTAAGCTATAGCCCCTTTTTATAGTAAATTCCCTATTACTACCTAATCTTAAATAAAGACTGAGGATTAACATGAAGGAACTAAATATTAGCCCTAAGATCTCAAGTCTCAATAGTAGCTTAACAAATTTTAAGCATTAAGCGGATAAAGGATTTGCACCAATGTCTTTCGGTCATGAGCCGAAAATGTTACTATTACACTAACCCGCACGAATAAATTAACTGTAGTCTATAATTAAACTAAAACCAAGTTTAGTAATATACAATTACTTTATTTTTAGTCTTAAGTTTTATGTTTGTTATATATACATATTTGGACTAGACGGGGATCGAACCCGCGAAAGTAGCATCGAAAGAGCTATGTCGTACCACTTGACTACTAATCCTCAAAAAAAGGGGGTTGGGTAAGCCCGATGTAAGAATCGCACTTACTTCAACTGATTACAAAACAATCGCATTACTGTTATGCTAATCAGGCTAAAGCTATTATGTATGATATATATATTAATTAGTTTTTTATAAAATTAGTACTTAATTCCTTAAAATCTCTAGATTATTACAAATTAAGCCTATCAGCGTAATAATATATTACGTATATTTAAGAAATATCTTAAGGTAAGTTTCGTGCCTATATGCTTTCAGCACTTATCTTTGACTAACTTAGCTTTCCTGCCGTGCTTATGCTATTTATTTACTTAAGTGACGATAACATCCTCCCTTAAATTAATATAATCAATCCCCTGTTAAGAAAATTGATTTATTAATAAATTAATATTGGGCACATAAACAACAGGTAAACCATAGGTTAATAAAACTGCTATATCAATTAAGGTATAACAATAGTACCCCATGTTCCTTTCGTACAAGGTTAATCCTTATTATATTCTAACTCCCTCTAGAAGATAGAAACCATACTGTCTCACGACGTATTTAACCCAGCTCATGTAACTTTTTAATCGACGAACAGTCGTACCCTACATAGTTTCTGCATCCATGAGGATAAGTTAAGCCGACATCGAGGTGCCAAACCGCGCACTCATTTTGTACACTCTTGCGCAAATTAGCCTGTTCAACTTGTTATCATATTAATTTATTTCCATCATTCACAAAATGGTTCAGACTATTTCTTCATTTCTTTTTTTTTTATGTATTTATTGCTATTAAAAACCTAAATTTATTTACCACTAATTCAACCTTTAACTGCAAAAGCACCAATACGCCGTTTAGATGTAAATATAGAATACTCTACATTAGGTTTAATATAACCTCGCATATTAACAGAAGATAATCCTTTATAAGATGAATCGATATTTTTTAATCCACCTTTTCATTTTACTTTAAATACAGATCTATCAGCTCTATAACGTTTAGTTAATCTCCCTTTAACTTCTAACCTTACACCTCCCATATTTTTATAATTTATAGAATCAAATATAATTTTATATATTTTTATATAATCCTTTTTAAAATTAATATTTAAGGTGTAGCCTTTAACATTAAAGTAAATTTTATTTAATAACTCAGATAAATTATTACTATTTAATATAGAACTTATATTAAGCTTTTTAAATTTATTTTCTAATAAATTAAAATCAATAGTTTTCACCGTTGCACTTTTTTCTATTATTCTATTTACTTTAGGTAAAACAGCTTTATTTAAAATGGTATCCATCATTTTAATTATATTGGCATTTTTATCATTTATTTTTAGTGTTAATATTTTAGTAAACAAGTCGCTATTAAGAATAATAGATTTCATGTTTACAATGTTAAATATCACTTTTTTATTATAATATTTTATCATCAAGTTACTTAATCTATATAAAAGTTTTTCTTCAAATTTATATTTATTAAGATTTAATCTTAATTTATATTTTCTAAGAAGTATTAATTCTTTATGTAATAAAGCTTTTGTGTATTTAATATATCAAACTAATTTTTTAGAGCTACCAGTATAATATTTAATACCCCCTAATTGACTATTTATAGATATTCATAATTTAAGTTTATTATAAAAAGATTCTTCTAAATTTTTTATTTTTTTTAATAAAGATATTTTCTCTCTATTATAAACATAAACAGTTAAAATAGCTTTAGCATTAGTATGTTTTATTTCTGCTTTACTTACAAATATTTTATTAAGAGATAAGTGTCTATATCTACGAGGTCTATATTTATTAAATAAAAATTTATTATTAAAATGTAAATTAAAATAATCTTTTATTAATGAATTAATATTCAAATCATAAACAGGTAGATTTTTTATATGATTATGGTTAAAAACATAAATACTATTTTTTCACTCTTTAGAAACAGGGGGAAAATATTTAGTATTTCCTGCTGCTAAGTTTTTTAGATTAAAAGGTATTAATTTAGAATTCTTTTTAATATACTTATTAAAAATATATATATTTTTAGTGTTAGATTTAATATTCATATTAGTATCCGTATTCATATTTGTATTATTGTTTACATTAAATTCCATTTTTATTTTCAGGTTTATTTATTTTACATATTTATATACATAATCCAAAAGAAAGTTGGGTATTAATAAAGGATTATTGTTAGCATTACTCACCTTATAGTCGTTGAACGGTTTTATCTTTTATATACTATGCTAAGATAAATTTCGCTTCAAATTTACTTAAATTATAAAAGTAATTTTTGAAATTAACCCAATATATTCTCAATGATTTTTAGAGCAAGCTTTAATATTAGCTCCCCCTAAAATATTGAAGGACAAACATCCCTAGCGTAGCTTTTCCAAAAATCCAAGATCTTTCCTTTTTGTATCTTGTGATCCTATGCCCCGCTTACGCGACTGTAAGATTTGTTGTTAATCAAACAGTAAGGCAAGATTAAGCCATTAAGCTTTATAAGTAATAAACATTATTATCATTATTATAGCGTAAACTACAATAGTAATAACCATAAAAAATATTAGAAAGTTAATTCATAATATTTTTTATATTACATCTAATTTCTCTATAAATAAAATCTTACCTAATTTCCTCTAATTTAATATGTAAATTAATACATATATAATTTTTATACTGTACCCACGGAATATAATATGTATATAATTACTTATATACCTATTATACGACATGAATAGAATAAATATGATTAAATATAGGATTACTATACAAAATTGCAAACATTAATTTTTAAATTTTAGACACACCCATTTACTCTTTATGGGGTCTGTGCCCCGCATAAACTGTCTCCTAGCAATTGTTCCTTTTAATTTAAGGTTAATTTCTTCCTTCTAGTTTAAACCAAAGGTATTAAACATAGAAGTAATAATATGATAGAATAATAAAGGTGTTTCAATTATATCTTATCGATTACCTTATACACTAATATTTGCCGGGATCATACTCAATAATTAGTAACAGTAAAGCTGCATAGGGTCTTCTCGTCTAACTAGAGGTAAACTGTATCTGCACAGTTATTCCAATTTCACTGAGTCAATCATAGAGACAGCTGTTGTATCGTTAAATCATTCATGCAAGACCGCATTTAACGGCCAAGGCGTTTCGCTACCTTAGGACCCTCACGCTAAGGCCGCCATTAACCGGGGGTTCCTCTAAAACCAAACTTTTAATAGTTTAGTTAATTCGTTAACCAGCCGGCATCGGGCAGAGATCACACTCAATACTTAGATTTATCATCTTTTTGCAAAGTGCTTTGTTTTAATTAAACAGTCGTACAACAATATTTCATGCTTCTTCCTTTTTACTCGTATTAATCGAGATTAATGAGCCCTCCTTATCCCTAAGTTACGGTAGTTAGTTTGCCGAGTTCCTTTATGATTGTTATCTCATTTACGCCTTCGTATTCTCTACTAGCTTACTTGTTGCAGTTTCTAGGTACGGTGTTCATTATCTATAATTCTCATCTGTTTAGTTTATTGTTTTATAAATAAATTATTACTTATATTTTCCAGCACATTTTTCACTTAAAAATGTTGTCCTTTAAAGCAATAAGATTTTCTCATCGTCATAATCTTAAGATTATTAACTTAGAGGCCGTTACTTGTCTCCTACCATAAGCTTTAGGCGAGAAAACTTAAATAATAAGTTCTTCTTTTTTGTTACTCATGTCACCATTATCACTTGAGTTGTCCTATAGTTATCTTTAATAAAGATAAGTCAAATATTCACTCAACGTTCTGCTACCCCATAATATAACATTACAATAATTAATGTTATATATGGACAAGGTTTCGGTATATTATTTAGATCCGTTAAATTTTCGATGCTCTTAAGATTTAACAAGTGACTCTGTTACGAGATCTTCAAATTATGGCTGCTTCCAAGCCCATCTTCTTGTCGACTTATATAAAAACTTTCTTAATTTCACTTAATAATAATTTTGGAACCTTAACTCTTGTTCTGGGCTGTTTCCCTTTTGACATACAACCTTATCATTCTATGTCTGATAATTCAAGATTCATCTTTGTCATTCCGAGTCTACATACTCACCGATAAAATCTTCACGATCCCCCGATGTATACAAAATAAAATGTATTTCATATATAAATATATGAAAATATACATCTTGTCTGAGATTAAGTTCTGTACCTACTAAGATGTTACTTAAATTGCCTACTAATATAGGTTTCGCAGAAAACCAGCTATCCTAGTCAGTTTTGTCTTTCACTCGCTTACCATAGTTCTTCGGATATCTTTGCAACGATAACCCGTTCGGGCCTTTATAGCCCTGACTATAGTAAGATCACCAGGCTTCGGGTCTAACTTTAGACACTCTTCATTATTTTAATGATCGGTTTAACTACGCATATATATTTATATTTTTATTAAGGCTTAAATTAAATTGTCCTTATAATTTTTTGAATAAATTTTATTCTAGAAGTAAATACTAATATAATAAAATTTAATTTACTTAATTTTGGGTTTAAATAAAAATTAAATTTAATTTGCTCGCATCTAATGTTAACTTGGTGACCCATTATGCAAAAGGTACGCTCTTGCTTTTTGTTTGCTTGAACTGCTTATAAAACTACTATTTCAACTATCTTTCCCTCACGGTACTATTCTCTGTGGCTTATGTATTATATTTAGCCTTTGAGGAAGGTTCCCCATAATATTCAAACAGCTTTAAAGCCATTTTACTTATTTATATAGGCTATTCTACTTTCGTTCACACTACTTATAGAATCTCGTTTGATTTTTTTTCCTGAAGTTAATAAGATATTTCAATTCACTTCGTTTATTAAATAATTTATCTAAGAGTTCATATGTAAAATACATATATGTAAAATACATATATGTAGTATAATAACATAAAATTAAATCTCTTTAATACATAGCGCAGATATCCATAATAGTCTCTTTATATACTTATATATTTATATAAAATATATGTTTGATATTAATATATCTTTTACATTTCTATGCAATTTCTAATAGGATTTACCCATAAAAGGATTTACCTAAAAAAAAGTCCTGTGGAATACTTCCAATTTAGAGTATTAACTCGGGTTACTGTGGTTCGAACACAGAAAAACTCCATCCCAAATGAAGCGTCGTAACCAATCTGACTCTAACCCGTCATAACTTATAATGATAGTAATTATTATAAAGAATAATAATAACAATTAAATTTAAACTAATTATTATAGTTCTATTACTAAGAAAAAGACAAGAGTTAATAAAAATAAATAATAATAATATCCTATCTATTAAAAAAAGATATAAAATTCCTTATTTAAATATAAATTTTATTCTCAGAAAATAAGGGATTTGAACCCTTGATGAGTTTTACCCATAATTAGTCTCAAGCTAACCACCTTAAACCACTCGGTCAATTTTCTTTAATTCCTTCAAGACTTGAACTTGAATATCATTCTTATCAAAAATGCACTTTACCAGTTAAGTAAAAGAATCTAAAAAATAATTAATAAGAAATAGGAGATTCGAACTCATAACCTTCCGTGTGTAAAACGGTTGCTCTACCATTGAGCCAATTTCTTTTAGATATAGCTTTTTGTTTGATTGTTATAACTATTATTTCTTACTACCCATAAAAAAATTTAATTTAAGGTTAATTTTTTTGTTTAATTGTTATTACTATTGCTCCTACCATTGCTAATAAAAGTATAAAACTAGCTATTATTAATCATATATTGTAATTAGTATACATTATATTACCTATAGTTGTAATATGACTACTTTCTGCTAAATTACCATCTCATATTTTACTAGTAACAAATAATAATTCATTATCTTGATTAGTATTAATTAAAGAATTAGAATTATTCTGTTTATTTATATATAAACTGTATAAATTATTATTAATATTACTATTAAAATTACTTAGAATAGCTATATCATAGGGTAATAATTGAAATAAAGAATAACTAATAGAAATACCCAGAATAATGGTTAAAGGTATACTATTACTAGTATTACTTTGAAGTTCACTTATTCTAATATTAATTAACATTAAAATAAATAAAAATAAAATTGAAACTGCTCCTATGTACACTATTAAATAAGATAAACCTATAAAACTTAAACCTAATATAATTAAATAAGAAGAAACACTAGCAAATAGTCCTATTAAAAATAAGACTGAAATTACTGGATTTTTATTTACAATTACTAATATACCACAAAAAACAGATAATACAGATATTATATCTAATATATTAGCTATATACCCATTAGTAAATGTTTCATTTATTAAAAATAAATTATTCATAAAAAAATTTTGAGATCTTAAACCTATTTTAACAGGAAAAAAGTTAATATACTAACTAAATATATTAATATATTTAATTCAAATTCAGACAAGAACACCTAGACTTGAACTAAGAAGACGAAGGTTGAAGCTTCGAGTTTTACCTATTAAACTATGTTCTTGACTAAGACTACTTAATATTTTTTCTTTATATTTACTGCAAATCTTACACTCACCCTTCTTAAGAATAAAAAAGGATAGGAGAAGGAAAGTAAGGTATTATATCTAATATCTACGAACAGCAGGATTCGAACCCGCGTACGACTATTGGAAGTAGCCAGTTCTACCATTAAACTATGTACGTTAAATTTATTTTATAATATTTTATTCTTTATTTCTTTTTAATTCTAGCTTAAATGGCCTAGAATTAAAAAATGGAGTACTTTAAGATTCTACCCTTATATTATCTAGGGCTCCTAAAAAAAAGAAATAAAAACGGAAAAGAGGTGATTCGAACACCCAAATGTTAAACACAATATTTAGCAAATATTTCGCCCTACCAATGGCAACTTTTCCTTGACGAATTAGGCCGGCATCGAACCGGCACCTACTTCCGTGACAGGGAAGTCCTCTACCTATTAAGTTACTAATTCTAAACAAAAAAAATCTTTTTTTGTTAACGTTAATTTAAACCTAAAGCAGTCTTTACCCTTTTACCTGTCAATTTCTTAGATTTGATTTAATTAAGTTCTCTCTGAATATAATCTAAATATTATTGGGATTTACGAGATTCGAACTCGTTTCTTAGCGATTAAAAGTCACACGTATTACCGTTATACTAAAATCCCTTAAGAATTTCATAGTATAATTTAATACTATAAAATTCTTTATTAAATAAATGCTATGAAATAATTATTTTTTTAATTTATTTTTATGAACCTCAATAATAAATACTTACATATAAAAATAATCATACTACATCTACAAAATGTCAATATAAGATACCACCTTCAAAACCTAAATGATGATTATCTGTTAAATGGTAAGCAGATATTCTTCATAATGCCACAGTTAAAAATATTGTACCTATTATAACATGGAATCCATGAAAACCAGTAGAAAAAAAGAAAGATGTACCAAAAGCACCATCACTAATAGTAAAAGATGCTACACTATACTCGATCCCTTGAAAAACTGTAAAGATTATTGCTAATAATACAGTTATAATAGAACCGTATAAAGCTCCTTTTCTTTCCCCATGAATTAAAGAATGATGAGCATAAGTTACCGTAGCACCACTTGATAAAAGTATTACAGTATTAAGAAGAGGTAGTTCAAAAGGATTTATTGGTTCTATACCCATAGGTGGTCATTGAGCTCCTAACTCTACAGTAGGTGATAATGCGCTATGGAAAAAGGCTCAAAAAATAGCCAAGAAAAACAATGCTTCGGATACTATAAACAATAGCACTCCTAAATTTAATCCTTTTTGCACAGCTAAAGTATGATCACCTAAAAAAGTACCTTCAGATATTATATCTCTAAATCAAAAAGACATAGATGAAATAACTAAAATTAAGGCTATATAAAATAAATAATAAGTATTATTAAAATAATGCATAGATAATGCCGCACTAGTCGTTAAATTTAATAAACAAATACTAGTATTTAAGGGTCAAGGAGATGGAGACACTAGATGAAAAGGATGGTCTTGAAAATTACTTCTAGATATATTAGTCATTTAAAGAATTAGGTTAAATATGCAATTATTTTTACTTACATTTATGTAGTATAATTAACCCTATCGACCTATAGAGTTCTATAAACAGGGGGTGGATACTACCATTAATAGCCTCTAAGTTGAATCGAACATCTATCATAATATTAACAGTATTATGCTCTACCGTTGAGCTATAGAAGCTATGGAGCTTAAATTAAATATAAAGCATATATTCTATATATTATTTATATATATATTTAAAACTATATAATTATATATTAATAATTAAAAATTCATAATTAAATATTAATACATAATAGGAGAGAAAGGAATTGAACCTTCGACGACTAAATAGTCATTAAGTTTACAGCTTAACCCGTCATACCAACAAACGGAACTCTCCTTTAAAATAAACTAAGATATTATTCTTAGTTTATTTTATATTGTGTACCTTGAAAGTATATATTTAAGTTATTAAACTAAAATACATTATAACTAAAACCCTTGAATTAGTTACAAATCACAATAATTATTTTATTGTTTCACTATGATAAGTCCCGTGCAACTTCCACTACACGAACCGTATTTCGACTTAACACTAATCAGAGTCACGCATACGAAGGATCCCGTTATAACATCTAAAACTTATATATTTACTTACTTATAACAAAAAAGCAAACTTATTGCGCGTACTCCTTTCAGCATGTGACGAGTGGTTAGTACCAATCCGAGGTTTTATTCACCGTGTCATGGTGATTCACGATTACTAGCAATTTCCTATTCATGCAGCCGAATTTCAGGCTACAATCCATATCCTTTTTTATCCTATTTTTTGAGATTAGCTTAAATTCGCATTTTTGCATCTCTTTGTTTAGGAAAATGTGGCACGTCAATAGCCCACAATATTAAGGCCATGATGACTTGTCTTAATCCCTACTACCATATCCAATATAGAGGTGAACTGCTTTATAACAAAAAATAATCATAAATATCTTATCTAAAAACTTTTACCTTTTTAGGTTATAAATATAATATTTAGAAATAAAGCAAGGGTTTTCGTTAATTCCATGGACCGAACCACAGTTTCACAACATTAACTGAAGACAGCCGTGCAACACTTGTATTAATAATAAATTTATAAAATCTAAATATTATATAAAATACTATTTTTTATCTTATCTTTCTTCATTTTATATGGCTAGGCCTAAAATATATTATTATTAGTATTCAAATTGTGGTAAGGTTTTTCGTGGATCACCGAATTAAACAACATACTTCACTGCTGGTGTCAGAAACGGTCTAGTGATTTCAGTTCCTGCGTTGCCACATTACTCTTGAGGTGAAATGCTTACACTTTCATTTATAGACTAGTAATAAACTTAGGGTAGCTATAAGGAATAAACCTTTATACCAATTAACAATAATTAAGCTTATAAAATCATAAACCTACTTAATTCTTAATTCTAACGAAATCATTAACCATAATTAAACTTAAATATTAATTGTAACAAAATCATTAACCAAATTTTTTCTTTCTAACCTATGGCATTCATAATTCTCTGCAAAGACTACTAGGGTATCTAATCCTGTTCGTGCCCTTTGCCTTCGTCCTTCGACGTCAGTTTTTACATAAAAGATTGCCTTCGCCTTTACCAGTCCCCTAGGTATCAACAAATTTCATCTCTCCACTCTAGAGTACTATCTTCTTACATAAAACTCTAGAAAAATTGTCCCTTTTTTAAGGCGAATGTTTTCCGTCTGAGTACCCTTTAAACCTATTAATGATGATTAACACTAGTCTCTTACGTATTACCGCGACTGCTGGCACGTAATTAGTCAAGACAATATGTACATATTGTCATTATCAATATGTATACAGAACTTTATTCGATAAATCGATTAAACCATTAGAGATTAAACTCTAACGGTGTTCGTTCCTCCAAGTTACCAGTTCAGCCGTTAGGCCATTGACCAAGATTCCCCACTGCTGTACTCACTTGCCTTGGGATTTTTTCATCCCCAATGTGGTCGATCAACCTATTTCAGCTTCGACTAAGAGAATTGTTGGCTTGTTAAGCCATTACCTTAACAACTACCTATCCCTACGATATTTATTATCCTCTTAAAGCGGTTATTATAACCTTTTATATATGAAGAATTTAACTTCACTCTAAGGTAGGCCAAAAATCTATACTCACCTGTACACCACTTTTAATTGAATAGTTTTACCTATTAATTAAACGTTCGATTAGCATGTGTCAAGTATTTGGACAGCGTTCAATCAGAGCCATCACCAAACTCATCTACTATTTTGATGTAAGAATAGTATCATAATTAAATAATTAATTTTATAATTATCTATCCGTAACATCGCTAACAAATTTTTAAAAAATCTTAGACCCCCTTGCCTACTATAACCTAGCAATTTATAAATAATAAGGCTCTATTTTAAATAGAACCTTAAGTAGGTGGGGTGGGGTTTGGAATAACAGTAAGCTACTTATTGTATAGGCTAATGTATCTACATTTTGTTTCTAAATAAAAGTTTAGGTAAGCTTGAACGTCCGCATTCTTAAGATTAATTGTTTAATATTTAATTATTATACTTAATTTCTAATTTCTATACAAAACTTAAATTTTTATTTATATAAAATAATAAACTATAGACTTTCCTATTATAATCACCAAACCCCATATATTCCACTTAGATTAGAACTAAAATCCTAGATATTTCATTTAGATTCGAACTAAACCCTAATATTCAATATATTAAGCTCTACCTTTAAGCTAATGAAAATTAAAAGACCTATTATACCTTTTTTAGAGGATATTACAGGAAGGATATATAGAAAATAGTTTTCTATAGTTTACTATTACAAGGAAAGGCATCCCTAACCCTTTTAATTCGGACTTAATTAGACGAGTAAACTCTAGTTTATGTACTTACAAGGTGATCTATAGTAAATAAATATTAATAGGGTAAATATTATAACTAAATAAAATACAAGGTATTAATATAATTAAAGCAAATAATTTAGGTAATAAGCCTGTTCAACAAAAAGACATTAGTTGATCAAAACGGATTCTAGGAAAAGAAGCTCTTGCTCATATAAAAATAAATATTAAAATAGAACTTTTTAATCCTATATTTAACCCATATAGTAATCCCTCTATGATAGGATCATATAAAAACAACTCTGTATAAGATCTTCAGGTAATAAGTTCATCATAAGTTAAGATAAAAAAATTAAAAAAATTAATAAAATTAAATAAATATAAGTTATTCATTAATAGATATCCCCCTAAAAACAAAATACTTGTAAGTATACACATTAAAACTATACTTCCATATTCAGCTAAAAAAAAGAAGACAAAAACTACTGCAGCATGTTCTGTCATAAACCCACTTACAAGCTCTGACTCGGCCTCTGCTAAATCAAAAGGGGCTCTATTAGTTTCAGCTATAGAACCTATAAAAAATATAATAAAGATAGGCAATAAGGGTAATACAAATCAAACGGCTCTTTGAGCTTCAATATTTACTGTAAGATTTAAACTACCTGTTAACATAATAACCAAAAGTATCGCAGAACTTAATATTAACTCATAACTTATTAATTGAGCTGTACTTCTTAAAGATCCTAAAAAAGCATATTTACTATTAGCACTTCAACCTGCTAATAATATACCATATGTAGCTAAAGAAGAAACAGCTAACATATAAAATATCCCTAAATTATAATCATTAATAGCTAAGCCGGGACCATATGGTATAACAGCATAACCTAAAAGAGCAAAAATTAAGGTAATAACTGGTCCTAAAAAAAACAAAACTATATTAGCTTGAGTAGGTGCAACATATTCTTTTAATAAAAGCTTTAGTGCATCAGCAAATGCTTGTAACAAACCATAATACCCTACAACATTAGGACCTAATCTTCTTTGCATACTGGCCATCGTTTTTCTCTCTGCAACCGTAACATAAGCAACAGCTAACAATGTCGGTACTAAAACGAAAAGAACTTCAATAATTGAAACAACTGTAGGAGAGTAATACATAATAATAAATTTAAAACGATTTTTATTTTAATGAGAATAATAATTTATAACTAGTTTAGTCTAGTGTAATATTGTGTGATATAAGAACAAATAGGTCTAAAACTTAAAAATACGCTTTAAAAGTTCTTAATTAGAACAAAATAAAAAAGTAAATATTATATGTTCATTTCAGATTCGAACTAAAAGCCTAATATTTTATTACTCGGCTTTACCATGAGCTAATGAAAATAGGGGGCTAACCATTAAAAAAATATAAAAAGGTTTAATATTTATTTAGTACACCAAGATTAATCCACTTTACGCTAATAAATAGAAAAATTAAAATTAGATTAAACCACGCTCTACTCAAAATATCTTATTAACTTAATTTACTCCCAATAGCCCCTCTTCCTTTTGAAGATCAAGAATAAAGTAAAAATGACAATAATAAAACATTGAAATTAAAAAAACAAACCAGAGAATATATAACAAACCCTATTAAGATATATAATGCATAACTTGTTACATGACTTGTGCTTAAAGAAGTTATATTTTTACTTAATCCCATTAACCCCTTTTCTAAACCAAAAGGTCCTAATAATTCTATACTACCTTTATCTAAAATCTTAGTAGTTTGACCTCCTAAATCTAAAATTAAAGTTGTAATATATTTATTATAAAACAATTCTACTAAAAATCTTTGATTAAAAAACCCAAAAATATTGTAACCTAATTTTGATAATTTAAATTTAATAACTAATTGAGGGAAAAATTCAGAAAAAACTAAAGCTATAATACTAAATGAAATAGTAAATATAAAAGGTAATAATTTAAATAAAGTGGGAACAGCAAATTCAGTATCTATCATTATTTCATTCATAGGATGAATAAATATACTATTATCCCCAAAAAAATTTGAACCTATACCTATAAAAATATCTTTAGTTATATACCCAAAAAAAATAGAAAATATAGCTAATATAAATAAAGGTAAACTTAAAAAAAAATCCCCTTCATGTGCGTGTTTATAAGCTTGTAGTGATCCATTAGGATTAGCTAAAAAAGTTAAATATAAAACTTTTATTGAATATAAAGTAGTAAAGATAGCACCAATTGTAGCTATAACATAAACAGTAACACTACTAAATTGATATTGACCATATGCAGATTCTAAAATAAAATCTTTACTATAAAACCCGGTCATAAAAGGAAAGGCTACTAAACTTAAACTAGCTATTAATATGACAGAATAAGTTAAAGGTAAAAAAGAAATTAGCCCTCCGTATTTTCTAAAATCCTGATTATCCGCTACTGCATGTATAACAGCTCCCGCACCTAAAAAGAGTAATCCTTTATAAAAAGCATGATTTATTAAATGAAATAAAGCAATATTATAAGAAGATAAACCTACAGCTATAACCATCATACCTAATTGTGACATTGTACTATAAGCAATAACTTTTTTAATGTCTTGTTGAAATAAACCAATAAGACTACTAAAAACTGTAGTTATAGCCCCTAATCAAAGACATAATAATAATACAGTCGAGCTATATTCTATTAAAGGAGACGAACGCATTAATAAATAAACCCCTGCAGTTACCATCGTCGCTGCATGGATTAAAGCTGAAACTGGTGTAGGACCCTCCATAGCCATAGGTAATCAAACATGTAAACCAACCTGTGAACTTTTAGCCATAGCACCGATCAACAAGCATATACCTATAATAAGAATAACATTACTATTAATATATGGAGCTAAGGAAAATACGGTTGCATAATCCAAATTACCTAAAGATCACAAGATAGCAAACATACCTATTGTTAAAAAACAATCCCCAACTCTATTGGTTAAAAACGCAGACATAGAACTTTGATTTGCAGCTATTCTAGTAAATCAAAAACTAACTAAAAGGTATGAACAAACACCAACACCCTCTCACCCTACAAACATTAATAAATAATTATTAGCTGTTACAAGAATTATCATCATAAAAGTAAATAAACTTAAATAACTAAAAAATCTTTGGTTATGAGGATCGTTACTCATATAACTTATTGAATATAGATGAACTAAAGAACTTATTATTAACACAGGTATTAACATTGATACTGTTAAGCTATCAAATTGAAAACCTCAAATAATATTATATCATTCACTATCTATTCATCTAAATAAATTAATAGTTACAGGTATGTTATTTAAACCTACTTCAAAAAAAGCTAAAACGGCCAATACTGTGGTAATAATTACACTTAAAGATGTAATTAACTGTGCTCCCTTAACCCCAACTTTTCTACCAAAAAAGCCAGCTACTATAGATCCTAATAAAGGTAATATTATTATACTTAAATACATTATTTATATTCTATTGCTATACTTCCTCTTAATCTATAAAAAGCAACTAGAATACCTAACCCTATAGCAGATTCAGCACCTGCTACAGCTATAATATAAATAGCATAAGTTTGGCCAACTATATCATCCATATTTAATGAACTTACCAATATAAGGAACGTTATAGATAATAGCATAATTTCTATTGAAATAAGCATTAATATTATATTTTTTCTATTTAACACAAAACCCAAAATTCCTATTAAAAAAAGTACTAAGGTAATATTCATTTTTTTTTTACCTCAAATCTTAATTATTAAATAACTCTTGAATAAATTATTATATAATAATAAATTAAAGAATAGGCGGGTATGGGACTTGAACTCATACTCTTAGTGGCCGTAATACTCCGTTTTACCAATTAAACTAACCCGCCTAAAAAATTTTTTATATATATTACCAGTAGAGACTTAAGGATGCAAACAGATAAGCCGAGAATTTAACACAAAAAAAAGGTTTTTTTGTTTATAAAATATTAAATTATTTATCTTTTCATCTTAGACTCGAACTAAGATTAGAATATTAGAAGTATTCGGTTCTACCTTTGAACTAATGAAAATAATACTAAATAGTAATTTTTAAGATAGCTAAATCTTGAGCTAAGCAAATTAGAAATTAAGATGACTTTATTAGTCATCTTATAGCCAAATAATAAAAAGAATTATATTTTAAAGTACCACTATGTATTTTTTTAATAAAAGTAAACTAATAAAATTTTTTACTCTTAAGCATAATATAATAAACTTGTAATAGAATAATGTAAACCATCTAAAATAAAAGAAGGGTATACACCAAAAATAACAGTAAACAATACTAGAATAAACAATAAAAAAAATTCTCTTTTGGTGATATCACTTATACTTTCTTCAAAAAACAGGCTAAAAGAACCCCCAAAAGATATTCTATTAAACATGTACATAGTATATGCTGCAGATAGTATAATAGAAGAACTAGCAAATATACCTAATAAAGGCAATCTTTCAAAAACTCCATAAAGAGACATAAATTCCCCTACAAAATTTAAAGTTAAAGGTACACCACAATTACCTAAAGATAATATAAAATAAAATAGAGAAAATAAAGGCATTATTTGAGCTATTCCTTTGTAATAATAAATTAATCTAGTACCAGATCTATCGTATAGTACACCTCCTACACATATAAATAAACCGCTAGACACAAATCCATGAGCTAAACCTAATATTATACCTCCTTCAATACCTTGAATTGTATTACTGAAAACCCCTATTAAATAAACAGCTGCGTGAGATACCGAGCTATAAGCTATTAATTCTTTTATATCTGTAGTTCTTAATGTACTAAAGCTAGCGTATATTATAGTAATTACACCTATAGTAAAAACTATATAAGTATAATTCAAAGAAGCTTTAGGTAATATAGGTAAAATTAATCTAAAAATACCATATAAACTCAATTTCAAAACAATAGCTGCAAGTACTATACTTCCACCTAAAGGCGATTCTACATGAGCTTTTAACAATCAATTATTTAAAAAAATAGTGGGAGTTTTTACAGCAAAAGCTAGAAATATACCACAAAATAAAAATATTTGAGTAGCATAGTTAAAATTACATTTAAACAAAGCATCAAAATAAGTCGTACCCATTATAGAAGACATAGTTAAAATAGATAGTAATAAAAACAAAGATCCTCATAATGTATATAAAAATATATAAAAACTAGCTCTTACTTTATTACTTGAACCAAATAAACCAATTAATATAAATAAAGGTGGTAATATACTCTCAAAAAATATATAAAATAATAATATATCTAAAACTAAAAAAACAGCTAATAACAAAGTTTCTAATAACAACATGATTATTAAATAAGATTTTACGTTATTTTTTAAAGATTTTCAGTTAGACATTAAAGCGACAGGCATAATTATTGTAGTTAATAGCACAAAGTAAATTGAAATACCATCTAAACCTAAATATATATTATAAAAACTTAAATCAAGATGTTCTTGTACAAATTGAAATTCATTATAACTAAAATCAAATAAAAGGTATATAACCAAAGAAATTATCAAATTTATTATTGAGGCACTTAAAGCTATTTTTTTTTCTTGCTCTTGGCTTGCATTCTTTAAAGAAACTAAATCAAATTCTTTTTCTTCAGATATACTAAGTACAGATACATCAGCACTATAAGCTACACCACTTAATTGACTTTTTTTTCCTATTGAATAGGAATGTGCACTTGAAATCAGAAATATACCTATTACAGGAACTAACAATAAAATATATAAAAACATATTATTGACTCAAATTACTAACTACAAATATAAACAACATCTAACTATGTTTTACGATAAAAACCATTTCGTATTAAACCATATCCGTTTAATTAAAAACTCTACGCATCAGCGGATTTAAATTACGACTTCTTTTTTTTTTTATCACTTAAAATTGTATTTTTTAGATATATTTATTAATGAAGATCTAATGCGTCCTTTATATAACCAGAAGTTAAGACTACAAAAACTTGGGCTTGTATGAAAGCAATACCTAATTCTAAACCTGAGAAAGCTATAATAAAAGATAAGGGCACTAAACCCATAAAAAAGAATATTATACCACTTGTCATTATATTGTAAGTAAAGCCTGCTAATATATTTAATAACATATGTCCTGATAAAATGTTAGCTGCTAATCTTAAACCTAAAGAAATATTTCTAGCTAAATAAGAAATAAATTCTATAAGAACCAGTAAAGGTAATAAACCTAAAGGGCAACCTGCTGGTACTAATAGAGAAAAAAACTCTAACCCGTGTTTTTGGAACCCTAAGATAGTAGCACCTAATACTATAGTAAAACTAAGAGAAAAAGTCAATACAAAATGACTAGTTGAAGCAAAACTGTAAGGAACCATTCCTATTAAATTATTTATTAAAATAAAAATAAATAAAGTATAAATAAAAGGAAAGTATACTTGACCTTTTTGAGCATTTATCTGGTTAGTAACAATACTATGAATAGTAGCATATAAAGATTCTTGACTAACAGATCATTTATTACTTACCAATTTATTATAATTAGTACTTAATAGATTTATAACTAATAAAAAAAAAGCTCCTATTGTTAAATATAGTCCTATGTTAGTAACAGAAAAATGAATATTACCTAAAACATCTAAACTTAATAAATCACGTATTTCAAACTGACTCAAAGGACTAGCAACATCTCTAACTAAATTGTTCATTAAACTTAAGCTATTTATCATTTGCTAGTTCAATGTATTAATAAGAACCTTAAAAAACAACTTATTAAATTATTAATTTAAAAGTATTAATACATATATATCTAATCCTATTTAATATAGTATATTTCAAAAAGAAGTATATAATTTAATAAGCTTTTTTCATGTATAAAAAGGATAAAGAAAAACCCCTACACACATACTGCACCATAAATGTAATAAAACACCTTAAACTGAAACCTAACTTAATTAGATCTATAATATAAAAAATCAATACTATTATATATTTAACTTAAAATTAAAGAGTATATAGATAATTATATTTTTTTACCTGAAATATTTAAAAGTTTTAAAATAAAAGTACGAGATAAGAATAGACGAACAAATCTAGGTAAAATATATTTAGATAAAATGTAAACAGTAATAGCTATTATAGCAAAAGTATAAGTCAACTCATTAAAAAAATAAAAAGGTATTAATTGAGGCATATATATTAATATAAAGGGGTTTAGTATAACACTAATTAAAACAAAGTATTAAAAAAAAAAAGAATTAAAATAAAGTAAAGAACTAAAAAAAAAAAGAGAAAAGAAAAGCAAAACAAAGGAG
>Ga0247732_10000260_pt1 | contig 30964 bp, 29 predicted proteins | sample UWRJL163409C2_FD_180940 | JGI IMG/M metagenome (GOLD analysis project Ga0247732, IMG submission 180940) | Plant litter microbial communities from Arlington Agricultural Research Station in Wisconsin, United States - UWRJ-L163-409C-2 | ecosystem: Environmental > Terrestrial > Plant litter >...
CAGCTCCGCGTCGCCGACGCGGGCCGCATACGATGTGGCCGGCAGCTCGAGCGCGACGCGCGGCTGGAAGGCCGACCTCAGGTCCATGGTCATCGACGCGGGGGTGATGACCTGCTCGTCGCGGGCTTCGCCCATGGCCTTGAAGCCCCACGCCCCCAACGCGAGCACCACCGGCTCGAGTTCGCGCCCGTATGGCGTGACCTCGTAGACGATGACGCGTGAGCGGGGCGCCCGGCGGATCACGCCGGCCGCCTGCAGCTCTTTGAGCCGCGCCGCCAGGATGTTGCTCGGGATGCGCGGAAGGCCCGCGGCGAGCTCACCGTAGCGGCGCGGCGCGACGAGGAGGTCGCGCACGATGAGCAGCGCCCAGCGCTCGCCGATCAACTCGACGGCGCGCGAGATGCCGGAGTACTGCCCGTAGTCTCGTGCAGCCATCGACCTCAGGCCTGCTCGGGCTGCTGACCCGCGGCCGCCTCGGGGCCCTGCTCTGCGGCGACCGGGTCCATCCAGCCGAACTCGATGAGGTTTCCATCGGGGTCGGTGATCTGGCGCTGGTACATGAAGCCGTAATCGGATGCCGGCTGCGGCTCGGTCCCGCCGGCCGACAGACCGTTGGTCACGGCCTCGTCGACCGCATCCCTGCTGTCGAGGAAGATCGCCGTGGACACGGCCGGGTTCACCGCGTTGTCACCGATCGGCAGCTTCGTGAACGTCTGGAAGAACTCGCGCACCAGGATCATGACGTAGTTGTGGCCGTCTTCGACGACGACGCAGGCCGCGTTGTGGTCGGTGAACTTCGGATTGATGCTGAACCCGAGCGACGTGTAGAACGCCTTGGCGCGATCGAGATCGGTGACGGGCAGGTTGACGAACATCGACTTCATTGTGGGCTCCTCAGCTCGGTCAGGGGGTGTCTGATCTGATACTTGCAAAAAACAAGTAACCCGTCAAGAGTCGTGATCGACCCTGTCGACGCGCCGCTAGAAGCCTTCCGGATTGCGCGGCGTGTACGGCTCGGTCAGGCGCGCGAGCTCCGACTCGCCCAGCTCGACGTCGAGCGAGGCCACGGCGTCGTCGAGGTGCCTCTGCGAGGTGGCTCCCACGATGGGCGCCGTGACCGCCGACTGCTGCCGCACCCACGCGAGGGCGACCTGGGCGCGCGAGACGCCGCGCTCACCCGCGATCGCGGCCACGGCATCCACGATCGCGCGATTCGAGTCGTCGTTCGACGAGTAGAGCGTGGCCCCGAAGAGATCCTTGCCCGTGCGCTCGGTCTCGGCATCCCAATCGCGCGTGAGACGGCCGCGCGCCAGTGGCGACCACGGGAGAACGCCGACCTTCTCGTCGACACAGAGCGGGTACATCTCGCGCTCCTCCTCGCGCTGCAGCAGGTTGTACTGGTCCTGCATCGACACGAAGGCCGTGAGCCCGTTCCGTTCGGCGACCCGCTGCGCCTTGGCGAACTGCCACGCCCACATCGACGAGGCGCCGATGTAGCGCACCTTGCCGGCACGAACGAGGTCGTGCAGGGCGCTCATCGTCTCCTCGATCGGAGTCTCGGCGTCCCAGCGATGGATCTGGTAGAGGTCGACGTGATCCACGCCGAGGCGCCGCAGACTGTCGTCGATCGCCGACATGATGTGCACCCGCGACAGGCCCGCGCGGTTGGGCGAGTCGCCCATTCGTCCGTGCACCTTCGTGGCGATGACCACGTCGTCGCGGTGGGAGAAGTCGGCCAGCGCGCGACCCACGATCTCCTCGCTCGAGCCGTCGGAGTACACATCCGCCGTGTCGAACGTGGTGATGCCCTGTTCGATGGCGCTGCGGATGAGCGGTCTGCTCGCCTCCTCGTCGAGGGTCCAGGCGTGGTTGCCGCGATCCGGTGTGCCGAAGCTCATGCAGCCGAGCACGACCTCGCTGATCTTCAAGCCGGTGTTGCCGAGGCGTGTGTATCTCATGGATCGAGGCTAACCCGGACCGTGTTCTTCGGGGTTAGGGTGACCACATGGATCTGGGTCTGCACTACTACACGTTCACCGCCCCCGAGTGGGAGACCACCCTCGCCGATCGGCTCACTGAGACGGCGCGCATCGCCGACGAGGGCGGCGTCTCGCTGTTCTCGTTCATGGACCACTGGTTCCAGATGCTCGACGCGGGCGGCCCGTTCGAGCCGATGCTCGAGGGCTACACCTCGCTCGGCTACCTCGCGGGCGTCACGAACCGGATGCGGCTGGGCCTGCTGGTCACCGGCGTGACCTACCGGCATCCGGGCCTGCTCGCCAAGACGGTGACGACCCTCGACGTGCTCTCGAAGGGCCGGGCCGTGCTCGGCCTCGGCGCGGCCTGGTACGAGCGGGAGCACGCGGCGCTGGGCGTGCCCTTCCCGTCGACGAAGGAGCGTTTCGAGAGGCTTGAAGAGACGCTGCAGATCTGCCGGCAGATGTGGTCGCCGAACGACGGCCCCTTCGAGGGAGCGCACTACTCGCTGGCCGAGACGATCAGCCTTCCGCAGCCCGTGCACGGATCGGTGCCGATCCTCATCGGCGGGGGCGGCGAGCGCAAGACGCTCAAGTTCGTGGCGCAGTACGCGCAGGCCTGCAATCTCTTCGGAGCCCCGGGAGACGGGGCCCTCGCGACCGTCGCACACAAGCTCGAGGTGCTGCGCGGCCACTGCGACGAACTCGGAACCGACTACGATGCCATCGAGAAGACGATGCTCTACCAGGGCGACCCCACCGGCGACACCGACGCCTTCCTCGCCGACATGGAGCGCTACGCCGAGCTCGGCATGACCCTCGTCGGCGTGATGCCGCCGCGCTACGTCGACCCCGTGCCGTGGACGGAGAACCTCACGACGAAGGTCGTCGGCAGGCTGTCCGCTATCTGAGTTCTAGCGGGCGAGCACCAGACAGGTGGGCGAGCCGACCTCGAGCGAATCGAGGGGCTCGCCGATCAAGCCGGTCGCGGCATCCAGTGCGAATGTCGTGACCTCGCTCGAACGTTCGTGGGCCACCCGCAGCAGCCCGTCGTGAACGAGATGGTGCCGCGGCCAGTCGCCGCCCGACGGCGACGCCTCGAGCGGGTGAGCGCCCTCGTCGTCGACGCTCAGCACGGCGATGCGATTCGACCCCCTGACGCCCACATAGGCGCGGGTCGAATCGGCCGACAGCTCGATGTGCGCGGCCGTGTCGCCCTCGTCGGCGCCGCCCTCGATCGCCGGTGTCCGATGCACGACGTCGAATCCGCCCTCGTCGTTGGGCGCCAGCGTGAACACTTCGACCGAGTACTCGGTCACGACCAGCACGCGCCCGTCGCGGTGCAGCGCGAGGTGCCGCGGCCCGGACTCGAAGGGCAGCGTCACGAAGCCCGCGCGCACCAGACCCCGCAGCGGGTCGTGGGTCCAGATGCGCACGACGTCGAGCCCGAGGTCGGTGGTGAGGATGCGCCCGTCGGGCAGGACGAGACTCGCGTGGGCGCGTGAGGCTCGTGCGGTTCCGAGAGCCGGATACGCGGGGTTGCGGTGGGCGTGCGGGTCGCGCGCGGCGGGGGCAATCGTGCGCGAGACGATGCCGCCCCGGCTGTCGAGGCCGAAGAGGATGACCTGGCCGTCGCCCCAGCAGGTGACGATGGCGTAGCGGCCGCGAGGGTCGACGGCCACATGGCATCCGGCCTCGCCCGTGGTCCACGACTCGCCGAGCGGTGTCAGGGCGGGCCCGAGGTCGCCCTCGTGCGAATCGCCGATCGAGTAGGCCTGCAGAAAGCCGGCCGCCTCGCAGACGGCGTAGAGCACGGGGGCGGTGGGGTGCACGGCGAGGAACGACGGAGAGGGCGCTTCGGCTGCGGTGCCGAGCGACTCGAGCGAGCGGCCGACGGCGGCGTCGAGCAGCTCGATGCCCGCGCCTGATCCGCCGGAGTCCGAGGTGTAGGAGCCGGCCCAGAGATACGTGCGGGTGTCTGTCACCTGTCGATTCTCCCACTCGCCGGTGCGCGGCGATTGTGCCCGTTGGCCTCCGTTCTGCACCGTCGAGACGGAGCAGATGGAGGGAAACGGGCACAATCATGCGGCGGTGCCGCGCCGGAGGGGCTACTCGGCGAGGGCGAATCCGCTCGTCCACGAGGTCTTCTCGGCGGCCGCCAGCGTCAGCTGCAGGAAGCCGAGGGCCTCGAGCTCGTGTGCGCGCTTCAGGCTGCCCGCGTCGACCGCCTTGAGCCCGCCGCCGTCGACGACGGCGGCGAGGGCCGCCTTCGCGTCGGCGTCGTCACCGGCGATGAGCACCGTGGTCTTCTCGGAGCCGACGGCCCCGGTCGCCAGGGTCGCGGCGAAGTTCGTGTTGAACGCCTTGAGAACGGATGCGCCGGGTACGGCCTCGGCGATCTCAGCGGCAGACGACGACCCGGGAGCGACGACGAGCGAGTCGAAGGTCGAGAAGTCGAGCGGGTTGGTCAGGTCGACGAGCACCGTGCCGTCGAGCTGTCCGGCGTAGGTCTCGAGCACGGGAGCGACCGCGCCGTAGGGGAGGGCGAGAACCACGATGTCTCCCGTGATGGCGTCGCCGACGACGCCCGCGGTCGCCTGGGGGTTGACCGCCGCGGCCTTCTCTGCATCGCGTGCGAGAACCTGCACCGTGTTTCCGCCGGCGACTGCCACTGCGGCGATGGCCGAACCCATGTTTCCTGCTCCGATGATGGTGACGAGCGCCATGAGAATCTCCTTATTGTCATCGATCGGACCAGAGCCCGATTTAGTTGTTGATACAAGTAATGTACGTCGACTTAGTTGTAGCGTCAACCATTCGGATAGAATGGTCAGCATGAATGAGGATGTCTGGCTGAGCGACGTGCAGCAGCGCGCCTGGGTGAAGTTCATCGCCGTCGTCGAGCTTCTGCCGGGTGTTCTCGACAGTCAGCTGCAGCACGATGCCGACCTCACCCACTTCGAGTACTTCACCCTCGCGATGCTCTCCGAGGCGCCGAATCGCGTGTTCCGCATGACCGAGCTCGCCTCGGCCACGAACTCCACTCTTCCCCGGCTGTCGCACGTCGTCTCGCGCCTCGAGAAGCGGGGCTACATCGAGCGAGCCCCCTGCCCCGAAGACCGTCGTGCCACGAATGCCCAGCTCACCGAGGCCGGGTGGGAGAAGGTCGTCGCCACCGCTCCCGGTCACGTCGCCACCGTGCGCGAGAACGTGATCGATCCGCTGACGTCCGACGACGTGGCCGACCTCAACCGCATCATGGGCAAGATGCTGGTCAAGCTCGATCCCGAGAACAGGTTCCGCGTGCAGCGCTGACCGTCGTCGGCGACAATGGGTACCGGCGCGGACTGCAGTGCCCGGCGCACCGGTCACACCTGTCCGCAGCGGCGACACGAGGCCACGACGGAGGAGCCATGAAGCACACCAGCCAGGTCGAGATCGAGCGCAAGTACGACGTCGACGACGATGCGCTCGTGCCCACGTTCACGAGTGTCGAGGGCATCGAGAACGTGTCGGTCGACGAGACCGTCACGCTCGAGGCCGTGTACTACGACACCGACGGCTTCGACCTCCTGCGCAGGCGTCACATCGTGCGCCGCCGCGAGGGCGGTGGCGACGAGGGGTGGCACATCAAGCGTCCCGCGGCGGAAGGTCGCACCGAGCTGCACTGGCCCCTCGACGTCGACTCCGCATCCGGCGAAGCCGGGGCGATCGAGGGCGGGTCGGCCCAGACCGTGCCCGACTCGGTGCTCGAGCCGGTGCGCGCCATCGTGCGCGATCGCATCCTGAGCCCGATCGCGCGCATCTCGACCCGCCGCACCGCGACGCACCTGCTCGCCGCGGGCGGCGAGGCCGTGGCCGAGTTCGCCGACGACCTGGTGACGGCATCGGATGTCCGGGGCGGGGCTGTGAGGGCCTGGCGCGAATGGGAGATGGAGCTTCTGCCGGGAGCCCCCGACAGCGAGCAGGAGCGCACCGCGCTGCTCGACGCCCTCGAGGTCGCCGTGCTGGCCGAGGCCGCGACCGTGTCGTCGTCGCCGGCCAAGATCGCCCGGGCGCTCGGACAGACCTCGCTCGCGGAGCTGCTTCCCGAGACCGCCGCCGCGCCCCTCACGTCGAAGAGCCCTGCGGCAGACGTGATCATCGAGGCGCTGCGCCAGCTCGTCGAACAGCTCGAGCAACTCGACCCCGAGGCGAGGGCCGACCAGCCCGACGCGGTGCACCGCATGCGCTCGACCGTGCGTCGGCTGCGCAGCGTGCTCGCGGCCTACCGCCGCCTGTTCGACGCGCAGCGGGTGGCGTCTCTGCGCGATCAGTTGCGCTCGCTCGGCGCGGTCCTCGGCACGGCACGCGACGCCGAGGTGCGCGCGCAGCTGGCCGACGACGAACTGGCCGAGATCGGACACCGGGTCGACGACGCCTCGCGCCGCCGACTGGTGGAGGGGGCGCTCGAGGAGTACCGCCAGGCGCACGCAGCAGCACTGAGGATGCTGTCGAGCGCGTCGTACTATCGGCTGTTCGACGCCCTCGACGAATTCGTCGCCAACCCGCCGCTCTCGGAGCGGGGCGAGAAGCGCCAGTCGATCAAGGTCGTCGCGGCCAAGGTGATCGCAAGCGAACTCGCGCGCCTGCGCAAGCGGGCCGGCGCGGCCGCGTTCGCCGGGGCATCCGGATCGGGCGGCGCCGTCGACGCGCGCGGCGACCATGCCCTGCACAGCGCTCGCAAGGCCGCCCGTCGACTGCGGTTCGCGGCCGACGCGGTGTCGCAGGGCGGCACCGCGGTGCTCGGAAAGAAGTACCGGCACATCGCCCGCGAGGCCGAGCGCGTGCAGGATGCGTTGGGCGACCATCGAGACAGCGCCCTGTTCGTCGAGCACCTGCTGCGCACCTCGAACCGCGCCCACGCGGCGGGCGAGAACACCTTCGTCTACGGCGCCATGAGCGTGCGGGCGCAGCACCGCGGAGCCGCGGCGCTCAACGAGTCTCCGAAGGCGCTCAAGCGGCTCGATCGGCGGGCCGAGAGCCTCTGATCGGTGTCACGTATTCAGGAGGAGGGGTCGGCCGCGTGGATAGTGGCGTCGGCCGCGCGCTCCTCCTGAATAAGTCGCAGCTTGGCGGGTTAATATGGCGCGTGTCCTTCCTTTCAGACGACAGCCGCGCGTGGCTCGCCCGCGTCGCCGAGCTCGATGCCGCCGCTGCCGCATCGCCCCAGTCCCCGCCCCCGCCGCTCGACCGCATCCGCGCGGTGCGCATGCTCGCCGCCGAACTCGAGAAGGACGCCGCGACCCTGCACGCCGTTCGTGAGGCCCGCGCATCCGGCATCACGTGGGAGGACATCGCGAACGCCGCCGGCCTCGGGGCCGCCGCCGCGAAGTGGCGCTGGCACGGCACCGACGCCGAGATCGCAGAACGGCACGAGGCGGGGCGCAAGCGCTCGGCCCGCCCGAGCAGCGTGCCCACCGACCTGCCCGGCGTGTCGGTGTCGGAGGCCGCGAAGCAGCTCGGCGTGAGCGCCCAGGCGATCTACCTGCGCATCAGTCGCGGCATTCTGAGAGCAGAGACCGTCACCCTGCCCGACGGGCGCACCTACAAGCGCGTCTTCCCCGACGAGTAGCCTCCGGCCTAGAGCAGCACGCTCTTCGGCAGGATGTGCAGGGTCACCGCACCGACGGGCGCCATCGGGTGCAGGGGGTCGGGATCGGCGGAGCCGGTGGGCCCGCCCAGCCTCGAGTGGCAGACGGCGCTCATGACCGCGTAGGCGTCGCCCTTGCTCCAGCCGTTGTCGACGGTGAGGAACTCAAAGAGATCTTCGTAGCCGCGAGTGATGCTCTGCTGCACCGGGTCGCCGAGGCCGACGAAGATCCATTCGTCGTCGGTCTCGACGCGCGGGGCCCGGATGCTCTTGCCCGGGATCAGATCGATGCTCACCACCGCGACACCCTCGGCCTCGATCGCCACGAACGACGATTCGCCCTCTGCCATCAGAGCGTGGATGTCGCCGATCGAGAGGTAGGCGCCCTCGACCATCACGGGCAGGTGCACCACCGATCCGGGACGGCATTCGGTCAGGTCCATGTTGCCCCCCTGTGCGTAGGCCGGCATGATCGTCGAGTTGGAGCCCTCCGCGGGAGCCGTGCCGATGCATCCGATCATCGGACGCACGGCGAAGGCGTGGCGATCGGTGACGTGGGCGCCGTCGGCGTCGAGGGGCACGCGGCGGCTGAAGAGCTCGGGCCCCATCACCGCCGACAGCGCACCCGTTCCGGGCAGGCTCACCGACCAGCCGCAGTCCTTCAGCCTGATCTCGTGGATCGTCACGGCCAGGGTGTCGCCGGGCTGGGCGCCCTCGACGAACACGGGGCCTGTCACGGGGTTGATGCCCGCCGTGAGCTTCTGCATGTCCTTGTGCTCGTGCAGCTGGCGGTAGACCTCGTCGCTCGTCTCGAAGCCGATGCGTTCGCCCGTTCCGGGAGCGACCCGCAGCGCGGGCTCGCCCGCCTCGAAGCCGAAGCGGCCGTTCTCCTTGCCGAGCAGGTGGTCGATTCCCGAGCCGTCGACCACCCAGGTGGTGTTGCCGTGGTCTCTGCCCGGTGTGACTGTGCCCGCTGTGCCTGTGCCCGGTGTGCCTGTGTCGCTCATACGTGCGCATCCTCTTCTGCGAGCTCGGTCTTGCGGCCGGTGATCTTGTAGTACGCGAAGACCCCGGCGCCCAGCACGAGCCAGACGAGGCCGCCGACCTTGGCCTCGACGGCCGCGTTCAGCAGCACGTAGCCGATGATCAGGAACCCGATGACCGGAACGACGAGGTGGAGCAGGTAGTTCTTCGACTTCTTCTTCACGATGTAGAAGACGATCACGGCGAGGTGCAGCAGCATGAAGCCGAACAGGGCGCCGAAGTTCACCAGTGCCGAGATCAGGTCGATCTGACCCACGAAGAACAGCACCAGCACGGCCGAGAGGGCCGACACGAGCAGGATCGCGTTCTGCGGGACCTGGCGCTTGTTGATCACGCTGAGGAAGCGCGGCAGCTGCCGGTCGCGGCTCATGGAGAAGAGCAGTCGACTGGTGGCGGCCTGGGCGGCCATGGCGTTGGCGATGCCGACGGCGAGCACGTTCACGACCAGGAAGGCCGTCATCCAGCCGCTGTTCGAGGCGGCCTGCACGATCGTGAAGAAGGCGTTACCGACCTCGTCGTCGCTGAACGACTCGCGGCCACCGGCCAGCGCGCTGGCAAGCCAGGTCTGCACGATGAAGAGCACGGCGACGATGATCAGAGCGAGGATCATGGCACGGCCGGCCGAGTTGCGCCCGCCGGTGGCCTCCTCGGCCATGGTCGAGATGCCATCGAAGCCCAGAAAGCTGAGCACGGCGATCGAGAGGGCGGATGCGATGAGCGGCCCGGTGACCTTGCTCGGGTCCCACAGGGGGTCGATGGTGAAGGCCGCGTCGGGAACCGTGTTGCCCGAGAGCGCTGTGACCGCGATGACGATGAAGATCACGACGAAGATCAGCTCGATGGCGAGGAAGATGCGGTTCATCAGCTTGAGCGAGCCGATGCCGAGCAGGTTGACGACGGTGTTGATCGCGACGAACACCAGCGCCCAGACCCAGCGCGGGGTGTCGGGGAAGATGCCCACCATCGACTCGGCGGCGAACACGTAGAGCAGGGTCGGCACGAGCAGGTAGTCGAGCAGGATCGCCCAGCCCGCGAAGAATCCGGCCGTGGGGTGGATGCCCCGGCCCACGTAGGAGAAGACGCTTCCGGCGAGCGGAATCGACTTGGCCATCTGCTGGTACGCGAGGGCCGTGAAGATCATGGCGATGAGGCCGATGAGGTAGACCAGCGGAACCATGCCGCCGGCCGCGTTGTAGACGACGCCGAAGATCGCCCACGGCGCGATGGGCACCATGAAGACGAGACCGTAGATCAGCAGATCCACGGTCGAGACGCTTCTCTTGAGTTGCTGCTTGTAACCGAGCGATTCGAGTTCCTGCTGGGCGGTCAGGGCGGGGCCGGATTGGGTCATGATGTGAGGTCTCTTCTGTCGGCGGTGCTGTAGTCATGCATGCTGAGGTCATGCTTGCTCAAGAACTGCGCGATCTCGGCCCGGAAGATCTCGGGCTGTTCGAGGTGCACGCAGTGGCTGGCTCCGGCGAAGACATGGGTGGTGGCTCCGGCGATGCGGGTGGCGAAGGGTTCCCAGGTGGCGGGTGTCGCTTCGTCGAACTCGCCGGCGACGACGAGCGTGGGGGTGTCGACGCGATCGAGGCGATCGACGACGGTCCAGGAACCCAGGGTGCCGACCACGTGGAACTCGTTCGGCCCGTTCATGGTGTGGTACACCGTGGGCTCCGCTTCCATCTGGTCGACGCTCTCCTGAAAATCGGGGGGCGTGGGTGTCACGCGGCAGACGTGCCGTTCGTAGAAGACGGCGGATGCCGCCAGGTACTCGGGGTCGTCGAGCGTGCCGGCGGCCTCGTGCCGGTCGAGCGCGCTCTGCACCTCGGGCGGCAGCTCGGCGCGCAGGGCACTCGCGGCCTGCGACCACAGCGGCATCGAGGCGGGCGAGTTGCAGATGCTCACGCTCGCGAGGGCAGCATTGCGCCGGACCGCGATCTCGGCCGCGAGCATGCCGCCCCACGACTGGCCCAGCAGGTGCACCGCGTCGAGCTCGAGCGCTCGCAGCAGGTTCTCGAACTCGTCGACGAAGAGCTGCGGGGTCCAGAAGTCGGCGGGCGCGTCGGGCAGGTGCGTGCTGTTGCCGCATCCGAGCTGGTCGTAGTGGACCACCGTGCGGCCGGTCTCGTCGGCGAGAAGGCCGATGTTGCGCACGTAGTTGTGGGCCATTCCGGGGCCGCCGTGCAGCACGACGAGGGGCAGCGCTCCCTCGCGGGCGGTGTCCGGCGTCTCGATGCGCACCCACGTGGAGTGTTCGCCGAACGGGATGAGACGGGTGGTCACGGAAGACATGAGAGTCATTGTGCACAAGAAAAGGTCTCACCAGAAGACCATTTGGCTCCGTTAACATGAGCGTTACATTCGGCCGGCCGACGACTCGTGGAACGGAGCATCCGATGACCGAGGAACGGACTCCGCTCGCCTCCCCGCTCGCGACCCCGATCGTGAGCTCGTCGCGGTCCGACGAGATCACCGATCGACTCATCACCGCGATCGCCGTCGGCGAGTATCTGCCCGGGTCGAAGCTTCCGCCCGAACGTGCCCTGGCCGCGTCGCTGAAGGTGGGCCGCATGGCAGTGCGGCAGGCTCTCGCCGTGCTGGTCGAGAAAGGGCTGCTCGAGACCCAGCGGGGCCGCGGGGGAGGCTCGTTCGTGCGCGAGCAGTGGGGGCCGGAGTCGGATGCGCCGGTGCAGCGCACCCTGACGGCCCGGCTCGACGACCTGCGAGACACGCTCGACGCCGTCGGATGGCTGCATGGCACGATCGCCGCGGCCGCCGCCACGAGGCGCACCGACGACGACATCGTGCGGCTCGAGCAATGCCTCGCCGGATACCGGTCGGCCGAGTCGGGCCTGGCGTCGCAGAAGGCCGACGAGCAGCTGCACCTGGCCATCGGCCGATCCACCCACAATGCGACCCTGCAGTCGCTGCTGCTCGACCTCGAATCGCGCATCAGCATCTCGGCCCCGGCTCACCTCTGGGGGTCGCCCGAGGGTATGCGCGAGATGGAGCTGCGCGCCCTGGGCGATCACGAGGAGCTGGTCGGCGCCATCGTCGAAGGCCGCGCCGACGACGCGAGCCGCATCGCCTCGCAGCACGTGCACATCGACCTCGAACTCATCGAAGCCGCCCTGGCCCGCTCGCTCGCCACCCAGTGAGTCGCCGCCACTCTCTGTGTGGTCGGCGCGGTGGCGAGTGGTTGGATTGAGTCATGGATTCCACGACGACCGACGCCTACATCGACGACTTCGCCCGCTTCATCCAGGCGTCGCCGAGCTCGTATCACGCCGTGGCCGAAGCCGCCCGGCGGCTCGACGAGGCCGGATTCTCGCGACTCGACGAAGAGCGCGACTGGAGCGTGCGCGACGACGCGGGTGTGCAGGACGGGCCCGAGCGCCGCTACGTGATCCGCGACGGAGCCATCATCGCGTGGATCCAGCCGAGCGGGGCTTCGTCGACCACGCCCTTCCGCGTGCTCGGGTCGCATACCGACTCTCCCGCGTTCAAGCTCAAACCGAAGCCCACGATCTCGAACCGCGGATGGCTGCAGGCCGGCGTCGAGGTCTACGGCGGCCCGCTGCTCAACTCGTGGCTCGACCGAGAGCTCGAGCTCGCCGGCCGGCTCGTCACCCGCGACGGGCGTGAGCATCTCGTGCGCACCGGCCCCTACCTGCGCATCCCCCAGCTCGCCATCCACCTCGACCGCGAGGTGAACTCGGGGCTCACGCTCGACAAACAGCGGCACCTCACCCCCGTGTTCGGCGTGGGTCACGCGGGCGACCTGCTCGCCCACCTCGCCCACCTCGGCGGGGTGCCCGCGTGGGATGTCGCGGGGTACGACCTGCTGACCGCCGACACCCAGGCGCCGGCCCGCTTCGGCAAAGACGGCGAGCTCTTCGCCGCGGGGCGCATGGACAACCTCTCGTCGGTCTACGCGGGACTGGTCGCGCTGATCGCGGAGGCTGCCGACGAGACGGCCGGCGGCGGTGCCGGCGGCGCCGGTGCGAAGCACATCAGCGTGCTCGCCGCCTTCGACCATGAGGAGCTCGGCAGCGAGTCGCGCTCCGGCGCATCCGGCCCCCTGCTCGACGACGTGCTCACCCGCATCGGGGCCGGACTCGGCGCCACGCCGACCGACCGCCTGCGGGCGTACGCCGCATCCTGGTGCCTGTCGGCCGACGCCGGCCACGCCATCCACCCGAACTACCCCGAGCGGCACGACCCCGTGAACACGCCCATCGCGGGCGGCGGACCGCTGCTCAAGATCAACGCGAACCAGCGCTACGCGACGGATGCGCTCGGCGCGGCCCTGTGGGCGCGCGCCTGTGAGCGGGCGGGCGTGAGCTACCAGGAGTTCGTGTCGAACAACGCCGTTCCGTGCGGATCGACGATCGGGCCGCTGACGGCGACAAGGCTCGGCATCCGCACGGTCGACGTGGGCGTTCCGCTGCTGTCGATGCACTCGGCTCGCGAGCTGTGCCACGTGAACGACCCGGTGGCGCTGTCGGCCGCGGTGGGGGCGTTCTTCGCGGGGGCGTAGGCGTAAGTCCGCACGATCGTGCCGCCGCGCCGTGCGGCGATCGACGACTCGCCGGACTGGCGTTGAATCGTGCGGACTTAGCCCACTCTGACGGGGTCGCGGAACGGGGCAAGCTCAGGCTGCGGGTGTTCCGCGTGCGGCTCGGAGGATGTGCACTCCTCGCACGAGACGCCAGATGCCCAAGGGGATGAGCGCGAGGCACAGTACTTTCGCGACAGCGGGCTCCACGGTCACCACGCACCATATGCCGAGCGCGATGAGCGCCGCGCCCGCGATCGCGTTGAGAACCCCTCCGATAGTCCACTGCGCTGTCAGCAGTGCCTTCGTCGCATCGAGGATGCGGTCGGCGAAGCCGAGCCCCAGGGCGCTGGCCGCGGCGTAGACCACGAGCGCGAGCAGCGGGAGAACCGCGGCGCCGATGAGGGCGATGAGGAGGATGGTGACCAGCGCGTCCACGGACTCAGCGTAGTCACTCCGTTCCCTGAGCCTGTCGTTCCCTGAGCCTGTCGAAGGGGCTCCCTTCGACAGGCTCAGGGAACGGGTCCTTCGACAGGCTCCCTTCGACAAGCTCAGGGAACGGGGCGCTAGATCAGGCCGTCGCTCAGGTGGTTCGGCGTGCCGAAGCGGTGCGCCGTGATCGACACCGCCTGCTCGTGCAGGAACGGCAGCAACTCGATGCGGCCCGACTCCGTGACGTCGCCGGCGTACACGGCCAGGTCGGGGCGGCCGCCCGTGGCGATCGCCAGCTCGCCGGCCGAGGCGCCGACGAGCCGGATCGTCGCATCCGACATCGTGTTCGCGCGGGCCAGCCAGGCCTCGTCGCTCTCGATGCGCATCGACAGGCCGCACTCCGAGACGGCGGCGCGCAGCTCCGACGGCAGCGCCACGGCGGCCGACACCTCGATCGGTGCGCCCGAGACGAAGGCGGCGGCGAGCACGCGGACGACATGCGCATCGCGAGCGTCGCTGCCGAAGCGGATCGTCACGGGCCGTGGAACGTAGCGGAACACGTTGCGCTCGGCGCTGAGTCCGGACACGTCGCGCGCCGTGCCGAACTCCGACGCCCACGCTGCGGCATCGCTCGCGACGGCCCGACGCAGGCTGCCGAATTCGTCGGCGCCGAGCTCCGTCGCCGCCGCATCGACCAGGCGACGCACCGACGCGTTCGCGACGGGAGCATCCGCGTGGCTCACGGCCGTCGTCCACGAGCCGAGGCCGAGCAGGTAGTTCGGGCCGCCGGCCTTCGAGCCGGGGCCGACGACCGACTTCTTCCAGCCGCCGAAGGGCTGCCGGCGTACGATCGCGCCGGTCGTTCCACGGTTCACGTAGAGATTGCCGGCCTGGATGCGCGACAGCCATACACCGAGCTCGGCCGAGTTCAGCGAGTGCAGTCCCGCGGTGAGGCCGTAGTCGATCTCGTTCTGGATCTCGATGGCCTCCTCGAGGGTGGCGGCGGTCATGATGCCGAGGATCGGCCCGAAGTACTCGGTCAGGTGGTACTCGGATCCCCGGCGCACGCCGGCGCGAACTCCCGGGCTCCACAGGGAGCCGCTGTCATCCAGTCGCTTCGGCTCGACCAGCCAGGTCTCGCCCTCGCCGAGGGTGGTGAGGCCGGAGAGGAGTTTGCCCTTCGCCTTCTCGATGATCGGGCCCATCTGCGTGCTCGGGTCGGCGGGGTAACCGACCGTGAGCGACGACACCGCATCCACGAGCTGGGTGCGGAACCGGCGAGACGTCGCGACGGAGCCGACCAGGATCACGAGGGACGCGGCGGAGCACTTCTGCCCCGCGTGGCCGAAGGCCGAGGCGACCACGTCTTTGACGGCGAGGTCGAGGTCGGCAGACGGGGTCACGATGATGGCGTTCTTGCCGCTGGTCTCGGCGAGCAGGGGCAGGTCGGGGCGGAACGAGCGGAACAGCTCGGCCGTCTCGTATCCGCCGGTGAGGATCACGCGGTCGACGGCGTCGTGGGCGATGAGCGTGCGGCCGAGGGCCTGATCGGCGAGTTGCACGAGGCGCAGGGCCTCGCGGGGGACCCCCGCCCTCCACAGCGCCTCGACCATCACCGCGCCGGAGCGGCGGGCCTGGCGTGCGGGCTTGATGACCACGGCGCTTCCCGCGGCGAGGGCAGCGAGGGCGGAGCCGGCCGGGATGGCCACGGGGAAGTTCCACGGGGGAGCGACCACAGTCAGCGCGGCCGGCACGAAGTCGGCACCGTCGACGGCGTCGAGCTCGCGCGCCCGTTCGGCGTAGAAGTGCGCGAAGTCGATGGCCTCCGACACCTCGGGGTCCGACTGGTCGAGGGTCTTGCCGGTCTCGCTCGCCATGACCTCCATGAGGTCGGCGCGAGAGAGGGCGAGCTCGTCGCCGGCCCGGTGCAGCACCTCGGCGCGCTCGGCGCCCGAGAGCCGGCCCCACGCGGAACCGGCCGTTGCCGCAGTCTGGATGACGGCATCCAGTTCGCTCTCGTCGTGCACAATCGACTCGGCGATGGTGTCGTCGCCGAGCAGCGACGACGGAACGCGGCGCAGGATCTCGAGGCCCCACGCGCGGTTCTGCGGCAGTGCGGGGTCGGTGTCGGGGGTGTTGTCGAAGCCGGTGCGCGGCGCTGGGGCGTCGGGAGCGGTGCGGTTCTGCGTGCGGTTCGGCTGCGGCACGGCGCCGTCGAGCTCGGCGAGCGAGGCCTCGAAGCGCTCGCGCTCGCGGGTGAACAGCGCCTCGTTCTCGCTGAGCTCGAACACGGCCGACATGAAGTTCTGCTGGCTGGCTCCCTCCTCGAGGCGGCGGATCAGGTAGGCGATCGCCACGTCGAACTCCTGCGGGTGCACCACGGGCGTGTAGAGCAGCAGTGATCCGACCTCGCGGCGCACCGCCTCGGCCTGCCCCTGCGCCATGCCGAGCAGCATCTCGAACTCGAGCCCGGCGGTCACGCCGCGCTTCTGGGCGAGCAGCCACGCGAAGGCGATGTCGAAGAGGTTGTGCCCGGCCACGCCGATGCGCACGTTGTCGATGCGGTCGCGGTGCAGCGCGTAGTTCACGACGCGCTTGTAGTTGGTGTCGCTCTGCTGCTTCGACGACCACGTCGCGAGCGGCCAGCCGTGCAGGCTCGCCTCGACCTCCTCCATGGGCAGGTTCGCGCCCTTGACGATGCGTACCTTCACCCCGGCGCCGCCGGCTGCACGGCGAGCGGATGCCCAGTCCTGCAGGCGGATCATCGCGGAGAGGGCGTCGGGCAGGTAGGCCTGCAGCACGATCCCGGCCTCGAGCTCGTGAAAGCGCGGGTCGTCGAGGATGCGCATGAACACCGCCATGGTGAGGTCGAGGTCCTTGTACTCCTCCATGTCGAGGTTGATGAACTTGGCCGGCGTCGCCTTCGCGGCGCGCTCGAACAGCGGAGTGAGGCGCTCGACGATGTGGGCGACGGCCTCGTCGAAGGCCCAGGCGGAATGCGGGGCGACGGTGGAGGAGACCTTGATCGACACGTAGTCCACGTCGTCGCGGGCGAGCAGGCGGTGGGTTCCCTCGAGGCGGCGGGCGGCCTCGCCCTCGCCGAGCACGGCCTCGCCCAGCAGGTTCACGTTGAGCTTCGTGCCGTCGGCATGGGTGCGCAGCTTCGCGATGGCCGAGCCGAGGCGGGCGTCGGTGGCGTCGATGATGAGGTGACCGACCATGCCGCGCAGAACCTTGCGGGCGATCGGGATGGCGATGGCCGGGGCGACAGGAGCGGCCAGGCCGCCGAGGCGCACGGCGCTCTTCAGGTACCACGGCAGGAATGCCGGCACGTTCGGAGCCAGGGCGCGCAGGTTGCGGGCGGCGACGCCCAGGTCTTCGGGGCGCACCACGCCGTCGACGAAGCCGACCGTGAAGTCGAGGCCCTTGGGGTCTTTCAGCACGCCGGCGAGGCGCTGCGCCGAGGCGTCGGCCGGGATGGCGGCGGCCTCGGTGAGCCAACGGCGAACGAGCGCGGTGACCGCCTCGGGGGTGGGAAGGTCCGCGCGCTCGGCCGGCGCGGGCGCAGGCGTGGTGGAGTCGGCTTCCGGGTGTGCGGCTATGTCGGTCATGGGTTCAGTATGGGATGCGGTTCACATTAGATAAAGTGACCGTTTATAACCAATAACCATCAACCCAGCTAATGAAATGAGGGCACGCTCGTGCTCGACGCCCGGCGCCTGCGCATCCTGCGCGAACTCAAGATCCGCGGCACCCTCGCCGAGGTCGCGGCTGCCATGAATTTCAGCCCGTCGTCGGTGTCGCAGCAGCTCGCCCTGCTCGAGAAGGAGACGGGTGTCGAGCTGCTGCGCAAGGTCGGCCGTCGCGTGCAGCTCACCCCGCAGGCCGAGATCCTCGTGGCGCAGACGGCGTCGATGCTCGAGATCCTCGAGCGCGCCGAGGCCACCCTCGCCGCGTCGTTGACCGCCGTCACCGGCACCGTGCGCGTCGCCGTGTTCCAGTCGGCAGCCCTGGCCCTGATGCCGGATGCGCTGAGCCTCATGCGCTCCCGCTATCCCGAGGTGCGGGTCGAGATGGTGCAACGCGAGCCCGAGACCGCGCTCTACGAGACCTGGGCCCGCGACTTCGACATGGTGGTCGCCGAGGAATACCCGGCCCACGCGGCGCCGCGGCATCCGGAGCTCGATAAGAAGTGGCTCACGAGCGATGCCGTGTCGCTCGCCGTTCCCCCGATGTCGCGGCAGATCCACGCCGTGTCGTCGATCCAGGATGCGCGGGATCTGCCCTGGGTGATGGAGCCCGCGGGCGCCGCGTCTCGGCACTGGGCGCTGCAGCAGTGCCGCATTGCCGGCTTCGAGCCCGACGTGCGCTACGAGACCGCCGACCTGCAGGCGCAGATCCGTCTGATCGAGTCGGGCAATGCGGTGGCGCTGATGCCCGAGCTGGTGTGGGCAGGGCGCGAGACGAGCTGCCTGCTCATCGATCTGCCGGGGGATGCGCGCCGCTCGATCTTCACGTCGGTGCGCGACAGCGGGGCGCACCACCCGGCGACGCTGGCGTTCCGCGAGGTGCTCGAAGAGGTCGCGGCGTGAGGCGCCCGGCCCTGAGTCGAAGGGCCCTCGTTCCCTGAGCTTGTTGAAGAGTCTCGGTCGAGGGGTTTCCCTTCGACAGGCTCAGGGAACGGGTGGGGCGGGCGGAGCCGGCGGCTGGGGCCCCGGGTTCGTGGCGGGGCGGTACTCCTCGAGCCATCGCTGATGCTTGTAGAGAGCCGACACGACGGCCGCGCGGATGACGAGATAGAGGATGAACGCGCCGACGGCGAATCCGATCACGTAGATCAGGAGGCCGGCGAATATCGATGGTCCTGCGTTGGCGATCATGCCCTCAGCCTAGCCAGAGGGGATCTCAGGGAACGGGCGGGGCGACGTCAGCGCTCCGCCGCTCGGGCGCAGGCGATGCACAGAGTGGCTTCGGGCCGCGCCTCGAGACGCGCGAAGCCGATGGGCTGGCCGCAGCGCGCGCAGACTCCGTAGCTCCCCGACGCGATGCGGTCGAGGGCGGCGTCCACCGCCACTGACGCAGCCGCGAGCTCGCCATGCACCCCGTGGATGCGCGACCACTCGCTCGACAGCGTCGGACCTTCGGGGTCGTGCTCGTCGTCGACCGACTCCGCGCCCCGGGCCTCGCGCACCTCGATGAGCGTCTGCGCCAGCCCGCCGAGTTCTGTGTCGATCTCGGCGCGCCGCTCACGCAATCTCGCCTCGAGAAGCCGCAGTTCGGCATCCGTCAGCTCTGACTCGGGCGCTCGTGATTGCACAGTACCCATGGTCGCACGGTGCAGCGGGGCGGTGTCCCGTGGCTGAGCGCCGGTCGAGTGCGCCTTCGGCGAGCGAACGCGCCGTCGTCGGTGGCGCGTTCGCCCGTGAGGGGCGCGCTCGGCGAGGCGAGCGACGAGGCGAGCGGCGCTACTGCGTCAGCGCGCGCACCCAGGCCTCCACGTCGGCGACCTCCACGGGCAGGGCGCCCGACAGGTTCTCGTAGCCCGACTCCGTGATCAACAGGTCGTCCTCGATGCGCACGCCGATGCCGCGAAGCTCCTCGGGAAGGGTGAGGTCGTTCGCGTGGAAGTAGATGCCGGGTTCGACGGTGAGCACCATTCCGGGCACGAGGGGAGTGCGCAGGTACAGCTCCTCGCTGGTCTTCGCGCAGTCGTGCACATCGAGTCCGAGGTGGTGGCCGTTGCCGCAGATGGCGTAGCGGCGGTGGTACTGGCCCTCGGGGCTCAGCGCCTCCTCGAGCGTGCCCGGCAGGATGCCCCAGCTGTGCAGACCGCGGGCGATCACGTCGTGCGCCGCCTCCTGAAAGTCGGAGAAGAGCCCGCCAGGGCGCAGCACGGAGAGCGCGGCGGCGCGAGCCTCGAGAACGAGCTCGTAGACCCTGCGCTGGGCCGGCGAGAACGTGCCGGATGCTGGGAAGACGCGCGTGACATCCGCCGTGTAGAGGGTGTCGACCTCGACGCCCGCGTCGAGCAGCACCAGGTGGTCCGCGCTCACCGGGCCGTCGCTGCGCGACCAGTGCAGGGTGGCCGCGTTGGGCCCCGACCCCATGACGGTGGTGTAGCCGACGCCGTTCGCGCCCTGCCGTGAGTGCCGGTCGAACGTGGCCTGCAGCCAGCGCTCGCCGCCGCCCGCCAGCGCCGCCGGCAGCTCGGCGACCACGGCCGAGAAGCCCGCGACCGTGGCGTCGACGGCGGCGCGCAGCTGCGCGATCTCCCACTCGTCCTTCACGAGCTTCAGGTCTGACAGCGCCTGCTCGAGCAGCGGAGACGGCTCGTCGATGCCCGCCTCCGGCAGGGCGGGCTCGCTCGCACCGGCGCTCAGTACGGCGGTGTGAATCGAAAGGAGGTCGTCGGGAAGTGCGGCAAGCGAGCGCACGTCGATCTGCAGCGCCGACGCCCAGTCGCCGAGACCGGGAGCCGCGCCGACCCATAGCTCGCCGCGCAGGGCGTCGGCGTAGAAGGCCTCGTCGCCGGCGTAGGCGGGTTCGGTGAGGTAGAGCACGGCGTCGTGGCCGGATGCGCCGCCGCCGGAGCTGCCGGGCCGCATCACGAGCACGGCCGCCTCGGCGACGCATCCGGTGAGCCACGCGAAGTCGCTGTGCGGGCGGAAGCCGAATTCGGTGTCGTTCGAGCGCACCGCACTGCGCCCGCTCGCGACGACGAGCGTCTCGCTCGGGAATCTCGCCGAGAGCAGGCGGCGGTGGGCAGCAGCCGCTTCGGCTGCACCGGGGGTCACCCGGGCTGTGCGATCGGGCTCGCCCCAGCCGCTCGCCATGAACTCGCGGAAGGCGTCGGAGGTGGGGAGCCGAGGCATCCGGGGGTCGCGCGGAGCGGGCGAGAGAGTAGTCATGACTGCAAAGTAGCCCGATCGCCGAACAGGTTTCAAGCTCATTACGGCGGTGGCGACGATCTGTCCTGACTCCAGTAGCGAACGTGCCTATTCGTCCTCGGATGTCATGTGGCTGACACCCGGCGACGGACTTTCTGCGCGCGAATTGACGAGCTGCGGCGCACTCCGCAACAGTGGGCGATCATGAGCACCCCCTCCGACGCCTCCGCTGCCGACGCCTCCCGCACCTTCGACGAATCGATCGACGACACGATCTTCGACATGGTCTCGTCGACCGCCAGCGCGGTGTCGACGACGGCGCCGTCGCGGTTCCATTACCGCGAGGACCGCGGCGTGATCTGGGGCGACTACACGGGCGACACCGTGACGGTCGGGCGGTTCAGCGGCTACCGCGACCGAGACGTGCTGCACGTCTCGTTCGTGCACCTGGGCACAGACGGAACCACCACCGCGGGTTCTGCGACGAGCGTCGTGAGCCGCACCGACGACGGCGTGCTCGAGCTGACCGAGGACTTCGTGGGCCCCGACGGGGCCGACCACGTCAGCGTGTGCCGCGAGGTGCGCGCCTAGCGTTCTGCGCGCTCTCCGCGCTCTTGGCCCGCTCGTCGCTGGTGCGCACGAACCGCGTCATTCCGTAGCGCTCGCCCGATTGCTGCAAGGTGTCGCTCGTCGCGGCGCCCATGCGCAGCGAGACGTTCGAGGTCATCTCGTCCATGATGAAGACGGTCACGGTGGCCTTGACCGACGGCCACTGCGCGAGTCGCGTGGCGACGAGGTCGTGGATGGCGGCGACGCCCGATCCGCGCACGAGCAGCATGGCGTCGTGCTCTCCGGTCATCACGGTGAACGACTCGAGCTCGTCGAGCGTCGTGAGCCGGCTGCGGAAATCGGCCCACTGGCTCTGCCGCACCGTGACGAACACCATGGCCGCCACGGCGAGGCCGACGGCGGCCGGATCGATGTCGGCGTGCACCCCTCGGATGACCCCGTTGCGCACCAGGGACTCGTAGCGCGTGTAGGCGTTCGAGCGCGAGATGCCGAGCTGCTCCGAGAGGGTGGCGATCGAAATGCGCCCGTTGTCTCTCAGGATCTCCAGCATGCGCACATGCGTCTCATCAAGATCCACGTTCGGCTCCCTGTTTTGTCCGTCTCCGCGGCTGCAGAGTCTCTTGTCTGGAGATGTTATGTCGAAAAGCCGGTTGTTGTCATCACTTTGTCTCTATCTGACGCGGTCAGATTGACACTTGATCTGTGGGAGAAGTAATTTCAAGACAACATTCCACATTCGGTTCGTTCAGAATTCACCGACTCATCGCACCGAACCCGCCCTGCACCCTTCCTCACCCGATAGGAGACCACCCTCGTGTTGTCACCATTCCGCCGCATCGCAGGCATCGTCGGCATCGCCGTCGTCGCGACGCTCGGCATCACAGCCTGCAGCGCAGGCTCGAGCGACTCCGCATCCTCCGGCGGTAAATCCGTCGTCGTCGACTCCTCGTTCGATCTGAAGACCGCCGACCCGAACCGCGAGTACGAGACCACGGGTTCGATCGTGGCCAAGGCGCTCTACGAGACCCTCCTCACCTTCGAGGGCGACGATGTGACGAAGCCGATCGACGGTCTCGCCAGCTATGAGATGAACGCCGACAACACGGTGCTCACCCTCACCATGGCCGAGGGCCACGTCTTCTCGGACGGCACGCCGGTGACCGTCGACGACGCCGTCTTCTCGCTGCAGCGCGTGCAGGGAATCAAGGGCAACCCGTCGTTCCTTCTCGACGGCGTGACCGTCGAGAAGACCTCTGACACCACGCTGACCCTCACCTCGGCCGAGCCGAACCCGGCGCTGCCCTACATCCTTCCGAACCCGGCCCTCAGCGTCGTGAACAAGAAGGTCGTCGAGGAGAACGGGGGAACGGCGACAGACGCCGACGGTGCCGAGTCCTACCTCAACGGTGCGTCCGCCGGCTCAGGCCCGTACATGCTCGAGTCGTTCGACGTGGCTTCGCAGGTGGTCTTCACCAAGAACCCGAAGTACACGGGCGATGCCCCCGCCTACGACCGCGTGGTTCTGCGCAACGTGCAGGGTCCGACGCAGAAGCTCAACATCCAGGCCGGTGAGTCGCAGGTCGCCCTCGACCTGAACCCCGACCAGGTCGCCGAGCTCGACGGATCCGACGTGACGGTTCTCTCCAGCCCGTCGCGCTACATGATCTTCCTTCTCCTCAACCAGGACCCGTCGGTCTCTGCGATCACCAGCAACCCCGACTTCCTCAAGGCGGTCAAGGCCGGCATCGACTACGACAAGATCGTCGACCTCGCCGGTGAGGGTTCCGTGCAGCCCGGCGGATTCATCCCGTCGCTGTTCGTCGGCGCGATCGACGCATCCGACGGCAACCAGTACGACGCCTCCGCCGCGAAGTCGGCCCTGGCCGCCTCCGGTTACGCCGGTGAGGATGTCACGCTCAACTTCCCGAACGACATCACGGTTCAGGGTCTGTCGCTGCAGAGCGTCGCCGAGTCGGTGCAGGCCCAGCTCAAGGAGGTCGGCATCAACCTCGTGCTGGCTCCCGCCCCGGTCGCGACCGAGCTCGACGCCTACCGCGACGGCAAGGAGACGGTCGGCCTCTGGTACTGGGGCCCCGACTTCCCCGACCCGTCGAACTACCTCGCGTTCACCCCGGGCGAGCTCGTCGGCCTGCGCGCCGGCTGGGCTGCCGGAGCGGACCAGACGGTGACCGACCTGGCCACCGCAGCCAAGGCCGCCGTCTCGACCGATGAGCGCCAGAGCGCCTACGCCGCACTGCAGGAGGCACAGAACGCGAGCGGTCCGTTCGTTCCCCTGCTGCAGCCCGCGCAGAACGTGGTCACCTCGACCAGCATCACGGGCGTGAGCCTGAACCCGGTCTGGACGATCGACCTTGCCGGAATCAAATAGCATCGACGCCGTGAAGACGGAACGACGCAGCGCGCCGGCGGGCATCCCCCCGCTGGCGCGCTACCTCGCCATCCGGCTGGGGGTGACGGCCCTGCTCATGCTGGGCGTCACCCTCGTCACCTTCATCCTCACCAACCTGGTGCCGGCCGACCCCGTGCAGGCCGCACTCGGCGAGCAGGCGGCGGCGAACCCCGAGATCGTGGCCCAGTTCCGCGAGAACGCCGGCCTCGACAAGCCGCTGCCGGTGCAGTACTTCACCTACCTCGGTCACCTCTTCCAGGGCGACCTCGGCACCTCGACGCAGACGCGCACCTCTGTCGCCACCGAGCTGGGCAAGGCCTTCCCGGCCACCATCGAGCTCGCGGTCGGCGCCATCCTGATCTCCGCCATCATCGGAATCGGCCTTGGCCTCTGGGCCGCGCTGCGTCGGCGCACCTTCATCGACCAGATCATCCGCGTCGTGAGCCTCATCGGGCTCTCGGTTCCCGCATTCTGGATGGCCCTGCTCGTGTACTTCATCTTCTTCTTCCAGCTGCGCCTGTTCCCGGGGTCCGGGCGACTCGATCCCACGGCCGTGGCGCCCCCGCACGTGACCGGCCTCTACACGGTCGACTCGCTGCTGGCCGGGCAGTGGGCGACCTTCGGCGACGCGGTCTATCACCTCGTGCTGCCGGCATCCGTTCTCGCCCTCTATACGATCGGCCTGCTCACGCGGTTCTCGCGCTCCGCGATCCTCGAGGTGCTCGACGCCGACTACGTGCGCGGGGCCCGGGCCAAGGGGCTCACCGGTCGCACCGTGGTTCTCAAGTACGTGCTGCGCGGGGCCCTGGTTCCCATCATCACGGTGCTCGGCATCGCGTTCGGCTCGCTGCTCAGCGGCACCGTTCTCGTCGAGAAGGTCTACTCGTGGCACGGTCTCGGCGAATACGCCTTCTCGTCGGCCACCAAGCTCGACCTGCCCGCCATCATGGGTGTCGGCCTGATCGTGGGCATCGTCTACATCGGCCTGAACTTCATCGTCGACATCGCATACGGCTTCATCGACCCGAGGGTGAGGGCCGCATGAGCCAGACCACAGCGCCCGCTTCGCGGCCCCAGCCGGATGTCCTGGCTGTGGCCGCCCGACGCCGGCTCCGCTTCCCGGCGGCCCTGCGCAATCCGCTGGCCGTGACCGGAACGGCGATCATCGTCGTCTGGCTGCTCCTCGCGCTGCTCGCGCCGATGATCAGTCCCGCCGGGCCCCTCGCCCAGGACTTCGAGCGCCTGCAGCCGCCGAGCGCCGCTCACTGGTTCGGCACCGACCAGCTCGGCCGGGACGTGCTCGCGCGCGTTCTCGACGGCGCTCGCGTGTCGATCATCCTGCCGCTGCTGCTCGTCGTATCGTCGCTGCTCGTCGGCACGATCGCGGGATCGGTGGCCGGCTACTTCGGCAAGGTCGCCGACGAGGTCATCATGCGCATCGCCGACCTGGTCTTCGCCTTCCCCACGATCATCCTGGCGATGGTCATCGCCGCGTCACTCGGCCCGAGCCTCACCAACGCCGTGATCGCCATGCTCATCGTGTCGTGGCCGGCCTACGCCCGCGTCACCCGATCGCTCGTGGTCGTGGCGTCGCGCTCGGAGTACGTGGTGGCCGGGCGCCTGCTCGGCAACAGCCCGTTCGTGTCGCTGGGCAAGGACATCCTGCCGAACATCATCGCGCCGGTCGTCGTGCTGGCCACGCTCGACGTGGGCACGGCCATCCTGCTGCTCGCCGGACTGTCGTTCCTCGGCCTCGGCGCCGTGCCGCCGACTCCCGACTGGGGAGCGATGGTCTCGGACGGCGTGCAGAACTTCTCGTCATGGTGGATTTCGGTGTTCCCCGGCCTCGCCATCCTCACCGTGGTGCTGGCCTTCAACTTCCTCGGCGACGCGCTGCGAGACACGCTCGACCCGCGCACCGCCGACGCCGTGAAAGGCCGAGCCCTGTGAGCCAGCCAGCAGCATCCACCGGCGGTCTCAGCATTCGCGACCTGACGCTCTCGATCGGGCGCGGGGAGAAGGCCAAGCGCATCCTGCGCGGCATCTCGCTCGATGTGCCCGCGGGTCGCATCACGGGCCTCGCGGGGGAGTCGGGCTCGGGCAAGACCATGACGGGCATGACGGTTCTGGGCCTGCAGCCCGAGCAGGCGACCGTCGGCGGCGTCATCGAGTTCGACGGGCGCAACCTGCTCGAGCTGCCGACGAAGGAGCTCAACACCCTGCGCGGCAACGACATCGCGATGGTGTTCCAGGATCCGACGTCGAGCCTGCATCCCATGCTCTCGATCGGATCGCAGCTCACCGACCACCTGCGCCAGCACACCGGCATGTCGAAGCGCGAGGCGCTCGAGCGCGCACGCGTGGTGCTCGAGCAGGTGAAGGTTCCCGACCCGGCCGGAGCGCTGAAGAAGTACCCGCACCAGTTCTCGGGCGGGCAGCTGCAGCGCGTGGCCATCGCGTCGGCGATCATGTGCAGCCCCAGCGTGCTCATCGCCGACGAGCCCACGACCGCACTCGACGTCACCGTGCAGGCGGGCATCCTGCGCCTGCTGCGCGAACTGTGCGACGACCTCGGTCTCGCGATCCTGCTCGTGACCCACGACCTCGGCGTGATGAGCGCGCTGGCCGACACCATCGCCGTGATGCGCGAGGGCGAGATCGTGGAGCACGGCGACCGGTTCCAGGTGATCACGGCGCCGCGCGACCCCTACACGCGGGCGCTCATCGACGCGCTGCCGCACGACGGCTCGACAGATGCTGAGCAGGCCACGACAGGAGATGCATCATGACGGCGCTGCTCGAACTCGACGGGGTGAAGGTCAGTTACCGCGTGGCCGGTCGCCCCCGGCTGGTGGCCGTGGATGACGTGAGCCTCTCGCTCGGCACCCGCCAGGTGCTGGGGCTCGTCGGCGAGTCCGGCTGCGGCAAGTCCACGCTCGCCCGCGCGATCTGCGGCCTCGAGGGCCTCGACAGCGGATCGATCACGTTCGACGGCACCCCCGTCACGCGCCTCGGCATGCGCACCCGCGATCGAAAACTGCTGCGCATCCAGATGGTGTTTCAGAACCCGTACGCCTCGCTGAACCCGCGGCGCACGATTGGCAAGCAGATCGAGGACGGCCTCAAGGTGAACCCCGACCGCTCGGCCTGGACGGTTCCCGACCTGCTCGCGCACGTCGAATTGGATGCCTCGGCCCGGTCGCGCTTCCCGCACCAGTTCTCGGGCGGGCAGCGTCAGCGCATCGCCATCGCCAGGGCGATCGCCTCGGGGCCGGACCTGCTCGTCGGCGACGAGCCCATCGCATCTCTCGACGCGTCTCTGCAGGCGCGGGTCGCGGGCCTCATGCGCAGCCTCGCGCTCGAGACCGGGGCGTCGCTGCTGTTCATCAGCCACGACCTCTCGGTGGTTCGTGTGATCGCCGACGACGTGGCCGTGATGAGCAGGGGCAAGATCGTGGAGCGCGGCGACGTGAACGAGGTGTGGTCGAACCCGCAGCAGCCGTACACGAAGCAGCTGCTGTCGGCGATCCCGAAGGTCGACGGCCTGGGCGTGCTGCCGGGCTGACCCCGCCGCTGCTCGAAACGATTTGTTGGGCGTGTCAGCAATATCGGTTGCGTCGAAGCGCTTCGCCACGTACTCTGCTGAGAGCGCGTTCACAATCGAAGCGCTTAAACAGACCGCACCACCCCAGACACCGGAGTCTTCAGATGGCGACAATCACCGACGTGGCACAGGCCGCGGGCGTGTCGATCTCCACGGTGTCGTACGCGCTCTCCGGCAAGCGGTCGATCGCCGCCTCCACGCGCCAGCGCATCATGCGGGCCATCGACGAGCTCGAGTACGAGCCCAACGCCGGCGCCCGCATGCTTGCGGGCGCCCGCACGAACATCCTCGCCCTGAGCGCGCCGCTCGGCCCCGACGGCCACCTGCCGACCCACATGCGCTTCGTGACCAGTGTCGTCGAGGCGGCGCGCGCGCACGACTACGACGTGCTGCTGCTCGCCACAGACGACGAGGTCTCCGGCATCCGCCGCGCCGCCTCACGATCGCTGATCGACGGTGTGGTCATCATGGGCGTCGCCACGGTCGACGAGCGCGTGCCTCTGGTGCGGCGTCTCGGTCTTCCGTCGGCATTCATCGGAGTGCCCCCGGGCGTCGACGACATGTCGTGCATCGACCTCGACTTCGACCGGGCAGGGCGGGACGCGGTGGCCATGCTCGCCGACGCCGGGCACACGGCGATCGGGGTGATCGGGCATCCGCACAGCTACGTCGACCGCGACACGAACTTCATCCGCCGGTTCACCCACGGCTTCGACGACGAGTGCCGGGCGCGCGGCGTGCGCACGGCGACGCAGTGGCCGGAGATCGGGCGAACGGGAGGGCAGCAGGCCTACGACCTGCTGAGAGAACAGCTTCCCGACATGACCGCACTGGTCTTCCACTGCAATGAGCCGATCGTCGAGGGGGCGCTGCGTCGTATCAGCGAACTCGGGCTGTCGATTCCGGGCGACCTCTCCGTTCTCGCCGCCTGCGCGAGCTACGCCGCCGACGAGCTCGAGACGCCCCTGAGCGCCATTCCCCTTCCCCTCGATGAGATGTGCCACTCGGCCGTCGAGAATGCGTTGGCCCTGGTCGATGCCCTCGGCCACCCGCAGGTCACGCTCATCGCCCCGACCTACCTCGACCGCGGCTCCATCGCCGCCCCGAAGCCCGCCGCCCACCCGGCCTGACACTCGACCCGAAAGGAGTTCCGCGCGCATTGTCGAAGCGCTTCGACGATCATCGATGCAGCTTCTCGATACCCACAGCACCACCGCCGGCACGGCCGGCAACTCATCCCTACAAGGAGGTAGACACATGAAAATGAAACGCACACTCACCATCCTCACGACCGTGGTCGCCGCGGGAGCCCTGCTCTCGGGCTGCTCGGCCGGCGCGTCGGAAGAAGACGCCAACACACTGAAGCTCTGGCACTTCGAGGGCGAGGACAGCGCGATGGGCATCGCCTGGGACGAGGCCATCAAGACGTTCGAGAAGGAGACCGGAGCGAAGGTGGAGTTCGAGGCGAAGAGCTTCGAACAGATCCGCTCGACCGCCAGCCAGGTGCTCAACTCGAATGAGGCCCCCGACATTCTCGAATACAACAAGGGGAACGCGACAGCGGGTCTGTTGGCCAGCCAGGGACTGCTCTCCCCGATCGATGATGCCGTCGAGGAGTACGGGTGGGCCGACAAGCTCGCCCCGTCACTGCAGACGACCGCGCGCTACGACGACAAGGGCGTCATGGGCTCGGGCTCCTGGTACGGGATCCCGAACTATGGCGAGTTCGTCGAGGTCTACTACAACAAGGACATGTTCGCGAAGTACGGCATCGCCGTGCCCACGACCTACGACGAGTTCGAGGCCGCCCTGCAGACGTTCGTGGACAACGGCGTGACGCCGCTGGCCGAGGCGGGCGCCGAGTACCCCATCGGACAGCTCTGGTACCAGCTCGCACTCTCCAAGGGCGACCGGGACTTCGTCGACGACTACCAGCTCTACAAGAACCCGGTCGACTGGCAGGGTCCGCAGCTGAGCTACGCCAGCGAGAAGCTGGCCGAGTACGTCGACAAGGGCTACATCTCGAAGGATGTCACGGGCATCAAGGCCGAGGATATGGGCGTCTCGTTCATGTCGGGCCAGTACCCGATCATGGTGTCGGGCTCGTGGTGGTACGGACGCGTCATCAACGAGGCCACCGGGTTCGACTGGGGAACGTTCCTCTTCCCCGGATCGGAGATGGCGCCCGGCTCCAGCGGAAACCTGTGGGTGGTTCCCGAGAACGCCGCCAACAAGGATCTGGCGTACAAGTTCATCGACATCACCATGCGTCCGGAGATCCAGGCTCTCATCGGCAACAACGGTGGTGTGCCGGTCGCGGCGAACACCGCGGACATCACCGACCCCAAGAGCCAGGAGCTGATCGCCAACTTCAACACGCTCACGGAGCGCGACGGACTGGCGTTCTATCCCGACTGGCCCACCTCGACGTTCTACGACCAGATCGTGGCGGCGACGCAGGAATTGCTCAACGGTTCGACCACGCCTGAGGAGATGAACACCACGCTCGGCGACGAATACGAATCCGGCGTGGCCGACATCACGGGCGAGTAGTCCGCCTTCCCCTCCTCGCCGTTCGGCGGGCTCAGGGAACGAACCCGTTCCCTGAGCCCGTCGAAGGGCCCCTTCCCCGCCCCACTCCCTCAGACCGCACGAAAGGGACACCCCATGGCAACGCTGCCACCCGCCCCCGTCATCGCACGGAGTCGCCGAGCACCGGAGATGAGCCTGCTCCCCGGAGTGCGCAAAAGAGGTTTCTGGCTCTACCTGATCCCCGGCCTCGTTCTGTTCACGATCATCATCCTCGTTCCCCTCATCTGGAACATCTACCTCAGCTTCACGTCGTACCGCGGCATCCGCCCGCCCGAATTCATCGGCCTCGACAACTGGATCAAGTTGATGGGCGACGACAAGTTCTGGGTCTCGTTCCAGAACAGCGTGGCCATGATCGTCGCGATGGTCGTCGTGCCCACACTGCTCGGGCTGGTGCTCGCCGCCCTCCTCTTCGACCTCGTCGGCAAGAAGTTCGGCGGCAGGCTCGCCAGCTTCCTCCGCGCCACCTACTACCTGCCCCAGATTCTGCCCGTTGCCATCGCTGCGATCGTGATCGGCTGGATCCTGCGGCCCGAGAACGGTGCTCTCAACACGGTTCTGGAGACGATAGGCCTGGGATCCCTGCAGCACAACTGGCTGGGCAGTCCCGATACGGCCCTGGCCAGCGTGATGGTCGTGATGGTCTGGGTGCAGATCGGCTACCCGGTCGTGATCTTCATGGCCGCGCTCCAGCGCGTCGACCCCGAACTCTACGAGGCCGCCGAGCTCGACGGCGCCAACTGGTTCCAGCGCTTCACGTCGATCACCGTCAGCATCATCCGCCCCGAGATCTACGTGGTCGTGCTCACCGCGACGATCGCGGCCCTCAAAGTGTTCGGCCCGATCTACGCCCTCACCCGCGGCGGACCGGGCAATTCCACTATCGTGCCCAGCTACTACTCGTACAGCGAGTTCTTTCAGAGCCAGCAGGTGGGCTACGGAGCGACGATCGCCACCGCGCTGACGGTGGTCGTCGTCGCCATCACGATCATCTTCATCCTCGCCCAGAACCGCGCAGAACGTTTGGAGAACGAACGCTGATGACTGCCACACTGACTCCGCGAAGCGCACCCGCCGCCGCGGCCCCGCAGCCCGAGAAGAAGCTCAAGCCGCACAGGCAGAAGCCGCGCCGCACCGTCGGCGACTGGATACTGCTGATCGCCGTGATCGTGGTCGCCGTGCTGGTCGCGGTGCCGTTCCTCATCATCCTGGTGAACTCGTTCAAGTCGCCCTCCGACTACGCCAACGGCGGGCCG
>Ga0247732_10000262_pt1 | contig 30846 bp, 24 predicted proteins | sample UWRJL163409C2_FD_180940 | JGI IMG/M metagenome (GOLD analysis project Ga0247732, IMG submission 180940) | Plant litter microbial communities from Arlington Agricultural Research Station in Wisconsin, United States - UWRJ-L163-409C-2 | ecosystem: Environmental > Terrestrial > Plant litter >...
GATTATTGTCACCGGTCGTCAGGAAAATATTTCCCTTCTGATCGAAGGCGATGCGCCCGCCGAGATTAATGCCGCTTTGCAACGCCGGTTGCTGTACGAAAATGACCTTAAAATTCGTCAGGGTTTTATTGTCCGCCGTCAACGTGCCATAGCCCAGCGCAGCATGCGGTTCACCTTTTTCACCCGGCTGCGCAAAGGTGAGATACACCCGGCGGTTACTGGCAAAATCTGGCGACAAACGGACATCCCACAAACCGGCCTGCCCGGCGACCCACACGGCCGGTACACCTTTCAGCGGTGCGGATAATCCAACGTCCTGCTTCCAAAGTCGCAGTTGCCCGCTGCGTTCGGTAATCAGCGCCCCTTGATTATCAGGCAAAAAAGCCAGTGACCACGGGTGATCCAGCCCTTTTGCCAGTTCAGTGACCTGCGCGCTGACAAGTGGCGGCGGGACGGGTGATTTCGGCGCAGCAGAGACGTTGGTGGTTAACATCACCAGCGCAAAAGCAGGCAATAAGGTGTCGCGGAAAGAAAATGGCATAAGGCTTCTCCCGGAGGCTGTATTGAGGAATGAACAATCAATGTAAAAATCGCAGACAAAAATTCAGTTTAGGCCATGTGCCTGATTTTGCTCAGAGGCTGCGCATCCGCTATAACCCACAGGAATAACAACACTGTTAAATATAATAACAACAAAGCATTCCTTCTTTCGTAACATACCGGTAAACTGCTCCGACAGAATAGACGTCCAGACAGACAGACTTCTGTACATCCTCAATCTGGAAAGCCGCATTGCCTTCCCGGATTTACCAAAAAAAACACCAGAAAAAACATCGCGTCCGACGGAGCTGTTCAATAATGAAAAAAATATCCGCATCCCTGCTGGCATTAAGCCTGTTTTCCACTGTACCGGCCTTCGCTGCCGGTGAAACACCTGCGCCCGTTCCGGCGGCTATCGCCCAGCACAACGGTCCCGTGCGCATCGCAGTTATCCGTAATCTTGGCTCCGACGATAACACCACGCAGTTCCTGGCCGGTGCCATTAAACAAGGCCGCGCGCTTGGCTTTAAAGTGGATACCTTTCTGAGTAATGGCGATGACGCCAAATTTCAGGATTTCGTGAATCAGGCCATCAGCCAGAAATACGACGGCATTATCCTGTCCCAGGGACGCGGCCCGTATTCCGAAGCGCTGGCAAAACGCATTGCGGCAGCGGGTATTGCGGTTTCCGCATTTGATACCGAGGTGCCGGAAAACATTCCAGGCGTGACCGTCACCCGTCAGGACGATGCCTCACTGGCGAAAGCGTCTGTCGGTCAGCTGGTGAAAGACTTCAACGGTAAGGCTAATATCGTCAAACTGTGGGTAGCCGGTTTCCCGCCAATGGAACGACGCCAGAAAACCTACGAAGCTATTTTGAAAGAGAATCCGGGCATTCATCAGCTGGAATCGATCGGCGCAGTGTCTTCTGACGTGCAGGGCGACACAGCTAACAAAGTCGGTGCAATTCTCGCGAAATACCCGAAAGGTCAGATTGATGCCATCTGGGGCGCATGGGACGCCTTCAGTCAGGGCGCGTATAAAGCACTGAAAGAAAATGGCCGTACCGAGATCAAACTCTACAGCATTGATGTATCGAATCAGGATTTACAACTGATGCGCGAAAAAGGCAGCCCGTGGCAGATGACCGCTGCAGTGGATACACAGCTGATTGGCGCGGTTAACCTGCGAATTGTGGCGCTTAAAATTGCCGGTGAGAAAACCCCTGCAACCTATGAATTCCCGGCACAGACCATTCCGCAATCTCTGCTTCTCAGCCAACCGGACGGCATCAACGTGACCGGTCTGAGCAAAATCATTCCTGGCTGGGGTAAATCTGAAGATTTCACCGCACCGTGGTTTGCGACGCTGGAAGCAAAATATAAAAAATAAACATCGGAGCCTCCCGGAAACGGGAGGTTTTTTCCGCATGTATCCGCCCCGTATCAGGCTCTTCCTCCACACTTTTCCCGCTCAACTTTCCTCCGTTTGCGCTGTGCGATCACAGAAATAAAGAAACATAATTTCAGAAACAAAAATCTCAATAGCCTCAGGCCCCCGCCAACCGTTAAAAACGTACTCACCCTTTTCATATGGACATTGAAGCAATGAGTACAGAAATCCTTTCGGTCAAGGAAAAGATTGGATACGGATTAGGCGACGCCGCCAGTCATATCATTTTCGATAACGTCATGCTCTACATGATGTTTTTCTATACCGATATTTTCGGCATTCCTGCGGGTTATGTCGGTACGATGTTCCTGCTGGCCCGCGCACTGGACGCGATCTCAGACCCCTGCATGGGATTACTGGCAGACCGCACCCGAACGCGCTGGGGGAAATTCCGCCCTTATGTGCTGTTTGGCGCCATTCCTTTCGGCATCGTCTGCATATTCACTTACACCACGCCAGAGCTGAGCATGACCGGCAAAATGATTTACGCCGCTATCACTTATACCCTGCTGACGCTGATGTATACCGTGGTCAACATTCCTTACTGCGCCCTCGGCGGTGTGATTACCTCTAACCCGACGCAACGTATTTCACTGCAATCCTATCGCTTCGTGCTGGCCACTGCTGGCGGCATGTTAAGTACCGTGCTGATGATGCCGCTGGTTAAACTGATCGGCGGAGAAAATCAGGCGCTCGGTTATCAGGGCGGGATTGCGGTGCTTGCGATTGTTGCGGCCGTGATGCTGGCGATTTGTTTTGCCACCACCAAAGAACGTATCGATCCGGGCAAACCGACCGGCACCATGCGCGAAGATTTGCGTGATATCTGGCACAACGACCAGTGGCGTATTGTCGGCCTGCTGACCATCCTCAACATCATTGCGGTCGCGGTTCGCGGCGGCGCCATGATGTATTACGTGACGTACATTCTCGGCAATCCGGTGCTGTTCGCCTGGTTCCTTGGCGTCTATTCCGTCGGTAACCTGTTAGGCAGTGCGCTGGCAAAACCGCTGACCGACTGGAAATGTAAGGTCAGTGTTTTCTGGTGGACCAACGCCATTCTGGCGGTTCTGAGCCTCGGCATGTTCTTCCTGCCGGTGAACGGCAGCGTGCTGATGTTTATCTTCATCTTCGTTATCGGCGTTCTGCATCAGTTGGTCACGCCAATTCAGTGGGTAATGATGTCCGACACCGTAGATTACGGCGAATGGAACGATGGCAAACGCCTGACCGGTATCAGCTTCGCCGGTACCCTGTTTGTTCTGAAACTCGGTCTGGCCCTGGCCGGCGCCATGATCGGCTGGATGCTGGCCGGTGCTGGTTATCAGTCCGGTGCAGCCACCCAAAATGCAGCCACCATGACCAGCATTATCGCGCTGTTCACCCTGGTTCCGGCAGTTTGCTACCTGTTGAGCGCCATCATCTGTAAACGCTATTACATTCTTCGTACCCCGCTGCTACGCCGCATTCTTGATGAAGTCGCACAAGGCATCCGCCGCAATCAGCAAGAATTTATGAAATAAATTGGATGAAGTTTAAAAGGAAGAGACATTATGAAGATCAGTGATGGTAACTGGTTGATCCAGGAAGGATTGTCACTCACGCACCCGCTTCAGGTGTTTGAAGTACAACGCTCAGGTAATGAGATGGTGATTTATGCTGCGCCGAAAGATGCCTCGGAACGCGCCAGCCAACTGGACTCGCCACTGTTTACGCTGCGTTTCTTCTCGCCGCAGACCGGCGTGATGGGTGTACGTATTACTCATTTTGATGGCGAAATGGATAAAGGCCCGCATTATCCGTTAATGCAAACCGACACCCCCGAACTGCGCTTTGAAGACAACGATGAATTCGCCGCGCTGCACAGCGGTGATCTGAGTGTTCGCGTCACCAAAGGTAATAACTGGACGCTGGACTTCCTGCGCCATGGCCGACGGATCACCGGCAGTGTCGCGAAATCTAACGGCTATGTTCAGGATGCGAACTCGCATAAAACCTACATGATGGAACGCCTGGATCTGGGCGTTGGCGAAACGGTTTATGGTCTGGGTGAACGTTTCACCGCGCTGGTCAAAAATGGCCAGACTGTCGAAACCTGGAACCGCGATGGCGGCACCAGCACTGAGCAGTCTTACAAAAACATTCCGTTCTACCTGACAAACCGCGGCTACGGCGTGCTGGTAAATCATCCTGAATGTGTGTCTTTTGAAGTCGGCTCAGAAAAAGTCTCCAAAGTGCAGTTCAGCGTGGAAGGCGAATATCTCGAGTATTTCGTTATCGATGGCCCGACGCCGAAAAAAGTGCTCGATCGTTATACCCGTCTGACCGGCCGCCCTGCACTGCCACCCGCCTGGTCGTTTGGCCTGTGGCTGACCACCTCGTTTACCACCAACTATGATGAAGCGACCGTCAACAGCTTTATTGACGGCATGGCGGAACGTGAATTGCCACTGCATGTTTTCCACTTTGACTGCTTTTGGATGAAGGCTTTCCAGTGGTGTGATTTTGAATGGGATCCGCAAACTTTCCCTGATCCTCAGGGTATGTTGCAGCGCCTGAAAGCGCGCGGCCTGAAAATTTGTGTGTGGATCAACCCGTACATCGGCCAGAAATCACCGCTTTTCCGTGAAGGTAAAGAAAAAGGTTATCTGCTCAAACGCCCTGACGGCCGTGTCTGGCAGTGGGATAAATGGCAGGCTGGTATGGGCATCGTGGATTTCACTCATCCGCAGGCCGCTGAATGGTACGCGGGCCATCTGAAACGTCTGGTGGATATGGGCGTCGATTGCTTCAAAACCGACTTCGGCGAACGTATCCCAACCGACGTCGTCTGGCACGACGGCAGTGACCCGCAAAAAATGCATAATCATTACGCGTTTGTGTACAACAAACTGGTATACGAAACGTTGCAGGATAAACTCGGCGCAGACGAAGCCGTGCTGTTCGCCCGTTCCACCTCGGTGGGGGCGCAGCAATTCCCGGTTCACTGGGGCGGTGACTGCTACGCCACTTACGAGTCGATGGCTGAAAGCCTGCGTGGCGGGTTATCCATCGGATTATCCGGCTTTGGTTTCTGGAGCCACGACATTGGCGGTTTCGAAAATACTGCACCGGCGCACATCTACAAACGCTGGTGCGCATTCGGCCTGCTCTCAAGCCACAGCCGCCTGCATGGCAGCAAATCCTATCGGGTGCCGTGGGTGTATGACGATGAAGCCTGCGATGTGGTGCGCCAGTTCACGCAGCTAAAATGCCGCCTGATGCCGTATCTCTACCCCGCTTCAGCCCAGGCTGCCAGCCACGGAACACCGGTGATGCGCGCCATGGTGCTGGAGTTCCCTGACGATCCGGCATGCGATTATCTTGACCGCCAATATATGCTTGGTGATGATCTGCTGGTCGCCCCCGTTTTCAGCGAAGAAGGCGATGTCAATTTCTATCTGCCAGAAGGCCGCTGGACGCACCTTCTGAGCAACGACGTGGCCGAAGGTTCGCGCTGGCATCGTCAGCAGCATGGCTTCGACAGCCTGCCGTTGTATGTTCGTCCGAATACCTTGCTGGCGCTTGGCAGTAATAATCAGAAGCCGGATTATGATTACAGCCAGCAGCCTGAATTCCATCTGTTAGAGCTGGAAGACGGCGCGGTGGCAGAAAGCGTGATCACCGATCTGAGCGGGAGAACAGTCTTCATCCTGAAAGCCGAACGGCGGGATGGCGTAATTACAGTAACCCGGGAAGGCCAGGCATCAGGCTGGACACTGTGCCTGCGCAATCAGAAATCGGTCAGGGAAGTGAGCGGTGCTGCGCAGAAAGAAGGGGCGCTGGGGATATTGCTGACCCCGGCTGCCGGTGCAGGTCCGGTGGTGATAACACTGTAATTTATTCTCTGGTATCGATGTGTTCATGCCCCGTTCGTCACTGAACGGGGCATTTTTTTATGCGGCTTTCAGACATCCTGATACACGCTATCGCCATGAATGCTGCGGTACTCTTTAGGGGTCATTTCATAGCCTTTTTTGAATACCGAATAGAAATATTGCAGCGACGGATATCCGCACATCTGCGAGATCTCATTGATGGAAATCGAGGTAGCGGCCAGCAGGTTGCGGGCGCGGTCGAGTTTTTCTTCGTGGATCACGCCGTGAATCGTCTGTCCGGTTTCATCCTTAAACCGTTTCTCAAGATTAGAACGCGACATGCCGATGGCATCGAGAACCTGTTCAACCTTAATCCCTTTGCATGCATGGTAACGGATGTAATGCATCGCCTGAATGACGGCCGGATCACGCAGTGATCGGAAATCCGTTGAGCGGCGTTCTACCACTTTTACCGGCGGTACCAGAATACGCTGTAACGGTAAATCACGCTGATCCAGCAACTGATGCAGAAGTTTCGCGGCGCGATAGCCCATCTGGCGCGTGCCCTGTACCACGGATGACAAGGCAACACGCGACAGGTAGCGCGTCAGTTCCTCATTATCGATACCAATGACGCTAAGCTTTTCTGGTACAGGAATATTCAGATGCTCGCACACCTGCAACAGATGACGTGCGCGGGCGTCGGTAACCGCAATAATGCCAGTTTGCTGCGGCAGTGTCTGGATCCAGTCCGCCAGCCGGTTCTGAGCGTGTTGCCAGTTTTCCGGTGCGGTCTCCATCCCCTGATAGACCACACCCTGATACTGTTCAGCAGACACCAGTTTTCTGAACGCGTGCTCGCGTTCCTGCGCCCAGCGCTTTCCCCCTGCATCAGGCAAACCGTAAAACGCGAAGCGGTTAATCCCCTTCTCTTTCAGGTGCATAAAGGCCGCTTCAACCAGTGCGTAGTTGTCGGTAGCGATATAATGCACCGGCGGATAATCTTCTTCCTGATGATAAGACCCGCCCACCCCGACAATCGGCACATTGAGGCCTTCAAGCAACGTTTCAATTTCACGGTCATCAAAATCGGCGATCACACCATCACCAAGCCAGTCTTTAATGTTGTCTATGCGACAGCGGAAATCCTCCTCAATGAAGATATCCCAGTCGCTTTGTGAGGCCTGAAGGTATTCACCCACGCCTTCGACGACCTGACGGTCATAGACTTTGTTGGCGTTAAATAACAACGTGATCCGATAACGTTTTTCAAACATGCCTGTCTCTCACCGGTTTTCTCATAGACTAAAGCCTCATTCATTTGTACCCATGAATGAGGCTGATTGGGTTGGTCAATAGCACAACACCATGGCTTACGTAGATTTAGCTTAGTGAATTTGTGAGGTTGCTCAGACTTTCCTAAGTGACCGCCCGTCATCACTGCCATCTCTGCTGACTTTATGCACGTCGTTTGGTCGCCGAATCCATCCAGACCGCCAGCAGTAAAATTCCGCCTTTAACGATGTACTGCCAGAACGTTGGTACATCCAGCATGCTCATGCCGTTATCCAGCGAAGCCATAATGAAAGCCCCCATGACCGCACCGGCTACGCTGCCGACACCACCCGCCAGGCTCGTTCCGCCAATAACGCAGGCTGCAATGGCATCCAGTTCCGCGATATTCCCCGCCGAAGGCGAACCTGCCCCCAACCGCGAACTGAGGATCAGACCGGCAATCGCTACCATCAGACCGTTTATCGCAAACACCGCCAGCTTGCTGCGCTCGACATTAACACCGGATAACCGCGCCGCTTCAATGTTGCCGCCAATAGCGTAAATACGACGGCCAAATGCGGTGCGGGAGGCCATAAACATGCCACCCAACATCAGCGCCACCAGAATCAACACCGGCGTTGGCACACCGCGATAATCATTGAGCAGGTAAATAGCGCCCAGCGCGATAACCGCAGTGAGTGCCTGGCGGGTCACATCACTTTTTGCTGCGGTCAGCGGCAAACCCAGCACCGCCCGCTGTTTGCGCCTGCGCCACTGCCAGCCAATAAACAGGGCCAGCGCAATCGCACCAATACCAAAACCGAAAGAATCCGGCAGATAACTCTGACCTATTAACGACATTGCAGGTGTCGTCGGTGATACCGTGGTGCCGCTGGTGATACCAATCAGGATGCCGCGAAACGCCAGCATTCCGGCCAGTGTGACAATGAATGACGGGACTTTACGATATGCTACCCACCAGCCATTCCATGCGCCCAACAGCAGCCCTAATGCCAGGGTCACCACAATGGTGAGCGGCAAAGGCCAGCCGAGCCAGACATCGAAAATCGCCGCCGCTCCACCCAGTAACCCCATCATGGAACCGACGGACAAGTCGATCTCCGCTGAGATGATCACAAAGACCATGCCTACAGCCAGAATGCCGGTGATGGCGGTCTGACGCAGCAGGTTGGACACGTTACGTGCGCTGATATACGCGCCGTCAGTGGTGACGCTAAAGAAGACAATAATCACCGCAATGGCCGCCAGCATGACGAACACCTGCAGGTTAATACTCTTCAGTTTCTGCATCGAAAATAACGCGTCGGCCCCACCCTGAGTTGCAGGCGCAGACGGGGTTCCTGGTTGGGGAAATTTAGACATAAGATTCACTCCTCAATGCGGCTTCCATGACCTGTTCCTGACTTAAATTATTGTTATCCAGACAGGCTTTGACCTGTCCGAGATGCATGACTACCACGCGGTCGCTGAGTCCCAGCACTTCGGGTAACTCTGATGAGATGACGATAATTGCCATGCCCTGCGCCGCCAGCTGGCCGATCAGTTTGTAGATTTCATGTTTTGCCCCGACGTCGATCCCGCGCGTCGGTTCATCAAGAATGAGGATTTTAGGTTTTAGCAGCAGGCACCGTGCCAGAATGGCTTTTTGCTGATTGCCACCGCTGAGACGCCCGATAGCCAGTTCGGGAGAAGAGGTTTTGATTTTGAGTTGTTTCACTGACTCACTGATGCTGTGCTGTTCTTCGGCTTCGCGCAGAACACCGCCAGCGCTGAACTGGCTTAACGCCGCCAGTGTAATGTTGCTGCCAACGGCCATAACCGGCACGATGCCGTCACGTTTACGGTCTTCAGGCACCATCGCCAGCCCGCGCCGCATGGCATCGCGGCAATCGGTGATCTGCACTTTCTCGCCTTGCAGCCAGATATCGCCAGACCAGCGTCCCGGATAAACACCAAATAAACACTCCATCATTTCGGTTCTTCCGGCACCCACCAGTCCGGCGACACCCAGCACCTCGCCCTCACGTAACGTAAAACCGCCGTTATCCACCCGTTTGATATGCCGGTTAACCGGATGCCAGGCAGTAAGATTTTCCACCCTTAATATTTCCTTACCGATCTGGCGTTCACGCGGCGGAAAGAGTTCCGTCAGTTCACGCCCCACCATCATGGCGATAATTTCTTTCTCCGACGTCCCGGCGGCATTGCAGGTGGCGATATGACGACCATCGCGGATCACGCACAGTTTGTCCGATATGGCTTTGACTTCATTGAGTTTGTGGGAAATATAAATACAGGCGATGTCGTGATGGCGCAGGTCACGAATGATATCGAGCAAAATCGCGGTTTCACTTTCGGTCAATGATGCCGTCGGTTCGTCCAGCACCAGCAAACGGACCTGCTTGTTCAGCGCTTTGGCAATTTCAACCAGTTGCCGCTGCCCGAGCCCCAGTTCCCCGACCAGCGTATGCGGATCAATATTGAGTTTGACCTGCGCCAGCATGCGCTGACAACGCAGATACATTTTGTCGGTATCCAGCAGCCCATAACTGCCCCATTCATTACCCAGAAACATGTTTTCCAGCACACTCAGTTGCTTAACCAGCGCAAGTTCCTGATGAATAATGGCGATCCCTTTTTGCTCGGTATCACGGATACCTTTCGCAGTAAGACGTTCTCCTGAAAAATAAATTTCACCTTCAAACGTTCCTTGCGGATAAATACCGCACAACACTTTCATTAACGTGGATTTACCCGATCCATTTTCGCCACACAGCGATAGCACTTCACCCGCAGATAACGTCAGACTAATATTATCAACGGCTTTTACTGCACCAAACCGCTTGGTGATATTGCGCATATCCAGCAACGGTAATTTTTCATATTGTTCTGGCACTTTCACCTCCAGCAGAAACAACACTTCCGGGGGGAAGTGTTGTTTCTATAGAAAATATTGAAAAATTAAAGGTCTGATTTTTTGTGGAATCCGTCAGCCACCACGGTGCTTTCAATATTATTTTTATCCACCGGAATCGGTGTTAATAAATAAGACGGCACGTCTTTTTTGCCATTATTTAATGTGGCATTGGATTTCGGGGTTTCCCCTTTGCCTAACTGCACCGCGATTTCGGCAGCGTCATTGGCCAGTTTGGTAATCGGTTTATAAACGGTCATGGTTTGAGTACCGGCTTCGATACGTTTGATCGCCGCGAGATCGGCATCCTGACCCGAGATCGCTACTTTCCCTGCCAGCCCTTGTGCTGACAGAGCCTGTACTGCACCACCGGCCGTCGCATCGTTAGACGCCACCACGGCATCAATTTTGTTGTTGTTGGCCGTCAGGGCATTTTCCATAATTTTCAGGGCGTTTTCCGGCAACCAGCCATCGGCCCACTGATCTCCCACAACTTTAATCTTCCCGTCTTTGATCAGCGGGTTCAGCACTTTCATTTGTCCTGCGCGGAACAGCTTGGCGTTGTTATCCACCGGCGAGCCGCCCATCAGGAAATAATTCCCCTGCGGCACACGCTCAACCAGGCTTTGTGCCTGCAGCTCCCCGACCTTTTCATTGTCGAAAGAGATATAAAAATCAATGTCCGCGTTGTTAATCATGCGGTCATAGGCCAGCACCTTGATGCCTTCCTGCTTCGCTTCGGCGATCACGTTGCTGAGCACTTCGCCGTTATACGGGATGATGACCAGCACATCGACGCCACGGTTGATCATATTTTCAATCTGCGCCATTTGTGTTTCTTCATTGCCGTTTGCGGATTGCACAAAAACATCCGCACCCAGCGTTTTGGCTTTAGCCACAAAAATATCACGGTCTTTTTGCCAGCGCTCTAAACGTAAGTCATCAATAGCCATACCAATTTTAATTTCTTTCGCTAACCCTGACTGGCTAAAAAGCACTAATGCGGCACAGGCAGAAAGAATTACTTTATTCATTTTCATCATGTCAGACCTTTTATAAGAATAAGTAGAGGCAGATACAGAGAAGTGCGTACAGCAATGACACAAGGATTGTTGTCGCTGGGTAATTAATCGGCAATTGCAGATTTTAATCACTGCATTACGATTTTTTGTTTATTTTAGGAATTATGATGGGGATCATGGTTTGATTGTAATACGCACAAGCCAGATACTTTTATTATCGAGATATCGTGGAAGACGAATAAAAATGACAAGGAAAAAGGTTATTTATGCGATCTGCCGCACACTTAATAATTCTATTAAATTGAGTGTGAAATAACGTAATTGTGGGATGTCACGTCAACTCCGAAGATAGAGCCTCAGCCTCCCAGTCCCGCTGGGCCCGTTTTCAAGGAGTTATCAATGCACGCATATTTCGACAAGCTCGACGCAGTTCGCTACGAAGGTGCTAACAGCACTAATCCGCTGGCATTCCGTCATTACAACCCTGAAGAAGTGATCCTCGGCAAAACGATGGCTGAGCATCTGCGTTTCGCGGCTTGTTACTGGCACACCTTCTGCTGGAATGGTAATGACATGTTCGGTGTGGGCGCCTTTGACCGCCCGTGGCAACATCCCGGTGACGCGCTGGAGCTGGCTAAAAGTAAAGCGGATGTCGCTTTCGAATTCTTCCAGAAGCTGAACGTGCCTTACTATTGCTTCCATGACGTTGACGTATCGCCGGAAGGGGCATCAATTAAAGAATACGTCAATAATTTTGCCATCATGACTGATGTACTGGCGCAAAAGCAGGAAGCCAGCGGTGTAAAATTGTTGTGGGGTACAGCTAACTGCTTCACCAATCCACGTTACGGCGCAGGCGCGGCGACCAATCCTAATCCAGAAATTTATACCTGGGCCGCAACGCAGGTTGTGCACGCCATGAATGCCACCAAACAACTGGGGGGAGAAAATTACGTGCTGTGGGGCGGCCGTGAAGGCTACGAAACCCTGCTCAATACTGATCTTCGTCAGGAACGCGAACAACTGGGTCGCTTCATGCAGATGGTCGTTGAGCACAAACACAAAATTGGCTTCCAGGGCACCCTGCTGATCGAACCTAAACCGCAGGAACCGACCAAGCATCAATATGATTATGATGTTGCTTCCGTCTATGGCTTCCTGAAACAGTTTGGCCTGGAAAAAGAGATCAAAGTGAATATCGAGGCCAACCACGCCACGCTGGCGGGTCACTCATTCCACCATGAAATTGCTAACGCAATTGCTCTGGGTATCTTCGGTTCCGTCGATGCAAACCGTGGCGACCCGCAGTGTGGCTGGGACACCGATCAGTTCCCGAACAGCGTGGAAGAAAATGCGTTGGTGATGTATGAAATCATCAAAGCGGGCGGTTTCACCACCGGAGGCCTGAACTTTGACTCAAAAGTTCGTCGCCAGAGCACCGATAAATATGACCTGTTCTACGGCCATATCGGTGGAATGGACACCATGGCGCTGGCGCTGAAAGTGGCAGCCCGTATGATTGAAAGCCGTGAACTGGATAAGCATGTTGCCCAACGTTACGCTGGCTGGAACACAGAATTGGGCCAGCAGATCCTGCAAGGCAAAATGTCACTGGAATCCCTGAGCAACTATGCGCAACACAACGCGCTGTCCCCTCAGCACCAGAGCGGTCAGCAGGAGCGTCTGGAGAATCTGGTTAACCGCTATCTGTTTGGTTAACCGGCTAAAATAAGTTGACGCCCTGCCCGCTGCGCGCGGAATTGCAGGGCGTTAATCGTTACAGATTCGGGTTAACAGATAAGGGAAAACTATGTATCTCGGAATAGATCTTGGCACATCTGGCGTGAAAGCCATTTTACTCAGCGAAGAAGGTCGGGTGGTCGCCAGCCACAGTGAGGCGTTAACCCTTTCCCGCCCGCATCCGTTGTGGTCTGAGCAAAATCCTGCCGACTGGTGGAAAGCCACGGACAAGGCGGTCACGGCGCTTTCGCATCAGCGTTCACTCAAAGACGTCAAAGCCATCGGTCTGACCGGTCAGATGCATGGCGCGACGGTAATGGATGCACAACAGAACGTGTTACGTCCGGCCATTTTATGGAACGATGGCCGCAGCTTCAGTCAGTGTCAGCAACTGGAAGCGGAAGTCCCGAATTCCCGCCAGATCACCGGTAATCTGATGATGCCCGGTTTTACCGCGCCCAAATTACTCTGGTTACGTGAAAACGAGCCGGATCTGTTTGCCAAAATCGACAAAGTCCTGCTGCCTAAAGATTATCTTCGCTGGCTGATGACCGGCGTGTTCGCCAGCGATATGTCTGATGCCGCTGGCACCCTGTGGCTGGATGTCGCTAAGCGCGACTGGAATGACGAATTACTGCATGCCACCGGCCTGACACGCCAGCAGATGCCCGCGCTTTTCGAAGGTAATCAGATTACCGGACACCTGTTGCCGGAACTCGCCTCACGCTGGAACATGGATTCCGTGCCGGTGATTGCCGGTGGCGGTGATAATGCCGCCGGGGCGGTCGGTGTCGGGTTGTATAAAACCGGACAAGCGATGCTATCCCTGGGTACGTCCGGCGTGTATTTCGCGGTAAGCGACGGTTTTCTGAGTAATCCGCAACAGGCGGTACACAGCTTCTGCCATGCCCTGCCCGACACCTGGCATCTGATGTCCGTCATGCTCAGCGCCGCCTCTTGTCTGGACTGGGCTGCAAAACTGACCGGCACCGCATCGGTTGGCGAACTGATCAGTCTGGCAGAAAAGACCCCGCCTGCAGATTCACCGGTCTGGTTCCTGCCGTATCTCTCCGGCGAACGCACCCCGCATAATAACCCGAATGCCAAAGGTGTATTGTTCGGCCTGACCCATCAGCATGGCCCGGCTGATATCGCCCGCGCCGTACTTGAAGGTGTGGGGTTTGCTCTGGCAGACGGAATGGACGTGCTGCACGCAACCGGTCTGAAACCGCACAGCATCACGCTGATTGGCGGCGGCGCCCGCAGCCCTTACTGGCGGCAAATGCTGGCCGACATCAGCGGTAAAACGCTGGAATACCGCACCGGCGGCGATGTCGGCCCGGCGCTCGGTGCTGCACGTTTAGCACAAATCGCCATGAATCCGGGGCAACCGCTGGAGCGGTTCCTGCCGGAACTGCCACTTGAGCAAGTACATCAGCCGGACGCAGAACGGCATACTGCGTATGCGGAGCGGCGTGAAGTGTTCAGGGAGTTATATGTGAGGCTTGAGGGGTTGATGTAATACAAGACTGCTCCCTCCTCTGCGAAGGGGAGGGTTGGGGTGGGGTATTAAAGAAAAATCAGACAGTTAAAGTCAGCTTTGACTAAGTGTTAGCCCCTAAAACCCCCTCCCAGCCTCCCCCTTCGCAGGGGGAGGAGCCAAAACTAATAATGCTCCGCTATGGTCCTCACTAAAGGTGGAGCAAACCCGTTTTTACCTTACGGATATACCCCTTTAAACACCGTCTTCTTCCTCGGCTCCGACATAATCCCCTCCAGCGCCTCGACGCATTTCAAATAGTGCGGTGTTTTCTTGTGTGCCAGCACAGCGTCGTTATCCTGATAGGCTTCGTAGATAAAGAAGCGCGTCGGTACCGCCTCGTCCTGCAACACATCAAATCTGAGATTTCCCGGTTCCTTCACCGCGCCCAAATGGTTAGCGTGAAATACCGCCAGGAACTCATCCACCTTTTCCGGCTGAACATTAATTTCGACCAGTGTCACTTCCATGATTCACCCCTTTTCACTCAGGAACAGTTCATAAGCATGCGCCACGCTGGCGTTTTCATGCACCACCGCTTTCACCGCTTTCAGCATGGCAACCGGCGATTCGGACTGGAAGATGTTGCGCCCCATGTCCACACCGGATGCGCCCTGATCGATGGCTTTGAAGCACATTTCCAGCGCCTCGCGTTCCGGCAATTTTTTGCCGCCAGCAATCACTATCGGCACCGGACATCCCGCTGCGACGCGTTCGAAACCTTCATCGACATAGTAGGTTTTGATAATGTTCGCGCCCATTTCAGCGGCAATGCGGGTTGCCAGCGAGAAGTAACGCTGATCCCGCGCCATGTCTTTGCCGACGCCGGTCACCGCCATGGTCGGCATGCCGTAACGCATCCCCTGATCGACCAGTTGAATAATGTTTTTGATCGACTGATGTTCGTATTCACTGCCGATATACACCTGCGCTGCCATCGCGGCGACATTCAGGCGCAGCGCATCTTCAATCGCCACCGCCACCGTTTCGTTAGAGAGTTCAGTCAGGATCGAGTTACCACCGGAAGCCCGCATCACCACCGGTTTGTTCACCGCCGCAGGCACCACGCTGCGCAGCACGCCACGGGTACACATCAGCACGTCGGTATGCGAAAACAAAGGCGCAATGTTGATGTCGATGCGTTCAAGGCCGGTCGTCGGCCCCTGAAAATAACCGTGGTCAAACGCCAGCATCACCGTACGGCCAGACTGCGGATTGAAAATCCGCGCCAGCCGCGACTGCATTCCCCAGTCAAGCTGACCGCTGCCCTTGAGGAAGAACGCGTGATTATCCTGCGGCGTGCCGATGCCGAAATTTTTGCCGTCTCTGATATCGTCCAGATCTGCCATTTTCTTTTCTCCTTACTGATCAGAAATCGTATTTGCCGATGTTGTCTTTGGTGAAGACCACGCGTTCCGGCAGTAAAACGATGCCGTTACCTTTGGCCTCATACTGGTAGCCCTGCACGCTGTTCGGCACCACTTCCACCGTTCCGACGTCCGGCACATCCAGTTTGTCACCCACGTTAAGCGCGCCTTTTTTCAATAACTGATCGGCGACATAAACCGAAATTTTGCCCTGGCTGACCACGTCCCACAGACCGAACTGTTTCACCGTGCCGCGTTCGACATACGGGCGCATGACGTTTGGCGTACTGAAACCGACGATGGTCACGTTGGTACGTTTGAGGTTTTCCGCCGCCTGAGCCGCTGCCGGTAATGCGTTGGCATCAGGCGCAATAATCGCATCCAGATCGCCATAAGATTTCAGGATCCCTTCGGCGGTTTGCAGGGATTTAGTGGCATCGTTATAACCGTATTGCGTAGTCACGATTTCCCAGCCCGGATGCTCTTTGGCGATTTTGGCTTTCGCCTCTTTCACCCACTGATTCTGGTCGGTCACTGTCGGGCTGGAATAGAAGAACGCCACTTTCGCTTTCTCTTTTTTCACCTGGCTGGAGGTCATCTCAACCAGCATCGAACCCAGTTGTTGTGGTGTGCCCTGATTGATGTAAATCGAGCGGCATTCCGGTTTGGTATCGGAATCCCAGGTCAGCACTTTCACGCCGCGTTGCATCGCGCGTTTAAGCGCCGGACACAGGCCGTCGGGTGATACCGCCGCCACCACAATCGCGTTGTATCCCTGATTGACAAAGTTGTTGATCATCTGCACCTGACCGGAAACGCTCGGCTCGGTCGGACCGTCGTAGGTCACGTCCGCGCCCAGCGCTTTACCGGCGGCCATTGCGCCGTTGCCGCCGCTGGTGAAATAACCGACGCCCACCAGTTTTGGGATAAAGGCGATACGTTCAGCCGCCTGTGCGCTCAGACACGCGAGGCTCACGGCACTGGCAATTAACAAGATTTTCATTGTGTTGGCTTTCATCATTAACCCCGGCTTATTGAGAAGACGTCAAGGAAGGAGAAGGCGCAGACCCGCGCCGGCAATAGCGCTGGAAAACACTGCGGATAAGACCACGGTTGAGGCTGGCAGAGCGGCCAATCACCACCAGGATCAGCAGCGCGCCGGACAGCGCACTGGAAACCTGACTGGAGACGCCAACCATCTGCAAACCCTGCTGGAGATACCCGATCAGCAGTGTCGCCAGCGCTGTGCCGAGAATGGAACCTGAACCGCCGTAGATATTGGCACCGCCCAGCACGACCGCGGTGATAGCGGGCATCAGCAGCGCATTACCGAGATCAGAACGCGCCGAGCCGAAATACGAAGTCATCAGAATGGCGGCCACGGCCGACGCCAGCCCGGTCATGCCGTAGAGAGCAAACACCGTGCGGCTGACCGGCAATGCGCCATAACGCGCCACTCGGGCATTCTGACCGATGAGGAAGACGTTGCGACCGGTGCGACTGCGGTGCATCAGCAGCCAGAAAAACAGTGTCGCCAGCAGGAAGATCACCAGCGGCATGGGCAGGCCCAGCACAATCTGATTGGCAAAGTTGGTGAACGCATCGGGGAAATTACCGATACCCTCAAAACCCGTCGCGCCCGCCAGCCCGGAAAGCAGTAAGGCGCTGCCGCCGAACAGGTAGAGCGTCCCCAGCGTGATGACCAGCGGATTCACGCCGGTATAAAGAATCAGCGCCGCATTGAGCAAACCACAGGCCGCGCCCAGTGCCAGCGTAAGCATAATGGCCAGTGCCAGCGGCACACCGGCCTGACACAGTACACCGAGCGCGATGGCGCACAGTCCGATGGTGGAACCAAAGGAAATGTCGATACCGCCGCTGACAATCACCAGTGTCAGTGGTAACGCCACAATCCCGATGGTGATGAAATCACTGGTGCTGAACAGCAGCGTACTGGCGTCCAGCATGCGCGGATTGGCGAAACCGAACAGTAAGATTTCGATGACCAGCAACGCCAGCAGCGCGATTTCCCAGCCATATTGTTGGAGTTTGTTCATCACACTACCCCGCTCTTTTTGCCGGTACTTAGCCGGCGGCTTGTATTTTTCGGTTGCTGAGATTTGCGTTCAACGGGTTTCTTCTGAGGCTGTGGCGTGGCCGCCAGAAAGCGTGAATACTTCTGCCGCCGCAAGTTTTTCTCCAGCGCCTGCCGCAATCTGCCGTCAAATACCAGCACCGCCAGCAGCACCAGCCCGGCGATAAAATCGTTCCACCACGCCGGAAGGCGTAACAGCACCAGCACGCTGTCAATTTGGGTCAGGAAATACGCGCCGAGCACCGCACCGAGAATGGAGCCGGTGCCGCCGAGCAGGCTGATGCCGCCCAGCACGCAGGCGGCGATGGCTTTCATCTCCAGCCCGCTGCCGGTCTGATTCGGCACGAAGCCGATTTGTGAAGCGAAGACAATTCCGGCAATGGCGGCCATCATGCCGTTAATGCCAAATGCCAGAATGCGTACCCGGTTGACGGCCACGCCAAGTTGTCTGGCACCCTGTAAGTTGTCGCCGACAGCGTAGAAACTGCGGCCAAACGCCGTGCGACCCAGCATCCAGAACATCGCAGCCAGCAAGACAATCACCAGCCAGCCGAGCGGGGAGACATTGAGGAAAACCGGTTCTGACAGAGATTTCAGCCCGGCCGGTAAGCCTTCAATCCATTTGCCGCCAGTCATCAGCAGCATCAGCCCGCGGTATAACCCCAGCGTACCGAGCGTGGCGACAATCGCCGGAATACGCAGCCAGGCGACCAGTACACCGTTAAATATTCCGGCCAGTAAACCGGTGCCGAGAGTCAGCAGACAGGCCAGCGGCAGGTTCATGCCGCCGTTGAGCAAAACCCCCAGCGTCACGGCGCACAGGCCGGTAACGGAACCGACCGACACGTCGATGTTGCGGGTCAGCATCACCACGGTGGCCCCCATCGCCAGCAACATCAGGATCTGCGCGCTGCCAAAAATCATGCTCAGTGTCTGAAAGCTGAACGACTGCCGGTCCATCGCACCGAGCAAGGCAAACAGCGCAATAATCGCCATCAGCGCGGTCAGTTCACGATTGTTTTGTATCCGCTTTAGCATGAGGTTCCTCCGGTGGCGGGGGTTTTGGCATGATTACCAAACGCGATATGCATAATGTTGCTGACGTTGATGTCGCTGCCCTGCAATTCGCCGCTCATTTCCCCCTGATGCATAACGAATACCCGATCCGCCAGTCCTTCAATTTCATCCAGATCAGATGAAATCAGGATCACCGCCACGTTCTGTTGCACCACTTCGCGCAGCAACTGGTAAATGTCAGCGCGCGCGGACACATCCACGCCGCGCGTAGGTTCATCGACAATCAGCACCGCGGGCTGTGCCTCAAGGCATTTGGCGATCAACAGTTTTTGCTGATTACCGCCGGAAAGTGTGCGGGCAGTTTGTGACCCGTCGCGGTATTTAATGCCGAGCGCACGGTGATAGCGTTCGAGCACCGCCGCTTCGCGTTTGATGTTCAGCCACCAGCCCTGACGGTTGAAGGTGAGTGAGGTGGTGTTCCAGCTCAGCGGCGCGTCGAGATACAGGCCGGATGCCTGCCGGTCTTCCGGCAAATACACCAGCCCTTTTTTCAGCCGCTGTAAGGTCGTCAGGCCGCTGATGTCTTGTTGCTGCAAAAGCACCTGACCACGTCGGGCGTCGCGCAGGCCATACAGGGTTTCTGCCAGTTCGGTGCGCCCTGCCCCCACCACGCCTGCCAGCCCGACGATTTCCCCGGCGCGGGCGCTGAATGAAATATTAATAAAGCCCTCACCGGTCAGGTTTTGCACCTGCAAGACCGGTTCGCTGCCTGCCGGGTTGCGCCGTGTGCCGGGTAAATCCAGCCACAACTTTTGTTCTGCGGGCAGCGCGATGTCCTGGGAATGCGGGGTGATAGCGCGGATCAGCGCATCGTTATCCAGTTCGACGAGCCTGCCGCTGAGCGCAATTTTGCCATCACGCATCACACTGACCCGGTCGGCAATCGCACGTATTTCCGGCAGTTTGTGCGAGATGAATACCACCCCGACGCCCTGCCCGGTGAGATGACGGACTTGTGTAAACAGGCGGGCGGATTCCGCCGGTGTCAGCGAGGCGGTTGGTTCGTCAAGGATCAACAGCCGCGCATCGCGCATCAGCCCGCGCAGGATTTCCACCAGTTGCTGATCGGCCACTTCCAGGGTTCCGGCCAGGGCACCCAGCGGTAAATTGCACCCCAGATCAGCCAGCGTTTGCTGCAATTTTTTTTCGCCGGCCTGATGTGCAGGCAGGCGGAACAGGATGTTTTCGCGCACGGTCAGGCTGGGAAACAGCATCGGCTCCTGCGGTACCAGATAAATCCCCGCCTGATGCGCTTTTGCTGGTGACAGCGCCAGTAAAGGCTCGCCGCCGAGCAGTAACGTGCCACTGTCGGCTATTTCGACACCGGCAATGATTTTCATCAGTGTCGATTTACCCGCTCCATTGCCGCCAAGCAGCGCGTGGACTTCTCCGCATTGCAGGCTGAAATCGATGTCTTTCAGCACCGCCACGCCGGAAAAGCTTTTACTGACACCGCTGACCTGCAACAGCAGGTTCGTGGTTTGCAGGTCTGCTGATAACTGTTTGCTGCTCTGCATACACCGGCCTCTGGCTTGATACATTAATTGAACAAATGTATTTATCATTTAACATTGTTCATAAAACTAGACCGAGGTGGCAGGGAAAACTTTTGTGCTGATCACAGTTTGTTCAACTCATATACTCTGCGTTATGATTCAGGCAGTAATCATTTTAAATTTGCAAAACACATCACAGTTAACAACATTTTGTTAACGAACAATTGATCTACATTTTGATAAGTGTTCACTATGAATGAGAAGACAACGCTTTCCGATTTGACTAACCATCCGGAATTCAGCATGGGCGAAGAGGAACTGCTGGCGCGCACCGCGTGGTTCTATTACCACGACGGCCTGACCCAGAATGAAATTGGTGAACGGCTTGGTTTGACGCGGCTGAAAGTGTCACGCCTGCTGGAAAAAGGCCGGCAGTCAGGAGTGATCCGCGTACAAATTAACTCGCGTTTTGAGGGTTGTTTGACGCTGGAAAATACTCTGCTCGAACGCTTTGGTTTACAGCAGATCCGCGTGCTTCCACAGCTGGCCGACGGCTCGCTGAGCACACGGCTGGGGGTCGGCGCAGCACACATGCTGATGACATTGCTCAGGCCGGAACAACTGCTGGCTGTGGGTTTTGGCGAAACAGCGATGAGTACGTTGCAACATCTGAGCGGATTCATCTCCTCACAACAAATCCGCATGGTCACGCTTTCCGGCGGCGTCGGGCCCTATATGACCGGGATTGGTCAGCTTGATGCAGCCTGCGGAGTGAGCATTATTCCGGCTCCGCTGCGGGCGTCATCAGCCAGCGTAGCGGCTATTTTCCGTCAGGAACGTAATGTACACGATGTCATGCTGGCCGCCTGCGCGGCAGATATTGCGGTCGTCGGCATTGGCTCGCTGAACCAGAAACAGGACGCGACTATTTTGCGCTCCGGTTATATCAGCGAAGGTGAGCAGCTGCTGTTTGGCCGCAAAGGCGCGGTCGGCGACATTCTCGGTTTCTTTATGCAGCGCAACGGCGAGCTGGCAGAAAACATGGCAATCCACGATGAGCTGATTGCCGTCGCGCCGGACGAACTGGCCAGCATTCCGACCGTGTTAGGCGTCGCAGGTGGGGTCGAGAAAGCTGAAGCCATCGTCGCGGCGCTGAAAGGCAGACGAATTAATGCACTGGTAACTGAAGAGAGCACAGCAAGAGCCATGCTGGCGCTGCTCGACTGACCCGCAGGGTGTAAGGGGCGTGGCGGTCAGGTACACGGTGCCCGATAAACTGGCACGAGAGAACATTGCGATGACCTCTACCCTGAACTCTGACCACGACCGCAACTATCTGATGGCGCTGGATGCTGGTACCGGCAGTATCCGCGCGGTGATTTTCAATCTCGAAGGCGAGCAGATAGCCGCCGGACAGGCCGAATGGATCCATCTGGCGGTGCCGGATGTGCCCGGTTCAATGGAATTTGATCTGCAAAAAAACTGGCAACTGGCCTGTCAGTGTATTCGTCAGGCATTGCAGGAAGCACATATCCCCGCTTCTGCGATCCGCGCAGTGGCGGCCTGTTCCATGCGCGAAGGGATCGTGCTGTACGACAAATCCGGCGAACCTGTCTGGGCCTGCGCCAACGTCGATGCCCGCGCCAGCCGTGAAGTTTCCGAATTAAAAGAGATCCACGATTTCGAATTTGAACGCGAAGTCTATGAATGCTCCGGTCAGACACTGGCCCTCAGCGCCATGCCGCGCCTGCTATGGCTGGCCCATCACCGCCCCGATATTTACCGTCAGGCTGCCACTATTACCATGATCAGCGACTGGCTGGCCTACATGCTCAGCGGCGAACTGGCGGTGGATCCGTCCAACGCCGGTACCACCGGCATGCTGGATTTAACCACCCGCAACTGGCGACCTGAGTTGCTGGATATGGCAGGGCTGCGCGCCGATATGCTTTCTCCGGTGGCTGAAACGGGTACACGCCTCGGTTATGTCACGGCCAGCGCGGCCGATGCCTGTGGACTGAAAGCCGGAACGCCGGTCGGCATGGGTGGCGGCGACGCGCAACTTGGCACGCTCGGCCTGGGTCTGGTGCGTCCCGGCCAGACCGCCGTCCTTGGCGGCACATTCTGGCAGCAAATCGTCAACCTGCCGGAAGCGGTCACCGACCCCGAAATGAATATCCGCGTCAATCCGCACGTCATCCCCGGTATGGCACAGGCCGAATCCATCAGTTTCTTTACCGGACTGACCATGCGCTGGTTCCGTGACGCATTCTGTACCGAAGAGAAAACCATGGCGCAGCGTCTTGGCGTGGATGCTTACAGCTTGCTGGAAGACATGGCCGCCCGCGTGCCTGTGGGGGCCTGGGGCGTCACGCCGGTATTCTCGGATGCGATGCATTTCAAGAACTGGTATCACGCCGCCCCGTCGTTCATCAATCTGTCCATCGACCCGGAAAAATGCAACAAACCGGTGTTATTCCGCGCGTTAGAAGAAAACGCCGCCATCGTATCGGCGTGTAATCTGGATATGATCGCCCGATTTTCCGGTGTACGCGCCAGGTCGCTGGTGTTCTCCGGCGGCGGTTCGAAGGGCAAATTATGGTGTCAGATTTTAAGTGATGTGACGGGTGTTCCGGTCAATGTGCCGGTGGTCAAAGAAGCCACCGCGCTGGGCTGTGCGATTGCAGCGGGTGTCGCGGCAGGCGTGTATTCGTCGCTTGCAGACACCGGTGAAGCCCTGGTGCGCTGGGAACGGGAATATCAGCCGGATGTGGCGAACCACGCAAAATATCTGGTGCAGAAAGCCAACTGGCAGGAAGTGTATGCGGATCAACTGGGGCTGGTGGACCGGCAGCTAACGACGTCGATGTGGAAAGCGCCAGGACTGTGAGGATAATTCCGGACTGCCTCCTCCCCTGCGAAGGGGAGGAGTAATCCAAATCTGGCGTTATTTGATACTCGCCATCGGCGGATCCATCGCCACTTTGCCTTTCACTGCTTTGTTCTTCACTCTTCTCGACCACATTGCGGTCAGGATCGGCACCAGAATTGAGGTGACGATAACCGAGGTAGCAACCAGCGCGGTTGCAGCCGGGGCAATCGGTTTGAACTGCGGCACCATTTCAGCAATCAGGACCGGCGTTGCCACCGCGGCCCCCGCAGAACTGGAGGCAGCGAGACCGGCGGTACCATCGCCGCCTCCGATGAATTTGTCGGCGAGGATCAGCGGAATACCGGTGATGACGATAACCGACATCCCCAGCAACACACCTAACAGACCGGTTTGTGCGATGACGTTCAGGTTGATGGTGTTACCGAGTGCGAAGGCGAAGAACGGGATCAGGGTTTGTACCGCTTTGCTGAAGAATTCGCGCAGTTCCGGGTCGAGATTGCCCAGGCTGAAACCGACCAGGAACGGCAACACGGCGCCAACGAAGACGTGCGGTTCAAAAGACGCGATGCCTGCGGTGCCGAGGATCACCATAGTCATCAGCGGGCCGGATTCCAGAGACATCAGCACAAATGCGCCCGCTTCTTCTTTCGTGCCGTATTGCTGCATTACCGAGGCATACAGGCCGCCGTTGGTCATGTCCATTGCAGCCACCAGTGCCAGCACGGAAAGTCCGGCGAAGAAGCCGAATTCCACACCATTTTCCGGCATGAACCGTGATGCTATCGCCGCCACAATCCACGCCACCGCGATTTTGGTGACCACCAACGTGCCGGATTTACGCAACACCGTGCCGGTCGCGCTGAGTTTGATGGAGGCTCCCATGCAGAAGAACCACACCGCCAGAATAGGTACGGTGCCGGTCATCAGCCCGTTGGTGAAGGAACCAAAATATTTGCCCGAATCAGGCGCGAAGGTATGGCACAGCGCACCAATGAAGAGAGGCACCAACATCATCCCGCCGGGGATTTTTTCTATCGCTCGTTTAATGTGCATAATTTTCACCTGATTTAAAAGTCACGGACTACCTGATGCCGCTACGTTATCCATTTCTCAGGGTGATAAAAGTGATTCAACTCATAAATTGAAACGATGTTTCTATTTTTTAGATCGGTAGTTTTAATAATTTACTCCGTCAATATTTAATTTCGGAGAGAAATCACATTTTCGAATTATTTGTACGAAAATACTTAACACACAAAAACAAAAAAGCCCGCAACAGTTGCCTGTGCGGGCCGGGTATCACGCAAAAATGTCAGCTCAGCGATAAAGTGCCGAACGCCTGACGCCAGTCAGTATCAAACTTTTCAATCGCCGCTTCGACGGCAGGTGTATTGAGTAACTGTTCGGCCACATCCACCGGTAAGGTGATTGACTGACATCCCGCCAGCAGGCAATCCATCGCCTGACGTGGGGTTCGGAAACTGGCGGCCAGCACCTTCGATTGCGGCGCGTGCAGGCTGAGCAAGGTCTGCAACTCTTTGACCATCGCGATGCCGTCACCGCCCTGTGCATCCAGACGGTTCACATAAGGCGCAACGTATTCCGCCCCCGCCAGTGCCGCCAGTAATCCCTGACCTGCGCCATACACCGCCGTGCCCAGCGTCGGGATATTCATGCCCTTCAGCTTTTTAATGGCCGCCAGACCTTCACGGGTTACCGGCACTTTCACGACCAAACCGGACACCCGCTGCGTCAACAACAACGCTTCTGCAACCATTTGTTCGGCGTCGGCAGCAATCACCTGTGCGAACAATTTACCGTTACCCCCCAGCGCATCGCGCAAGGCAGGCAGCACTTCCCACAGCGATTTACCTTCTTTCGCCACGATGCTCGGATTCGTGGTGACCCCCTGCAACGGCAGGATGCGCGACAAACGTTTTACCGCAGTGACATCGGCAGTATCGAGATACAGCTCCATAACTTTCTCCCTGAAACTTGTGAGTGAATGCAAAGTTCAGAGAGTGTACGTCAGCAAGCAGAAGGTTTGTTGATCATCATCAAAATCACTTTCGAATGAAAGTTATCAAATTGCGAAAGAAGATTTTTAGCACCAGGGAGCGTCGAGATGATTTTCAATGTGCAGCGTTATTCCACACATGATGGCCCGGGGATCCGGACGGTGGTTTTTCTGAAAGGCTGTTCCCTGAGCTGTACCTGGTGCCAGAATCCGGAAAGTCGTTCGGCGGCACCTGACGTGCTGTTCGATTCACGTTTATGCAGCGCAGGATGTCAGCACTGCGCAAAGACTTTTCCACATGCTGTCAGCATAGAACATGACCGCATCGGGATTCGGCATGAACAATTTCAGGCAGAAGATCTCTGTCTGATCGAACAGGTTTGCCCTTCCGGCGCGCTGAGTGTGTGTGGAAATGACGCGGATATTGACGCGCTGATGCAGCAAATCCTGCGGGATAAACCTTTTTATACCCGTACCGGCGGCGGTGTGACGCTTTCCGGCGGCGAACCTTTCCTGCAGCCACAAATTGCGCTGACACTGCTGCAACGTTGCCGTCACGAAGGGCTGCACACCGCCGTGGAAAGTTGTCTGCATGTGCCGTGGAAATACATTGAGCCTTCGCTGGGGGCGCTGGATTTATTGCTGGCGGATCTCAAGCATGTGGCCGATGAACCTTTCCGCCGATTGACCGGCGGTTCCGCCAAAAGAGTGAAGGATAATTTCCGTCGTCTGGCTGCGGCCGGACAAAAGCTCATCGTCCGTGTGCCGTTAATTCCTGATTTTAATGCTGACCGGGCATCCATCCGCCAGATCGTTGATTTTGCGGCGGATGAAACCGGCTGCGAAGCCATTCACTTTTTGCCGTACCACACGCTGGGCATCAATAAGTATGTCCTGCTGGGGCAACCTTATCTGGCGCCACGCCAGCCGTTAAATGACCCTGACCTGCTGACGTTCGCTGAACAATACGCCGCAGAAAAAGGACTTTGTGCACAGTTAAGAGGATAAGAAAAATGACCCAACTGAATCTGAACACCCTTTCCGCCCGTATCCGGTCTCATAAAGAAGCCCTGATCCACATCGTCAAGCCACCGGTATGTACCGAGCGCGCACAGCATTACACGCAGGTTTATCAGCAACATGCTGACAAACCGCTGGCGGTACGCCGCGCGCTGGCGCTGGCTGAACATCTGAGCAAACGCACTATCTGGATCAAACATGACGAGCTGATCGTCGGTAATCAGGCCAGCGAAGTGCGCGCTGCACCGATTTTCCCGGAATACACCGTGGGCTGGATCGAAAGTGAAATTGACGCGCTTGCTGACCGGCCGGGCGCAGGTTTTGCCGTCAGCGAAGCCAACAAAAAAATCCTGCATGAACTCTGCCCGTGGTGGCGCGGGCAGACCGTGCAGGACCGCTGCTACGGTATGTTTACCGATGAGCAGAAAGCGTTGCTCGACAGCGGTATCGTAAAAGCCGAAGGCAATATGACTTCCGGCGATGCCCATCTTGCGGTGAATTTCCCGCTGCTGCTGGAACTGGGTCTGGACGGATTAAGCAGTAAAGTGGGCGAGCGTCGCAGCCGCATTCGGCTGACTGACTGGGAAGATTTGCATAAAGAGCAATTGCTGAAAGCCATTGATATCACGCTGGCAGCGGTCAGCGACCACGTCATGCGTTTCTCACAACTGGCACGGGAAATGGCCGCCACGGAAACCCGCGAGCAGCGCCGTAGCGAGTTACTGACCATCGCCGCCAACTGCGACGTCATTGCTCATCAGCCACCGCAAAACTTCTGGCAGGCGCTGCAACTGTGTTACTTCATTCAGCTTATTTTGCAGATTGAATCCAACGGCCACTCCGTGTCGTTTGGCCGCATGGATCAGTATTTGTATCCGTTTTATCGTCGTGACGTTGAGCTGGAACAAACGCTGGAGCGTGATCAGGCCATCGAACTGCTGCAAAGCTGCTGGCTGAAATTGCTGGAAGTGAACAAGATCCGCTCCGGTACGCATTCCAAAGCGTCGGCGGGCAGCCCGTTGTACCAGAACGTCACCATCGGCGGTCAGAATTTGCATAATGACGTGGCATCCGATGCGGTCAATCCGCTGTCATACGCCATTCTGGAATCCTGCGGACAATTGCGATCCACCCAGCCGAATCTGAGCGTGCGCTATCACGCCGGAATGAGCCGTGACTTCCTTGATGCCTGCGTACAGGTGATCCGCTGTGGTTTTGGCATGCCCGCCTTTAATAACGATGAAATTGTTATTCCAGAATTCATCAAACTGGGCGTCGAAAAACAGGATGCTTATGATTATGCCGCCATTGGCTGCATCGAAACGGCAGTCGGCGGCAAGTGGGGCTATCGTTGTACCGGCATGAGTTTCATCAACTTTGCCCGCGTGATGCTCGCCGCGCTTGAACAGGGGCACGACGCGAAAAGTCATACCTGCTTCCTGCCGCAGGAACGCGGTTTGTCGCAGGGGAATTTCGATAATTTCGATCAGGTCTTTGCGCAGTGGGATGAACAAATCCGTTATTACACCCGCAAATCCATCGAAATAGCAACGCCATATAGTTGGTTTTCTTAAGAGGTAATGCATACCGCTAACCTCTTGTGACGATGGAGCTAAGCGCAAGTGACCAACTTTAATGTATTACTCTCCCCCCTAATTGTTGATGCAACAATCCTAAGTACTACCCTGATTCTTTCAACTCACTATGACCCGCCATAAATTCATAACAATTTTACATTTACCAAAACCTCAAAAGCGCGACCAAAAAATGCACAAAAACTTATTTGCTATAAGTCATTTCTCATTTAGTAAATAAATGTAAACTAGCGTTAAATTTTCTGGAGCAACACAATCGTGAAAAGCCTGAACGTCAATACTGCTGTTGAGCTGAAAGCTGGGGAAGAAGTAATAACCTCATTGAACCCTTCTAAGTGGGTTTACTTTGGTTCAGCAATTGCTTGTATCATTTTTATCCCTTTCGCATTGCTTATGGCCTTAGCCGACTTAAAATTCTCGCATACAACGGATGGTGCTCATCCCATGCTATGGTTCGCTCTGGTAATAATGCTTCTGTGTGGTGTTATGTTTCTGAAAGATTTCATCTACCAGAAGACAACGATTCTTACCATCACGGATAAACGTATAATCCGCAAATCTGGCTGGTTGTCTGTGGACATACAAGAGATTCAACGTGAAAAAATCGAAGCTGTCCATGTGCAGCAGGGTATTCTCAATCGTATTCTGAAAATTGGTACAATAGTCGCCACTGGTTCAGGTGGTTATCGCGTAGGGATGCGAGCAGTTCCAGCTCCTCGAGCGGTTCGCCAGTTGATTGGCGCATAGGCGAAAGTTAACTAAGCATCCAAGCCTACTAACTCGAACAGGAGAGTAGGCTTATCTTTGAACATATAATCCCTCAAAGTTACTTTTCACTACTTTTCTCGAATTGGAAACCTTTCCGCACCATCAACAAAAATGTTCCAAAAGTTGTATTATTGGTCATCCCCACTAACACGAGCATTTTTAAGTGACAAAATCACTTGTGCATCAACTCCAGTCAGAAGCAATCGACGATTCCGCAAGTATTAGTGGATTATTGATGAAGGCCAAATTAGTTGCTGCTAAGTTAGGTCTTGATGATTTAACTGAGTGGATTGAATTTGAGCTGGGTGGGTATCCCTCCCGCCAACAAGTACCATCGTATAGGCGATTTCAATGTAAACCAGAAGCATTCAACCCCTATGTTGGTTGGATACCTATTGACTTTGGAACAACACCCAAGAAATTCTTGTATGAGTTCACTACTATTTACATGCAAGAGTCTATTTCAAGTGTCGAAAAACATGCTGCTGGCTCCGGCAAGCTAGAAATGCAGATGCCAGAAATGTTAACAGGGATGCTATATGCGGGAAGCCATTCTTACGAAAGGTTTAAGGTTTCATGGCGTTTTAGCGCCAATTCTTTGAGCGGAGTGCTGGCTGCTGTAAGGGGGCGCATTCTTACATGGTCACTTGACCTTGAGAAACAAGGAATACTCGGAGAAGGCGTAAGCTTTTCATTCAGAGAAAAGGAAATAGCAGGCATGGTATTCAAAAATGATTTCAATGGCGCCGTTATCAATAATAGCGGTGTAATGGCATCGTCCACTGGTGATGTCACCCAAAACAATGAAATGAATGTTAAATCGTTCGATTCTCTAAGAGATGAATTGAAGAGAATTGGTGTGGATGACGCAGAAATCGATGAATTGCATCAGGCTATCGAGAATAGCGAACATCCTCTTACTGAGGTTGGATTTAGCCAGAACATTTCAGATTGGATAGGAAAGATTTCAGGTAAAGCGATGCAAGGTGGTTTAAAGCTTGGCGGGGCTGTGGCAATAGGTGTAATCGTTAAGCTAATCACAAACCATCTAGGTGGGTAATACGTAAATTACGCCATTTATAAGATGATTTAATGCGATTGCCGTCAAGTCTGATGATAGCCATTCCGAAAGAGGCGTATCTTATTGTGATAATTTTAATTGCTCATGCTAAGGATAACATTTATGTCTTGGGTATGCCCACATTGTAACCACGCTGCTGTAATAAGAGAAAATGATAAATCGGTGCGAGAACTTGATTTAGACGCCAATGATGGTCTTAAACGGTATCGAACCATCGGCGTTGTTTGCCCTAACCCAAAATGTAAAAAAGCATCGATTTTCTTTGAGGTCGCTCCAATGAGAGGAGGCTTGGGTCAGCTATGGGAAGGACAACCAGAAAGATACATAAGAGTCTTACCTCTTCAAGTACCTGAAAATTCCATTGCAAAAGAATACCCTGCTTACATCCCAGCCCCAATTCTTCAAGATTACATTGAAGCATGCGCCATCATTGCCCTATCACCCAAATCCTCTGCAACCTTAGCCAGACGTGCGCTTCAAGGAATGATTAGAGATTTCTGGGAAATCAAAGAAGACAATCTAAGCCGAGCTATAAAGGCTATCGAAGACAAAGTAACCCCTGACATCTGGGAAGCTATTGATGGCGTGCGTAAAATTGGCAACATTGGTGCTCACATGGAAAAGGACATTAACTTAATAATTGATGTTAATCCTGAAGAAGCAACGCTGCTGATTGAGATGATTGAGATGCTGCTTGATGATTGGTACGTGGCAAGACACGAAAAGCAACAGCGAGTTCTTAAAATGAAAGAATTGGCAGAGGCTAAGTTTTCAGCCAAGAAGCAAGATAAAGACCAACCGCCAGCTTAGAACTCTTGCCTCTATACAGTAAATCGGACGTAAAACCCTGAACAGGATTCTTTGGGCAGGGTCAATCACTGTTTAAATCACCATGAGTAATAATTTCCCCCTGAAAATAACCAACCTCATCATCTGAATCGGCCACTAGTGACCTGCCCCCAGGATTAGATACAACCGTCAGTTAGTAATGTCGGTTTGTTTACCTTCACATTTTCCATTTCGCCACCGTGCTGCAAACTCTGATGGCGTCAGATAATTCAGTGCCGAATGTGGAC
>Ga0247732_10000263_pt1 | contig 30778 bp, 28 predicted proteins | sample UWRJL163409C2_FD_180940 | JGI IMG/M metagenome (GOLD analysis project Ga0247732, IMG submission 180940) | Plant litter microbial communities from Arlington Agricultural Research Station in Wisconsin, United States - UWRJ-L163-409C-2 | ecosystem: Environmental > Terrestrial > Plant litter >...
CCTCAAGCTGATCGACGCCGGCCTGATCCTGGAGCGCGCTCACCACGAGGTCGGCACCGCCGGTCAGGGCGAGATCAACTACCGCTTCGACACGCTCGTCAATGCAGCCGACGACATCCTCAAGTTCAAGTACATCGTCAAGAACGTTGCAGAGCAGTGGGGCAAGGTCGCGACCTTCATGCCGAAGCCGCTCATGGGCGACAACGGTTCGGGCATGCACACGCACCAGTCGCTGTGGAACGACGGTGAGCCGCTGTTCTACGACGAGAAGGGCTACGGCGGACTCTCCGACCTCGCTCGCTGGTACATCGGCGGCCTGCTCGCACACGCTCCGGCCGTGCTCGCCTGGACCAACCCGACGGTCAACTCGTACCACCGCCTGATCCCCGGCTTCGAGGCCCCGGTCAACCTGGTCTACTCGGCCGGCAACCGCTCGGCGTCGATCCGCATCCCGATCACCGGTACGAACCCCAAGGCCAAGCGCATTGAGTTCCGCGCGCCGGACGCCTCGGGCAACCCCTACCTCGCGTTCGCCGCACAGCTCATGGCTGGCCTCGACGGCATCAAGAACAAGATCGAGCCGCACGAGCCCGTCGACAAGGACCTGTACGAGCTGCCCCCCGAGGAGGCCAAGCTCATTCCGCAGGTTCCCGGTTCGCTCGAGGAGGCCCTCAAGGCTCTCGAGGCCGACAACGCCTTCCTGCAGGAGGGTGGCGTCTTCACCCAGGACCTCATCGACACCTGGATCGAGTACAAGCGCGAGAAGGAGCTCCTCCCCTTCGCGCAGCGCCCGCACCCCTTCGAGTACGAGCTGTACTTCGGCGTCTAGTCTCTAGCGCTTCACAGGCGGGCCGCATCCTTCGGGGTGCGGCCCGTTCTGCTGTGCCGAAAACGCAGGAGCAGAGTACTCGTTGTCCATCGTGCGGGACTTATTGCACTGCACAGCATTCATCTCCTGCGTTTTCGAGCGCAGGGTGGTCGCGCAACAGGTATGCGAAGGGAGAACACATGACCAGGAGCGAGGCTTTGGCCCGCGTGATGGACAAGGCAGCGCAACGCGTGCTGTCTGGAATAGAGCGCCCGTACGACGTCGCCCTCGAGACGGCTGGGGAGCTGGTGTATCTCGACTCCGAGAGCGAGTCCACATCGAGTTGGACAGCGTATCTGCATTGGTCCCAGATCAGCGACCTTGTCGATGCGCCGGGCGGCCCCGAATCTGAAGAACTGTGCAACTCCGTTGCCGTGGAGTTTTCACGCACCTGGCTGACCCTCGCGGATCGTCGAGAAGAACTGAAGCAGAAGGCCTTCATGACTGAGTTCGACCATGTATTCCGTGAACGTGTTTCACAGTATCTAGCCACTCATTAGCGTGCAGTGGCGAGTGCTCAGCATGCGTTGCCCGTTTTGCCTGTCGTGAAAACGCAGGAGCAAAGTCCCAAATGGTACTGATGCGGCTACTTGGGCCGCTCGGGGGCGTTCATTTCCTGCGTTTTCGAACGTGGGGGATGTGAGGACGACCGGTGCGATGCAGGTGGCGGTTCAGGCGATGCGACGACGCCGCATCAGCAGTACCGATCCGAGCGCGATAAGGAGCGCGGCAGCCAGGCTGGCGGCCGCCACGGAGACTCCGGTCGAGGCGAGCAGGCTTGGAGCCTGCTGTGCGGTGAGGGCGGCCGTGTCCGCGGCAGAGAGCAGCACACCGCCGGGGGCGGTAGCAGCGACGGTGGCCCGGTTGACCACCTCTGAGCCGACAATGTCGCTCTCCCGCACCTCGTAGTCGATGGAGAATTGCCGCGACGCCGCCGGCGCGAGAGTAGCGATGGGTGCCGGCGTCGAGGTGCCGAGCATCGGGTCAGCAATTGTCACGTTGGAGAGACCGACGTTTCCGGTGTTCGTGACGACGAGCTCGTAGGTGATTGTCTCCCCGGCATCGGCGCGACCGTCGCCATCCTTGTCTGCCAAGACGGCGGTCTTGACGAGCTCGACAGCAGGAGCCTGCGCGGATACCGGCACGGTTACGGTGGACGGACCGGATGCCACGTCGATCCGAACAGCATCCGACCTCACATAGACACCCTCTGCGGTAGCGGTGTTGCTCAGTGCGCTTCCGGCGTCGACATCGGCCTGGGTGACCGTGTACGCCGCCGAGGTGAAGGTCTGGCCGCCTCCCTCAGCGATGCTCGCCGAAGTAGGGCTGATCGCGATGCTCAGCGCGGCGAGGGCCGGGTCGTCCACCGTCACCTCGACGAGAGCGACATTGCCGGTGTTCTCGACGGCAAAGGAATAGGTGATTGTCTCGCCCGCATCCGCTGTGCCGTTGTTGTTGGTGTCGGTGAGAATCGGTGTCTTGACGATCGAGAGCGCGGGGGCCGGCGTATCGGCGGAAAGGGTCGCGTCATCCGCCGCTGTCACGTCAGCGCCGCTCGGGGGCGTGGCCGTGACGCTCGCCTCATTGAGGATCTCGCCGTTTACGATGTCGCTGTCGCGAGCAACATGATCGACAGAGAAGGGCACGGACGCGCCGGGCGCCAGCGTGGCGATCGGCCCGGGCGTCGCAGTGCCCAGCATCGCGTCCGCGAGTGTCACAGCGGTGAGAGTCACGTTGCCGGTGTTGGTGACGACCAGGTCGTAGGTGACCGTCTCGCCGACGTCCATCTGGCCATCGTCGTCCTCGTCGACCAACGTGGCGGTCTTAGTGAGCCCGACCGAGGGCGCGCGGGTAGGAGTCGGCACGATGACGGTCGACGGCTCGGACGCCACCGGCACTCGATCGCCGTCCGACTCGACATAGACACCATTCGCGGTAGCGGTGTTGCTCAGCGAGCCGGCATCGATGTCGGCCTGCGTGACGGTGTACTCCCCCGAGGTGAAGCTCGTGTTGCCGCCGGCCGCGAGACTCACTGAGGCAGGAGTCACCGCGACCCCGCGGGCACTGAGGGTCGGGTCATCGACTTCGACATCCACAAGGTCGACGTTGCCTGTGTTCGCCACCGCGAAGGAGAAGGCGACCTTCTCACCGATGTCGGCAGTGCCGTTGCTGTTGGTGTCAGTGAGCGTGGGGGTCTTCACGATCGTCAGGGTGGGCGTCGCAGCGGCGGTCACCTGCAGGGTGGTAGATCCAGTGGGGATGAGATTCGCGAAGTCGGCGGTGATGTTGCTCGCGGCGTTAGTGAACGAGCCGGCAGATGCCGTGGTGACCGTGATCGTGACCGTGCAGGTGGCGCCGACCGCGAGGTCGATTCCCGTCACCGCGGCCGTGGTGTCGCCCGCGGTGGCAGCCCCGCCGTTGAGCGCCGGCGTGCCGCACTGGCCGTTGGTGGTCAGGCCAGTACGGGAGAGGGACATGCCAGCGGGAAGCGCGTCCTCGAAGCCCAGCCCGGTGAGCGGAACCGCCGCTTCCTCTGCGGGGTTCGACATGGTGAAGGTAGCGGTGGCTTCCTCTCCCTGCCGAATGGTCGTCGGCGAGAAGGCTTTCGTCAGGGTGGACTTCGGGAATGAAATCGACCAGTAATACCCATCGGCGCCGCTGACCCGCGACACGTTTTGCAGCGTGAAGCTTTTGACAGCGCCGCCGTCTTCGCTCATTCGGTAGGAGCCGCACGTCGAGTTATCGATCCCAGAGTTGGGCGTGGCGGGATCGGGCACGAGACAACCCCGAGACCCCGCGACGCTGGCAGGGCGCAGGATGTTGCCGCCTACGAGCTGGGACTGCACATTGCTCGACAGCCGGTCGAGCGCGATGGGCCCACCCGAAGGACCAGCGAGGAAGCGAATCTCGCTGCCGTCGAGATTGTTGATGTGAAAGATTGGTGAGAGAACGGGCTTGTTGAACACCACCTGGCGACTCACGGAGCTGTTTAAGCCCGACAGGCAGCCTTGAACCCCGGAGGCGCCGCTCGGCGGAGTCGGCGAGTAGTACGTCGTTGCGTTGAATCGCACGATATTGGCTGCCGTCGCGACGTTAGTTGAATCGCATGAACCAGGGGTGCCCGCGGGGACCGCCCCGAGTGTCGCTGTGAGCCCGCTTGTGCCCCACGTGATGGTGGCCGGTACTTTGGGATCGGAATCGACAGCCGTGATCCACTGCTGTGAGGGCGCGACCGCGGCGTCGGAACTCGGAGCCGGCGCCAACGCGATAACCGAGGCGCCGCAGAGAGCAACAACCGCAATCGAAACAAACAGCTTGCGACGCACGAACAGCCCCCGAAATCACCGATCCATTGACCCCCGCAACGGCATGGAAACCCCAGCCTCGCACCGACGATCACCTGATCAGGCGTCTTCGACGCGGAATACACCCCGGATTTCACCCCGAGGCAGGCGTCTTCGCCCCGTAGAAGGTGCGCTCGAATACCTGCCGGGCGAGCCGGGTCGTGCGCAGATAGTCATCCTCGAGGCGGGAGGCGCTGCCGGGCGGGTAGCCCATGATGCGGGCGACACCTTCGAGCTGCACGCGGTCCGTTGGCAGCACGTCGCCGGTGCGGCTCGTCCAGAGGGTGAGGGCCGAGCGTGCGCGCGAAGCAAAGATCCACGCATGGCGCAGCTTGCCCGCATCCGTCATTGATACAAGACCTTCGGATGCCGCAACATCTAAGGCCGTCAACGTCGATGTGGTGCGAAGGCCAGCAATCGCGGCGCCGTGCTCGAGCTGCAGCAGCTGCACGAACCACTCCACGTCACTGAGCGACCCTCGACCGAGCTTGAGGTGGCGGGAGGGGTCGGCAGCCTGCGGCAGGCGCTCCTTCTCGACGCGGGCCTTGATGCGCTTGACCTCACGCACCTGGTCGACGCTGATCGCTTTCGGGTAGCGCACCCCATCGGCGAGCGACCTGAATGCCTCGATGAGCGCAGGGTCACCGACGGCACCACGGGCACGCAGCAGCGCCTGCGCCTCCCAGGTGAGCGACCAGCGGTCGTAGTACGCGCGATAGGAGTCGAGCGACCGAACGATGACGCCGTTCTTGCCTTCTGGGCGCAGGCCGGCGTCGAGGTCGAGCGGGATCCGCAGATCTTCGGTGAGCCGCTTCAGCGTGCGCACGATCGCCTCGGCGCGCTGCTGGGCCTCGTGCCCGTCCACACCCGCAGGGCGGTAGACGTAGAGCACGTCGGCGTCGGAGCCGAAGCCGAGCTCCTCTCCCCCGTAGCGGCCCATCGCGATGATGGCGAACTCGATGCCGTCGCCGTAGCGGTGTGCGATGTCGAGCATTCCGGTGAGCAGCGCAGAGGTGATGTCGCTGAGCCCGGGGCCGATCTCGGCGACACTGATGACATCGAGGATCGCGCCGAGGGCTAGGCGCAGAATCTCGCGACGGCGGGCGGTGCGCAGGGCGAGCGCCGCTGCATCCGGATCATCGAGGTGACGCGCAACGGTCGCGCGTGCCTCATCGGTCAGCACGCTGGCCGCGCGCGGACGCAGGTCGTCGTCGTTCTCGAGCCACGCCGCGGCCTCGGGAATGCGCTCGAAGAGGTCTCCGACGAACTTGGATCCCGAGAGTACGTGGGTGAGTCGCTGCGCCGCCGCGGATGAGTCGCGCAGCATCCGCAGAAACCAGTACGCCTCGCCGAGGTCATCGCTGAGGCGCCGGAACGCCAGCAGTCCGTGGTCGGGGTCGGCACCCTCGCTGAACCACTGCAGCATGACCGGCAGCAACGTGCGCTGGATGGCGGCGCGGCGCGACACTCCCCCAGTCAGCGCCGCAATGTGCCGCAGTGCACCCTCGGGATCACGGAAGCCGATCGCCGCAAGACGCGCGACCGCCTGATCACTCGACAGAGCGAAACCGTCATCGGGCAGGGCAGCGACCGCCGAGAGCAGCGGGCGGTAGAACAGCCGCTCGTGCAGCCGCCGCACCTGCTGCTTAGTACGGTGCCAGCGCTCGAGCAGGTCGGTCGCGTTCGTAGCGACCCCCGAGGCGCGCGCCAGCACCCGCAGTGCCTCCTCATCGCGCGGCATAAGGTGCGTGCGCCGCAGCCGGGTCAACTGCAGGCGGTGCTCGAGCAGCCGCAGAAAGCGGTAGTCGTTCGAGAACTCGGTCGCCTCGACGCGACCGATGTAGCCCTGGTCTGCGAGGGCGATGAGTGCGGCGAGGGTGCCGCCCTGACGCACCTCCGGGTCCAGCTGTCCGTGCACCAGTTGCAGCAGCTGGATGGTGAACTCGACGTCGCGCAGGCCGCCCGGTCCGAGCTTGAGCTGCACATCGACCTGGTCGCTCGGAATGTGCGCGGTGACCCGTTCGCGCATCTTCTGCACCGACTCGACGAAGCCCTCGCGGCTTGCGGAGGACCAGACGAAGGGCGAGATCGCCTCGAAGTACGCAGCCCCGAGCGTGGGCGATCCAGCGATCGGCCGCGCCTTGAGCAGGGCCTGAAACTCCCAGCTCGACGCCCAGCGCTCGTAGTACGCAACGTGCGACTCGAGGGTGCGTACGAGCGCGCCGTCCTTGCCCTCTGGGCGCAGGTTCGCGTCGACCTCCCACAGCTCTGGCTCGATACCGACCTCGTGGATGGCGCGCATGGTCAGCATCGCCAGCTGCGTCGCGACCTCCATCGAGCCCTCACCGACGAAGATGACGTCGACGTCGCTCACGTAGTTGAGCTCACGAGCACCCGCCTTGCCCATGCCGATGATCGCGAGCTGGGTCGCGGCGACCTGTTCCGCCGAAAAACGGGTGCCGGTGCGGGCAATGGCCAGCGCGGCATCAAGCGCGGCCCCGGCAAGGTCGGCAAGCGCAGCGGACACCGTTGACACCGCCAACAGCGGATCAGGGCTGGCGAGATCCCACGCCGTCAATCGCAGCAGATGCCTGCGGTAGCGCACTCGCATCGCGATCACGGCCGGATCGCCGGTGAGGCCGTCAACGGCGGCGAGAAGGTCGTTGCGATAGAGCTCCGCGGTGAGGGGCGCTATGTCGCCGGAGAGTGACTCGAGCTCGGTGGGGCGTCGGATGACAAACTCACCGAGCCCCTCGGACGCACCCAGCACCTGCACGAGGCGCGCCGCGGCATCCGTGTCGGTGAGGAATGATGCGAGAGCCCCTGGGGCTGACTCCTGGAGGCGCCCGAACAGCCGCAGCGCCTGATCGGGGTCGGCAGCGTGAGCGAAGGCGGGCAGCAACCCATCGAGCTTGAGGGCAGCGATGCGCTGGCCCGACTCGGAGAGGTCGGCGAACCCTAAGCGAGCCAGTTCAGTGAGAGTGGTCATAGAGATCTACAGGATCTCGAGGTTGCTCTCCAGCTCGTAGGGGGTGACCTGCGAGCGGTAGGCGGCCCACTCCCGACGCTTGTTGAGCAGAACGTAGTTGAAGACCTGCTCCCCCAGGGTCTCCGCGACGAGCTCGGAGTCCTCCATGAGAGACACCGCGTGGTCGAGGCTGCTCGGCAGGGCGTTGTAGCCGAGGGCGCGACGCTCGGCATCGGTGAGCTCCCACACGTTGTCCTCGGCCTCGGCCGGCAGCTCGTAGCCCTCTTCGATGCCCTTGAGGCCCGCCGCGAGCAGCAGCGAGTAGGCGAGGTACGGGTTGGCTGCGGAGTCGATGGCGCGGTACTCGATGCGCGCGCTTTGCCCCTTGTTGGGCTTGTAGAGCGGCACACGCACGAGGGCGGAGCGGTTGTTGTGGCCCCAGGTCACGAAGCTTGGGGCCTCGTCGCCGCCCCAGAGCCGCTTGTACGAGTTCACGTACTGGTTGGTGACCGCGGTGATCTCTGGCGCGTGCTTGAGCAGGCCCGCGACAAACTGGCGGCCGATCTTCGAGAGCTGGTAGTGGCCGCTCGCGTCGTAGAACGCGTTCGCGTCACCCTCGAAGAGCGACATGTGGGTGTGCATGCCCGACCCCGGGTGACCGCTGAGCGGCTTCGGCATGAACGTGGCGTACACGCCCTGCTCGATCGCGACCTCTTTGATGACGGTGCGGAAGGTCATGATGTTGTCGGCCGTCGTCAGCGCGTCGGCGTAGCGGAGGTCAATCTCGTTCTGGCCGGGGCCAGCCTCGTGGTGGCTGAACTCCACAGAGATGCCGAGGTCTTCGAGCATGCGTACCGAGCGACGACGGAAGTCGTGCGCGGTGCCACCGGGAACGTTGTCGAAGAATCCAGCGGAGTCGACCGGCTGGGGGCCTTCGGGGCCGTACTTCGAGCTCTTGAGAAGGTAGAACTCGATCTCGGGGTGCGTGTAGAAGGTGAAGCCGCGGTCGGCCGCCTTCGCGAGTGCGCGCTTGAGCGCGTTGCGCGGGTCGCTGATCGCTGGCTGCCCGTCAGGCGTCGTGATGTCGCAGAACATGCGGGCGGTCGGGTCGATCTCGCCCCGCCACGGCAGAATCTGAAAAGTTGTTGGGTCGGGGTGGGCCAGCATGTCGGCCTCGTAGGCACGGGTGAAGCCCTCGATCGCCGAGCCATCGAAGCCAAGACCCTCGGCGAAAGCGCCCTCAACCTCGGCCGGGGCGATGGCGACGCTCTTCAGCGTTCCCACGACATCCGTGAACCACAGACGGATGAACTTGATGCCTCGTTCTTCAATCGTGCGAAGTACGAAGTCTCTTTGCTTGTCCACCACGTGGGCTCCCTCAGCGTGCCAATAAGTCGCTATTAGGCTACTGGCTATGGTCAGTCTCCGCTTAGCCCTCGCCCAGACCAACCCGATAGTCGGCGACCTTGCAGGCAACGCGGCGCAGGTCTTCGAAGCGGCCCGGCGCGCGCACGCGGCAGGGGCAGATCTGCTCGCCGTCGGCGAGATGGCGCTGAGCGGGTACCCCATCGAAGATCTCGCCTCGCGACCCTCCTTTCTGGCCGCATCACGCACCGCTGTGCTCGACCTCGCCAAGCGGCTGCAGGATGCTGGCCTCGGCGATCTTCCCGTCATCGTCGGCCACCCCGACGGACCGTTCGAGCCGCGGTTGCTCGGCACTTCAAACGCGCCGACCGCGATCGCCCAGAACTGCGCCAGCGTGCTGCAGCACGGGCACGTGAAGGCCCGCTACGCCAAGCACCACCTGCCGAACTACTCGGTATTCGACGAGTACCGCATCTTCATCCCCGGCGATGAGCTGCTCGTGCTGCGCATCAAGGGCGCGGATGTCGCCCTCATCATCTGCGAGGACCTCTGGCGCGATGGCGGCCCAGTCAGCCGCGTCCTCGACTCCGACGCGGGACTGCTGCTCGTCATCAACGCCTCGCCCTTCGAGCGCGACAAGGACGAGGTACGGCTGCCGCTCGTCACCCGACGCGCCACCGAGAACAAGACGACCGTCGCCTACGTCAACATTGTTGGCGGGCAGGACGACCTCGTCTTCGACGGCGACAGTGTGATCGTCGATGGACACGGCCAGATTCTCGCGCGCGCGCCGCAGTTCGAAGAGCACCTGCTCATCACCGACCTCGACCTGCCCGATGCTGGCGAGCCCGACGTCGTCGACAACGTCGCACACGTGACCCTGTCGGATCCTTCTTTCGCGCAGCCGCCGTTGACTCTGGATGAGGCACCGACCCGCGACGACCTCGACCTCATGTGGAACGCCCTCGTTCTCGGCACCCGTGACTACGTCGAGAAGAACGGCTTCCGCTCGGTCATCCTTGGCCTCTCGGGCGGCATTGACTCGGCAGTGTGCGCTGCCATCGCCGCGGACGCAATCGGCGCCGACCGCGTCTACGGCGTCGCGATGCCGAGCAAGTACAGCTCCGACGGGTCGGTCACGGATGCCGATGACCTCGCCGAGCGCATCGGCCTGCACTACTCGGTCGAGGCGATCGCCGACCTGGTCGATCCGGTCGAGCGGCAGCTGCACCTGACCGGAACGGCGGCGGAGAACCTGCAGGCCCGCATCCGCGCCATCATCCTCATGGGCAAGTCGAACATGGACGGCCACCTTGTACTCACCACGGGCAACAAGACCGAGCTGAGCGTTGGCTACTCGACGATCTACGGCGACTCCGCGGGCGGATTCGCCCCCATCAAAGACGTGCCGAAGCTTCTGGTCTGGGAGCTCGCCAAGTGGCGCAACACCCAGCCGGGCACCCCGCCGATTCCCGAGAACTCGATCAGCAAGCCGCCGAGCGCCGAGCTGCGCCCAGATCAGACCGACCAGGACACGCTGCCGCCCTACGAGGTGCTTGACGCGATTCTCGATGCCTACGTCACCCGAGCACTCGGTCACGACGACATCATCGCCCTCGGCTTCGATGCGACCACCGTCGACTTCGTGACGAAACTCGTCGACCGCTCCGAGTGGAAGCGCCGGCAGGGCGCAATCGGCCCGAAGATCAGCGGCATGGCCTTTGGTCGCGACCGCCGGCTGCCGATCACCTACCGGCCAGCGGGATAGCCTGTAGACATGGCAGCGGAGCAGGCGCAGAAGCGCGTTCGTACCCGACACTTTCAGAACGCGAAAGAGAACGGTCTCAAGTTCACCGGACTCACCAGCTATGACCAGCTGACGGCATCCATCTTTGACGCGGCGGGCATCGACTTTCTGCTGGTCGGTGACTCAGCCGGCAACAACGTGTTCGGGTACGACACGACGCTGCCGGTCACGCTGGATGAGCTCATCCCCCTCACCCGCGCTGTCGCCAATGCGGTCAAGCGCGCCTTCGTCGTCGCCGACATGCCCTTCGGCTCGTACGAGACCAGCCCCGACGAGGCGCTGCACACCGCGTTCCGCTTCATGAAGGAGACACACGCGCACGCGGTCAAGCTCGAGGGTGGCGTGCGCTCCGCCGAGCAGATTCGCCGCATCGTCTCGGCCGGAATCCCCGTGATGGCGCACATCGGCTTCACTCCGCAGAGCGAGCACGGACTCGGCGGCCACATCATCCAGGGACGCGGCGAGAAGGCAGATGAGCTGCTCGCCGACGCCCTCGCCGTTCAGGAGGCGGGCGCTTTTGCGGTCGTGCTCGAGATGGTTCCCTCCGCTGTCGCCAAGCGCGTCACCGAGGAGCTCACGATTCCGACCATCGGCGTCGGCGCCGGGCCGCACGTCGACGGGCAACTGCTCGTCTGGACCGACTGGGCGGGGCTGACCACCGGCCGCACCCCCAAGTTCGTCAAGAAGTACGCGAACCTCGCCGGTGTGCTCACCGAGGCAGTGACCGCGTATCGCGCCGACGTGGAGCAGGGCAGCTACCCCGCGCCGGAGCACGAGTACGAGGACTAGTTCATCGACGCAATCTGAATGAGGTTGCCGCAGGTGTCCTCGAAGATCGCCGTCGTTACCGGGCCCTGCGATACGGGCTCCTGCACGAACACCACGCCGAGCGCCTTGAGGCGCTCGGTCTCGGCGACGGCATCGTCAACGCCGAAGCTGTTGAAGGGAATTCCGTCCTCGGCGAGGGCCTTCCTGAACACCTTCGCTGCCGGGTGCTCGTCGGGCTCAAGTAGCAACTCGACGCCGTCCGGGTGCACCGGCGAGACAACGGTGAGCCACGAGTGCTCGCCCATCGGTATGTCGTTCTTGACCGTGAAACCGAGAACACGCGTATAGAAGTCGAGCGCCTTCCTCTGGTCGTCGACGAACACGGATGCGGTGGTGATAATCATGCTTTGCCCTCCTCAATGAGTGCGGACAGCCACCCCGCCGCTCGGCTCAGCGCCTCGCGGTTGAGGGTGTGCACGGTAGTGCGCCCGACGGAGCTGACCTCAATCAGTCCGGCATCCCGCATGACGGCGAGATGCTTCGCGATGGCCTGCCTCGACATGCTCAGACCGCGCCCGGTGATCAGGCGCGTGCACAGCTCGAAGAGGGACTGGCTGTCGCGTCGGGCAAGTTCCTCAACGAGAGCAACCCGGGTTGGGTCGCCAAGAGCGTTGAAGAAACTGTCCACACGGTCAATTTAGGCAACTTTTTGGTTGCCTGTCAATTGCCTGCCGCGTCCTCCGCAGCCCATTTGCGCGCGCGCTCAGCGATGATCTCGGGGGCTTTCGCGGCCTCCTCGCGCGACGAGAACGGGCCATCGCGGTCGGAGCCAAGGGACTGCGGCCCCTCCTCGACCTGCTTGGTCTTGTTGTTGAACCACCACTCGGTCATGCGTGCCTCCTAGCGAAACTAGGCTTAACCCTATGCCTCGCGATGCCAACGGCCACCTGACCCCCGGCCGAATCACAGCCATGCGCTCCGTGCCGAAAGACATCCAGCGCCCCGAGTACGTCGGCAAGAAGGCGCCGTCACAGTTCACCGGCTCCGACGTGTACTCCGAGAAGTCCATCGAGCTGATTCGGGAGTCGGGCACCATTGCGGCGCAGGCGATTCAGGCAGTCGGTGCCGCTGTCCGTCCAGGAATCACGACGGAGGAGCTGGACATCATCGGCCACGAGTTCGTCGTGTCGCACGGCGCCTACCCGTCGACGCTGGGCTACCGGGGCTTTGCGAAGTCCAGCTGCACCTCGCTCAACGAAGTCATCTGCCACGGGATCCCGGATGACACGGTGCTCGAAGAGGGCGACATCATCAACATCGACATCACGGCATACAAGAACGGGGTGCACGGCGACAGCAACGTCACCTTCCTTGTCGGTGAGGTCGCACCCGAGGTCGCGGCGCTCGTCGAGGGCACGCGCGAGGCGCTTGCGCGCGGAATGAGGGCCGTCGCCCCGGGGCGGCAGGTCAATGTGGTCGGCCGCGCCATCCAGTCGTATGCAACCCGGCTCGGCTATGACACGGTGCGCGACTTCACCGGGCACGGGGTGGGTGAGGCATTTCACTCTGGCTTGATCATTCCGCACTACGACTCCGCGCCGAAGTTCAATGACGAGATTGTCGAGGGCATGGTCTTCACCATCGAGCCAATGCTCACCCTCGGCTCGCAGGACTGGGAGATGTGGGGTGACGACTGGACCGTCACGACCCGCGACAAGAGCTGGTCGGCGCAGTTCGAGCACACGATGGTCGTGCGCGAGCGCGGCGTCGAGGTGCTGACTCTGCCCTAGTAGAACTTACCAAGCGGCCCGAGAAGGCGCGCTGAGCCCTTCTGCACGGCGTTCGGATACTTGCTCGTGAAGGCCGACAGGAAGGCCCACACCAGCGCCCCGACGACGGTCGCTATTGCGAAGAGGATGAAGCCGGCCGGGCCACTGCCCTCCGTGCCGACGGTGATGTGGTTGAGGTTCTCGAAGGCGCCCGTGACCAGTACGAGGGAGACGTGGGCGATCGTGAAGACGATGAACCAGCCGAGCACGATCACGTGCACCGATCGCACGACCTCGACGTTGAAGAAGCGCGAGTCGGCCGTGCGCTTGGCGATGCGTGGCGCATGCATGACGCCGGTGATGACGGCGAGCGGGGCAGCAACGAAGACGGTGATGAAGTACGTGATCAGCTGCAGTCCGTTGTAGGCCACCCACGAGTTCTGCGTGGGAAAGTCGAGCGAGCCGTACTGGATCGCAGCACTGAGTGCGTGGGGGAAGACGTCCCAGCTGGTGGGAACGATGCGCATCCACTGCCCCGTGGCGAAGATGAGGATGTAGAAGACTACGCCGTTGGCGACCCATAGCAGGGTGACGCCGAGGTGCCAGGCCCGCGCGAGGCCCTGCGTGCGCTTCGGGCCGGGCAACCCGACCTGCGGGTGCAGCGCGACGCTGTCGTCGCGAATCGGCCAGCCGCCCTCGGCCGGCATGGCGTGCTGGATGCGCAGCCAGTCCCGCCCCGGTGTGCCCGGAGAGCGCCAGTAGACGCGCGGCCTGCCCGCCCAGATCTGAAGGCCGGCCCGCACAATCGGCACAAGGAAGATCGCGTTGAGAAAGTGCTGCCAGCGCAGCCACCACGGAAAACCCTGGGGTGCGTCGTTCGGCACGCTGCCCGAGTACTCACGGATGAACTCGTCGACCGCGGGCATCGTTCGCAGCCAGATCGAGACCCCGATGATCGCCGCAAAGATAACGGCGACGACGGGAAGCATCCACAGCAGGTTGAGCCAGCGGCGCCCCACCCGGACCGCAGGAAAAACGGCCGTGGCGCTCGGGCCGCCACCTGCTGAACTCACGCCTTGAGCTTACCGGGCGGCTACTCGGCCTCCGTTGTCACCCGCAGCACGAAGGAGTAGCTGTCGTCGGAAGTCTGGGTCGCCGAGACGCCGAGTGCCTGCACACCGTCAGCGAATCCGAAGGCGTCGTTGCTGCCGGTGACGTCGTCGAGCACGTTGAGCAGCTCGTCGACATCGATGTAGAGCACCGAGCTCGCCTTGTCTGCCGCGGGCAGTGCGCGACGGAAGGCCTCAAGCTCGCCGAGGCGCTCATCTGGCTTCAGCACGGTGTCGAGGTAGTCGCCCGCGCTGATGACCACGCGGTTGCCGTCTTGCTCGATGTCGAGGCCGATCTTGTCGCCCACGTTGTCTTCGGCGGTGTCGATGAGGTCCTGCCACGCATCGGCTGTCGCGTCGGTGTCGTCGGAGGTGATCACGAGGGCAGCGCCGGAGCCGATGACGTCACCGAACTCCGACAGCTCACCGCTCTCTACCTGGCCGGCATCAAGATCCGCGTCAAGAACGAGCTCGGTCTTGCTGCCGAAGAGGTCACTGAGGTCATCGGGAAAGTCGATGCCCAGCGAGTCGTCGAACCAGTTCTCGACGTCGTCGCGCGTGACCGTCGACGAGTCGCCGCCGTAGTACGGCGAGTACGCGCCCATGCCGCCAGAGTAGGCCGCGAGGTTCTCGTCGGTCAGCGCCGCGTCGAGGGACTCCGCGATACCAGACACAGAGAGCACGGCAATCGTGGATGCGGGAAGCGCCGCCTCCTGACCATCGCCGGCCTTGACCTCGACGAGATCCTGAATGCCGGAGACCTGGCCGCTGACCTCGAACGAGCCTTCGGTGAAGCGCGCAACGACGAACGCGGTCGTGCCCTCCAGCTTCTCGACGAGCTTCTTCTGCTGGTCGGCGAAGTCCTCGTACTCGGCTACCTTCTCCTCGGCGAGTTCACGGGCGTGGTCCTCTACCCACGCCTGGGCGAAGGAGTCGTAGTCGTCGTAGTACTCGCCGTCGTACTCGTAGTAGTAGTTGCACTCATAGTCTTCGTACGACTCGTTTCCGACGTTCTCTGGGGAATCGTAGGCGCTGCAGTCCTCATAGTCCTCGTAGGCGCTGTCATCGACGTAGCTGTAGTAGTTGTCGGTGATCTGCTGCTCCCAGTAGTCCACGTCGGTGTAGTCGCCGGTGACGGAGGCCTGGCTCGTCAGCGAGTAGAGCGCGCCGAGATCGACGTAGAAGCTCGCGACTCCCCAGTCGCCGGCGCTCTTTGTCGCCGCGGTGAAGTTCTCTGCCTTGTCGAGTGTGCCGTCGTCGTAGACGTCGTCGAGGTCCACGTCTCCGACGCCAACCACGACATAGCCGCTGCGCGCCTGCACGTCGGTGTCGATATCGAGATCGAGGTCGTCAACGAACTCCTCGACGGAGTCGACGCCAGCGTCGGCATTCTTTGCCTCAATCGCGATGATCAGCGGCGGCGCGCCATTCTCGAGATCATCAGTGGGCAGCAGGCCGAACGAGATGCGACTGCCGAGCCACGGCTGAATGTCTTTCTCGTAGTCGACGCCGGTGTCGATGTTCAACGTGTCGCTATCGGTGATGAAATCCCACACCGACTTCTTCAGATCGGTGTTCGACGTCGGATCGTCGAGGTCGACGTCGAGGTCGCTGTCTTCGATGGCGTCCTTCACGGCGTCGAGCTCGTTGACGAACTTGAAGGCCTCGATCTTCTGACCGTTCGACGGCTCAATGGCCAGTTCGGTCCAGTAGAGCGTGTTCTTCGGAAACGCGACTGCGGAGGCCGATGCCGACTGGCCGCCGCCGAGCACCAGCTGCACGAGGGCGAAGGCGACCGCGACGAAGACGAGCAGCAGCACGACGGCGCCCGCGATGATCGCGATAAGGGGGCCACGCCCGAGCTTCTTCTTCGGCTGGGCGACCGGGGCGGTGGGAACGGTGGGAATCGTCAAGACATCTCCTCAGACTGGCTCGCACCAGCTTAGGGCGCGACGATCGCTCACTTATGCCCTGCGGGTCACGAAACGTTAACGGGTACGGAAAGATGGGGGCTATGACAGTCGCTCTTGGCATCGATATTGGCGGAACCGGAATCAAGGGCGCGCTTGTCGACGTCGAGACCGGCGAACTCGTGAGCGAGCGCATCAAGCTCGCGACCCCCGAGGGCGGAGAGCCCGAGGCAATCGCGGCAACCGTCGTCGAGCTCACCGCCGCGCTCGGCCCCGCAGCCAATGGGCTGCCGGTGGGCGTTTGCTTCCCAGCGGTCGTGCGTCACGGCGTGACGATGTCTGCGGCCAATGTCTCTGACAAGTGGATCGGCTTCGACGCCGAGAAGTTCTTCGAAAAGCACCTCGGTCGCGACATCGTGTTCGTCAATGACGCGGATGCCGCCGGCGTCGCCGAGGCACGGTACGGCGCGGCCAAGGGCCGCGACGGCCTTGTCATTCTCACCACCCTCGGCACCGGCATCGGCACCGCGCTGATCTACAACGGCGTGCTCGTTCCCAACTCGGAACTCGGCCACCTCGAGATGAACGGCAAAGACGCCGAGAGGCAGGCCGCGTACTCGGCGAAGGAGCGCAAGGACCTCAGCTGGGAGAAGTGGGCTCACCGTCTGCAGCAGTACTACACGATGGTCGAGTTTCTGCTCTCCCCCGATCTCATCATCGTCGGTGGCGGCGTCTCGAAGCATCACGAGGATTTCCTTCCACTGCTCACGCTGACCGCGCCGATTATTCCCGCGCAGCTTCTCAACAACGCCGGAATCGTGGGCGCCGCGGCCCTTGCCGTGCAGCCCAAGGTGAAGCACGTCACCGAGACGATCAGCTGACGTTAGGAATCGCCCTCGCGGCGTTAGGGATCCGTTAGGAGCCGAGTAGCCGGTCACCAGCGGGTGTTGCCTCTATCTGTGCGTGTCATTCGACCGCGCTGAACCTGCTGGAGGCAGCCGTGCTCGATCTAGTCTTTGTCGCCGCGATCCTGGGGCTGGTCGCCCTGGTCGCCCTCGTCGGGTGGGGGGTCGCGAAGCTGTGATCGCCTTCGAAGTCATCGCGGCGCTGCTCGCCGTTCTCGCGATTGGCTATCTCGTCGTCGCTCTGGTGAAGCCGGAGCGATTCTGATGACCGTCGTACTTTTCGTGCTGCAGCTGCTGACGGTCGCACTCGTCATTGGCCTGCTCTACCGCCCCCTTGGCGACTACCTCGCCTTCACCTTCACCAGCTCGAAGAACCTTCGCGTCGAGCGCGGGTTCTACCGCGTCATCGGCGTCAGGCCCGATGCGGAGCAGAGCTGGTCTGCCTACCTGCGGGGCGTCCTTGCGTTCTCGGCCGTCGGCATCCTCGCGCTCTATGCCCTGCAACGTCTGCAGACCTGGCTGCCGTTCTCACTCGGGTTCCCACCCGCGAGCGAGCACCTCTCGTTCAACACGGCCATCTCGTTCGTGACCAACACCAACTGGCAGTCGTACTCCCCCGACGTGACTTTCGGCTACGGCGTGCAGCTGCTCGGACTCACCGTGCAGAACTTCGTCTCTGCTGCGGTCGGGCTCGCGGTGGCAATCGCGCTCATTCGCGGATTCGCGTATCGACGCAGCGGCACGATCGGCAACTTCTGGGTCGACCTCACCCGTGGGGTCACCCGGGTGCTTCTACCGCTGTCGGTGATCTCAGCTCTCGTTCTCGTCGCAACCGGCGTGATTCAGAACTTCGCCGGGTTCACGGATGTGACCACGATTACTGGAGCGACCGCCACCCTGCCGGGCGGCCCCGTCGCCAGCCAGGAGGCAATCAAGCTGCTCGGCACGAACGGCGGCGGCTTCTTCAACGCCAACTCGGCGCACCCATTCGAGAACCCGACGCCATTTTCAAGCCTGTTCGAGATCATCCTCATGCTGGCGATTCCCTTCGCTCTGCCGCGCACCTTCGGCCGCATGGTGGGCGACAACCGGCAGGGCACGGCCGTCGCAGCGGTGATGAGCATTCTGTTTGTCGTCTCGGCAGCGCTGATGACCTGGGCAGAGCTCGCCAGCGGCACCATGGAAGGCAAGGAGCAGCGCTTCGGCATCATCGGCTCGACGCTCTTCGGCACCACGAGCACCATCACCTCGACGGGCGCGGTCAACGCGATGCACGACAGCTACTCGCCACTCGCAGGCGGCATGGCGATGGTCAACATGATGCTCGGCGAGGTCGCGCCGGGCGGTGTCGGGTCTGGCCTCTACGGAATGCTCGTCGTTGCCATCATCGCGGTGTTCATCGCTGGCCTCATGGTCGGCCGCACCCCCGAGTACCTCGGCAAGAAGATCGGCGCGCGCGAGATCAAACTCGCGAGCCTCTACATTCTGACGACGCCCACCCTGGTGCTGCTCGGTACCGCGCTCAGCTTCGCCATCCCGGCGATCCGAGCGGATGTCGAGGGCACGTCGATCTTCAACCCCGGCCTGCACGGCTTCGGCGAGGTGCTGTACGCCTTCACGAGCGCAGCGAACAACAACGGCTCCGCGTTCGCCGGCCTCTCCGCCAACACCCCGTGGTTCAACACCGCGCTCGGCGTTGCGATGATGCTCGGTCGCTTCCTGCCGATCGTGTTCGTGCTGGCCCTCGCCGGGTCGCTCGCCGCACAGGACAAGGTGCCGGTCACAGCCGGAACCCTGCCAACCCACCGACCGCAGTTCGTCGGACTCCTCCTCGGAGTCGTCGTCATCGTGTCGGCTCTCACCTACTTCCCCGTGCTGGCGCTAGGACCGCTGGCGGAAGGACTGCAGTAATGAACACCTTCGTATCGGCGCTCCCCGGAGCGTTCCGCAAGCTCGACCCGCGCCTCATGTGGCGCAACCCGGTCATGTTCCTCGTCGAGATCGGCGCGGTGCTCACCACCGCGATCGCCATCGCCGAGCCCTTCACCGGTCGCGCCCACTCGGGCGGGTCGGAGCTCGCACCGAGCTTCACCGCGGGCATCGCCGTCTGGCTGTGGATCACCGTGCTCTTCGCCAACCTCGCGGAGTCGGTGGCCGAGGGCCGCGGCAAGGCGCAGGCAGCGTCCCTGCGGCAGACCCGCACGTCGACCGCCGCACACCTCGTCGATGGACGAGAGCTGTCGTCGGCCGATCTCACCCTCGGAGACGAGGTGGTGGTCGTCGCTGGCGAGGTCATCCCCGGTGATGGAGACATCATCGAGGGAATCGCCTCGGTGGATGAGTCGGCCATCACCGGCGAGTCCGCCCCCGTCGTGCGCGAGTTCGGCGGCGACCGCAGCGCGGTCACCGGCGGAACCCGCGTGCTCAGCGATCGCATCGTCGTGCGCATCACCAGCAAGCCCGGCGAGACCTTCGTCGACCGCATGATCAGGCTCGTCGAGGGCGCCTCGCGGCAGAAGACCCCCAACGAGATCGCGCTCAACATCTTGCTCGCGAGCCTGTCGATCGTATTTGTGATCGTCGTTCTCGCGCTCAACCCGCTGTCGAGCTATGCCGGTCAACCGGCGAGCATTCCTGTGCTGGTGGCGTTGCTCGTCTGCCTCATCCCGACGACCATCGGTGCGCTCCTCAGCGCGATCGGCATCGCCGGTATGGATCGCCTCGTGCAGCACAACGTGCTCGCGATGTCGGGCCGCGCGGTCGAGGCTGCCGGCGACGTCACGACGCTGCTGCTCGACAAGACCGGGACCATCACCTACGGCAACCGCCGCGCGGTGGAGTTCGTGCCGGTCGGTGGCGCCTCCCTCGAGGCTCTCGTCGACGCCGCGCGGCTCTCGTCGCTCGGCGACCCCACCCCGGAAGGTTCGTCGATCGTCGAGCTGGCTGGTGGTTCGGTCGCGATGGCGGCGGGATCCACTGTCATCCCTTTCACGGCGCAGACGCGCATGAGCGGGCTCGACCTGGCCGACGGAAGTCAGGTGCGCAAGGGCGCGACGTCCATGGTGATCGAGTGGTCGGAGTCCGCCCCTGACGACCTTGATGCTGTGATCACCCGCATCTCACAATCCGGAGGCACGCCCCTGGTCGTGGCCGCAGACAAGCGCATTCTCGGCGTTGTGCACCTCAAGGACATCGTCAAGGAGGGTCTCAAGGAGCGCTTCGCCGACCTGCGCGCCATGGGAATCCGCACCGTGATGATCACGGGCGACAACCCGCTGACGGCGAAGGCAATTGCCGCCGAGGCTGGCGTCGACGACTTTCTCGCCGAGGCGACCCCGGAGGACAAGATCGCCTACATTCGCAAGGAGCAGGAGGGAGGCAACCTCGTCGCTATGACCGGTGACGGCACGAACGATGCCCCGGCGCTCGCCCAGGCGGATGTCGGCGTCGCGATGAACACCGGAACGAGCGCCGCGAAGGAGGCCGGCAACATGGTCGACCTCGACAGCGATCCGACCAAGCTCATCGACATCGTGCGCATCGGCAAGCAGCTGCTCATCACGCGCGGCTCGCTGACGACCTTCTCGATCGCCAACGACGTGGCGAAGTACTTCGCGATCATCCCCGCGATGTTCGCCGGGGTCTTTCCGGGGCTGGCGGTGCTCAACATCATGGGCCTGCACTCCCCCGCGTCGGCGATCCTGTCGGCGATCGTCTTCAACGCACTCGTGATCGTCTTCCTCATCCCGCTCGCCCTGCGCGGCGTGAAGTACCGCGCCGTCACGGCCAGTCAGCTGCTCGGCCGCAATCTGCTGATCTACGGACTCGGCGGACTCATCGCACCATTCATCGGCATCAAGCTCATCGACCTTGTCGTGAGCCTTATTCCCGGCTTCTAAGGAGCTTCTAGATCATGGCAAACGCACGCGGACCATTCCGCCAGACCTGGACGGCCATTCGCGCCCTACTCGTCTTCACCATTGCGCTCGGGGTGCTGTACCCGGCGGTTATCAGCCTTGCGGCACTCGTAGCCCCTTCATCAGAGCTGCGGGTCGACGGGCAGGTCGTTGGCTCGTCGCTCATCGGGCAGTCCTTCACCGACGCCGACGGCAATGCCCTGCCCGAGTGGTTCCAGTCTCGGCCCTCGGCGGCCGGATATGACGGGGGTGCCTCGACGGGATCCAACTACGGGCCCAACAACGCGGACCTCGCCGCGCTCATCGAGCAGCGCAAAGCCGCGATCGCGGCGCTCGATGGCGTCGACGAGTCGCAGATTCCGGAGGACGCCTACACGGCATCCGCTTCCGGACTCGACCCGCACATCAGCGAGGCGTATGCGCTGCTGCAGGTCGACCGCGTCGCTGAGACGCGTGGCCTCGACTCCGACGCCGTGCGCACGCTGGTCGAGTCTATGGTTGTAGGGCGCGACCTCGGATACCTCGGAGAACCGCGCGTCAACGTGCTCGAGCTGAACATCGCTCTCGCAGAAATGGACAAGTAGCGCATGACACGGGGACGGCTCCGGGTGATGCTCGGCGCTGCCCCCGGCGTCGGCAAGACCTTCGCCATGCTCGAGGAGGGCCGCCGCCTGCGCGACGCGGGCCGGGATGTCGTGGTCGCGGTCGTCGAGACCCACGGTCGAACGGCCACCGCAGCCCTCATCGTCGGCCTCGAGGTGATCCCCCGGCGCGCTGTCAGCCACAAGGGCATCCAGCTCGACGAAATGGACCTCGACGCGGTGCTCGCCCGCAAGCCTGACATCGCCCTCGTCGATGAGCTTGCGCACACCAACGCGCCGGGGTCGACCAACGAGAAGCGCTGGAACGATGTTGAAGCGCTGCTCGACGCCGGCATCGACGTGATGTCGACCGTCAACATCCAGCACATCGAATCGCTCAACGACGTAGTGCAGCAGATCACGGGCGCGCCACAGCGCGAGACGATCCCGGATGCCGTGCTGCGTTCCGCAGACAACGTCGAACTGGTCGACCTCGCTCCGCAATCGCTGCGGGACCGTCTCACGGAGGGCGTCGTGTACCCCGCCGCCCGGGTGGACGCCGCGCTCTCCAACTACTTTCGCCTCGGCAACCTCACGGCCCTGCGCGAGCTGGCGCTGCTGTGGCTCGCCGACGAGGTGGACAGCGCCCTGCAGTCCTACCGCGCCGAGAAGGGCATCGAGCGCAAGTGGGAGGCGCGTGAGCGCGTTGTCGTGGCGCTCACCGGCGGACCAGAGGGCGAGACGCTGCTGCGCCGCGGCGCCCGCATAGCGGCAAGGTCAAGCGGCGGCCAGCTCTTCGCCGTGCACGTGACCGCGACGGACGGCCTCGCCGGCGCCGACCCCTCCGTGCTCGAGACGCAGCGCGCGCTGGCAACCACGCTCGGCGGCAGCTACCACCAGGTGGTTGGCGAGCACGTTCCGCGCGCTCTTGTCGAGTTCGCTCGGTCGGTGAACGCCACGCAGCTCGTGATCGGCGTGTCGCGACGGGGCTGGCTCACCTCGCTGCTGACCGGTCCGGGTATTGGCGCGACCACCATCCGTGAAGCCGGTGACATCGACGTGCACATCGTTGCCCACGCCGCCGCCGGTCGGCGCTCGCTGCCACGGCTCGGTGGTGCGCTCACCCTGCGCCGCCGCCTTATCGGCTTCGCGCTCACTGTGCTCGGGCTGCCTGCGCTCACTGCCCTGCTGACCAGCTTTCGCAGCGATGAGTCGATCACGAGCGACGTGCTCGCGTTTCAGCTGTTCGTCGTCATTGTTGCTCTCGTCGGCGGCATCTGGCCGGCGCTCATCGCCGCCGTCGCAGCCGGTCTGCTGCTCGACTTCTTCTTCGTCGATCCGCTTTACACGATCACCATCGCCGAACCACTGCACCTGCTCGCCCTCGTCATCTTCATTCTCGTGGCCGTGCTGGTCAGCATCGTCGTCGACCAGGCAGCGCGGCGGTCGCGCGCTGCGGCGCGGTCGGGCGCCGAAGCCGAGACCCTCGCCGCTGTCGCGGGCTCGGTGTTGCGTGGGCAGGACGCTCTCGATGCGCTCGTCACCCAGCTGCGTGAGGCCTTCGGGATGACGAGTGTGCTGCTGCTGGAGAAGGGCACCATTCTCTACTCCTCCATCGACGCAGCGCGCGCCTCCGACGATGACGTTGAGGCGACCTTCAGCCTCGGCGGCGAGGCGTCACTCGATCTTCGGGGGCCGCAGCTACCGGCGGCGGACCGGCGGGTGCTGTCCGCATTCCTCTCGCAGCTGGAATCCGCACTACAGCAACGAGCCCTCGTGACCGAGGCCGCGGGCATGCGCCCCCTCGCCGAGGCCGACCGCATGCGCACAGCGCTGCTCGCCGCCGTCGGTCACGACCTGCGGCGTCCGCTTGCCGCGGCGACGGCTGCCGTCACCTCCCTTCGGTCGGCCGAAGTGACGCTTTCCGACACGGACAGCGCGGCGCTTCTCGAGACCGCTGACGACGCTCTCACCTCGCTCGCCGATCTCGTCACCAAGCTGCTCGACGTCAGCCGCATCCAGGCAGGTGTGCTCGGCGTCTCGATGGAGCCGGTCGCCCTCGACGAGGTCGTTGTCGCGGCGCTCGACGAACTGGAGCTGTCGCCCGGCGACGTGCGCCTCGAGCTCGACGCGACCCACCCGGCGTTCGCCGATGGTGTGCTGCTGCAGCGTGTCGTCGTCAACCTGCTCGTCAACGCGCTGCGCTTCTCCCCTACCGGCCACCCGCCTGTCATAGCCACGAGCGAGTTCGGTGAGACGATCGAACTGCGGGTCATCGACACCGGTCCCGGCATTCCGCCGGATCGCCGCGACGAGGTCTTCGTGCCGTTCCAGCGCCTCGGGGATGTCGACAACAGCACCGGTGTCGGCCTTGGCCTCGCCCTCAGCAAGGGCTTCATTGAGGCGATGGGCGGCGCGCTCGAGGTGGAGGACACCCCCGGCGGCGGTCTCACGATGGTCGTCTCGTTGAAGGTGGAGCAATGAAAATACTGATCGCCGACGACGACCCGCAGATTCTGCGCGCACTGCGCATCACCCTCGTGGCACGCGGTTACGAGGTCGAGACCGCCAGCGACGGCACGGAGGCGCTGCGGCTGGCCGTCGACCGGCATCCCGATCTTCTCGTCATCGATCTCGGCATGCCCGGCCTCACCGGCATCGAGGTCATCGAGGCGGTGCGCGGGTGGTCGCAACTGCCGATTCTCGTGGTCAGCGGGCGCAGCGACTCCCTCGACAAGGTGGACGCCCTCGATGCGGGCGCCGACGACTACGTCACCAAGCCTTTCGCCGCCGACGAGCTGCTCGCCCGCATCCGTGCGCTCTCCCGGCGCGTGCCCAGCGCAACAGACGAGCCCGTCGTCAGCTTTGGGGATGTCGTGGTCGATCTCAGTGCCCGCACTGTCACCCGTGCAGGCCAGCCCGTGCGGCTCACCCCGACGGAATGGCGCCTTCTCGAGGTGCTCGTGCGCAATCCCGACCGTCTGGTCACCCGCGAGACGCTGCTCACCGAGGTGTGGGGACCGCAGTACACGACCGACACCGGCTACCTCCGGCTCTACATCGGCCAGCTGCGCAAGAAGCTCGAGCAGGTGCCGGGTGAGCCGGCGCACCTGCTGACGGAGGCCGGCATGGGCTATCGATTCGTGCCAGCATCGAAGCCATGACCGTCACGCTGCATTTGATGCCAGACGAGCGCGTACGCGAGTGGATCGCGCAGAGCTTCAGCGTCTACCTCGCCGAACGCATCGAGTCTGGCGAGGCGCCTGATGTCGCCGAGGCGAAGGTGAGGCGTTCACACAGCGAGAACTTTCCGAACGACCAGCCGCTGCCCACCCACCGCGTCTTCAACGTGCTCGCCGACGACGAGGTGGTCGGATGGCTCTGGATCGGGCCGCAGCTGGCTGGCAGCGACACGTGGTGGGTCTTCGACATCGAGATTCTCGAGCCCTTTCGCCGACGCGGATACGCGCGCACGGCCCTCGAGCTCGGCCACGAGCAGGCGAAGGCCCTCGGCGCTACCGCGATCGGCCTTAATGTGTTCGGATTCAACACCGGCGCACGCGACCTTTACGAGAAGCTCGGCTATGCGGTCACGGCGACGCAGATGAAGCGAGCGCTGTAGAGCTATAGCTCCGCCGCACCGAGCTGCACCGCTAGCTCCATACTGCGCAGACGGGCCGGGGAGAAGTCGTAGGGCATGCTCCAAATAGCTTCCGCTGCGCTCTTCGCGCGGGATCCCTCTGCCGGCTCGGGCGCCTCTCCTTGCGGGTGCGACTCGTCCCAGGCGTCGAAAATAGCGTCGTCCTCTTCCAACTGCCCAGATTCTTCGATGACCCGCATCAGTGCGGTCTCGAACGCGTGCCGCTCGGCCGCCACCTGGGCCACCCGGGGGTCGTCAACATCGACCGTGTCGTCGAGTGCCGCCTCGGCGGCATCGACGCGGTCGGCCTCGGCGCGCAGCTCGGGATCGAGCGCCAGCGTCAGAAATCGGCTCGCCTGCATAACGGCGCCAAGCGGACCGAAGATTCGCTCGGTGACCAGCAGCGCGTCGAGGTCATCTTGGCGCAGCGAGTCTGCGGGGGCCGCGGCGAGGCGGGTAGAGACGAGGTCGTCGAGTAGTCCCAGGCGGCTGCCGAGCGTCTGCATGCGCTGCACCGAGGCGCGCTTGCGCTGCAGCTCAGCCTCCTGCGCGGCGAGGGTGTCCTCCAGTCGCGCGAGCACGCCCGCGATCTCATCCTCGCCGTTGACGCCGCTCGGTGCGGCGCCGTCGAAGGCGTCACGGATGTCGTCGAGGGCGATCCCGGCGTCGGCCATGCGGCGAATCCAGAGCAGTCGGATGACCTGCGCGTGGCCGTAGCGGCGGCGGCCGTCGCCGCCGCGCTCGCGCTCCGGAAGCAACCCGATCTGGTGGTAGTGACGGATCGTTCGAGGAGTGATGCCGACGAATGCCGCGGCGTCGCCGATCAGGACCTCTCGGGGCAGGGACGAAATCGTACGCATGGAAAGCCTCTCGGAGTGGAACGGGGGTGTGCTTCCAGCAGACCACATGACGCTACGGCAGGAGCAAACCCTTCGCTCGGATCACGAACAGCAGCTGCCCGAGTCCGTTGAGCACACTCCCGTCGCGGGCAGTGTCAGCTGCACCAGCCGCGCCGCCTCGTGGTTGCCCGATAGCTCGTCGGCGATGGAGCGCACCTGCTCGTAGCCGGTCGCGAGCAGAAAGGTGGGGGCTCGCCCGTAGCTCTTCATTCCCGCAATGTAGAAGTCCCGCTCGGGTTGCGCGAGCTCGGCGACTCCGTGGGGTTCCACCGTGCCGCAGCTGTGCAGGTTCGGGTCGATCATGGGCGCGAGGCGCACCGGCGCCTCGACTATGTCATCGAGGCTCAGGCGAATCTCTCGCAACATGGCGAGGTCGGGGCGAAAGCCGGTGGCGGCAACGATCAGATCTGGCTGGATCGTGTACGGCTGGCCTGCGCGTCGACCGTCGACCGTGGGGCCCTCAGAGACCGCGTCAATCTCGAAGCTGTCGATGAGGGTGATGCGCCCTTCAGAGACGAGCTGCTGCACGCGTGCGCCGAGCGAGGCACGACCGGCGAGCTCATCGTCACCCGTGAACACCCGCACCGGTGTCGGGTTGCGAATCGCCCAGGTGATCGTCGTCCCCTCTACCTCGGCGAGGGCCAGGAGCGTGTTCGCCGCCGAGTGCCCCGCGCCGACGACGAGCGTGTGCCTACCTTCGAAGAGCGCGCGGTCGCGACCGAGCACGTCGGGCAGCGCGTGCACGACCTCTGACGGCAGGTCGTCGACTCCCGGTACGAGACCGTTGGCCGACCCGTAGGTGCCGCTCGCGTCGATGACGGCGCGGGCAAGCACATCCACGCCGTTTGACCGCAGAAGAAAAGGCGTCTCGGCGCGACCAGTGGAGCGCGTGCGGTCCATGCCCTGGCGAGTAATGACAGAGACACGGGTGCCGTAGTGGACCCTGTCACCCAGAGCTGCCGCCAGTGGCTCGAGGTACAACTCGACCAGCGCGTGTCCGTTCGGGGTGCCCGACGGCATCGTCCAGCCGCCCTTCTCCAGCAACCGAAGGGATGCCGGGTCAACCAGATACTCCCACTCGCTAAACAGGAGGGTGTGGCCCCACTGCCGCACGGCAGCGCCGGCGGACTCCCCCTGCTCGAACACCACCACCTCCACGCCGCGCTCCAGCAGCTGCGCCGCCGCCGCGAGCCCGACGGGGCCAGCCCCGATGATCGCGACCGGGAGGCCAGTCATGCGATCGGCGGAGCGCATGGTGGGCATCTCGAGCATGGTCACGGCAGCAGCTCCTTCAGCAGAACCTCGATGCGAGCCTTGATGTCGTCGCGAATCGGCCGCACCTCGTCGATGCCCTTGCCGGCGGGGTCGACGAGCTCCCAGTCCTCGTAGCGCTTGCCTGGAAAGATCGGGCACACGTCGCCGCAGCCCATGGTGATGACAACGTCCGAGGCCTTGACTGCTTCGGTGGTCATCAACTGGGGCACTGCCTGTGAGATGTCGATTCCCTCTTCGGCCATCGCGGCGATAGCGGTGGGGTTGATCTGGTTGCCCGGTTCGGAGCCACCGGAGCGGACCTCGACGCGCCCGCCTGACAGCTCGCGCATGTAGCCGGCAGCCATCTGCGAGCGGCCCGCGTTGTGCACGCAGACGAAGAGAACGACGGGCTTGTCCATGGGCATCCTTAGATCGATTGCCATCAATGTATGGCTATACATTGATGGATGTCAATGTATAGGATCGGGACATGCCCGTTGCCGAGCTCCTCCCACTGACCGATGTCTCTGCCTGTTGCGCGCCACTCACCCGCGAGCCGATCTCGGCTGCCGAGGCGACCGATCTAGCCACGCAGCTCAAGGCCATCGCCGACCCGGCCCGTCTGCGACTGATTTCGATGGTCGCAGCTCACAGCGACCAGGAGGCCTGCGTCTGCGACCTCACCGAGCCGCTCGGGCTCTCGCAAGGAACCGTCTCGCATCACCTCAAGGTGCTCGTTGACGCCGGCATCTTCACCCGAGACAAGCGTGGCACGTGGGCGTACTACCGGCTCGTGCCCGGCGCGCTCGACTCGATCGCGTCCGTGCTGGCCAGCGCATGAGCGCCGTGAACCTCGACACCGCCCTCGCCAGCATTCACGAGCACTGGCAGCCGCGTCGGGTCACCAGCATCAACGACTACGACATGAAGATCGCGAAGGTGCAGGGCGAGTTCGTCTGGCACGCGCACCCCGAGACCGACGAGCTGTTTCTCGTGCTGTCGGGCGAGCTGACGCTGCAGCTGCGCGACGGTGATGTCGTGCTCGGCCCGAACGACGTCTACGTCGTGCCGAAGGGCGTAGAGCACTGCCCGAAGGCCGACGCCGAGACAGCCATCGTCATGTTCGAGCTTCAGGGAACCGTCAACACGGGCGACGCCGGCGGCGACCGCACCGTCGAGGTTCAGGAGCTCAGCTAGAGCCCACCAGCAACACGGATGTTGGCACCCGTCGTGTACGACGCGTCGTCAGAAAGCAGCCACGCCACGGCCCCGGCAATCTCCTCTGGCTGCCCCGAGCGCCCCAACGGCACGGTCGGCCCGACCTGGTCGGCACGGTCGGGTTCGGCGTGAAAGTCGGTGTAGATCGTGCCCGGCGAGACCGCGTTAACCCGCACACCGTCGGCAGCGACCTCCTTCGCAAGGCCGATCGTCATACCGTCGACAGCCGCCTTCGAAGCGGCGTAGTGCACGTAGCGGTTCGCGCCGCCGAGGGTGGCGGCGCCCGACGAGATGTTGACGATCGAGCCTGAGCCGCGAAACGCGCGCAGCGCGCCACGGGCGACCAGCAGGTAGCCGAGAACGTTGACTTCGAGGGCGAGGCGCATGCCCTCCGCATCCGCATCGATCAGACGGGAGTTGCCGCCGCTGATGCCGGCGTTGTTGACGAGTCCGGTCAGCTGGCCGCCGATCGCCGCGAACATTGCGTCGACGGATGCCTCGGACGCCGTGTCGACCTGCACGGTCTGGGCGGTGCGGCCGAGGGCACGCACGGCGATGGCGACCTGCTCGGCGGCCTCCGCATCCGTTCGGTAGGCGACGATGAGGTCGTGGCCCTCCGAGGCGAGGCGCACGCAGATGGCCGCGCCGATGCCGCGGCTGCCGCCGGTGACGAGTGTGAGGGGCATGGTCTACAGTCTTGCCCATGAGCGAGTCAGTGCACATCAGCGAGCACATCAACCGCAACGTCGCAGACGTCTACCTGTATGCCTCGAGAGTAGAGAACCTCGCGGCCTGGGCAGCGGGCGTCTCACCCGAGATGGAGGTGCGCTTCGCGAAGAACAACTACCACGGCGTGCTCGACCACTGGGTCACCGTGGGCGGCAGGACCTTCTACAACCCGGTGCGTGTCATCGAAGACGGCCCCGGCAGGAGCGAGGTGGTGTTCACCCTGCGCGACGCCACGGATGCCGACGCCACAGCCGTGGCCGCCGACCTCGCAACGCTCAAGCGCATTCTCGAGGCTCCCGCAGGCTAGCCTGCCCTGCCTAGCGCGGGCGGGCACCGAGTGCTTGGCTGGCGCTATGACAGCGACGCACCCCCACGAGCCCCACAACCAGAGTCTGGCCGGCCGGCTCAACTGGCTGCGCGCCGGCGTGCTGGGCGCGAATGACGGCATCGTCTCGGTCGCCGCCATCGTCGTTGGTGTCGCCGGGGCAACCACCGCTCTCGCGCCAATCATCACCGCGGGAGTGGCGGGAGCCGTCGGTGGCGCGATTTCGATGGCGCTCGGCGAGTACGTCTCCGTCAGCAGCCAGAGCGACAGCCAGAGGGCGCTCATCGCCAAGGAGAAGGTCGAACTGGCAACGATGCCCGACGAGGAGCTCGCCGAGCTGGCTGCCATCTACGAGGGCAAGGGTCTCAGCCCGGCCACCGCAGAGGCGGTGGCGCGCGAGCTCACCGCGAAGGATGCAATTAGCGCGCATCTGGAGGCCGAACTGCACATCACCGAGAGCGAGGTGGCCAGTCCGTGGCACGCCGCTCTCGCGTCGGCTGTGGCCTTCACCATCGGCGCGGTGCTGCCGTTCTTCGCGATCGTACTGCTGCCAGAGCCGGTGCGGATTCCGCTGACCTTCGCTGTCGTGCTACTTGCGCTCGCCGCCACCGGCGTCGTGAGCTCACTTATCGGCGGCAGCCCGTGGCTTCGCCCGACCATTCGCGTGGTTGTGGGCGGGGCGCTCGCCCTTGGCGCCACCTTCCTTATCGGAAGGCTTCTCGGCACCAGCGGCGTGGTTTAGGCAGCGAGCTCGTCGACCTTCGGCAGCTTCGAGAGTTTGCACTCCAGCCCCACCAGCACGCCATCCTCGACCTTGAGATAGAGGTCGTCGAGCTTGGGCGCCTTCGCCATGTCGACGGCCGCGCGCGGCGCGTTCTCATCAACAAGCACGGTGAAGGATGCCGACGAGGCCGACCAGTTGCCGGCGTGCTTCGCCGAGGCCAACTGCTCGCGCAGTGCAGAAGCGCCGTCCCACTCACCCTGCATAAGGAACTCGAGCACCTCGCGCTCGTGGCTGGACAGGTCACGGATTTCGCTCATACAGGTGCCAACTCCCTTGCGTGGTCTTCGTATTCCCGAGGCGAATGGGCCGGCTATTACGCCGGGTTCTGTCCCGGTGCTTGCGCACCATCGACGGCCATCTATCTACGACGTACATTGCTGCACGCCTCTAGCGGTCTACCCGAATGCTGGACGAGCAGCCCGTAACGCATTCTGTCTGACCTTGCTCCTGGCGAGGTTTACATAGCCGATCGGGTCACCCCGGCCGCTGGTGGTCTCTTACACCACCGTTTCACCCTTACCCCCGCGTGCCGAAGCGCACGGTGGCGGTCTGTTTTCTGTTGCACTGTTCTCGCGGGTTGCCCCGGGTGGGTGTTACCCACCGCCATGCTCTGCGGAG
>Ga0247732_10000265_pt1 | contig 30415 bp, 33 predicted proteins | sample UWRJL163409C2_FD_180940 | JGI IMG/M metagenome (GOLD analysis project Ga0247732, IMG submission 180940) | Plant litter microbial communities from Arlington Agricultural Research Station in Wisconsin, United States - UWRJ-L163-409C-2 | ecosystem: Environmental > Terrestrial > Plant litter >...
CACCGCCAGCGAGGCGGATCGCCTCGGGGTACGTGGTCCAGTAGGGAGTGGGCACCAGCACCTCGTCGCCCGGATCGAGCAGCGTGGCGAAGCTCTGGTAGACGGCCTGCTTGCCGCCGTTGGTGACGATGACCTGCGACGCGGACACCTCGAGCCCCGAGTCGCGCAGCGTCTTGGCGGCGATGGCCTCGCGCAGCTCCGGCAGGCCCACGGCGGGGGTGTACTTGTAGTTCTTGGGGTCGAGCACCGCGCGCGACGCCGCCTCGACGATGTGCGAGGGGGTGGCGAAGTCGGGCTCGCCCGCCGCATAGCTGATGACAGGTCGCCCCTGCGCCTGGAGCGCCTTGGCCTTGCTGTCGACCTTCAGGGTCGCCGATTCGGCGATGGATGCGATGCGGTGCGAGATGCGGGTGGGTTCGGTCACAAGAGTCAAGCCTAGCGGGAGGGGGCGCGAATCGACGGGAGAGTTTAGGGCCTCCGCGGCCCTTTGCGCATCCGGTCGGAGGGATATATTCCTGCAATCGCACGTCACCCATACCCTTGACCCATGAGCGAAAAACAGCCCGACGCATCCGACAGCCAGAAGCCCGTCGCCGCCGTCGTCTACAACCCGATCAAGGTCGACCTCGACGCGCTGCGCGCCTCGGTCGAGCGGCACGAGGGCCCCAACGGGTGGGGCGAGACGCTCTGGTTCGAGACGAGCGTCGACGACCCGGGGCAGGGTGTCACGAAAGACGCTCTGGATGCCGGTGCCGACATGATTCTGGCGGCCGGCGGTGACGGCACGGTGCGGTCGGTCGCCGAAGCCGTTCACGGAAGCGAGGCCTCGCTCGCCCTGCTTCCCAGCGGAACGGGCAACCTGCTCGCCCGCAACCTCGACCTCACCCTGAACGACCTCGACCACGCCGTCGAGACCGCGTTCTCGGGCGACGATCGCGCGATCGACGTCGGGCTCATCCAGGTGCGCCGGGAGGACAGCTCCGTCGACAAGTTCGCGTTCGTGGTGATGGCCGGTCTCGGCATCGACGCCACGATGATCGCCAACACCGACGACGACCTCAAGAAGAAGGTCGGCTGGCTCGCCTACGTGAGCGCCATCGCCAAGGCGCTGCGCGACAAGAACGAGCTGCGCATGCGCTACAACCTCGACAAGCAGGGCAACCACTCCGTGCGCGCCCACACGATCATCATCGGCAACTGCGGCTCGCTGCCCGCCAACATCCTGCTGCTTCCCGAGGCGGCCGTCGACGACGGACTGTTCGACATCGTGATGCTGCGCCCGAAGGGCGTCGTGGGCTGGGTGCAGATCATCGTGAAGATCATCTGGGAGAACGGGGTGCTGCGGCGCAGCGCCGTCGGGCGCCGCCTGGCCGGACTCTCGAAAGAGGTGCGCGCCCTCAACTACGTGAAGGGCAAGGAGCTGGTCGTGAAGCTCGATCGCGCCCACGACATCGAGCTCGACGGCGACGGCTTCGGCACCGCCATCGCCTTCCGCACGTGGGTCGATGCGGGCGCCCTGCGCGTGCGCATCCCGGCGGAGGCCTCGCTCGAGGAGCCGCAGCCGGAGGACGAGCCCGAAGAGGTTGAGCTGCCGGGCGAGCGCATCGAAGAGGGCGACGACGCCGAGTCGGACCTCTTCGAGGCCTCGGGTGACGAGACCCCATCGCGTTGACGATCTCGGTCGTCATCCCGGTCAAGGACGACGCCGACCTGCTGGCGCGCTGCCTGCGCGCGATCGCTGGCCAGACGCGACGGCCCGACGAGATCGTGGTCGTCGACAACGGCTCGAGCGATGACAGCGCACGGGTCGCCCGCGATGCCGGCGCCCGCGTGGTCTTCATCGAGGGCGGTGGAATCCCTGCGGCCAGCGCGGCCGGCTACGACGCGGCCGCCTGCGACGTCATCGCGAGACTGGATGCCGATTGCGTGCCAGGGCGCGACTGGCTCGAGCGAATCGAACGTGCTTTGGTCAGGCATCCGGATGCCGTCGCCGTCACGGGCGGCGCGCACTTCATCGACGGACCGAGGGCCCTGCGCGCGCCCCTGGCGCTGTTCTATCTGGGCGCGTACTTCGGCACGGTGTTCCTGGCGCTCGGACACATGCCCCTCTTCGGCTCGAATTTCGCCCTCCGACGCGACGCCTGGCTGTCGGTGAGCGACACCGTGCACCGGGGCGACGAGGTCGTTCACGACGACATGGACCTCTCGATGCACATCGGGCCGCGCCGGCGCATCCGCTATGTGCGACGGCTGGGCATGGGCATCTCGATGCGTCCGCTCTTCGACGCGAGCGGGTTCGCCACTCGCATCCGTCGAGGGTTCCATTCCCTGTTCATCCACTGGCCGCACGACCTGCCGTGGCTGCGCTGGGCTCGGCGCATCCTGCGGCGCGTTCTCTGAGTCGTCGTTCCCTGAGCTTGTCGAAGGGCATCCCTTCGACAAGCTCAGGGAACGGGGACCCCGTTCGTCGAGCCTGTCGAGACGGTTCCCTTCGACAAGCTCAGGGAGCGGGCGGGGTCAGGGAGCGGGCAGGCGTGTGGCGTAGGCGACGGTCTGCTCGAGGAAGCGTCGGGCGAAGCGTGTGAAGTCGGCGGCCTCGTCTGCCGGCCAGTCCGCGAGGAGCTCGGAGATCATGTCGTCGCCCGCGTCGTAGAGATCCTGCGCGGCGGCCACGCCCGCGTCGGTGAGCGCGATGGTGTGCGCGCGGCCGTCGCTGGCGTCGACGTCGCGGCGAACGAGGCCGGATGCCGTCAGCTTGACGAGCGCCTTGCTGATCGTCGGGGCGCCGGTCACCAGCAGCTGGGCGAGCGCCGACGATCGAAGCGGGCCGCGGCGGGCCAGGGTCCAGAGGATGCGCACCTCGATGGCGCCGAAGTCGCGTCGGCGGGAGTGCGCGATGCCGGATTGGAACCGCGGAGAGTCCCACACGCCCTGCAGGTCGGCGAGGATCGCGACGAGCTCGGAGCGGTACTGCAGGGGAGCGACGTGCTCGCCTGAGGTTTCGCCGCCGACCATGGAGTCCACGCTAGTCGACAGATATGCTTTCCAATGGAAACCTTTTCATGATCAAAGGAGATCTCATGACTCGCACGTACGTCGTCACCGGAGCCGCATCCGGAATCGGGCAGGCCACCGCCGCCCTTCTTGCGGAACGGGGAGCCACCGTCATCGGTGTCGACCTGAGGAACGCCGACATCACCGTCGACCTCACCACGGCGGAGGGGCGCAGCACGCTCGTCACCGAGGTCGAGCGCATCAGCGGCGGATCCATCGACGGGGTGCTCGCGATCGCGGGACTCGCCGCCGAGATCCCCGCGACCGTCGGGGTGAACTTCTTCGGGATGGTCGCCACCCTCGAGGGACTGCGCCCGCTCCTCGCGGCGTCGGACGCGCCACGCGCCGTGGGGGTCGCCTCCATGGCGAGCCTGCATCCCGTCGACGACGAACTGGTCGCCGCGATGGCCGCCGGCGACGAGGCGGCGGCGCTCACGAGGGCCGAGGCCGTGGCGAAGGGCGGAACCGGCGGCACGATCTACGCCTCGACCAAGAAGGCGTTCGCGCAGTGGATTCGGCGCACTGCTCCGACGCCCGACTGGGCCGGGGCGGGCATCCCCCTGAACGCGATCGCGCCAGGCGTCATCGTGACCCCCATGACCGCGCCGCTGCTCGAGACCGAGGAGGGCAGGGAGCAGATCCGCCAGGGTGTGCCCATGCCGCTCAACGGCTTCGCCGACGCGATCGTGCCCGCGCGGCTGCTCGCGTGGCTGGTCAGCGAGGAGAACTCGCACCTCTGCGGCCAGGTCGTGTTCGTCGACGGCGGCAGCGACGCGGTGATCAGGGGCGACTCCACCTGGTGATCGCCGGAGGCCCCGTTCGTCGAGCCTGTCGAGACGGGGCCCTTCGACAGGCTCAGGGAGCGGGGCCTACAGGGTCGGGATGAGCTCGTCGAGGTAGGCCGCCGTGTCGTGCCAGCCCTCGACCGCGTGGCACTCGACGCCGAGCACCTTCACCGGGTAGTCGTTGCCGTCGGGGTCGAGGCGGTCGCCCACGAACAGCATGTCGTCGAGGGGAATGCCCGTGAGCTCGGCCAGTCGGGTCATTCCGTAGGCCTTGTCGATGCCCTGCCGTGTGATGTCGACGGAGGTCGAGCCGCCGCTGCGCACCTCGAGGTCGGGAAGGAGCGCCTGCACGGCCTCGCGCAGCGTGTTCTTCTTGACCCCGTCGGCGTCCCACGCCGACTTCTCGGCCACGGGTGCACCCTGGCCCAGAGCCGAGAACGTGATCTGCGAGCCGCGGTCCTCGAGGATCGGGCCCCAGGTCTCGCTCTCCCAGTAGCCGAGCCGCTTGGCCTCGGATTCGACGGCGGCGAGCGCGCGCTGCTTCTCGTCGTCGGTGAGGTTCTGCGCGTAGACCTGGTTCCAGGTGCCCCCGCCGTAGCGGTAGTACTGGGTGCCGCAGGTGGGCATGAGGTGCAGCCGCTCGAGGGCCGCCCCGCTCGCGTTCGTGAGTCTGTCGATGACCTGGGCCGTGAACTGGCCGTACTGTCCGCCCGAGATGATGCAGACCTCGACGCGGTCGAGCAGCTCGAGAAGCAGGTCGGCCATGCGCGGATCGATGGCCGTCTTCGACGGCGCGAGGGTGTCGTCGAGATCGAAGGCGACGAGGCGGGGGGTCGAGGTCATGGCTGTCCGTTCTGCACCGGTCGCAAAAGTCGCGGGCGCGTCGATTCTAGAGGGGCAGTGCGATGGTGAAGCTCGGCCGGGCGTCGGCGTCGCCGGGGTGCGGCTCGTGCAGGGTCACGACCACGTCGCGATAGTCGCGGATGCGCGGAAGCCCGCGGGTGGTCTCGCTCTCGTGCGAGCCGACGACCACGGTTCGCATGCCCGCCGCGAGACCGGCCGCGATGCCGGCCTCGGCATCCTCGAAGACGATCGCGTCGGCGGGGTCGACGCCCAGCAGCGACGCCGCCATGAGGTAGCAGTCGGGGGCGGGTTTGCCGTGCTCCACGTCGGCCGCGGTCACGACCACCCCGGGGGCCGGCACCTCGGCCAGTTCAAGGCGGCGCAGCGCGAGCGCGCGCCTCGCAGAGGTGACCAGAGCGATGGATGCCGCGGGCAGGCTCTCGACGAACGCGGCGGCTCCGGGAACGGCGACGATCCCGTCGACCGCGGCCAGCTCGAGGTCGAAGAGGCGGTCGGCGCCCCGGGCGACGTCGAAGCCGGCGGGTCCGTGGCGGAGCATCGTGTCCTCCGCCCGCACGCCGTGGCCGGTCGCGATGATCGCCTGCGCATCCAGACCGTGCTCGGCCGCGAATGCGGTCCAGACCTGCTCGACCACGGCGGTCGAGTCGACGAGGGTGCCGTCCATGTCGAACAGAACGGCACGCGCGGTGAGGGTCGTCGTGCTCTCGGCTCCCGTCGGCGCGGCGGTCGTCACGCTACTGCCCCTGGAGCTGGTACTTCGCCTCGGTCTCGGCCTTCTGCGGCTTCCACCAGTTCTCGTTGTCGCGGTACCAGGCCACCGTGGACGCCAGGCCCGACTCGAAGTCGGAGTACTTCGGGGTCCAGCCGAGCTGGGTGCGCAGCTTGGTGGAGTCGATCGCGTAGCGCAGGTCGTGGCCGGGGCGGTCGATGACGTGGTCGTAGGCGTCCGACGGCTGTCCGAGGGTCTCGAGGATGAGCTCGACGACCTGCTTGTTGTTCTTCTCGCCGTCGGCGCCGATGAGGTAGGTCTCGCCGATCTCGCCCTTGTCGATGATGGTGAGAACGGCCGACGAGTGGTCGTTCGCGTGGATCCAGTCGCGCACGTTCTCGCCCGCTCCATAGAGCTTGGGGCGCTCGCCCGTGAGCACGTTCGTGATCTGGCGGGGGATGAACTTCTCGACGTGCTGGTAGGGGCCGTAGTTGTTCGAGCAGTTCGAGATGGTGGCGCGAAGTCCGAACGAGCGCACCCAGGCGCGCACCAGCAGGTCGCTGCCGGCCTTGGTGGAGGAGTACGGGCTCGACGGGTTGTAAGGGGTCTGCTCGGTGAAGCGCTCCGGGTCGTCGAGTTCGAGGTCGCCGTAGACCTCGTCGGTCGAGATGTGGTGGAACCGCACGTCGTGGGTGCGGGCCGCCTCGATCAGCGTGAACGTGCCGATGATGTTCGTGTCGAGGAAAGGGCGCGGGTCGTGCAGGGAGTTGTCGTTGTGGCTCTCGGCCGCGTAGTGCACCACCACGTCGGCGTCTTTCACGAGCCCGTCGACCAGGGCCGCGTCGGCGATGTCGCCCTTGACGAACGTGAACCGCTCCGGATCGAGCCCCTCGAGCGAGGCGAGGTTGCCGGCGTAGGTCAGTTTGTCGAGCACGGTCACGTGGTCATCGGTGTTCTCGAGCACGTAGTGCACGAAATTGGAACCGATGAAACCGGCCCCACCGGTAACGAGAAGCTTGCGCACGGAGATCTCCTGAAGTAGAGGAAAAGAATGACCCCATAGTAACGGGGGCCCGGTGGGCGGTATCGGGGAGGGCCGTGTGCGCTGGCTTTACTCTCGTTCTGCTCTCGCCTACACTTGGTCGAGGTAGTTGAAGTCTGCCAAGCTTTTTTGTGCCCATTTTGGGTACGGCACAGCTTGGAGGGCATCGATTCCCGGGCTTCTCAGCCCGAAGGGTGGTGGCTCAATTGGTAGAGCAGCGGTCTCCAAAACCGCAGGTTGCAGGTTCGAGTCCTGTCCGCCCTGCTGATCGAATCCGGTAGCCCTCGCTGTTCGGCGAGGGAGAACGGATGCGATTGGGCCGGATGGCCGAATTGTGAAGGGTAACTACTTACGTGGCACGCAAAGTAATCGACGAACCGAGTGAAGACGTCGTCGAGAGCGCCAAGAAAGAACGGGCTGCTCGCCGCAACCCGTTCGCCCGTATCGTGCTCTTCATCAAGCAGGTCTTCCAAGAGCTCAAGAAGGTCGTCACCCCGACGCGCAAGGAGCTGCTGAGCTACACCGCAGTCGTTCTGGTCTTCGTCATCATCATGATGGCGCTGGTGTCGGGTCTCGACGCAGTGTTCGCCTGGCTTGCACTGATCGTCTTCGGCAACCCGGTCTGAACAAGCTAAAACGGGTACACATGTTCCATCAGAACAGGTGCAGCCTGACAGGTCGTACGGCCGGGTTCCGCTGAGCGGTGACCTCAGGCCCCATGCGCAGTGCGCATCAATAAACGAATTGGAACGGATTTACGTGGCAGACACACAGCGCGACGACGTCGACATCGTCGCAGGCGAAGAGAAGCCCGAGAGCACCACGGCGCGCGAGACGCCCGCCGACCTCGACGCGCTCCTCGATGCGATCGACGCGAATCCAGACCCCGAGGCCGACGCCATCGTCGATGACGCCCTCGACATCAGCGACGCAGACGAGGCCAGAGCGGCCATCGACGTGATCGACGACCCCGATGCCGACACGGTGCTCGACGCCGATGAAGACGACATCGCCACCGCGGTCGCCGAGGCCGAGGCCGAGGCAGACGTGATCGACGCGGCCGGCCAGCCCGACGCATCCGGTGACGCCGAGGCCGACGAGGCCGAGCCCGCCGAGGTCGACCCCTACGAGGCGTTCCGCAAAGAGCTCCGCACCCTCCCCGGCAAGTGGTACGTCATCCACTCGTACGCCGGCTTCGAGAAGCGCGTGAAGCAGAACATCGAGAGCCGCAAGACCTCGATGGGCATGGAGGACTTCGTCTTCCAGGTCGAGGTTCCGATGGAAGACGTGGTCGAGATCAAGAACGGCCAGCGCAAGCTCGTCACCCGCGTGCGCATCCCCGGCTACGTGCTGGTGCGCATGTTCCTCAACGAAGACAGCTGGTCTGTCGTGCGTCACACGCCCGGCGTCACCGGCTTCGTCGGCAACTCGCACAACCCCACGCCGTTGCGCTTCGAAGAGGCGTTCTCGATGCTGCAGTCGCTCGTCGTCGTCGCCGAGGTCCCCGTGGCCAAGGCGTCGGGTGGCAAGGGCGGCAAGGCCGTCTCCCGCTCGATCCCGGCCGAGGTCGACTTCGAGATCGGCGAGACCATCACCATCAAGGAAGGCTCGTTCGCGGGCCTGCCCGGATCGATCAGCGAGATCAAGCCCGAGAGCGGCAAGCTCACGGTGCTCGTCTCCCTGTTCGAGCGCGAGACTCCGGTCGAGCTCAGCTTCGACCAGGTCACCAAGCTCTAACGCTCTTCATCACATCGAGCCCACCGTTGATCCGGTGGGCTCGATGGCGTTAACGGACTGAATCGCGTATGCTTGCGGGGTTGTGCTCATTCCAGCGCGCCAGTGGCGTGCTGACGGGGTCGACCACAAACCGCGTTCACCGAACGGCGGGAGAGTTCGCCAATCAGGGCCGACTCGACACAGAAAAGGAAGAGAAATCATGGCACCGAAGAAGAAGGTTACTGGTCTGATCAAGCTTCAGATCAAGGCCGGCGCCGCCAACCCCGCACCGCCCATCGGGCCGGCGCTCGGACAGCACGGCGTCAACATCATGGAGTTCTGCAAGCAGTACAACGCAGCAACCGAAGCTCAGCGTGGAAACGTCATCCCCGTCGAGATCACCGTCTACGAGGACCGTTCGTTCACGTTCATCCTGAAGACGCCCCCGGCCGCCGAGCTCATCAAGAAGGCCGCCGGAGTCGCCAAGGGTTCGGGCACGCCGCACACCGTCAAGGTCGCGAAGCTCACCCAGGCTCAGGTCCGCGAGATCGCCGAGACCAAGATGGCCGACCTCAACGCGAACGACATCGCCGCCGCGTCGAAGATCATCGCCGGCACCGCCCGCTCCATGGGCATCACGGTCGAGGCGTAACACCTCACCGCTTAACGCACGACGTGGGAGAGCCAGCCAGGCTCACGTAAACCACACTCTCAGATTCAGGAGAATCGACAATGGCAAAGAATTCCAAGGCTTATAAGGCCGCGGCAGAGAAGATCGAAGAGGGCAAGGTCTACTCGCCCACCGAGGCAGTCGCCCTCGCGAAGGTCACCGGCTCCGCCAAGTTCGACAGCACCGTTGAGGTCGCCCTCAAGCTCGGTGTCGACCCCCGCAAGGCAGACCAGATGGTCCGCGGCACCGTGATTCTTCCTCACGGCACCGGCAAGACCGCCCGCGTCATCGTCTTCGCGACGGGCCCCGCAGCAGAGGCCGCCATCGCGGCCGGCGCTGACGAGGTCGGTGGCGACGAGCTCATCGAGAAGGTGGCCGCCGGCTACACCAACTTCGACTCCGCCGTCTCGACCCCCGAGCTCATGGGCAAGGTGGGTCGTCTCGGAAAGGTGCTCGGCCCGCGTGGTCTTATGCCCAACCCGAAGACCGGCACCGTGACGCCCGACGTCGCCAAGGCTGTCAACGAGATCAAGGGCGGAAAGATCGAGTTCCGCGTCGACAAGCACTCCAACGTGCACTTCGTCGCTGGCAAGGCCTCGTTCTCCGAAGACCAGCTCACCGACAACATCAAGGCCGCCCTCGAAGAGGTCGTCCGCTTGAAGCCGTCGTCCTCCAAGGGCCGCTACATCCACAAGGGCACGGTCTCCACGACGTTCGGCCCGGGCATCCCGCTCGACGTCAACGCCATCTAGGCTCAGCTCCCTCAGAAAGGGCCGCCCTCGCATCGCGAGGGCGGCCCTTTCTGCGTCCACAAGCTATGACTGTGCCCGAACACCTCCAAGTGCGCAGCCGATCGCTGCTGGAATGGCGGTATTCGGGCACGAACACCGCACAGCAAGGGCGGTATTCTGGCGGGATGTCTGTTTCCGTGCGTCGCGCCGTCGCGTCCGATGCTGGGGCGCTCGCCCGGGTCGCCGCCGTCACCTTTCCGCTCGCGTGTCCACCGCACACCACCGACGAGGCCAAGGCGGCCTTCATCGCGACCCATCTCAGCCATGCGAACTTCGAGGCGTACCTCGCAGACCCGGCCCGCGACATCCTGATCGCCGAAGTCGACGACGAGGCCGTCGGCTACACGATGCTGGTGTTCGCCGAGCCGAGCGACCCCGATGTCGTCGCGGCCCTCACCCTGCGGCCCTCCATCGAGCTCAGCAAGTTCTATGTCATGCAGGGTCACCACGGTCAGGGCATCGCCGCCACCCTCATGACCGAGACGCTGTCGACGGCGCGCGCACGCGGGGCGGCCGGCGTCTGGCTCGGAGTGAACGAGGAGAACGGCCGCGCCAACCGCTTTTACGAGAAGAACGGCTTCGTGAGGGTGGGCACGAAGCACTTTCTCGTCGGCGACGTCTACGAAGACGACTTCGTGAGGCAACTCGCCCTGTAGGAGCCCCTTCGACAGGCTCAGAGAGCGGAGTTCTTCGACAGGCTCAGGGAGCGGCCGAGACGAGTGCCGGCTCCGGGGTGAGCGGAGCGGCGTCGCGCATGCCGCTGCTTCGCCCGGACGGAAGGAAGAGCGCGATCACGGCGGCGAGCGCCAGGGCCCCGGCGCCGACGAAGACGGCCGGCACCGCGGCATCCACGTACCCGGTGGGCGTGAGCTGCCCGCCCGCACCGGCGAAGACGGCGGTGAGCACGGCGATGCCGAGGGCGACACCGATCTCGCGCACGGTCGAGTTGGTGCCCGAAGCCTTGGCGTGGTCGTCGGGAGCCATGTTCACGAGCACGGCGGTGGAGCTCGGCGCGAAGACCAGGCCCATGCCCAGCCCCGCGAAGATGAACCCGGGAAGCATGCTCGGGTACGTCGCATCCGGGGCCATGGTGGCGGCGAGCCAGCCGATGCCGATCGTCAGAGACGTGAGGCCGGCGACGATCAGGATGCGCGTGCCCACCCGGGGTGCGACGAGCCCGGCGAGCGGGGCCACGACCATGGGCGCGACGGTCCAAGGCATGGTGAGAACGCCCGCCTCGAGGGGGGAGTACCCCTGCACGATCTGCAGGAACTGGATGAGGATGAAGACGGAACCGAAGGCACCGAAGCTGAACGTGAGGCCCACCGCGTTCGAAATCGAGAAGCTGCGGTCCCGGAAGAGACGCAGCGGCAGCAGAGGCGCCGACACACGCGACTCCCGCACCAGGAACAATGCCAGCAGGATGGCGCCGCCGAGCAGGCCGACGAGTACCTCGGCGCTCGTCCAGCCGGCGTCGTTGCCGCGCACGATTCCGTAGACGATGCCCAGGATTCCCACGCCGGCGAGGATGACTCCGATGACGTCGGCGCGCACCCGGGCGCCGAACGAGTTCGGGAGGGCGGCGATGGCGAGGGGCACCGACAGGATGCCCAGCGGCACGTTCAGCCAGAAGATGGCCTGCCAGCTCCAGCCCTCGACCACCGCGCCGCCGACCAGCGGACCGAGAGCCACGCCGAGTCCGGAGATACCGCCCCAGATTCCGATGGCCAAGGGGCGCATGCGGGTGGAGACGCTACCGACGAGGAGGGTGAGCGACAGGGGCATCACGGCCGCGGACCCCGCACCCTGCAGCGCCCGAGCGAGCACGAGCATCCACGGCTCCGTGCTGAGCGCGGCGGCTGCGCTCGAGAGTGTGAACAGCACGATTCCCCCGACGAAGAAGTGCCGCCTGCCGAAGCGGTCGCCGAGACTGACGAAGAGCAGCATGAGGGCCGCGAAGCTCAGGGTGTAGGCGTTGGTGATCCACTGCAGCTCGGTCACACCGGCGCCGAGGTCCTCGTGGATCACGGGTAGCGCGCTCGTGACGACGAGGTTGTCGAGGGTGGCCATGAACATGGGCAATGAGGCGGCGACGAGCGCGAGCCAGACGGGAATGCGACGGGCGACGGACATGAGCTCTCCACACGTTTCTCGGTAGTAATCAGTCAATAACCAGAGGCTAAGTTATCACCTGATACCATGTCAAGCGTGACCAACAACGCAGCCGTGGAACACCCGGTCAGAGAGCGCATGCCCGCCGCCGAGCGCCGGGAACTGATTCTCGGCCACGCGAGCGAGGTCTTTGGCAGACGCGGCTATGCGGGCACGACGACGGAGCAGATCGCCCAGGCGGCCGGCATCAGCCAGCCCTATGTGGTGCGCATGTTCGGAACGAAGGAGAAGCTCTTCGTCGAGGTCATCGAGCGCGCCCTGGGCAAGCTCACCGTGGCGTTCCGTGAGGTCCTCCGGCTGCACAGCACGGGGGAGATCCCATCGGACGAACTCGGCGCGAGGCTCGGCCAGGCCTATGTCGACCTGATCGAAGACCGGGGAATTCTGATGTCCCTGATGCAGGGCTTCATCCAGGGTCACAACCCGGTCATCGGGGAGCGGGCGCGGGCGGGCTTCCTCGAGATCTATCGACTGCTTCGCGACGAGGGGCATTTTCCGGCAGACGACGTGCGCAGCTTCCTCGCCGACGGCATGCTCATCAACACGCTCCTCGCCATCGGCCTGCCCGACAACTTCGAGGGCGACGAGGCGGCCACCGAGCTGATGACCCTGTCGTTCGGGGTGAAGCTCGACACCGTGCTGTGTGCGGCGACCGATCGGCCGGCCGACCGACCCTAGGCGCGACCGACCCGAGGCCGGAGCTCGTCTCAGGCGACGAGCTCGAACAACACCCGACCTGTCGCGATCTCGGCTTCGACAAGACGCACGCGCACTCTCTGGCCGGGCGTCAGGGCGCCGGTGCACTCGGCGTCGACGGCTGGGTCGATCACCTGCACGACTCCCCGGGACTCCTTTGCCGAGATCACCGAGGCGTCGAAGATCTCGCCCACTCGATCGCACAGTAGGGCCGCCTCGACCGCCGCGATCGACCTGCTGTCGAGCTGCGATGCGCGAGAGTCGGACGAGGCCATGATCTTGGGCAGCGTGGGAAGGGCGTCGCGGACCCACTGCGGCGGAGCCTCTGCGGCGCACAGGGCCTCGCAGACGACCAGCACGAAGCGATCGACCAGGCGTCGGAGCGGGGCCGTGGTGTGCGCGTAGGGCGCCGCGACGGCGGCCTGCATCACCTGCTCGGGCAGCTCTCCGGCGAAGGCCGTGTAGCCGGCGCCCCGGAACAGCGAGCCCGCGGCGTGCGTGATGGCGAGCTGCAGAGGGTCGTTCGGATCGAGAGACGCGAGGTACTCGCCGTAGGGCATGCCGATGGGCCACGGATGGCCCAGCGCCTCCGTGCGGCGTCGAAAGCGATCGACGGTGTCGGGCTCGGGTTCGGGCATCGTGCGCAGGATGCCGACACGACCGTCGAGCATGATGCGCGCGGCCTCCATGCCGGTGAGCAGCGAGATCTGCGCGTTCCACTGCTCGACGGGCAACGATGAGCGACGCTCGAGCGTGTAGTGCCCGTCGTGCGATTCCACGATCTGCTCAGGTCTCGACAGGCTCGCACCCCCGCGCAGGCGCTCGAGCTCGCGTCGCGCGGGGCCGAGCTCGGCAAGCAGCATCAGCGTCGATCGCACCGGATCGGATTCGATGGCGCCCGCGTCGATCTCGTGCTGGGCCTCGACGTACGACAGCTGGCGCACGCTCCGGATGCGCGCGCGGGAGAGCGTGGTGTCGAGCACGGTGCCGTCGCCGTCGAGCTCGAACCGCCACACGAACGCGCCTCGCTCGAGATCAGGCAGAAGTGATGCGGCGTTCTCGCTGATGACCGTCGGATGAAGCGGAATGCGCCCATCGGGGGCGTAGAAGGTCTGGCCGCGGAGCCGGGACTCCGAGTCGATCGCCCCGAACGGTTCGACGAACGCGGGCACGTCGGCGATCGCGTAGCGAACGAGAAAGCCCTGGCCGAGGCGTTCGATCTGCACAGCCTGGTCGAGGTCGGTCGAGCCCTCGGGGTCGATGGTGATGAACGGAACCTCTGTGAGGTCGGCGGCGGGCAGCGGATTCGCCGCGACGACACGCTCGGCCTCTTTCTCGACCGTCGCCGGAAACCCCTGTGGCAGGTCGAGGTCGTCACGGATCGCCGCTATCGCAGCGGTGAGCCGGTCGTCGGTGGAGGTCAGTCTCAGCGGAAACGTGGTCACCCGCCCCAGCGTACGCGGCGCCGGCGACGCCGCCCGTTCTCACGGGTCGCTAGGGAATCTCGAGCACGATCTTGCCGCGGGTGTGCCCGCGCTCGAGCAGCGCGTGCGCCTCGGCCGCGTCCTCCAGGGGGTAGATCTCGGAGATGTGCACGTGCAGATCGCCCGAGTCGATGAGCCGGGAGATGATCGAGAGGCAGGCGGCGTCCGGGGCGACGGAGTACCCGCTCGACCGCATGCCGGCCGCCTCGGCCTCCGCGGCGAAACCGGGCCAGCTGCCCGTGGGAACAGAGATGATGAGTCCTCCGGGGCGCAACGTGGCGAGCGAGCGCGTTCCGGTGTCGTCGCGAACGTTGCCGACGAGGTCGATCACCACGTCGACATCCGACACCCGGTCCTCGAAGCGCGTCGTGGTGTAGTCGATGACCTCCTCTGCTCCGAGCTCGCGCAGCCAGCTCGCATTGGCCGCCGAGGTCGTGGCGACCACGCGGGCGCCGAAGTACGCCGCGAGCTGCACGGCGAGGTGGCCCACTCCGCCGGCTCCTGCGTGAATGAGCATGCGCTGCCCCTCGTGCGCTTTGGCCACATCGACCACCAGCCCCCAGGCGGTGAGCGCCGCGGTCGGCACCGCACCCGCCTCGATCGGGGTGAGCCGACGCGGCTTGCGCGCGACCTGCAGGCTGGGCACGGACACGTACTGGGCGTACGAGCCGGCCACCCGTGGCGAGGCGCTGATTCCGTACACCTCGTCGCCGGGCTTGAGCGGATGCCCGTCGTACGGGCTCTCGACGACGATGCCGCAGAAATCACGGCCGAGAACGGCGGGGTAGAGCGGGATGGCCGCCGCGACGCCGGCGCCCGCCCGCGTCTTCGCGTCGATCGGATTGACTCCCGCCGCCGACACCTTCACCAGGATCTCCGAGCCGGCCCGGACGGGCGTCGGCACGTCGGTGAGGCGGAGGACGCCCGGGCCTCCCGGTGAGTCGAACACCATCGCCTTCATGGTCGCGGGCGTGTTCGACGGGGGAGCGCTGACGAGGCTCGGGGTGATCGAATGGGTCTCGTGCGGCGTCATCGCTGGCCTTTCATCGACGGGTCTGGGCATCCCGTGAGGGATTCTCGATGGGGAATGGTGAGTCCATCGAGTGTGAGGGTCGTTCGGGCTTCCCGCAGGCTCCAGTCAATCGGTCGAATGATTCACCGGTGTTACGACGGTGTTCCTTGGAAGCAAACAAACGGCACCCCCGGTACCATTCGCATATCGTGACAGTCCGAATCCTCCTTCCGATGGCTGCCACAGCCGTTCTCGTCGGGCTCGCCCTCCTCTGGGGAGCGCGCATCGCCGCGAATCGTTTCGTCTACGTGAGCGAGCTCGGAGCCGACGGCGAACCCACCGCGTGGGCCTTCCGCTGGGCCCTCCTCCTCATCGCCTCGGCCGCCGTCGTCGTGGCGGTCGCCGCACGCCACCTGCGCTCGCGGTTGCGCCTCCTCGCGGTGTGGACTCCCTCGATGTCACTGATCGTCGCGGGCGTCTCGTTCGCGGTGGCCTCGCAGGTCACCTGCACGAGCGGATGCCCCCTGCCCGTCGGCTCGTCGTTCACCTGGCAGGACCTCATCCACACGAGCATCGCCGTGCTCGGATTCGCCGCGGCCTGTGTCGCGATGCTTCAGGTGGCGACGGCGAAGGATCACCCGGGCCTGGCCCGACTCTCATGGATCTCCGCCGTCGTGGTCGCCGTCGTCGCCGGAACCGGCGGCATCCTGTCTCTGGCTCGTTTCATGGTCGACCTCGGCGGCATTCTCGAGTTCGTCGCCACGACTGTGGCCCTGCTCTGGCTCGCCGCGCTCGCCCTGGCCCTGCCAGCCGCTACGCGATCCACCCCGTGATGTCCATGCAGACAAGGTCGTTAGAGTTGCTACGTGGATGACAGCGAGAAGGCGAGCGGCCGGCGATCGCTTCACCCGAGTGACTTTCCTTACCGGTCGGAGTTGCTCGCGAACCTCAGTGCACTGATCCTTCTCTGGGACTCGCCCGCTCTCCAGGGCGACATCCTCGCCAAGAGCGGTGAGAGCATCGATCAGCAGTCTCACTCAGCGCTCCGTCATCTCTTGGCGTGGGGGCCCATGAGGCCGACCTCTCTCGCAGAGGTGCTCGCCACCGGGGCGTCCCACGTCAGCAAGATCGTGCGCCGGCTCGAAGGCGACGGACTCGTCAAGCGCACAACCGATCCGGCTGATGGCCGCGCGACCCTGATCAGCCTGACTCAAGCCGGCGAGGAAGCGGCACGCGGTGTGTACGCTCTCGGTGATCGCATGATCGCTGAGGTGCTGGAGGGATGGTCGCCTGCCGACATTCGCCACTACACCGACCTCACGGAGAGGTTCGTCAAGGACGCGATCGATTCAGCCACGCGCATGCTCGAACGAGGCCTTCTCCCACCCACGTCCTGAGCATTGATGTCCCTCAGGACAGCATTGATGATACTGTCCTAAGAGACAATATCTTCGACACGACGACACGTCGAGTCTCGAAGACTTCATCGAGCGATGGGAAGAACACGCATGTCACGAACAGATCGCGATCGCCTGGACGGTCGCGTCACGTTGGTCACCGGGGGAACGAAGGGCACCGGTCTCATGGTCGTCGAAAGGCTGCGCGAACTCGGCGCAGACGTGTATGTCTCGGCGCGATCCATGCCTGATGGCTATAGGTACCCGGACAGATTCATCGCTGCTGACACCTCCACGAAGGAGGGCACCGACATCGTCGCCGCCGAGATGCTCAAGGCGGGTGGGGTCGATATCGTCGTACACGTAGTCGGGGGATCGTCGACCCCGGCGGGCGGCTTCGAGGCCGTTCCTGATGAGCAGTGGATCACCGAACTTCAGCTGAACTTCCTGGGCGCTGTGCGCCTGGACCGCGCACTGGTTCCCGGCATGATCGCCAAGGGGGCGGGAGTCGTGTTGCACTTCACCTCGATCCAGCGCCAGATGCCCCAGTGGGAGTCGTCGCTCCCTTACGCGGCCGCGAAAAGTGCGCTCCGCACCTACAGCAAGGGGCTGGCCACCGAGCTCGCTCCGAAGGGTGTGCGGGTCAATGCGATCAGCCCCGGCGGAATCAGGACCGAGGGTACCGAGGCGTTCTATAACCGAATCGCCGAGGCCAACGGGATCACCCGCGAGGCCGCCGCGCAACGCGTCATGGACTCACTCGGAGGCGTACCCCTTGGCCGATTCGCGGAAGCGGACGAGGTCGCCGACCTGGTCGGATTCCTGGTCTCGGACCGAGCGTCGGCGATCATCGGCGCCGAGGTCGTGATCGACGGCGGAACGGTGCGGACCGTGTGACCGGAGGTGCGCATGAAGAAGAGGCTGCCTCCGCGTGGAGGCAGCCTCTTCGTGTCGGAGGGGATCAGCTACACGGCTGAAGGGGCGAAATCGAGCGTGACGATCTTCCCCTCATCGTTGAGGTGGAACTGGTACTCCAGCTCCGCGACCCCGCCGGGAAAGTCTCCCTCGAGCCGATACGACGCACCCACCATTCCGTCGACCTCGCGTGCTCCGAGGAATGACAGGGTGGTGGTGAAGAGGTGGATCGACTCGTCGATCCACCTGCGGATCTCCTCCCGGCCGCGGAAGGTCTCGCCCTGGTCTGCGGCCACGGCATTCTCGGCGAAAAGGGCTTCGACCTTGTCGGCATTGCCTGCCTGCCATCCGTCCACGAACCCCTGCACGGCCGCCGGCAGTTCGCCGTTCTTCAGTTCCTTGCTCACTGGTTCTTCCTTTCTTCGACGAGATCTCTCGTGCGCTCGGCGGACGCTGGCTGTGACCACGATGAAATCACGCGCGACGGCCGCGACTGGCACGATCCGATCGGCCAGACGAAGAAGCCGTCCTCTAGGACAGTATCAGGTTTAGTGTCGCGTGGGACACTAAATAGATCGCTCCCCAAGACGCCGCCGTGGTCTAGCGGGGTGATTCTGCGCCCCACCCCAGAAAGGCGGTGATGGCTCGACGGGTCGCGGCGACCTGCGCTCCGTAGCCCGCGTCGCGCGACGGCACCTCTGCGTAGTCGGGGTCGGGCAGCAGCTCGGCCCAGCGGCGCGCGACGGTGACCGGATGCACGGGGTCGCCGATCGCGGCGACCACGGCCGTGCGGGCGGTCACGGCGGCGGGCTCGGATGCGTCGGACCAGGCGCGGTTGCGGGGGATCTCGACGAGTCGCCTCGAGCGCTCCGCGGCGAGCGGACTGCGGAACTGCTGGAGCAGCGCGTCGGCACCGACGGGGGACTCGGCGGCGGCGCGCGCGAACAGCGCGCTGCTGCGGAAGCGCCGTTCGCCCTCGACGGCCCCGCGGTCGGCCAGCAGCTGGGCGATCACGGGAAAGGGCCGCAGGTTCGCGGGGAGCCCGATGTCGGTGAAGGCCGGTCGCACGAAGACGGCCTCGCGCACATCGAGGCGCTCGTCGAGCGCGAGGCGAAGGGCAATCGCTGCGCCCATGGAGATGCCGATCAGGGTCAGAGGCGTGGCGGCATGGCCGGCCGCCAGGAGCGCCAGAGCCACCTCGTCGGCGAGGTTCACCAGCGAGAAGTCGGCCGCCGATCCCACGACCGTGCTGCTGCCATGCGCCCTGACGTCGGGCGCCACGACGGTGATCGTGGGCGGGATCACCGGGGCGAACAGGCTGAGCGGCTGGGAGCTCTCACCGCCCAGGCCGTGCAGCAGAACGACGGTCATCGGCCGGGCTGGATGAGCGCGAGCAGCTTGTCGGCGAGGCTCACGAGGCGCGCGATCTCGTTCTCGTCGCGGTCGACCCACCGGCTCTGCGGTTCGGGGTCGACGGGAAGGAAGTTGTCGTGCTGCTCCCACACGACGATCGTTCGTTCGGCGCCCAGAACGTACTGCTGCCACCAGACCTGCCGCAGGTAGTGCCGGGGAATGGAGCGCCAGGCCTTGTTCGTGGTCTTGATCTCGGCGAGTTCGACCGTGCCGTGCTTGGTGACCGCCACGCCGTCGGGCGTCGCGAGATGCCGCTTCTCGCCCTCGGCGTGGAACAGCGACGAACTCGGCAGCACGCCGTACATGGCGCGCACGTAGCGCGCGATGTGCGGCTCACGATCCCTGCCGTGCTCGGTGAAGATGTTGCCGCCGAAGCCGGTGCCGTTGATCTTGTCGTAGGCGACCGACTCGAGGTTCTGCGGGCCCGTGAGGCGGGCGACGTCGGTGGCGGTGACCCCGCGACTGCGGGCGCGCAGCCACTCGACGCGGTTCGTGCCGTCGGCGACGAGCCGGTCGAGGTGCGCGGGGCGGGCGGGCCTCTGCTCGTCTTCCCAGGGGAAGGAGAGCATGGGCTGAAGAGTCACCTGCTTATTCTCGCTCACGACCGGTGACAGACTGGGGTGACGCGCTCGGCATCGACGGGATGACCGCCCCGCGCCCGCCTCACGACAATGGAGTTTCAATGCGTATTGCCCTGACCGGTGGTTCTGGAAAGCTCGGCAGTGTTGTGCTGCCGTACCTGCGTTCCGAAGGCCACACCGTGACCAACTTCGACGTCGCCGGCGAGCGGGGGTCGGGCTTCGTTCGGCTCGACCTCACGAACTACGGCGACGTCGTCGATGCCTTCCACAGCATCGACGACGGACCCGACGGATTCGACGCGATCGTGCACCTCGCCGCGATCCCGGCCCCGGGCATGCGGAGCGACGTCGTGACGTTCGAGAACAACATGCTCGGCACCTACCACGTGTTCAAGGCCGCGGAGAGAGCCGGTATCACGAACATCGTCTACGCATCGAGCGAGACCGTGCTCGGCCTGCCCTTCGACGTGCCGCCGCCCTACATCCCGGTCGACGAGGAGTACCCGGCACGGCCGGAGAGCACCTACTCGCTCGTCAAGCACCTCGAGGAGACGATGGCGATCGAGCTCACGAGGTGGAACCCGGAACTCAAGATCGTGGCCCTGCGCTTCTCGAACGTGATGCACGAATCCGACTACGCGGAGTTCCCGTCGTTCGACGCGGATGCCCTGAAACGCAAATGGAACCTGTGGGGATACATCGACGCGCGCGACGGCGCCCAGGCGGTGCTGAAGGCGCTCGAGTGGCAGCACACGGGGTTCGACCGCTTTATCATCGCGTCTGCCGACACGGTGATGAGCCGCCCGAACGCCGAACTCGTCGCCGAGGTCTTCCCCGGGGTCGAGACCCGGGGCGACCTCGACAACACGAAGACGCTGCTCTCGATCGACAAGGCCCGTCGCCTGCTCGGCTACGACCCGAAGCACAGCTGGCGCGACTGACGCCCTCGTTCCCCGAGCCTGTCGAGGGTCCCTTCGACAGGCTCAGGGAACGGGCCTACAGCTACAGCTCCTTGACCGTGCCGCTCTTGATGTGCAGGCGGCGTTCTGCGCGCTTCGCGACCGCCGAGTCGTGCGTGACGATGATCAGCGTCAGCTGCTTCTCGCGCCAGATGCCCTCGAGCAGCTCCATGATCTCGTCGCGCGTCTCCTCGTCGAGGCTTCCCGTGGGCTCGTCGGCCAGCAGCACCTCGGGGTTCTTCACGATCGCCCGCGCGATCGCGACGCGCTGCTGCTGACCGCCCGACAGCTCGGCGGGCAGGTGCAGCATGCGCTCGCCGAGCCCCACCGACTCCAGCGCCGCCGATGCACGCGAGGTGCGCTCGGCGTTGGAGAGCCCCAGGGGCGCGAGCGCGGTCTCGACGTTCTCGCGCGCGGAGAGCGTGGGAATCAGGTTGAAGCCCTGGAACACGAATCCGATCTCCTTGGCCCGGATGTGCGCCAGCTTCGTGTCTCCGAGCTTCGACAGCGTGGAGTCGCCGAGAGTCACCTCGCCCGATGTCGGTCGATCGAGTGCGCCGAGCATCTGCAGCAGCGTCGACTTTCCACCGCCCGTCGGACCCTGGATGGCGACCATCTGGCCGCTCGGAATGGTGAGGGTGACGCCCTTGAGGGCGGTGACGGTGTGCTTCGACTTCGTGTAGCTCTTGGTGACGTCGGTGAGTTGGTACATGTGTCGCTCCTTCGTGGATGCGCGGGATGCGCGAGTGGGGGATGGCCGGGTGGGTGGATGGATCAGGCGACGGCGCGCAGCGCCTCGGCCGGGCGGAGACGCGATGCCCTCCAGCCGCCGATCGCTCCGGCGAGCAGTCCGCCGACCACGGCGAGTCCGACCGCGATCAGGATGACCGACACGGTCACGGGCGCGTTGAGCACCACGTCGGAGGTCGCCGCGGCCTGCGCCGCCTGACCGAAGCCGCCGCCGCCCATGCCGGGCCCGCCGGCGGCCGCGCCATCCGGTGCCGCAAGCCCGCCGGCCGTCCGGGTCGACGCCGTCGCGCTGAGCGTGGGCGCCACGAGGTTCACCACGACCACACCCACGAGTCCGATCGCGATGCCGGCGACGCCGCCGATGAGCCCCTGCACGAGCGACTCCCCGGCGACCTGGCCGACGATGCGCCGGTTGCTCCAGCCGATGGCCTTCAGCGTTCCGAACTCGCGGGTGCGGCGCGTGACTCCCGAGATGGTGAACAGGATCGCGATCAGGAAGGCGGCGGCGAGAACGATGATCGACAGCCAGGTGCCGAGGTTGCCGACGAGGGTCGACGCCGTCGACAGCGAACCCGACACACTCGACGCGAGATCGGACTGGGTGCTGACAGTGTTGTCGGGCAGTGCCGTCTCGAGCGAGGTCTTGAGCGACGCGATGTCGTCGGCAGAGGTGGCCTGCACGTAGATGCTCGAGATGTTGCCGTCCTCGCCGCTCAGGCTCTGTGCGACGTCGAGGGGGATGTACACGTTCGACGCGGTCGACGCGTCGCCGCTCGACGATTCGACGAGGCCCACGATCTCGAACGACGTGCCGCCGATGTCGATCGTTCCTCCGACAGCGAGCTCGGCGGTCGTCGCGTAGGCGCTGTCGAGCACGGCCACGTTCGTGCCGGTGTCGCCGGATGCGAGGGTGCGGCCGTCGGTCAGCGTCACGGCCGAGAGGGGGCCGACAGCCGATGCCGCGGGGTCGAGACCCAGCACCGTGAACGAATCGACGTTGAACGAGGAGCCGCCCGCGCCATCCGCCCCGCCGGTCGGGGCCGTGCCCTCTGCCGCCTCGCCCGGAGCGCCGCCGGTCTGGCCCTGCTGCATCTGGCTGAAGTCGGGCAGCTCTCCGTCGAAGGTGGTGTTCGTGAGCGACAGCACGCCGGCCGCGTCCGAGACGCCGCTCTCCGCCGTGACGGTGTCGAGGGCCGTCGCGTCGAACGTCGACGTGCCCATGCCCGCCGTCAGGCGCGAGGTCGCGACGGCCGTCGTGCCGTCTGTCGTCGAGCCAGCGTCGGCGCCGAAGTCGAAGCGCTGGCCGGGCCCGTCGGTGCCGTCCTCCCCGGGGGCCGCGGCGGCCTTCGAGATGGTGATGTCTGTTCCGACCCCGTAGACGCTGCCGAGAACGGAGGTCTGTGCGTCTTTGACGCCGGCCGCGACGGAGTTGACGATGATGACGAGGGCGATGGCGAGGGCCATGCCCACGGCGATGATGATGGTCTGCTTTCGTCTGTTGACGAGTTCTCGCCGGAGGTAGGTGATGAACATGGGGGCTCCTTGTCAAGGCGGTGTCGGTGCGGGTGATCCGCGGTCACACGGTATGGACGCCACCACGGCGAGGCTTATGACGGGGCTATGAATCGGGCAAGAGCGCGAGGGCCTCGGAGGTCCACAGCCGATCGCCGACTGATTCATAGAATCCGCATAGGAACCGGGTCGATACTTGGGGCTTGTGACCGAGACCCACGCTTCCGCCTCCCGCCCCAAGATCAGCCGGGCCGACGGCTCGCCCGTGCGCGCCCTCGTCGTCGATGACGAGGCCACGCTCACCGACCTGTTGCAGATGGCCCTGCGCTACGAGGGATGGGAGATCCGCACGGCGGGCGACGGGCAGACCGCCTTGCGCATCGCCCGCGAATTCAAGCCCGACGTGATCGTGCTCGACATCATGCTGCCCGACATCGACGGCCTCGCCGTGCTGCAGCGCCTGCGCGCCGACGGACAGGAGACGCCCGTGCTGTTCCTCACCGCCAAGGACGCGCTCGACGACCGCATCGCCGGCCTCACCGCGGGCGGCGACGACTATGTGACCAAGCCGTTCAGCCTCGAAGAACTGGTGGCGCGCCTGCGCGGGCTCATCCGTCGTTCGACCCTGACGCTCACCGACGCCTTCGACCCCGAGGTCTCGATCGGCGACCTCGTGCTGAACGAGGACAGCCACGAGGTGCACCGCGGCGGCGACCCCATCGAGCTCACGGCCACCGAGTTCGAACTGCTGAGGTTCTTGATGCGCAACCCCCGCCGGGTTCTGTCGAAGGCCCAGATCCTCGACCGTGTCTGGAGCTACGACTTCGGCGGTCGCTCCAGCGTGGTCGAGATCTACATCTCGTACCTGCGCAAGAAGGTGGATGCCGGACGCCCGCAGATGATCCACACCGTGCGCGGCGCCGGCTACATCCTCAAAGCGGCCTGAGCGCCGCCCGGCGAAGAATCCGTGCGATCCATGACCCTGCGCAACCGGCTCATCCTGAGCGTTCTCGCCCTGATCGCCCTGGTCGGGCTGATCATCGGCGTGGTCTCGTCGCTGGCCCTCAACGGCTTCCTGCTCGCACGGCTCGACTCTCAGTTGAAGACGGCCACGAACAGGTCGCTCATGTCGATCGACGGGCCGCGGCCCGACTCCCCGAGCACGGGCAGCGCCGGATACTCGGGAGATCCCGCGTTCGTGGGAGGACCCGGTCAGGCCGCGGGAACCCTGGGCGGCTTCAGCCTCGGGGGAGTCGTGGACCGCGCCGCGATCGTCGATTCCGCCGGGGTGCTGCAGCAGCTCACGAGCGAGCAGCTCGACATCCTCTCCTCGCTCACGGCGTCGGGTGAGCCCCAGACCGTGAACCTGGGCGGTTCGCTCGGCGACTACCGGGTGGCGTTCGACCTCTCCCAGTCGGGCAACGGCATCGTCGTGGGCCTTCCCCTCGCCGATGTCACCGCGACGGTCACGCAGCTCGTGATCGTGACCGTTCTGGTGACGATCGCCGGCCTCGTGGTGGCCGCACTGCTCGGAACCGTGCTCATCCGCCTCGCGCTGCGCCCTCTCGATCGCGTCGTCGCAACGGCGACCAGGGTCACCCGGCTCCAGCTCGACCGGGGCGACGTGGCGCTCGCCGAGCGCGTGCCGGATGCCGACACCGATCCGCGCACCGAGGTCGGCAGGGTGGGCGCCTCGCTCAACAAGCTGCTCGGACACGTCGCCTCCGCCCTGACCGCGCGGCAGGCGAGCGAGAACAAGGTGCGCCAGTTCGTGGCCGACGCCAGCCACGAGCTGCGCACGCCCCTCGCCTCGATCCGCGGCTATGCGGAGCTGACCCGGCGCGGCGACTTCGACCTGCCGTCAGACGTCACGCACTCCCTCGGACGCATCGAGTCGGAGGCCACGCGCATGACCAGCCTGGTCGAAGACCTGCTGCTGCTCGCCCGACTCGACGAGGGTCCGTCGATCGAGACGGCTCCGGTCGACCTCACGCGTGTGCTCGTCGACGCCGTGAGCGACGCGCACGTGGCGGCGGGCGACCACGAATGGGTGCTCGATCTGCCCGAGGAGCCCATCGAGGTCTCAGGCGACGGGCCCCGGCTGTACCAGGTGGTGTCGAACCTGCTCGCGAACGCGCGGGTGCACACCCCCGCCGGCACCGAGGTGACCGTGGCACTCGCGTCCGGGGTCGACGCATCCGGGGTGCCGAGTGCGATCATCACCGTGTCCGACGACGGTCCCGGCATCGATCCCGTGCTGGTCGAGACCCTGTTCGAGCGGTTCGTGCGCGGTGACGTGTCGAGGTTCCGCCAGGCGGGCTCGACCTCCACCGGGCTCGGTCTCGCCATCGTGCGTGCCGTGGTGGATGCGCACGGCGGCGGCGTCGAGGTCGAGTCGCGTCCCGGCGCCACGGCGTTCCGCATCACGCTGCCGAAGCGAGCGGTGGGCGCGGCCTCCCGCTGACTCAGCCGGCGGCAGCGGCGCTCGCCGCGTCGCGGAGCTGGGCGAAGCGGCTCTCGGCCGTGTCCGCGGTCGTCGACACCACCGTGACGAACGCGCTGTCGCCGGGCGGCGCGGCAGTGCCCCCCGAGTAGGCCGTAAGCCAGTCGTCGAGTGCGGCCTGACCCGCGTCGAATTCGGCGTCGGTCTTCTCGAGCCAGGCGCTGTACTCGGGCAGGGGAACGCTGGAGTTCAGCGGCGTCTCCTTGGCGAATCGCGCCGCGGACTCGGTGTCGACCGCAGAGCGCTGCGACCAGAGATCGGCCGCGAGAACGCAGTAGTCGGCGAGAGCGGTCACGGGGCAGTGATCGGAGTAGAAGGCGGCTGCGGCGTCGTCGAAACGTGTGTTCACCGCACTGATCGCCGCACCGTAACTCTCGCGCGCAGGGCTCGCGAGCGGCTGGCAGGGAGCATCGCCCGAGCAGGCGAACTCGACGGTGCCGCTCGTCGTGACGACCTGCTCGGATTCCCCGGGCGGAACCATCAGCGGCGTGGCGGTGGCGGCCGTCTCGGATGCGCGTGCGTCGGCGATCGGCCGGAGTCGCGTGAGCGACCCGCAGAGGGTGTCGAGGGTCTCGAGCTGGGTTCTGCCGTGGGAGAGCAGCTCGTTCGCCGCGGAGAGCAGGGGCGCGATCGACGCGGTCGCCTCGTCGACGCGGGCGTTCATGGACTCGTCGGCCGAACGCTGCGCAGCCGACGGAGCAGTCGGAGGCGGTACGTCGGCGAGAGCATCGAACCGGCCGCGCGTGCCGTCGAGGGCGGCGCACTGCTCCGCCAGCGCGTCGTAGGAGCGCGGGGTCTGTGAGAACTCGTCGTACTTCGTCTCGAGGGTGATGCCGATCGAGGTCGTGCCGAGGCCTGTGATCGCCTCCGCCGACCAGGTGCTGCGGAACGCGTCCACGGCCGCCAGGTAGGCCTCGGATCGGGAATCCGGATCGGACGCGGGCCGGCCATCCGATCCGCCCGGCCCGGTGGCCACGACGATCAGCGACGTTCCCCCGGCGACGAGCGCGAGCCAGAAGGCGATGCTGAGCACGACCCACGCGGCGCGCCGGCGACGACGCGGGGCGGCGGGCGCGTCGAACGGCACCGTCGTGGCGCGCTTGAGGCGAGCGCCCGAACTCGAGCCGGACGGCACGAGCTCGGGCATGTCGGGCGTGTTTCCCGGCGCGAGGTGATGGCTCGCTCCGACGGACGGAAACCGCGCGTCGTTCTTGGCCATCTGTTCTCCGGGTGCGTGAGTCGGCGGTGCATCATCGACAGAACCCGCCCCCCGTGGGCCCTGTGGGCTATAGTACTGACGCTGGGGGAAAAGACGCGTTCTCGAGACCGAATTGGATTTCCCACATAGTGAGTACTAGTGCACTCCGTCGTCGCATGGTCCACCGTTCCGCCGCCGCGAGGCGCGCTGCCGCTCTCGCGGCTGCCGCAGCGGTCCTCGTCGCCGGCCTCATGGCCGCCGACCCTCTGGGCGCACCGCTCGCGGCATCCGCCGCCGAGGCCGCTCCGGGTGTCCTCACGATCAGCGCATCGTCGCCACGCGTCGCATCGGGGGATCGGGCCTTCATCAGCGTGCACCGCAGCGGCGGTGCAAACGGGGTCGTCGACGTCGACGTCGACTCGCAGGCGCTGCCCGCCGAACTCGCCTCGGTCATCGCCCCCATCGACACCCGGGTCACCTTCCTCGATCACGACACCGCCGACAAGGTGATTCCTATCGTCTTCCTCGGCGACGTGCCGGGTGATCTGCCCGTCGGCGGCGGCGATGCGCCATCAGGCGGCGATGTGCCGCCCGTCGGCGATGTGCCGCCGAGCGATCCGATGGATGCGCCGGGTCTCGGACGCGGATCGGCGGGGGCGGCGACGTCGGTCTCTGCAGACCGCGCGGTCTCGCGGGCGATCGCCGCGGCCGAGGCGGGCAGTGCTCCGTTCACCGTCTCGCTGTCGGCTCCCACGGGCGGCGGCGTTCTCGGCACCCCGTCGACCGTCTCCGTTCTGGTCGCCACACCGCCCACGACGACGCCGGTCGACGGCGGGTCGGATTCCGGGGGATCGAGCACCGGAGGCACGACCACGCCGGGCTCCACCGCGCCGGGTTCCAGCACCAGAAACAGCACGGGAACGACCAGTCCCGTCGGCGGCGATCGCTCTCTGGCCGATACGGGGGTCCACGCGATGCTGCCTGTCATCGGGGCGACTCTCGCCGCCATCCTGGGTCTCGCCGCCGTGCTATTCGTGCGCCGACGCCGCAGGCCCGAATCGACCTGAGTCGAACAGCCGCGGCAGGCGACCAGAATGGAGGGCATGACGTTCCTGACCCTCCGCGCGAACCAGCGCGCCGACGTGCGCATCTTCGACCTCGACACGGGCGAGATGTCGGTCGTGTTCAGCTCGAGCTCGCTGTTCGTCGAGGCGCCGAACTGGCATCCCGAGGGCGAATGGCTCGTGCTCAACGTCGAGGGCGGACTGGTGCGCCTGCGCGCAGACGGGTCATCGTCACTCGAGCCGGTGCCCGTGCCCGCACCGCTCGTGCTGAACAACGATCACGTGATCTCGCCCGACGGGCGGCACCTTCTGGTCTCCGCCCGCGACGGCCGGCTGTACCGGCTTCCCTGGGGCGGCGGTGCCGCGACTCCGGTGACCGAGCTGCCCGATCCGGCGTTGCGCTTCAAGTACTACCTGCACTCGGTCTCGCCCGACGGCCTGACGCTCGCCGCAATCGGGGGCGGCCTCGACGCATCCGGCGACTGGGTGACCAACGTCTACACCCTGCCGGCCTCGGGCGGGCCGCACACGCAGCTCACCGACGACGCGTTCGCCGACGACGGGGCGGACTTCTCTGCCGACGGCGAGTGGGTCTGGTTCAACTCCGAGCGGGCCGGCGAGTACCCGGGCCACGCCCAGCTGTTCCGCATGCGCACCGACGGCACCGAGCTGACGAGGGTCACGCACGACGATCGCGTGAACTGGTTCCCGCATCCCTCGCCCGACGGGCGGCACGTGCTCTACCTCAGCTATCCGGTGGGAACGACGGGCCATCCGCCGAACCTCGAGGTGGAGCTGAGACTGATCGAGCTCGCGTCGGGAGCGGTGACCACGATCGATTCGTTCCTGGGCGGGCAGGGCACGACGAACGTGCCCGGCTGGTCACCGGATGGCCGCCGCGTCGCCTACGTCGCCTATCCGACGACGGAGAGCGCGGGCGGCGGCCTGAGCCCGGCACATCAGCGATAGGAGCCGATGGCGCCGACCGCTCCGAGGAAGAGCGCTCCGAAGAAGAACAGGGCGGCGAGCAGGTAGCCCGCGAGGCCGATGTAGCCGAGGATGAGGCCGGCGATCGTGATGCCGCGACCGTCGTCGCCCGTGCGCTTGATCTGCGCCAGGGCGATGTGCCCGGTGACCACCGGAACGATCGCGAATCCGAGCACCCCGAGGACCAGGGTGATGATGCCCAGCACATTGGTCGGGCGCACGGGCGGGTAGCCGTACTGGGGCGATGCCGGGGTGGCCGGCTCGGCGGGGGCCGTCGGCGGTGTGCCGGGCAGCGGGGTGGTGGCCGTGAGGTCGGGCGTGATCGTGGCCGTGTCGGTGGTGTCGGGCGTGTTAGGGGTGTCTGGGGTGAGTGTCGAGGTTGTCATGCTTCAACGCTACGAACGGGGTCGCTTCCGGGCATCGGACCCGGGAGGTGTTCTCGTAGTACCACGGCATGATCCGGCGCCGCACTTGCATGGCTCCGGCGCATGACGTACAGTGAACGAAGCCAAAGACCGCCGGTTATCGCCGTGCCCGCATTCGACTCGTTCGAACGTAGACGCTGTGATCGAAGGTTCACGTCCGTGAAGACCTGCGCAGGAATAGTCAGTAAACGCACACTCGTGTGCATTCGCTCCGGCCTCCTGCGCCGGAGCTTTTTTTGTGGGGTGAGCCTGGGGCTACCGGCATTGAAACCACAAGGAGCGCCATGGCGAACAAGGAAGCCTCGGTTGCCGAACTCACGGAACTTTTCCAGAGCTCGACCGCCGTTCTGCTGACCGAGTACCGCGGTCTCACGGTCGCCCAGCTGAAGACGCTGCGCGGCACCCTTCGTGAGCACGCAAGCTACGCCGTGGTAAAGAACACGCTGACCAAGATTGCGGCCAACAACGCCGGCATCTCGTCGTTCGACGACGAACTCGCCGGCCCGTCCGCCATCGCATTCGTTCACGGTGACCCTGTCGCCGTCGCGAAGTCCCTGCGCGACTTTGCCAAGGCAAACCCTCTTCTCGTTGTGAAGGGCGGTTACTTCGACGGTAACCCCCTGAGCGCCGAAGAGGTCTCGAAGCTCGCCGACCTCGAATCCCGGGAGGTGCTGCTTGCGAAGCTCGCAGGCGCCTTCAAGGCCTCGCTGTTCGGTGCCGCATACCTCTTCAACGCACCGCTGTCGAAGGCCGTTCGCACGGTCGATGCGCTGCGCGAGAAGCAGTCAAGTAACTAACACCCTTCAACACACCGTTCCCTGAGCGTTATGCGCAGGTAACACCAAACCGTTCCCTGAGCTTGTCGAAGGGGAAACAAGGAGAAAATCATGGCAAAGCTGTCAACTGCAGAGCTGCTCGACGCGTTCAAGGAGCTCACGCTCATCGAGCTGAGCGAGTTCGTCAAGGCGTTCGAGGAGACCTTCGAGGTCACCGCTGCTGCCCCCGTCGCGGTCGCCGCGGCCGGTGGCGCTGCCGCCGCAACCGAAGAGGTCGAGGAGAAGGATTCCTTCGACGTCGTCCTCGAGGCTGCCGGCGAGAAGAAGATCCAGGTCATCAAGGAGGTGCGCGCCCTCACGAGCCTCGGTCTCGGAGAGGCGAAGGCACTCGTTGACGGCGCTCCCAAGGCCGTCCTCGAGGGCGCCAACAAGGAGACCGCCGAGAAGGCCAAGGCTCAGCTCGAAGAGGCTGGCGCAACCGTCACCCTCAAGTAGTCTGCGCTCCGGCGTCGGAGCACACTACTGAATCAGAAGGCCCCCGCACTGAAGGTGCGGGGGCCTTCTGTGTTTGGTCCCGAGAGGCTGTGTTCCCAGCCGTCATGTGTACCCTGAAGATCAGCGCAAGGAAGGAGCGATCATGGCCACGGTCTACGACGATGTTCCCCCGCGAGTGCACGACGCCCCTCCTGCGCGCGACAGACGCTCCTTCTTCGGCCCCACGGCGCGACCCGGCATGCGCGCCTCCGCCGCCCGGGTCGTCGGCACTGTCAAGACCGTCGCGCCTCCCGTCGCGAGCGGTGCCGCCCAGCTCGGGGTGCTCACGGCCCAGGTCATCGCAACCGGCGCTGTTCTCTCGGTAGCCGCCACGATCCTCCTGCTCGGTTCGGGCTACGCCGACGGCGGCGTCGGGTCGTTCCTGCTCTGCCTGCTCGCAGCGATC
>Ga0247732_10000266_pt1 | contig 30375 bp, 24 predicted proteins | sample UWRJL163409C2_FD_180940 | JGI IMG/M metagenome (GOLD analysis project Ga0247732, IMG submission 180940) | Plant litter microbial communities from Arlington Agricultural Research Station in Wisconsin, United States - UWRJ-L163-409C-2 | ecosystem: Environmental > Terrestrial > Plant litter >...
CCACCCGGGCACGACCGACCTCGGTCACCACCTGCGGCAGGCCGACGTGATCGTCGCCGCCGCCGGGGTGAAGCACATCGTGCTCCCCGAGCACGTGAAGCCCGGAGCGGCCGTGCTCGATGTCGGCGTCACCCGCGAGACCGACCCCGAGACGGGTAAGAACCGCGTGTACGGCGACGTGCACCCCGGTGTCGCCGACGTGGCCGGTTACCTCTCGCCCAACCCCGGCGGGGTCGGCCCCATGACGGTGGCGCTCCTCATGACCAACGTCGTCGAGGCCGCGGAGCGCGCGACCGCCTGACCCGGCGGCGACGCACGTCGGAGAATCGCACCGGCGTCGGAGGATGCGGGCAGAATCCTCCGACCGCGGTGCGATCCTCCGACGGGGGTGACGCGAACCGCGTCAGGCGAGCTGCACCAGTCGGGTGATGTCGTCGAGGGGGAGCGATTCCGCCGTCGCGGTGACCTCCATCTCGACGAGGTTCGCGAAGCCCGACACGATCGTGAGGAACGCGGTGTCGGCGGCATCGCGCCCGGTCGCTATGCGCACGAGCGTCTGACGCGGCGCCAGGGTCGTCGCGTCCACGATCCGCCACGCACCGTCGACCCACGCCTCGGCCACCGCGTGGAAGTCCATCGGGTGCAGCCCGGGGGCGTACACGGCCGCGAGACGAGCGGGCACGTTCAGCGCGCGCAGCAGCGCGACGCACAGGTGGGCGTAGTCGCGGCAGACACCGCGGCGGTCCAGCAGGGTGCGCACGGCCCCATCGGTCGGCAGGCTCGACCCGGGCACATAGGCGAGCTCGGTGCCCACCCACGACGACACGGCGGCGAGCAGGTCGACCGGGTCGGTGATGCCCGCGAACTCGGCCACCGCCGTCGGCAGCAACCGGTCGGACTCGGCGTAGCGGCTCGGGCGGGTGTAGACGAGCAGGTCGGTCTCGGTCGCGGTGGCGACCTCTCCCTCGTCGACGGTCGCGCGATAGCGTACCTCCAGTCGGCCGGGAGGGGCGCTCAGTCGGTGCAGGCGCGTGCCGTGCGCGTCGTCGACGACGGACGGGTCGAGCCGGCGTCCGTCGATCGAGGCGGTGAACTCCTCCGTCGTGGGGGCGTAGTGCGACGAGACCGCCACGGCGAACACCAGGTCGGCCTGTCCGGTCACATCGAGCACGATCTTGCTGGTCACGTCACGTCTCATGCGCACAGCGTGCCACACCCGCGTCGGCTCGGGCAGCAGCATCCGACCCGAGCCGGGCGGGCGGCGTGCGCGAGGATGTCACCGTGAACCGCGCCTCGCTCCTCGACCGCCGCCTGCGCTCGCATCGACTGATCTCGCCCGCCGCGACCCTGACCGCGGCCGCGGCGCACATGCTCGCCGTCCAGGCGCAGGACTTCGGCGCCGGACGATGGGCGCTGGCGCTGCGCACCCGGGGCATGCCGCCGATCTCGGCCGTCGGCGCGGCGTTCGCGCGGGGTGCCCTCATCCGGGCGTGGACGATGCGCGGCACCCTGCACATCGCCCCGGCCGCCGACCTCTCCTGGCTCCTCGCCCTCACCTCCGAGCGCCAGCTCGCGCTCGCCGCCGGCCGCCACCGCCAGCTCGGTCTGGACGACGGGGACTTCGCGCGATCGGAGGCGCTCGTGCGCGCGGCCTTGGCCAGGGGCGACCGGCTCACCCGCGCGGAGTTCACGTCGGTGCTCGCCACCGGCGGCGTCGATCCCGAGGGCCAGCGGGGCATCCACGTTCTGCAGACGCTCGCGCTGCGGGGCGTGCTCGTGCTCGGCCCCGTCGCCCCGCGGCAGGGAGGTCCCGGGCGTGAGCAGTACATCGTGCTCGCCGAGGACTGGATCGCGGATGCTGCGCCGCCGCGCGACCCGGCCGCGGAGATGTTCGTGCGCTACATCGCCTCGCACGGCCCCGCGGGCGTCCGCGATTTCGCCTGGTGGAGCGGACTCCCGCTCGGCCTCGCGCGTGGCGCGGCCGACGCCGCATCCGATCGTCTCTCGGTCGTCGCCGACGACCCCGAGCCGCAGTACGTCGCCGCCGGGCCCGCGCCCCGGCGCTCGCCCGCGGCTCCCGACGTGATCGCACTGCCGCCGTTCGACGAGTTCTACCTCTCGTACGCCGATCGCACGGCCACCTGCGCACCGGAGATCGCCACCCTCGTGGGCCCGGCGAAGAACGGCATGGTGCGCGCGACCCTCGTCGCCGGCGGGGAGGTGGTCGGCGTGTGGACGCACTCGCTCGCGGTCGGCCGTCACAGCGACGAGCCGATTCCCGAACTGCTCGTGGCGGGTGCGGCCGACGACTCCGAGGTCGAGGCCGCACTCGCGCGCTACGCCGCCTTCGTCACGGGCTGAGCGAGCTCAGCGCGCGCTTCCGTAGCGCTCGCCGACGGGGATCTCGACGTCGACCGTGTTGCCGACCTGCGCCAGGGGGCAGGCCCACATCGGGTCGTAGGCGCACGACGGGTTGTAGGCGAAGTTGAAGTCGAGCACGAGCGAGTCGGGTGAACCGCCGAGGTCGGCGCCCTTGATCGTGTCGATGAGGTACCTCCCACCGCCGTAGGTTCCGCCGGGTACGCGGCTGAGGGCGTCCTTGACGGGCACGAACACGCCGCCCCCGTACGAGGCGAGGCGCCACACGTCGAGCCCGCCCACGCCGGGGACGTCGACGCGCCCGATGCGCTCGAACGGCACGATGCCGTCGGTGCCGGTCTCGACCTCCATGCGATGCGGGTCGGTGGGCTCGATCCGGCAGGTGAACCGCCACTCGGGGTCGTAGGGCGGCACGCGCAGGCCGGTGAAGGCGTTGCGGTCGTCGTCGAGCAGGGGCGAAGCCGGATGCTGCGCGAACAGTTCGTCGCGACCGCGCCGCCACAGGTCGTGGGCCGCGGCGAGGTCGGGGTGCTCGCGCACCTCGGCGTAGAGGGCGAAGACGCGGCGGCGCCAGTCGACGATCTCGAGGGCTTGCATACCTCGACCCTAGGCCGCGCGGCGGCGGTGCGGCTCAGGCGTGGCGATCGAGGAAGGCGAAGACCTCGGTGTCGTCGACGCCGGGGAAGTCGCCGCGGGGGAGCGGAGAGAACATGTGGCGGTGAACGCGGGCGCTCGGCCAGGCCTTGCCCGCCCAGCGGCTCGCCGACTCGGCCGGGGGCCTGCGGCAGCACGACTCGTCGGGGCACCGCGACACCGCGCGCGTCTGCGTCTCACGGCCGCGGAACCACCGCGCATCGTCGAACGGAACGCCGACCGTGATCGAGAAGTCGCCGTCGGAGGTCGTGCCCGTCTGTGTGGAGCACCAGAACGTGCCGGCGGGGGTATCGGTGTACTGGTAGTGCTCGGTGGTGCGGTTCTTCTCGGCGAATGCCGTGCGCGCCGACCAGCGACGGCACACGCGCTGGCCTTCGACGGCACCGGTGACGTCGGCGGGGAGGGGGAGGCCGTCGTTCTCGTAGACGCGCGAGATCGCCCCCGAGCCGTCGGCCCGCAGGAAGTGCAGCTTGATCCCGAGGTGGCGGGTCAACAGGTTCGTCATCCGCATGCCGGCGGCTTCGTGAGTGACCCCGAAGGCGTCGCGGAAGTCTTCCACCGCGAGGTCGCGATCCTTCTTCGCCTGGTGCAGGAAGGCCACCGAGTTGCCCTCGGGCATGAGGCAGCACGCCGCGTAGTAGTTGATCTCCAACCGCTGCTGCAGGAAGTCGGCGTAGTCGGTGGGCGGCCGGTGGCCGAGCAGCCGGTGCGCCATCGCCTGCAGGGCCATCGACCGCAGGCCGTGCCCGCCCGGGATGGATGCCGGAGGAAGGTAGATGCGCCCGTTCTCGAGGTCGGTGACCGAGCGCGCCGAGTAGGGCAGGTCGTCGACGTAGAGCAGTTCGAACCCGAGCTGCTCGGCCATGATGCTGACCGTGCGGTGGGTGAGAGCGCCGGAGACGTGCCCGGCGCTCTTGAGCTGCTTCTCGGCGAGCTTCTCGACGTCGGGCAGGTAGTTGTCGACGTCGCGCATCCGCAGGCGCAGTTCGGTGTTCGCGCGGCGCGCCTCCTCGGGGGTGGCGATGGCCTCGCGTTCGCGGCGCTGCAGTTCGTGGTGGAGTCCGAGCACGGTCTCGATCGTGTCGTCCGACATCCCCTTCGTGACCTTCACCGGGGGCAGGCCGAGCTGCCGGAACACCGGACTCGCCTGTGCGCGGTCGAGCTCGATCTCGAGCGCCGCCCGTCGGTTCGGGGGCTCGGCGGAGAGCAGCTCGGAGATGGGTGTCGAGGTCGCGCGGGCGATCTCCTGCAGGAGCGAGAGCTTGGGCTCGCGCTTGCCGTTCTCGATGAGGCTCAGCTGGCTGCCCGCCACCCCGACCTGGGCGCCGAGCTCGTCGAGGGTGAGCCCGCGCGCGATGCGGTGGTGACGGATGCGGTGCCCGAGGGTCGTCAGCTCGAAGGCGGGAGACGTCATTGTTTGATCCTAGCGAAAGAACGGCGATTCTTATCGAGACTATTCATCGAAAGACGCGGACAGACCGGTCAATCTGAGGAGGAACCCCATTCTGTTCGAAGGAGCTCGCATGGCCATCGCCGACACCCTCACCTTCCGCCCGTCGACGGCGCCCGCGGCCGTGCCCGCCGGCGGGTCGCCGCCCCCGTCGACGTCGCCGGGTCTCATCGCGCTGCGCCTCTGGGTCGACGAGGTCGTCGCGCTCACGAAGCCCGATCGCGTGCACTGGGTCGACGGCAGCGCTGCCGAGCACGATGCCCTGATGCGCGAGCTCGTCGCCGAGGGCAAGCTCATCAAGCTCAATCCGGAATGGCGGCCGGGGTCGTACCTCGCCCGCACGCACCCCGGCGACGTCGCCCGGGTCGAAGCGCGCACGTTCATCGCCTCCGAGAACGAGGACGACGCCGGCCCCACGAACAACTGGGTGGCGCCCGACGAGATCCGCGGCACGCTCACGTCGCTGTTCGCCGGATCGATGCGCGGGCGCACGCTCTACGTCGTGCCGTTCTCGATGGGTGCCGTCGGAGGTCCGCTCTCGCACATCGGCGTGCAGCTGACCGACAGCGCCTACGCCGTCGCGTCGATCGGCATCATGACCCGCGTCGGAACACCCGTGCTGCGCGAGATCGAGAACGGCGCGCCCTGGGTGCGCACCGTGCACTCGGTCGGTGCGCCGCTCGCCCCCGGGCAGGCGGATGCGGCGTGGCCGTGCAACGACGAGAAGTACATCGTGCACTTCCCCGACACCCTCGAGGTCTGGTCGTTCGGCTCGGGGTACGGCGGCAACGCGATCCTGGCGAAGAAGTGCTTCGCCCTGCGGATCGCCTCCGTCATCGGGCGCGACGAGGGCTGGCTCGCCGAGCACATGCTGCTGATCCGTGTCATCGATCCGTCGGGGCGCGCCTACCACCTCGCCGCGGCGTTCCCGTCGGCGTGCGGCAAGACGAACCTGGCGATGCTCCGCCCGACGATCCCCGGCTGGCGGGTCGAGACCCTCGGCGACGACATCGCGTGGATCCGCAAGGGCGCCGACGGTCGGATGTGGGCGATCAACCCCGAGGCCGGCTTCTTCGGAGTCGCCCCGGGCACGGGTGAATCGACGAACGTCACGGCCGTCGAGACCCTCTGGGGCAACACGATCTTCACGAACGTCGCGCTGCGCCCGGACGGCGACGTCTGGTGGGAGGGGCTGACCGACGAGGCTCCGCCGCACCTCACCGATTGGCGCGGCGAACCGTGGACGCCCGACTCGGGGCGCCCCGCCGCGCACCCGAACTCGCGCTTCACCGTGCCCGCCGCTCAGTGCCCGCAGATCGCCGACGACTGGGAGACCCCCGAGGGCGTCCCGCTCGATGCGATCATCTTCGGCGGACGCCGCGCGACCAACGTGCCGCTCGTGCTCGAGGCGACCGATTGGGCGCACGGCGTGTTCCTCGGCTCGACGGTCTCGTCGGAGAAGACCGCCGCCGCCGAGGGCACCGTCGGCGAGCTGCGCCGCGACCCGTTCGCCATGCTGCCGTTCTGCGGGTACAACATGGCCGACTACTTCGCCCACTGGTTGCGGGTCGGACAGAGCCTGCGGTTCGACCACGCGCCGCGCATCTTCCAGGTCAACTGGTTCCGCAAGGGTGCCGACGGCCGCTTCCTGTGGCCCGGCTTCGGCGAGAACGCGCGCGTGATCGATTGGATCATCCGGCGGATCGACGGCAAGGTCCCCGCCGTGACCACGCCCATCGGCCGCATCCCGCGGCTCTCCGACCTCAACCTCGACGGCATCGACGTGCCCGAGGCCGACCTCGAGCAGCTTTTCGAGATCGACCCCCGGTCGTGGCTCGACGAGGCGGATCTGACCGAGGAGTTCTTCGCGACGTTCGGCGGACGCATCCCCGCGGCGCTCACGTCGGAGCTGTCGGCGCTGCGCTACCGCCTCCGCGCCGCGCAGGTCTGACTCCCGCGCGGCAATCGGGCGCCGGGGGCACCGCGCTTCGCGCCCTGCCCGCGGCGCCCGGACGCCCGCCCGGTGCGCGGCGCCTGGTGCCCGGTGCGTCTGCGGCGCTGGTGTCGGCGGGTCGGCGGAGGGGAGCGGTACGGCCGCGGCGTCAGACGAGCAGCTGGTGGCGGGCGAGGTCGCGGTAGAGCGGGGTGGACTCCACGAGCTCGGAGTGGGTGCCCTGACCGATGACGCGCCCGTTCTCGAGCACGACGATCAGGTCGCTGTCGACGACCGTCGACAGGCGGTGGGCGATGACGATGAGGGTGCGCCCGGCAGCCACCGCGTCGATCGCGTCGCGCATGCGCTGCTCGTTGAGCCCGTCGAGCGACGACGTCGATTCGTCGAGCAGCAGGATCGGGGGAGCCGCCAGCAGTGCGCGTGCGATGGCGAGGCGTTGGCGCTCGCCGCCCGAGAGCATGACGCCGGCCTCTCCGACGGGTGCGTCGACGCCGAGCGGATTGCGATCGAGCACGTCGCCGAGGTTGACCGCGTGCAGCACGCGCTCGATGTCGAAGTCGGATGCTTCGGGGGAGGCCAGCCGCAGGTTCTCGGCGATGGTTCCGGCGAGGGTCGGGGCGTCCTGCTCGACGTAGCCGAGACGGCTCCGCAGCTCGGCGCGGTCGAGGGCGCGCACGTCGGTTCCGTCGAGGAGGATCGCCCCCGCCGTCGGGTCGTAGAAGCGCTCGATGAGGGAGAGGGTCGTGCTCTTGCCCGCACCGGACGGGCCGACAAGGGCGACGCGCGCGCCGCGCGGCACGGTGAACGACACTCCGCGCAGCACCTCGCCGTCGAGTGCGTGAGGCGCGTCGGGGTCTCCGGCGGGCAGGTCGATCGCGGCGGTGGCGAGGTGGGCAGTCTCCAGGGCCGCGAGAGCCTCGGTCTCGGCTTTGCGGCGAGCGGCCACCACGTTCTCCGGGTAGGCGAAGTGCACGTCGCGGAACTCGATCGCGGCGTCGGAGTCGGTCGGGGCGCTCGCAGCATCCGCCGTCACCCGCGCCGCGATCGCCGCGTCGTCCTGTGACTCGACGGGCAGATCGATGACCTCCTGGATGCGTCCGAGCGCGCCGAGGGCCTGGTTCACCGACGTGATCGCGCCGAAGAAGCTGCCGAGCGGACCGACGAGGAAGAACAGGAACATCACGAACGTCACCAGAGAGGCGATCGTGATCGCCCCGTCGGCGACGCGGTAGCCGCCCACTCCGAGGACGACGAGGAGCGAGACCTGGAGCGCGACGCCGGCGATCGGCACGACGAGGGCCGAGACCTTCGCGATGCGCACGCCGATGCCGTAGGCCTCGCCCGCGGTCGCCGAGATAGAGGACTCCTCGCGCTCGCTCGCCCCCGAGGCGCGCACCGTGCGGATCGACCCGACGGCACGCTCCACGCTCGACGCGAGCTCCCCGACCTTCTCCTGCTGCGTCGTGGTGGCTTTGCGGATGCGACCCGACAGGACGCTGACGCCCGCGATCGATACACCGATGACGACCACGATGAGCAGCAGCAGCACCGGGTCGATGATCGCCATCGCGATGATCGCTCCGACGAAGATGAGGGCGTTGCCGACGCTGTCGGCGAGTCCCTGCGTGAGAACGGCGTACAGGAGCGTCGTGTCGGTTCCCACCCGCGAGACGAGGTCGCCCGTGCGACGGGCGTCGAACTCGCTGATCGGCAGGTGGAGGATGCGGGCGATGAGCTTGCGGCGGCTGGAGTAGACCACGGCGGTGCCGGTGCGCTGCAGAAGGTAGTGCTGATAACCGGAGATGACCGACGACACGATCACGAGCGCGACGATCGCCCACACCAGCGCACCCAGCGTCTCGCCGTTCTGCACGAGCTCGATGACCTGGCCCACGAGCAGCGGCTGGGCGAGGGTCGTGCCCGCCCCGATGACGCTCAGAACCGCGACGACCACCAGCACCCTCTTGTGCTCGAAGAGGAACGGCAGCAGCTGACGGAAGCTCGCGCGGGGACCGTCGTCGGGAGTGCGGCGGCCGCGGCGTGCGCGTACGGGGGTGGACATGCCGGTACCTCGTTCGATCGTCGTCGGGTGTATCCCTTCGACCGTACTTCGTACGCGCGGCTTGTCGGGTCGCGCGCCGCTGCGCGGAGGTCTATCGTGCGGAGAGTCATCGAGTCGACGGGGAATTCGTGCACTTCGCTTCGCTTCTCCCGCGCCGCGCGCTGGAGGCTGCGGCGGGAGCGGTCATCGCGGTCGCCGCGTTCCTCGCCGTGCTGCTGCCCCTGCAGGTGAGCGCCGCGGTCGACGACCTCGCGCGGGCGACGGTGGCCGCCGGCGGCACCGTCGACGTCACGCTGACGATCGAGTTGCCGGTCGACGACCCGGCCGGGGCGCAGGATGCTGCGGTGCGGAGCGCGATCGATTCGTCCCTGGGCGCGGACGGCGCCGGGGTCGTCCTCGACGTGTCCCGCACCGAGCCCGACGAGGGCTTCGCGCGGTGGACGATCGCTCCCCGCGCCGACGTCGTCACCGCCGCCGATCTCGAGGCGGTGCCCGCCGCCTGGCGGCGCATGCGCCCGGCGCTCGTCGACGCCGGCGTCGACGCCTCGCAGGTCGCCTTCTCGGGGAGCCTCGTGCCGACGGCTCTGACGGTCACGCGCCAGTCCGACGCCCTGCGGGGCGCTGCGCCGATCTCCCTGGCGGCCGCCGCCACGGTCGCGTTCGTCGCGGTCAACGAGATCGCGCGTCTGCTGGCGATCCGTGGTGCGCGGCGTTCGGCGCTCCTGTGGTCGCGGGGAGCGCGCCTGCGACGCCTCATCGGCGATGCGACGCTGCCGAGCGCGGTGGCCGTCGTGCTCGGCGCCGCCGTCGGCGCGGTGACGGGCGCCGCGGTCGCCGGTCGTCTCCCTCTCGATGCTGCCGGATGGGCGGTGGCGGCCGGCGCGACCGCTGTCGTGCCGGTGGCGCTGGCGCTCATCGCGGGTCACGCGTTCGCCGGGGTGCGCAGGCTCGAGCGGCCCGATACCGCCGAGAGTCCCCGTTCGCGGCGGGCACTGCGCGTCGTCGCGGTCTCCCTGCTCGTGGCGCTCGCCGGCTTCACGTCGTGGCAGCTGCTGCTCTTCGGCACATCGCCGCTGTCCACCGATGCGGCACGCACCAACCCCGCGATCCTCCTCGCGCCGGCCGCCTCGCTCGCCGCGGTCTCGATCGTCGCGATCCTGCTGGTGTCGCAGCTGGGCTCGCCGGTGGATCGCGTCGTCGGGCGGCGGGTGACGTGGTTCTCGGCGGTGTGGCTGCGCGGCGCGTTCCGCCGAGGAGCCGTCTCGATCACCCCGTTGCTGCTGTGCGCGCTCGCCGTGGGCCAGCTGGTCGTCGTCGCGGGCTACGGCGCGTCGTGGACCGCGCGGTACGACGCGGTGGCCGCCGCTCGGTGGGGGACGGAGGTTCGGATGGATGCGGGGAGCGGCGACCTCGACGCGGAGGTGCTGGCGGCGGCCGGGTCGCTCGAGGAGGTGTCGAGGGTCGCGCCCATCCGCACGACCGGGCAGTCGCTCGCCGCGCAATCGGTGTCGGTCCTCGCGGTGACCGCCCCGGCGGTGGCGGAGCTCGCCGAGGCCCCCGCGGAGGAACGACGACGGTGGGCAGAGGTCATCGCCCCGGAGGTTCTTCCGGGGTGGGCCGTCGCGGCCGGTGCCGCCGTCGAACTCTCACTCTCGGGATCCGGTGCGACGCCCGGGACGACCGTGTCCGTCGTCTTCGGGAACGCCGACGGGGTCGTCGTCCGCGTCGGGGGCACGGACGACGTCGGCGGAGGAACGGTCACGCTCGCGGCGCCCCCCGGTGCGACCGAGTGGCGGCTGGTGGCCATCGACGTCGCGTCGACGCCCCCGGCGGACGAGCGGGGTGCGCCCACCGTCGCGGTCGAGGTGAATGCGAACGGGGAACGGCTCGATCCCGCGGGATGGTTGGTCGCCAGCCCGTTCTCCGAGCCGTACCCGCTCGATACGGGGCGGGATTCCGGGCTCGAGGCGGCGATCCTCGACGGGGCGTCCTTCGTGCGCTTCCTGGCGGGCGCCGACGCCGACCCGCTGCCCGTGGTGGTCACGACGGCGTTCCTCGACGCGACGGGGCTGTCGCTCGGCGAACGCTTCTCGCTGACGCTGTGGGGCCTCGATACGACCGCCGTCGAGGTCGCCGCCGTGACACCCGCGATCCCGGGCGCCGACAGCGCCGTCGCCGTGATGATCGACGCGTGGGCGCCGATCCTCGGCGCTCTCGCCTGGAACGACGACACCCCTTCGCCATCGGTGGCCTGGGTCGGGTCCGCGGGTGCGCCGGCGTCGACGGCCGCGGCGCTGCGGAGCATCGTGCCCGAGGGAGTGCGCGTCGACGGGACGGCCGTCGATCCGGCACGCGACATCCTCGCCGCCGCTCCGCTGGCGATGTGGTGGGGGGCCGGGGCCGCCGCATTCCTGGCGCTGCTGGGAACGGCCGCCGTCTCGCTCGCCGGGCGAGATGCCGATGCCGCGGAGGCCGACGCGCTGCGACTGATCGGACTCGGCCCGCGTCTGCGCAGGGCGGCTCGCGGCGCGGAGCGCGTCGCGGTCGTCGCGGTGGGGCTGGTCGTCGGGATGCTCGCGGGCGTCGTCGTGCTCGCTCTGCTCGTCCCCTCGCTCGCCCGGGGCGCAGCGCCCAGCGAATCCCTCGGCCTCGCCCCTCCGGTGGTCGACGCCGTCGCAGGGGGAGCATCGGCGGCAGCCTTCGTGGCCGCCCTCGCGCTGGTGCTCGCGATCGTCGTGTGGCGTGAGCCGCGCGCACCTCGACCGGGGTCGCGCTCATGACGCGGTTCGTCTCCGCGCGACTTCTGCGTCGGCGCATCGCACCGCACGCTGCACCTCTCGTCCTCATAGCTGTGCTGATCGCCACCCTGGTCGCCGGGGCCGTCGGCCTGCCGCGGGCACTCACGGCATCGTTCGACGATCAGTTCGCCGCGGCCCTCGACCCGGCCCGTTCGTCCGCGTCGGAGATCACGCTCAGCGGGGAGTGGGCCGAGCCCGACGGGGGCGCCCGGCTCGACGGATCTCTCTCGCAGGCCGCGCAGGAATTCCCCGCGCTCCTGCGAGAACCGCTCGCCGGGGCGGTGGGCGATGCGTCGACGAACATCGTGCTGAAGGAGGTGCTGCTCGATCAGCGGGCGGCCGGCGGCGACGATCCCGTCCAGGTGCGGCTCGGCGTCGACGCAGACGCGCTGTCGAACGCCCGCCCGCTGGAGGGCGCCGCCCCGGCGACGTGGACGGGCGACGGGCCGCTGCAGATCGCACTCGCGGACTCGGCCGCGACGCGCCTGGGCGTCACCGTGGGCGACCGGCTGAGTTCCGGAGGACTCGAGATGGTCGTAGCCGCGATCGTGGAGCCGGCACCCGGTGATGCGGTTGCGCTCCGGCACCGCGAGGTCTTCGACGACGTCACGGAGGAACGCCTGCAGAGCGGCACCGCCGTGCTGGGCATCGGTGCCCTCATCGACCCCGCCAGTCTCGACGCGCTCGACGGGTTCGTCTTCGGTGCGCAGCTCACGGCGTGGTACCCGGTGACGTCCTCCGGCCTCGAGGCGTCGGACATCGGCGAGCTCGCCTCGGCGACCCGGCTGGCGATGAGTACCGGCGCCATCCTCCCCAGCGGACAGCCGCTCAGCGTGAACTCGCGGCTGCCACCGATCCTCGACCGTGTCGTCACGACGTCGGCGAACACGTCGGCGCTGGCATGGCTGCTGGCCGCCGGTGTGCTCGGCGCGATCGTCGTGGCGGTCGGAGGTGCCCTGCGGGGCTTCGCGGATCGTCGAGCGGTCGGTCGAGCCCTGATGGCCGCCCGTGGTGCGGGGAGCGGTCGAGCCGTCCGGGACGCGGCGATCGAGACGGCGCTCGCCGCGGTGCCGGGCGCGGTCGTCGGCGCGGGTGTCGCGATCGTCGCCCTCCGCGGACCGGTCGCGGCCGGCGACGTCGGGATCGCCGCCGTCGCCGCCCTCGCGACCATCGCGTGGGGCGCTCTTCTCGCCGCCTCGCCGCCCCCGGCGTGGCGGCGACCCGTCCGCATCGGCGGTGACCTCCTCGTCGTCGGCCTAGGCGTCGGCGCGGCCGTCCTCCTCACGGTGCGCGGCTTCGCACCCTCGGACGCCGGCGCCGACCCCTTCCTGGTATCCGCGCCCGCCTGGACCGCGATCGCGGCGGGGGTGCTCGCGGCACGGGCGCTGCCGTACGGTCTCCGGGCCCTCGAGCGTGTGGGTCGCAGCAGGGCGTCGGCCGGTGCGGGTGTCGCGCGGGCGTGGGCCGCCCGGCGCCCCGCCGCGGTGGCGCCGCTCGTCGCGATCGTCGTCGCGCTGTCGGCGTGCGTCTCCTCGCTGATCGTGGGGCAGGCGCTGTCCGAGTCGTTCACGACCGCCGCGGGCGACGCGGTGGGCGCCGACGCGAGGGTCGTCTCCGCCTCCGGCGCCCTCCCCCCGATCGAGCGCATCCGGGCCGTGCCCGGGGTCGCTGCCGCCGTCGAGGTGAGGGTCGCGGCGGGCATCGGACTGACCGACGACGGCCGGTCTCGATCCGCCGACGTGCTCGTGACCGACACCGCCGCGCTCCACGCCATCCGTCCCGACCTCCCCGTGCTGGAGCCGGGCGAGATCGCGGTCGGTGCAGAGCTCGCCGTCGGAGTCGGCGGAGCGCTCGAGATCGCCCGCGACATCCCGGTCGACGCGCGTGTCGTGACGGCGAATCTCCCGGTGTCCGCCGAGGGTCGCTGGGTGCTTGTCGACGAACGGACCCTCACCGGTGTCGCGCTCTCGGGTCCTGTCTGGGTCCTGTGCGACTGGACCGCCGATGCCCCCGCGGACACGCCGGCCGCCCTGCGTGCGGTCGTCGGCGAGGGCGCCACGGTGTCGGTCGCCGACGAGGTGCGGGCGGATACTGCCGCACGGCCATCGGCCGTCGTGCTCACGGGCGTGCTCTGGGCGGGGGCGGTGCTGCCTCTCGTCCTCGCCGCGCTCGCCCTCGTCGTCGCGGTGGTCGCCGTCGGACCCGAGCGGGAGCGCCTGCGCGCGGTGCTGCGTCTCCTCGGACTCCCACCGCGGGGGGCGGCTCTCCCCGTGCTCTGGCAGGTCGTGCCGGTCGTGCTGGCGGGATCGCTCGTGGGGGCGGTGATCGGGATCACCGTCGCGTCGTTGGTGGCGGCGGCGACCGACGTGGCCGGTATCGCCGGTGTCATCGGAACCGCCCGCGGCTCGGCCTTCCCCGTGGCCGCCATCGTCGTCGTGGCCGCCGGCGGCGCGGTCTTCCTCACCGCGGCGGGACTGCTCGCCGCCCTCCCCGGACTCCGGCGCGCTCGTCGCGCCCCCGATCGAAACGGAGCAGCATGAACACGCAGCATCCACCCCTCATCGAGTGCGCCGACGTCGTCCGGATCTACCGCAGCGCGAGCGTCGAGGTGCAGGCGCTGCAGGGACTGAACCTGCGGGTCGAACGGGGCGAGCTCACCGCCATCGTGGGGGCGTCGGGGTCGGGCAAGTCCACGCTCCTCGGGATACTCTCGGCGCTCGACGTCGCCAGCGCCGGGCGGGTGCGGGTCGGCGACCACGACCTGATGTCGATGAACGCGGCGGAGCGCGCGCGGTACCGACGCGAGACGGCGGGCTTCGTCTGGCAGCAGACCACCCGCAACTTCGTCGAGGGCCTGTCGATCCTCGAGAACGTCGAGCTGGCTGCCTCCCTCACCGGCGGCGGCCGACGACGTCGCGCCCAGGCGGTGCGCGACGTGGTGCAGCTGCTCGACATCGCCGGGATCGCCGATCGCGCCCCCTCGCAGGTCACGGGAGGCGAGCGGCAGCGCGCGGCCATCGCGGTGGGGCTCGTCAACGCGCCCCAGGTGCTCTTCGCCGACGAGCCGACCGGGGAGCTCGACGAGCACAGCTCGGCCCAGGTGCTCGAGGCTCTGCGCTCGGTGAACGCCGAGAGCGGGGTGACGGTGCTCATCGTCACCCACGATCCCGACGTGGCCGATCACGTGCGCCGCACCGTGCAGATCCGCGACGGACGCACGTCCACGGAGGTGCTGCGGTCGACGCGCATCGACGAGGGGGGAGTGGAGCGCGGGATCTCCGAGGAGTTCGCCGTCCTCGACCGCGCGGGTCGCCTGCAGCTGCCTCAGGATCAGCTCACGCGTCTCGGTATGCGCGACCGGGTGCGGCTGGGATTCCGCGAGCGGCACATCGAGATCCACGCCGGCGACCGGCCGGAAGGAGATGCGCCGTGATGCGTCCGGTGGTCCGTGCCGAGGGGCTCGCCCGGGTGTTCGGCGACGGAGCGCTGCGCACCGTCGCGGTGGACGGGGTCGACCTCGAGGTCCGCGCCGGTGAGGTCGTCGTGGTGCGCGGCCCGTCGGGATCGGGCAAGACCACGCTGCTGTCCCTGCTCGCGGGCATCGATGCGCCCGGTGCCGGCGCGGCGTGGATCGACGACGTCGAGGTCACGCGGGCCTCCGAGGGAGACCTCGCCCGCCTCCGCGCGGAGGTCGTGGGGGTCATCGCCCAGGACTTCGCGCTCGTCGAGATGCTGACCGCGGCGGAGAACGTCGAGCTCCCGCTGCGGATCGCACGCACGCCCATCGCCGAGCGGGAGGCGCGGGTGGCCGAAGCGCTCGAGGCCGTGGGGCTGACCCCGCACGCCCGCCAGCGCCCCGACCAGCTCTCGGGCGGACAGCAGCAGCGGGTGGCGATCGCGCGCGCCCTCGTGCACCGCCCGCGAGTGCTGCTTGCCGACGAGCCGACCGCCCAGCTCGACAGCGCCAGCGCGCGCACCGTGATGGAGCTGATCGCCGACCGGGTGCACCGTGACGACATGGCCGCCGTCGTCACCACGCACGATCCCGAGCTGGCGGCGATCGCCGATCGGGTGATCGAGATCCACGACGGCCGACTCGGGGCTCCCGCCCCGACGTCGCGTGCCGAGGCACGCAGAAGGCGGATGCTGCGGGGCGAGGCGCCCGCGTAGCATCCGCCTTCCGAGGTGCTCCTAAAGGGAGCCGGTGGCGCCGAGTCCGAGGTTCTCGTCGTAGTCGATGTCTTTCGTCTCCTTCGACAGCAGCAGTGCGACGAAGGTCAGCACGCCCATCGCGGAGAGGTAGATGCCGACGAGCCACGGGTTTCCGTCGCCCAGCTGCCAGAGCCACAGCGCGACGATCGGCGCGAGGGCGGCGCCGAGGATAGACGACACGTTGTACGAGATCGCCGATCCCGAGTACCGCACGTTGGTCGGGAAGAGCTCGGGGAGGAGCGCGCCCATCGGACCGAAGGTCGCACCCATGAGCATGAACCCGAGAACGAGGAACGCCTGCGTGAGCGCACCGGTGAACTTCGGATCGGCCTGCGGCAGCAGGAAGATCGAGAACGTGAGGCCGAAGGCGATGATCGCACCCGTGACCCACAGCAGCAGCCGTCGGCGTCCGATGGAATCGGCGATCGGACCGGAGAGCAGCGTGAAAATCCCGAAGAAGACCACACCGATGATCTGCATGATGACGAAGTCGGTGTAGCCGAAGCCCAGTCCGGGGTAGAACTGCGCGGCGAACGCCGTCGCGTCGTAGGGCGCGCCCCCGTTCGCGGCCGCGGTCTGCGCGGCGGCGGCCGCGGTCTCAAGGCTCGCCGCCTTCGTGCCGTACGACAGCGTGAAGTTGGTCATCAGGTAGAAGAGCACGTAGGTCGCCAGCATGATGAACGTGCCGAGGATGAGCGCCTTCCAGTGATGGCGCACGACGACAGCGAGGGGGAACTTGCGGATCGTGCCCTTGGCCTCGGCCTTGGTGAACGACTCCGACTCGACGAGCTTGAGGCGCACCCAGAGGCCGATGATGACCATCACGGCCGAGAAGAGGAACGGCACGCGCCAGCCCCACGCGAGGAAGTCGGCCGAACGCTGGCCGGCGCCGCCCGGGTGCGGGAGGGCGAAGTTGATCAGCAGGAACACGCTGTTGGCGATGATGAAGCCGATCGGCGCGCCGAGCTGGGGGAACGTGCCGTACCAGGCGCGCTTGCCCTTGGGGGCGTTCTCGGTGGCGACCAGTGCCGCGCCCGACCACTCGCCGCCGAGCGCGAAGCCCTGGGCGAGACGCATGACGAGCAGGAGCACGGCCGCCCACACGCCGATCTCGTTGAACGTGGGGAGGCACCCGATGAGGAACGTCGCCACGCCCATCGTCAGCAGCGACGCGACGAGGGTCGCCTTGCGGCCAAACCGATCGCCGAAGTGTCCGAAGACGATGGCGCCGATCGGACGCGCGATCATCGCGGCGCCGAACACGCTGAACGACAGCAGGAGCGCCGTCGTGTCGTTGCCGGTGGGGAAGAACAGGATCGGGAAGACGAGTACGGCCGCCGTCGCGTAGACGTAGAAGTCGTAGAACTCGATCGTCGTTCCGACGAGGCTCGCGGTGATGACGCGCGAGCGGGGGTTCGCGGGCTTGGACGCCGCGCGGGTGGGGGAAGTGGAGGATGCGGGGGAGGTCAAGAGAGGGCCTGTCGATCAACGCGGGGAGACGCACGTTCTGCGATGCGTCGCGGTGGGCGGCCGTGGGCGCGGGGTCTGCGCCGGGGCTCGACGCCGGGTCACCGAGTGCGGCGGCCTGGTCGCCGACACACGGTGAACGATCCTATGCCGCCCGCGGACCCTGTGGCGCCGTCAGGCCGCGCGCAGCGCGCGCAGTACGAGCGCGGTGCGCACCGCAGCATCCGCCGCTTCCGCTCCCTTGTCTTCTTTCGAGCCCGGGAGACCTGCCCGATCGATGCCCTGCTGCTCATTGTCGAGGGTCAGCACGCCGAAGCCGACCGGGCGCCCCGCGTCGATCGCGACCCGGGTGAGCCCGTCGGTCGCCGCCGACGACACGTACTCGAAGTGGGGGGTGCCGCCGCGGATGATCACGCCCAGGGCCACGACCGCGTCGGCGCCGGCCTCGAAGGCCGCCTTCGCCGCGACGGGAAGCTCGAACGAGCCCGGGACCCGCACGAGGCGCCAGTCTGCTCCCGCCGCCTCGAGCGTGCGCTCGGCCCCCGCGATCAGTCCGTCGGTGATCGCGTCGTGCCAGGTGCCGGCGATCACGACGATCGACAGCCCCTCTCCACGCAGGTCTCCCGTGATCGGTGCTCCCTTGCCGCTCATGAACCGGCCCCTTCCTTCATCTGCTCGAGGGCATCGCTGAGGTCTTGCTCGGCGATGATGTGTCCCATCCGGTCGCGCTTGGTCGACAGGTACTGGTGGTTGTTGGGTCCGACTCCCACGAGGAGCGGCACCTGCTCGACGATCTCGAGCCCGAGGTGGCGCAGCTGCGAGACCTTGTCGGTGTTGTTGGTCAGCAGGCGCACGCGCTCGATGCCCAGGTCGGCGAGGATCCCGGCCGCCGCGGCGTAGTCGCGCGCATCGGCGGGGAGTCCGAGAGCCAGGTTCGCGTCGACGGTGTCGAGTCCGCGCTCCTGCAGGCTGTACGCGCGGAGCTTGTTGATGAGCCCGATCCCGCGGCCCTCGTGCCCCCGCATGTAGACGACGACCCCGCCCTCCTTGTCGATGGCGTCGAGCGCGGCGTCGAGCTGCGGGCCGCACTCGCACTTGAGCGAGCCGAAGGCCTCACCGGTGAGGCACTCCGAGTGCACGCGCACGAGCGGCGCTTCGCTGGACAGGTCGCCGGAGACGACCGCGATGTGGTCGGTGCCGGTGACGCGGTCCTTGTACGCGAGGAAGCGGAACTCCCCGTGCGAAGTGGGGACCTGGGCCTCGGCGCGCAGGCTCACCCGACGCTTGTGACGGTCGGCGGGTACCGCCGGAGCGGGCGCGATCTGGTCGAGGTGCGCGATGAGCTGCTCGATCGTGATGACCGGGATGCCGTCGCGCTCGCCGAGTTCGAGCAGGCCCGGCAGGCGCATCATGCTGCCGTCCTCGGCGACGATCTCGGCGATGGCGCCGACGGGCGAGAGCCCGGCCAGCTGCATGAGCTCCACGGCCGCCTCGGTGTGCCCGCTGCGCTCGCGAACCCCGCCGTCGACCGCGCGGAGCGGGAGGATGTGGCCCGGGCGGTGCACGCTCGTCGGAACGGACTCGGGGTCGGCCAGCACGTTGAGCGTGCGGGCACGGTCGGCCGCGCTGATGCCTGTCGTCACGTTCGTGGCGGCGTCGACGCTCACGGTGTACGCGGTGCCCCGGGCGTCCTGGTTGACCTCCACCATCGGGGGGAGGTCGAGGCGGTCGGCCCACTCGGCGGGCATCGGCGCACAGATGAAGCCGCTCGACCACCGCACGGTCCAGGCGATCCACTCGGCGGTGGCCCGCTCGGCGGAGAGGACCACGTCGCCCTCGTTCTCTCGGTTCTCGTCGTCCGAGACGATGATCGGGCGACCGGCGCGGAGCGCGTCGAGTGCCTCGGGGATGGTGGCAAGGCTCATCGTGAGCCTCCTTCGGTCGTGGATGCGGGAGGTGTCGCGTCGGGCGCGGGCGAGGAACCGGCCCCGCTCGCCCCGGAAGAGAAGCTGAAGAGCCGCTGCACGTGGCGCGCGAGGATGTCGGTCTCGAGGTTGACGGGGTCTCCGACCTTCGCGGCCCCGAGCGTGGTGGCCTCGAGGGTCTCGGGGATGAGGGAGACCTCGAGCCACGGTGCGGATTCGTCGGCGGCGCTGACGGCGCTCACCGTCAGGGAGATGCCGTCGACGGCGATCGAGCCCTTGTCGACGACGAGAGGCGCGAGAGCGGCGGGGATGCCGACGCGCACCACGCGCCACTGTTCGCCCGGTCGCACCTCGCGCACCTCGCCGGTGCCGTCGATGTGGCCCTGCACGATGTGGCCGCCGAGGCGGCCGTGCGCAGCGGTGGCCCGCTCGAGGTTCACGGGGCGACCGGGGGAGACACCCGCGAGGGTCGACATGTCGAGCGTCTGCTTCATGACGTCGGCGGTGAACCAGTCGGCCCCCTGCTCGACGACCGTGAGGCACACCCCGCTCACGGCGATCGAGTCGCCGTGGGTGGCGTCGGAGACGGCCACGGGAGCCTGCACCGTGAGTCGCACGCCGTCGCCCGAGGGTTCGACGGCCGTGACCGTGCCGATCTCTTCGACGATTCCGGTGAACATCAAAGGTCTCCTTCGACGGCGGGGTGCGCGACGACCAGGAGGTCGTCGCCGAGAGGGGTGACGGATGCCGCGCGCAGCCGGTGCGCGTCGGCGATCGTGGAGACGCCGATGTCTCCCAGGGCGAGCCGGTCGCCGCCGAGCAGGACGGGGGCGACGTAGACGAGCATCTCGTCGGCGAGACCGGCGCGGACGAACGCGCTGGCGAGAGTCGGGCCGCCCTCGACGAAGACGCGCTGCACTCCGCGCTCGCGCAGGTCGGCGAGCACGGTGTCGAGGTCGCGTGTGGGGAAGAACAGGGGATCGATCGGATGACGGCGGACCGCCGCATCCGTCGGCACCTCGGCCGAGCCGATGACCACGGGTCGCGGCTGGGTGTCGTACAACGAGCCGTCGGATCTGCGCGCCGTCAGCGCCGGGTCGTCGGCGAGGAGCGTGCCGGTGCCGACGACGATGGCGTCGGCCTCGGCGCGGCGTCGGTGCACGTCGGCCCGTGCCTCCGGCCCGGTGATCCACTGGCTCGTGCCGTCGGCGGCCGCCGCACGGCCGTCGAGGCTCTGCGCCCATTTGACGGTGACACGGGGACGGCGGAGGCGCTGCACGTCGATCCAGCCCCGCAGGAGGTCCATCGCGTCGTCGACGAGAACACCGCCCTCGACCTCGACTCCGGCGGCACGCAGGCGCTCCGCCCCGCCGGCGGCGGCCGCGTTGGGGTCGGCGATCGCGTAGACGACCCGTGCGACGCCGGCCTCGATGAGAGCGACGGCGCAGGGTCCGGTGCGCCCGGTGTGGTTGCAGGGCTCGAGGGTCACCACGGCGGTCGCGCCGCGGGCGGTACCCGGTTCGAGCTTCGACAGGGCGTCGACCTCGGCGTGAGCGGTGCCGGCACCCCGGTGCCACCCCTCGGCGAGGACGTCGCCGGCGGGGGAGAGGATCACGGATCCCACCTGGGGGTTCACACCGCGCGGACCGCGCCGGGCGAGACGCAGCGCATGCCGCATGGCCTCGAGCTCGGCGGTGGTGGCCATCGGTCCTGTCCTTCCGGTGAATCCCCGGGGGTCAAGACGCAACGGCACGGCGTACCGTGCGTGCCTCCTCCCATCCGGACTGACGACGATCGCTCGTCGCATCACCGTCGGTTCCGGAATTCCACCGGATCAACCCGAAGCATCCTGTCGGATACCGCGAGTTCGCGGACTGTCACCGCCGGTTCGGATTCTCACCGACCCCGGAGCACGTGTGTGTTGGGTGCGATTCTAGTCAACGCCGGTCTCGACGTTTCATTCCCCGTCGTGCGGGGTCATTTCAACAGGCGCGACAACCGGCGATCGGCGAGGATCTTCCCCCCGGTCTGGCAGACCGGGCAGTACTCCAACGAATTGTCGGCGAAGAACACGCTCTTGACCTCGCCGCCGCACACCGGGCAGGCCTCACCGCGACGGCCGTGCACCCGCATGCCCCGTCGTTTCGCGTCTTTCAACTCCGCCGGGGGCTTGCCGCTCGCCGCGGTGACGGCCTCGGCCAGCGTGTCGCGCAGCGCGGCGTAGAGGCGGTCGATCTCATCGACGCTCAGACCCGCCGCGAGAGCGTAGGGCGACATCTTCGCGGCGTGCAGGATCTCGTCGGAGTAGGCATTGCCCACTCCCGCGATGATCGACTGGTCGCGCAGCACGCCCTTGATCTGCGTGCGACGATCGGCCAGCAGGCCGGCGAACGTGTCGCGGTCGAAGCCCGGGTCGAGCGGATCGGGGCCGAGCCGGGCAATACCCGGCACGTCGGCGGGATCGCCCACGACGTACACCGCGAGCGACTTCTTGGTGCCCGCCTCGGTCAGGTCGAAGCCCGACCCGTCGGCGAGCCCGACGCGCAGCGCGATCGGCGTCTTTCCGGGGCGCACCACGGTCGACGGAAGCGTCTCGTACCACCGCAGCCACCCGGCCTTGGCGAGGTGGAAGACGAGGTGCGCACCCTTGTCGGTCGCGATGTCGACGAACTTGCCGTGCCGCTCGACCCCGGTCACGTGTGCACCGACCAGTGCCGTGATGGGCGGGTCGTAGGTCTTCAGCGCCGAGATCGCACTGACGGTCGCCCGCGTCACTTCCACCCCGACCACGCGCCCGCGGAGGAAATCGACGAGGCCCTGGACTTCCGGCATCTCCGGCATGCGCCCATCCTCCCACGCACCGCCGATATCCGGCCCGCCACCGTTCAGGTGGCAGCTCGTACCGCATCACGGCGCCGATCCGACCCGTGCCGCCAGGTGAAGGCCCGGCCGAGCTCGCCCCCTCAGCCTTCGAACATGGGCCAGGGCTGAGGGGTGCGGTCATCGGACGGGAGGAGCCCGGCGATCCAGCCGTCGTCGCGGCCGAGGGAGTTCGCCAACGCCTGACGAAGAGTGCCCTCGTACCGGAAGCCGAGGGCCTGAGCGACGCGTGCCGACGCCCGGTTGCCGACGACGGCCTGCCAACCGATGCGCGCAGCATTCGCGCCACGAGGGGAGAAGCCCCAATCGAGCACGACGTGCGCCGCCTCGGTGAGCAGGCCCCGGCCGCGGTGGTCGCGGGTCATCCAGTACCCGATCTGAGGGGCGCCTCCTGCAAGGCCGTGGAGCCCGATCATTCCGGCGAGTTCGCCGTCGGCACGTACGGCCCAGGTCGCCTCGACGTCGTCGGCCCACCGTTGGCGGCTCTGAGCGACGAAGCCCTCCGCATGTTCGCGGAGGTAGGGCGAAGGCACGGTGGTGAATCGTTGGATGTCGACGTCCTGACACGCGGCGAAGATCGCCTCGACGTCCCCGTCCGTGGGCACCGACAGCACGGTGCGGGCGGTGCGCAGTTCGACGATTTCCATGCCGTCACCCTACGACCCGCTCCGGCCGCCTCCAGGCGGCAGCTCGTGCCGCGTGTGCGCTCCGGAACCGACCCGTGCCGCCGGGTGACGCGCTGTCAGACGCGGCGCAGCAGGCCCATGCGGTCGTAGACATCGCTCAGGGTGCGGTTGGCGACGGATGCTGCGCGCCCGGCGTTCTCCGCGAGCACCCGGTCGAGCTCGGCCGTGTCGTCGAGCAGCGCGAGCGCGCGCTCGCGCACCGGCTCGAACTCCGAGACGACGACCTCGGCCAGGCCCTTCTTGAAGTCGCCGTAGCCGCGTCCGGCATACTCGTCCTCGATCGAGGCGATCTGTCGTCCGCTCAGGGCCGCGTAGATCACGAGCAGGTTCGACACCCCGGGCTTCGCCTCGCGGTCGAACCGCACGACGCCCTCGCTGTCGGTGACGGCCCTCATGATCTTCTTCGCGCTCTTGGCCGGCTCGTCGAGCAGCCACAGCACACCGGCGTCGGACTCCGCCGACTTCGACATCTTCGCCGTGGGGTTCTGCAGGTCGTAGATGCGGGCGGTATCGCGCTGGATCACCGGCGTCGGCACAGTGAAGGTCTGCCCGTAGCGCGAGTTGAACCGCTCGGCCAGGTCGCGCGTGAGCTCGATGTGCTGCTTCTGGTCGTCGCCGACGGGCACGACATCTGTCTGGTAGAGCAGGATGTCGGCGGCCATCAGCACGGGGTAGGTGAAGAGTCCGACGTTGGTCGCGTCGGCGCCGTAGCGAGCCGACTTGTCTTTGAACTGCGTCATGCGACCGGCCTCACCGAAACCGGTGATGGTCGACAGCGCCCAGGCGAGCTCGGAGTGGGCCGACACGTGCGACTGCACGTACAGCGTCGAACGCGACGGCTCGATCCCCGCCGCGATGTACTGGGCGGCGGTACGGCGGGTCTTCGCCCGCAGCTCGGCCGGGTCGTTCGGCTGGGTGAGCGCGTGCAGGTCGACGACGGAGAAGTACGCGTCGTACGAGTCCTGCAGATCCCGCCACTGCATGAGCGCCCCGATGTAGTTGCCGATCTGGAGCGAATCGGCCGAGGGCTGCATGCCGGAGTACAAACGCGGTTTGGTCACCGCCCAATCCTAGAGCGGGCGGATGCTGCGTCAGCCCGCACCCGTCCCGCGGCTGCGCGCAGCGAGCGTGCCTGACGCATGCCCGGAGTCGCCCGCCTGCCGTCGGCGGCTCCCCTCCCGTCCCGATGCCGGCGTCGCGCACCCTCGCACCGCTCCGTGGCCCCGGCGCAGCATCCGCCCCACACTGCGACGCGCGAATCCGCACCCCGCGGCTGCACGGAGGGGTGGAGTCGGTCACGAACGGGTTGATCGGATGCGGCGTCGGTCGCCGCGTCACCACGGCGCGGGGTGCGTCAGAGGCCGAGGGTGTAGTCCGCCACCACGGGGGCGTGGTCGCTCCAGCGCGTGTCCCACGAGGGTGCCCGGCCGATGCGGTAGTCGGTGACGCGCTCGGCGAGGGCGGGGGTGGCGAGGTGGTAGTCGATGCGCCAGCCGGTGTCGGTGTCGAAGGCCTTGCCGCGGCTCGACCACCACGTGTACGGACCATCGACCTCGCCGGCGTGGCGGCGGCCGATGTCGATCCAGCCGAGTCCGGTGCCGACGCTGCCGTCGACGCCCGTCACGGTCGCTCCGGCCTCGCCGAGGAAGCGGTCGAAGTAGCCGCGCTCACGCGGGAGGAAGCCGGCCTTCTTGACGTTGCCCTTCCAGTTGCGGATGTCGAGCTCGCGGTGACCGACGTTGAGGTCGCCCATGATCAGCGCCAGCGGACGCTCGGCGGCGAGCTGCGGCATCCGCTTCTCCATGGCGTCGAGGAAGCCCCACTTCGCCTCCTGCTTCGGGGTGCCGACCTCGCCGCTGTGCACGTAGGCGCTCACGACGGTCACGGTCTCGCCGTCGATGTCGAAGTCGCCTTCGATCCAGCGGCCGGCGGAGTCGACGGGATCGGCACTGAGTGATGTGCGCACGTCGACGGGGGCCAGCCGACTGGCGATCGCAACGCCGGCGCGGCCCTTCGCGAGAGCCTCGTCGTTGACGATCTCCCACCCGGGGAGAGCCGTGCGCAGGTCGTCGGCCGTGGCGCGCACCTCTTGGATCGCGAGGATGTCGGCATCGGCTTCGGCGAGCCAATCGTTCATTCCGTTGCGGACGGCGGCACGGATGCCGTTGACATTTATGGAGACGATGCGAACGCTGCGAGACACGACCGCAAGCCTAACCTCGGGCCCCGACACGGCCGCGGCGACTGCCACACCTCGCTGCTCATGACGGTACGAATCGATGCTGTCCTTCGCAGGAATGCGCCGCATTCCGGCACGGGAGAGGGCGGAGGTGGCGACGCGGGTCAGTCGAGGAAGGTGCTCGAGGCTCGGGGAGGGGCGGATGCTTCGGCGTCGGCGAGCTCGTCACGGAGTCGGTTGACCTCGCGCGCGGCCCACCAGTGCGCGTACCAGGGCGCATCGCCGAGCTCCTGCTCGGCATCACGCAAGCGCACCTGCGCGGCGGTCACGAGGGCGGCGTGTTCGGCGGCCACCCGCTCATCCTCCGACATCAGCGACATGCCGCGGTCCTCAGCGCCGACGGCGATCCAGGCGCCGGCGACGAGGATCACGATCCCGTTCAGACGGAACCAGAGCAGGAAGCCGATGAAGATCGCGAACGTCGCCAGGAGGGGGTTGGTGGGGGAGTAGACGAAGAGGAAGCCCGCGGCGATCTGCAGAGCGACCATCGCGCCGCCGCCGAGGAGCGACCCCGACCAGATGCGCCGCCACGAGAGAGACGCGCCGGTGAGGAAGCGGAACATGGCCGCCAGGGCGAGGGTGTTGACCCAGAACGCCACGACGAACGCGAGCACACGGCTCAGCGCGCGTACCCAGACCGATTGGCTGTCCCAGCCCAGCAGCGAGAAGATCAGCTCGATCGCGCCGGTGGCGACGAGCCCCAGCCCCGCACCGACGATCAGCGCCACCCCGAACAGCACGGCGGCGAGGAAGTCGCGGGCCTTCAGCAGCACATAGCTGCGACGGTCGAACGGCAGACCGAAGGTGTCGCGCACGGCGCGGCGCGCGTAGGTGATGAACCCGATGGCGGTCCAGATGACCACGACACCCGCGACGATGCCGGTGACGGTGAGCAGGCCGGTGCTGCCGGCGGCGACCGCTTCGACCTGCTCGGGCTTGACGAGCCCGTTCTCGCTGATGATCTGCGGGATGTAGCGGTTGATCAGGTCGATGAGCGCCTGCACCGCCTCCTTGCTGCCGCCGAGCCAGAGACCCGCCAGGGCGAACGAGAGGTAGATGACGCCGAAGATCGCGAAGAGCGACTGGTAGCTGATCCCCGCCGCGAGCAGGAATCCGTTGTGCTGCAGGAAGTGGCGCCAGACGCGGATCGGGAACCAGGCGAGGGTCTTCCTCGTCAGCTCGGTCGCCTTCTCGATCGGCTCGTCCAGTCGCTCCCGCAGGGCTTGCAGGCGCTCCCCGGACGCGTTGGAGTCTGCCACCGCATCAGACTACCGAGCGCCGCGAGGCGAAGCGCCGTCTGACGATCAGGACGGTGATGAGCGCGAGGCCCGGCAGCAGGAACGCGACCCCGAGCCCGGTCGCGTCGCCGATCAGGCCGACGCCCACGGCGCCGAGCACGGCGCCCGCGTAGTTGAAGAGGTTGACCCGCGCGATCACCTCGTCGGTGCGCGCGGGGTCGAGGTCGCCGGCGGCGGCGAAGGCGACCGGCACGAGCACGCCGGTCGCCACGCCCGCGAGCGCGAACCCGACGACCGCGGCCGCCGGCAGGGGGATCGCGGCGACCACGATGCATCCCACGATCGCGACCACTGCCGAGAGCACGGCCAACGCCCTTCGGCCCAGTCGCGTGACGAGGGCGTCGGTCGCCAGCCGTGTGACGAGCACGGCGCCCTGGTAGGCGGCATAGCCGAGCGGTGCGATCACCGCGGTCGTGGTCAGCGTGTCGGCGAGGTAGACGGTGCTCCAGGTGCTGACGGCCGAGTCGAGGGCGAAGGCCGCGAGGATGACCGAGCCGAAGATCCAGATGCCGCGTCGAGGAAGCCGCGACGAGCCGGATGCTGCGGCCGTGGGCCGCTCCGTCGAGAACGAGCGGATTCCGACCACCGCCACCCCCGCCGCGACCACGCATGCGACCAGGAGCGGCGCCGCCGATGACGCGGAGGCGGCGGCACCGGCGACCAGCAGCGCTCCGACGATCGCCGCCGCGGTGTAGACCGCGAACAGTCGGCCGAGCACGGCACGTCCTCTCGCGCGCTGGAGCGCAACTCCCTGCATCGCGGAGGCCGCGTCGACGCAACCGAGCCCGAGACCGTAGACGGCGAAGGCCACGAGGAACGGGGGAAGGGGTGTGAGGAGGGCGATGAGCGGCAGCGCGGCGGCCTGCAGGAGAAGACCCGTCACCAGCGCCGCGCGGCTACCGGCGCGAAGGGCGACGAGGTCGGCGAGAACCGATCCGAGCGCCGCCGCCACACAGACGCCGAGCACGATCAGCGACACGGCGGTGTCGTCGATGCGCACCTGATCCTTCAGCGAAGGAAGCGATGTGACGACGGCCGCATAGCCGAGACCCTGCGCCGCATAGGCCGCGCCGATGGCGGCACCAGCCGGTCGCCGCATCCGCTCGTCCACGCGCACAGGCTAGCGCGCGGCCGTTCGCTCAGGGAGTGGGCGTCAGCGACCGCCGCGCAGAACCGCCTGCTTGACCTCGGCGATGGCCTTCGTGACCTCGATGCCGCGGGGGCAGGCCTCGGAGCAGTTGAAGGTCGTACGGCAGCGCCACACGCCTTCCTTGTCGTTGAGGATGTCGAGGCGCACGTCGGCCGCGTCGTCGCGCGAGTCGAAGATGAAACGGTGCGCGTTCACGATGGCCGCCGGCCCGAAGTACTGGCCGTCGGTCCAGAAGACCGGGCACGACGAGGTGCACGCGGCGCAGAGGATGCACTTGGTGGTGTCGTCGAAGACCTCGCGGTCGACGATCGACTGGACGCGCTCCTTGCCGGGCTCGGCCTTGGTCTTGGAGATGAGGAACGGCTGCACGTCGCGGTAGGAGGCGAAGAACGGCTCCATGTCGACGATGAGGTCCTTCTCGAGGGGAAGACCCTTGATCGCCTCGACGTAAATCGGCTGCGAGATGTCGAGATCCTTGATCAGCGTCTTGCAGGCCAGGCGGTTGCGGCCGTTGATGCGCATCGCGTCGGAGCCGCAGATGCCGTGGGCGCAGGAGCGGCGGAACGCGAGCGAACCATCGACCTCCCACTTGATCTTGTGCAGCGCGTCGAGCACGCGGTCGGTGGGGTAGAGCTCGACGTCGTAGTCGACCCAGCGCGGTTCGGTGTCGGACTCCGGGTCGAACCGGCGCACGTTGAAGGTGACGATGAACGACTGGATGCCGGTGTCGGCCGTGGTCTCCGAGGCCTCCGCCGTGGCGTCCGTCGTGTCGATGACTGTCGATGCCATGGTCAGTACTTCCTCTCCAGGGGCGGGTAACGCAACTCGCCTGCCTCGTTCTTCGTGAAGACCACCGGCTTCCAGTCGAGCTCGATGTGGTCGGAGGCGAACGACGAGTGGGGGTCGCCCGTCAGATAGGCCATGGTGTGCTTCATGTAGTTCTCGTCGTCGCGTGTCGGGTAGTCGTCGCGCATGTGGCCGCCGCGGCTCTCCTTGCGGTTCAGCGCGGCGTAGACGACGACCTCGGCGAGGTCGAGGAGGAACCCGAGCTCGACGGCCTCGAGCAGGTCGGTGTTGAAGCGCTTGCCCTTGTCGTCGACGTGGATGTTGTTGAAGCGGGTGCGCAGATCTTCGATCACCGTCAGCATGCGCGTGAGCGACTCCTCGGTGCGGAACACCTGCGCGCCCTTGTCCATCTCGTCCTGCAGCGTCTTGCGCAGCACCGAGATCCGCTCGGTACCGGGGTTGGCGCGCAGTCGCTCCATGAGTTCGCGCACCTCCTTGGACGGGTCTTCGGGAAGGGGGACGAACTCGGCGGTCTTGACGTACTCCACCGCATTGCGGCCGGCGCGCTTGCCGAACACGTTGATGTCCAGCAGCGAGTTGGTGCCGAGGCGGTTCGAGCCGTGCACCGACACGCAGGCGCATTCGCCGGCGGCGTAGAGGCCGGGCACGACCGTGGTGTTGTTGCTCAGCACCTCGGCGTTGTTGTTCGTGGGGATGCCGCCCATCGCGTAGTGCGCCGTCGGCATGACCGGCACCGGCTCGACGACCGGGTCGACGCCCAGGTACGTGCGGGCGAACTCCGTGATGTCGGGCAGCTTGGTCTCGAGCACCTCGGCGCCGAGGTGGGTGCAGTCCAGCAGCACGTAGTCGCGGTGCGGGCCGGCGCCGCGGCCCTCCGCGACCTCCTGCACCATGCAGCGCGCGACGATGTCGCGGGGTGCGAGGTCTTTGATCGTGGGGGCGTAGCGCTCCATGAACCGCTCACCGGAGGCGTTGCGGAGGATCGCGCCCTCGCCTCGGGCTCCCTCGGTGAGGAGGATGCCGAGGCCGGCGAGGCCGGTCGGGTGGAACTGGAAGAACTCCATGTCTTCCAGCGGCAGCCCCTTGCGCCAGATGATGCCGACGCCGTCGCCGGTGAGGGTGTGCGCGTTGGAGGTCGTCTTGTAGATCTTGCCGAAGCCGCCGGTGGCGAAGATGACGGCCTTCGACTGGAACACGTGCAGCTCGCCGGTGGAGAGCTCGTAGGCCACGACGCCGGCGACCTGGGTCGCACCCGCATCGTCGACCACGGTCACGAGGTCGAGCACGTAGAACTCGTTGAAGAAGTTGATGCCCAGGCGCACGCAGTTCTGGAACAGCGTCTGGAGGATCATGTGGCCGGTGCGGTCAGCCGCGTAGCAGGCGCGGCGCACGGGCGTCTTGCCGTGGTCGGCGGTGTGCCCGCCGAACCGGCGCTGGTCGATCTTGCCCTCGGGCGTGCGGTTGAACGGCAGGCCCATGTTCTCGAGGTCGATGACCGCGTCGATCGCCTCTTTGGCGAGGATCTCCGCGGCGTCCTGGTCGACGAGGTAGTCGCCGCCCTTGACGGTGTCGAACGTGTGCCACTCCCACGAGTCCTCTTCGACGTTGGCGAGCGCCGCCGCCATGCCGCCCTGCGCCGCGCCGGTGTGCGAGCGGGTGGGGTAGAGCTTCGAGATCACCGCGGTCTTGGCACCGGGGCCGGCCTCGATCGCGGCGCGCATCCCGGCGCCGCCGGCGCCCACGATCACGATGTCGAACTGGTGGTAGTGCACTCCGTCTTTGACGACGGAGTCCGAGCTGGTCTGGGTGCTCACGGGGAGATGCCTCTGCTGTCGGTGAAGTGCGGGCGAGGGGAGGTGCGGATCAGGCGCCGGTGCAGGTTTCCCAGAGGACGCTGGCCTCGTCGACCCCGATGCACGGGTCGAAGGTGAAGACGACGAGCGTGCCGAGGAGGATGAGGAATGCCGCAGAGGTCCAGAGGGAAACGACGAGGATGCGGCGGATGAGCGGCGTCGCGACGTAGTCGTTCACGATCGTGCGCATGCCGTTCGCGCCGTGGATGAGGGCGAGCCAGAGCATCGCGACGTCCCACCACTGCCAGAACGGCGAGGCGAGCTTGCCGGCGACGAAGGCGAAGTCGATCTGGTGGATGCCGTCGTTGGTCAGGAGGTTCGAGAACAGGTGGCCGAAGATCAGGATGATCAGCAGCACGCCGGAGGCGCGCATGTAGAGCCAGCCCCACTTCTCGAGGTTGACGCCCTTCTTGCGGACGTAAGGGGTGCGCGGTGCCGCGAGGTCTGCGGTGGTCATCAGTGTCCGACTCCCATGTTCGAGAAGACGTTGATGAGGTGGCGCGGCGTGAAGCCGAGCATCGTGACGACCCAGAGGCCGAGCACGCCCCACCAGAGCTGACG
>Ga0247732_10000267_pt1 | contig 30355 bp, 18 predicted proteins | sample UWRJL163409C2_FD_180940 | JGI IMG/M metagenome (GOLD analysis project Ga0247732, IMG submission 180940) | Plant litter microbial communities from Arlington Agricultural Research Station in Wisconsin, United States - UWRJ-L163-409C-2 | ecosystem: Environmental > Terrestrial > Plant litter >...
CTTAGCAAATCCGTTAACCAGCCGACATCGGGCAGAAATCACACTCAATACTTTGATTTATTATCTTACTGCAGAGTGCTTTGTTTTAATTAAACAGTCGTACAACACTATTCCATGCTTCCTATTCTTTACCTAATATTAATTAGGAGGAATGGCTCTCCTTATCCCGAAGTTACGGTAGTTAGTTTGCCGAGTTCCTTAATGATTGTTCACTCAAACGCCTTCGTATTCTCTACTAGCTTACTGGGGGTAGTTTCTAGGTACGGTTTATCTTGTCTAAGATCTAACTGCAGTTCAACAATGTTCCATTTGTTGTATTTATTGCAGTACACCAATGAATTATATTTAATCTGGTTAGGTTAAAAAAAATCATTAGTTAGACTTACTGTTTTTCCAGAACCTTCTACACTTTTTTCCTTTTGATTAAATCAAAATTATATTTATTAGAAGGTTGTTACTATGTAAATAAGATTTACTCATCGTTTAATCCTTTAGGTTGGTAAACTTAGAGGCCGTTACTTTATAAAAACCATAAGCTTTAGGCGAGGGTTTCCCCTTTTTCGTTACTCATGTCAGCATTCTCACTTGGGTTATCTTATATTTATTCTTAAAAAGAATAAGTCCTAGATTTACCCAACGTTCTGCTACCCCATTAAATATAATAATAAATTATTAATAAATATGGACAAGGTGTCGGTATATTGTTTAGATCCGTTAAATTTTCGGTGCAACTATCAATATAAATAAACGCAAGCGTTATTTATTAAACCAGTGCTCTGTTACGAGATCTTCAAAAAATGGACCGCTTCTAAGCCTATTTCCTAGTCGTATTAGATAGAAACTTCCTTAATTTCACTTAACAATAATTTTGGAACCTTAACTCTTGTTCTGGGCTGTTTCCCTTTAGACATACAACCTTATCGTACTATGTCCGATTATTCAATATTCATCATTGCCCTTCCGAGTGCGAATACTCACCGATAAAATCTTCACGATTGCCCGATATATGCAAAATTACCCTTTTATGGCTTACGCCGATAATAAGATAGAAGTTGCCTGAGATCACAGTTCTGTACCTGCTATGATGTACCTTGAATTACCTACTTATATAGGTTTCGCAGAAAACCAGCTATCCTAGTCAGTGTTGTCTTTCACTAACTTACCACAGTTCTTCGGATATCTCTACAACGATAACCCGTTCGGGCTTTTATAACCCTGACTGTAGTAAGATCACCAGGCTTCGGGTCTAATTTTAGATACTAATTCATTATTTCATAATTGGTTTATCTGGGCATTACTGCTCGCATCTAACATTAACTCGCTGACCCATTATGCAAAAGGTACGCTCTTACTTTTTATTTAAACTTTACTCGAGCTGCTTATAAGACCACTATTTCAAACCGTTCCCTCACTGTACTGTGCGCTATCGCTTATATATTATATTTAGCCTTAGAGGAAGGTTCCCCTTTATATTCAAACAGGTTTTGCCCGTTTTACTTATTTAATTATATTTCATATCTATATTTTTTTTCATTAAACATATCTTGAAATATATATAGGCTTTTCTACTTTCATTCACACTAATCATAGAATCTCGTTTGATTTCTTTTCCTGAAGTTACTAAGATATTTCAATTCACTTCGTTTATTAACAGAATTTATCTAAGAGTACATGTGTTGCACTTCCCCCTACCGGGAGGACAATACGCTCTGTATTAAACACAATTTAAAAGATTTAATACTCTCTTTAATATATAGCTAGGCATCCCTAATAGTCTCTTTATATACTTTCCTATGCAATTTGCATAGAAACGCCATATAGATATCATACACATTACTATACTTTACTTCGTCAATAGTTTTAAATTCGGATTATTATGATTCGAACATAACAGATCCTCAACCCAAATGAGGCGCCTAACCAACCTGGCTCTAATCCGTTTTATTTAAAACTAAAATAAAAAACTCAGAGAATATCCGATTTGAACGGATGTGATCTATTAAATCAAATAAGTTTCAAGCTTATCACTTTAAACCACTCAGTCAATTCTCTTAACATAAAATACCAAATAACATATAAATTTCTTCATATTGGAATTTTTAATATATTCATACATGTGTACAATAAGTAAATTTACAATAGATATGTTACTTAGTTCTTTCAAGACTTGAACTTGAATAACATCCTTATCAAGAATGCGCTCTACCAGTTAAGCTAAAGAACTTTTTAGTAAAAATTTATGCTAATTTTTTTTTAGTCTGTTTGCATTGTATAGGGTGTAAAAATAAAATACCATCTAGTATTTTTAACATACAATTATTTTCCAGCTCGACGTGTCCTAGTAGTATATAAAGATATACATAGTATAAATTTACCTTGTCTTAAGGTAACAGCATTTGATAATAATAGTTGTAATATTGATAATAAATACATACAAGAGCACTCAGATTTGAACTGAGAAAGTGAAGTTTGAAGCTTCAAATTTTACCATTAAACTATGCTCTTTATTATTTAAATTTTATTCTGTTATATTTGTTATGAAAAAAGGAATGCTTACTCCTTACTCTAAAAAAAAAGTAATAGATAAATATATTAATATCGGAAAAGAGATGATTCGAACATCCAGGTGCATAACACAATATTTAGCAAATATCTCGCTTTACCAATAGCAACTTTTCCTTTGTTATTTAATATATAATATATTAAATAACAATTATATTTAAGTTTATATTTTATTTTAAATATTTGTTTGAGGAGGGTATGTTATTATATATTTGCAATTAAGCAACGTATAATAATAAGAATGCCATCATTAGAGCAAATAATCCAGTAGCCTCTGCAAATGCAAAACCTAAAATAGCGTAAGAAAATAATTGACCTCTTAAAGAAGGATTTCTAGCTACACCTAAGATTAATGCACCGAAAACTACACCAATACCTACACCGGCACCTATAAGACCTGTAGTTGCTAACCCTGTTCCAATAATTTTTGCTGCTTGTATCATTTTTAATTATAATAAACTCACATACAGAGGTAACCTCTATAAATTTAAATAGCTTTTTTAAATACAATATATTGCTTCGCACACATTTAATATTTCGCATCTATAGTTTTTAGTCTTTAAGTTATAAAACTACGGCCAGCCGAATTCGAATCGACACAAATCGTTTGGAAGACGAAAGGTCTACCATTAACCTATGGCCGTCTATTTTTGTTTTTAAGCAACTAAAACTTAATATTAGTATGTCCAATAAGACCTATGGGATTCGAACCCATATAACAAAGATTAAAAGTCTCGTATTTTACCATTAAACTAAGGTCTCTATAGTTTAAATACTATATTTTTATTTAAACCTAAGATCTCTATAGTTTTTAGACTTTACTGTGTGGATCTATGTCAGATTCATACAATGTAGTATATAAAATAAAAAGACTTAAGAACCTCAATAATAAATCGATACAAATAAAAATAGTCATACCACGTCTACAAAATGTCAGTATAAAATAGATGATTCCAGACCTAAATGATGGTTTTCTGTAGAGTGATAAGCTAAAACACGTCATAAACCAACTGCAATAAAAGCAGTACCTATCATAACATGAAGCCCGTGAAAACCGGTTCCAAAATAGAAACATGATCCAAAAGCACCATCACTAATTGTAAAAGAAGAAACGCTGTACTCTACACCTTGAAAAGCTGTAAATATTACAGCTAAGATTACTGTAGCTACTAATCCGTATAAAGCTCCGCTTCTATTTCCTTGTATTAAGGAATGATGAGCGTATGTAACGGTAACACCTGATGATAATAATATTACTGTGTTAAGTAATGGTAATTCAAAAGGATTTACTGCTTCTATACCCATAGGAGGTCATTGAGCACCTAGTTCCACAGTGGGTGATAGAGCGCTATGGAAAAAGGCTCAAAATATAGCTAAGAAAAATAATGCCTCAGATATTATAAATAAGGCTACACCCATGTTTAAACCTCTTTGTACAGCTAATGTGTGGTTACCTAAGTATGTACCTTCGCTTATAACATCTCGTCATCATAGAGACATTGAAGAAATTAGTGTAACAAGAGCTAAAGATAAAAACATTTCGGCATTACTAAAACCATGCATTGCTGATACTAAACTAGTTGTTAATGTTAACAATGAAATACAAGTATATAATGGTCAAGGTGACGGGGATACCAAATGGAAAGGATGAGCTTGGAAATTACTTCTAGTCAAATTAGTCATGTACCAAATTTAAATATTGAAATATATGTATAAAAACGTAGAAATAAAACTATATTTTTACTTATGCATGCCAGAGGCATATAATTTAGACGTAATATATGCTAATAATATATTAAGGATTAAGGAATAGGTGACTTGAACACCTAACCTACCGTGTGTAAAACGGTTGCTCTACCATTAAGCTAATCCCTTTATTGTTTGTTAAACCAACGGGCTAAGTCGGGTTCGAACCGACATTGGCTTTCTTGACAAGAAAGTTACTTACCAATTAGCAGATTAACCCTTATTATTCTATAAATTATAATGTGAATTTAAATATTATTATACCAAAAGTTAGATTTTAATAAATTTAATATTAAAACATACTTATATAATAAGTATAAAACTTAGTTTAATTTTTTTGTTTTATTGTTATTACTATAGCACCAACCATTGCTAATAATAAAATAATAGAAGTTAATATTAATCATATACTATAGCTAGTGTACATAATATTACCTATACTACTAATATGACTAGTTTCGGCTAAATTACCGTCTCATATTTTACTAGTAACGAAAGATATTTCACCGTTATCTAGTTCAGCACTATTTAACTTAAAAATTTTATTTAAACTATCACTATAATTATTATATCAAATATCATTTAATGTATTGTTTAAATCAACGGTATAACTATTAAAAGATGCAATACTATAAGGCAATACTTGATATAAAGGATAGTTAAACGCAATAGTAATAAATATAGCTAAGGGTATACTATTACTAGTATTGCTTAACAACTCACTTATTCTAACATTAATTAACATTAAAATGAATAAAAATAAAATGGAAACAGCACCAACATATACTAATAAATAAGAAAGACCTATAAAATTTAAACCTAAGATCATAAGATAACTAGCGATACTTAAAAATAAACCAATTAAAAATAAAACGGAAACTATAGGGTTTTTACTAATAATAACAAGTATACCACATAAAATAGCAGCTAAAGATATAATATCTAATATTTCTGATCGATATCCATTAGTAAAAGTTTCGTTCAAAATGTAAAGACTATTCATGTATAATACAAATAAAAAACCTCACTATATTTTATTATAACATAATAAAAAAAAAAATAACTACCTTTGTTTACTTACATAAACAAGTGAGGAAAGAGTAGTTAAACATAAATAAAAACAGACGTGTATAAGATTTGAACTTATATTATTGTGGCCGAAACACAGTACTTTACCATTAAGTGAACACGCCGTAAGCATATATTTATAGTACCTAGCCCTCAAGATGAATTGAACATCTATCGAAATATTAACAGTATTTTGCTCTACCATTGAGCTATAAAGGCCAAAAATAGCCTATATACATAAAGAACTAGGAAGAAAAGGACTCGAACCTTCGACAGCTCATTGCTATTGAGTTTACAGCTCAACCCGTCATACCAACAAACGGAACCTTCCTTTGTATATATATGTATACTTAAAAGAGGGGAAGCTCTTTATATCTAAGTGTTTATATATATACTTTATGTATTGTTAACATTAATCAATCCCGTGCAATTTCCACTACACGAACCGTATTTCGACTTAACACCAATCAAAGTCACGCATACGAAAATCTTCCATATAAATAACTAAAACTACTTAATTAGAGTAAGATTAAATGAAAGACCAAACTTATTGCACACACTTCTTTCGGCGCCTGACGAGTAGTTAGTACCTATCTGAGATTAAATCCACCGTGACGTGGTGATTCACGATTACTAGTAATTCCTTATTCATGTAGTCGAATTTCAGACTACAATCCTTGTTTTATCCTACTTTATTAGATTAGCTCCAATTCACATTATCGCATCATTTTGTATAGGAATATGTGGCACGTCTATCGCCCACAACATTTAGGCCATGATGACTTGTCTTGGTCCCTGTTATCATATCCGATATAAAGGTGAACTGCTTTATTTAGATTAAATCGCAAATAAAGCAAGGGTTTCCGTTAATTTAATGGAATTAACCAATATCTCACGACATTAACTGAAGACAGCCGTGCAACGCTTGTAATATTTTACATCTCTCTTATAAAAATAAGGTTTCCTTAAAATAATATTCAAGTTGTGGTAAGGTTTTTCGCGTAACTACGAATTAAATAACATACTTCACTACTGGTTTCAGAAACGGTCTAATGATTTCAGTTCCTGCGTTGCCACATTACTCTTGAGGTGAAATGCTTACACTTTCATTTATAGACTAAATAACTATCTAACCTATGGCATTCATCATTCTCTGCTTGGACTACTAGGGTATCTAATCCTGTTCGTGACCCGAGCCTTCGTCCCTCAACGTCAGTTATTAGATAAAAGGTTGCTTTCGCCTTTACCAGTCGTCATGGTATCAAAGAATTTCAACTCTACTCCATAAATACTCACCTCCTCATATATAACTCTAGTATAACCGTATCCTATTAAAGACTAATTATACCGTCTAGGTACCCTTTAAACCTACTAAAGATGAATAACACTAGTCTTCTACGTATTACCGCGACTGCTGGCACGTAATTTGGTCAAGACACATAGACAGAAAATTGTCATAATCAGTATTCCATCTAGAACTTTATTCGATAAAATCGATGTTACATTGTCCACAGAACTATTCGTTCTACACATCTTACGATGAGTGGTAAATTAATTGACCCATCGGCGTCGGCGTGAATTAAATAAAGTCAAAGTGAATAATTTATTATACACAACATCAGAAGTGATGTATATAATTAATTAAACAGCCAATAATAACTAGCCGAAGCTATACATTCCCCCAAGTTGCTGGTTCAGCCGTTAGGCTATTGACCAATATTCCCCACTGCTGTACTATACGTATTGGGGTTTTTTCAGACCCAATGTGATCGATCGACCTCTCAGCCTCGACTACGGAATTTTAAGCTAGTTAAACCATTACTTTAACTACTACCTATCCGAAACATTTATTGTCCTCTTAAAGCGGAAGTTTAGTTCCTTTTATTTTATAAGGCATTTATTAACCTTACTTTAAGGCAGCCAAAATGTTATATACTCACCTGTACACCACTTCTAATAAAAATAATAAAACAAATTATTAATCAAATTAGACGTTCGATTAGCATGTGTCAAGCACTTGGACAGCGTTCATTCAGAGCCATCATCAAACTCAATATATTGGTATAGCTAAATTAAATTACATAAATTTCAGAAATTTTTTACTATACCATTACTAATATACCCCCAGGTTTTCTGTAATAACAGGATATATGGTTGTGCCACAACTAATATATGCTCAGGCTTTAATATAATAAAATCTTTTATTATATTAATCTAATTATTTAATTATGATTTTTGATATTTGGATACAAATAAGCCGGATCCTGTTATAGTTATTAGTCTATAAGAAGGCCTAACGTTAAGCGTGCGATCTCATTAGTTTTCTTTTACTGCGTAGTTTTTTGGGTTAAGATTTTTATTTTTTTTTATATACAACACTTCTGGTCTTATACATAAAAGGGTTACTTCCTATAATTTGGGTTTTGTAATATACACTTCTAGTGTTGTAAAGATTGCTTTACATAATAAACTCAAATTATATTCACTTCTGGTGTAATAAAAGTAACTTTTATATTGGTATATAGTATACACTTCTGGTGTTATATACAAAATCTTAAACCAAAATTCTACACATTTTACTATAGATATATGTTAACTACAGAAAGAGACTAGTTATTTTCTATTAAATACTCAAGTTTTTACCTAACACTCATTTTTTAGGTGTTTACGTTTAATAGGCACCGGACTTTCCTGTACTATACTAATACATAGTACTTATGCTATTAGTATCACAAATATTTTTTTTATTCTCTATCGGAATAACATACCTTAAACGAACTTAGATTGTAAACTCTAAGATAATATCACTTTAAATAGTTTAATGTAAGTCTAAAGCATCTTTAATGTAACTACTAGTTAAAACTACAAACACTTGAGCTTGTATAAATGCAATTCCTAATTCTAAACCTGAAAAGGCTATTATAAAGGCTAGAGGAATTAAACCTAAGAAGAAAAAGATAAATCCAGAAGTCATAATGTTATAAGTGAATCCTGCTAAAATGTTTAATAACATATGACCACTTAAGATATTAGCTCCTAATCTAAGACCTAAAGAAACATTTCTAGATAAATATGATATAAACTCTATTAAAACTAATAAAGGTAATAAAGCTAAGGGACAACCTGCTGGAACTAATAAAGAAAAGAATTCTAAACCATGTTTTTGGAAACCTAAAATAGTTGCACCTAACACTACAGTAAAACTAAGAGAAAATGTGAATATGAAATGACTTGTAGAAGCAAAACTGTAGGGTACCATACCAATTAAATTATTTACTAATATAAATATGAATAAAGTATAAATAAAAGGGAAATATATTTGACCTTTAGTTGGGTTTATTTGATTTGTTACTATACTGTGTATAGTAGCGTATATCGTTTCTTGACCTATTGATCAACTATTACTTACAACTTTGTTATAATTAGTTGCTAAAACGTTTAAAGTTAAAACAGAGAAAGCTCCTATTGTTAAATATAAACCGATATTAGTTAATGAGATATGTAAATTACCAAAAATTGGTGCGTCTAAACTTAATAAATTCCTGATTTCAAACTGATCTAAAGGACTTGTAATAGCCGTATATGATAAATTGTACATTCGCGGGCTTACTTTTTATTTTTATTGATATATTCTAACTAAAAAAAAAATTTTTTTTTATAATGAAAAGGACTGAGAAATAATTAAGATAAGGATAAAGAAATTCTAATTTTTTGTTTAAAGTTAACGATAAATAAGTTAAGTATTTAACGACTTATAAGCATTATTTATCTGCCATTATTAAATAGCATTAAGGGTAAATTAGAGTGAAATTAAGATTTAATATTATAATTTACTTATAAATATTCTAGTAATAAATAAACGGACAAATCTAGGTAATACGAACTTAGAAAAGACGTATATCATAATTACGATCAATATGAAAGCAAATGTTACTTGATTTATAAAATAGAATGGGATTAATTGTGGCATATTTCGTTTTAAAGAGGTTTCAATGTTATAATTGTATATTTTTACATTATTATACGGCTAAATATAAAGGATCTTCAGTGTGTTTATAGAGCATGAAATGTTAATTGTTTACGATATACACAAATTATAAGGCATATTGCGTATTTATAGTAGAATAAAAAAAGATTGTATGAAACCCCCGCTTAGCGGAAGTTTAACTACATAGTTAAATACTAACAACATAAACTTTATATGGTAAATATATGATTTATATTTTAATAACAATAAAAATTTAATATGTTTAGTTTTTAGATTTTATAAATGAATAAAGCCAAACCTAATATTAGTTATTATATATTAAAGATGAAACAGAGTAGTGTAAACCATCTAAAATAGGAGCAGGGTATATTCCTAATAAAACAGTAAAGACAACTAATGTAAGTAATATAAAGAATTCACGTTTATTTACATCACTTATGTTAGCTTCGAAGAATTTACTGAATGATCCTCCAAATGCTATCCGGTTAAACATATATATAGTATATGCGGCAGAGAATACAATAGATGAACTAGCAAAAACACCTAATAATGGCAATCTTTCAAATACACCATAAAGAGACATAAATTCACCTACAAAATTTAGAGTAAGCGGAACCCCACAGTTACCTAAAGATAAAATGAAAAATAAAATAGAAAATACAGGCATTACTTGAGCAATACCTCTATAAAAACTAATTAATCTAGTTCCAGATCTATCATATAGTACACCTCCAGCACAAATAAATAAACCACTAGATACAAATCCATGAGCTAGTCCTAAAGCTATACCACCCTCTATTCCTTGTATGGTATTACTAAATACACCTATAAGATAAACAGCAGCGTGTGATACAGAACTATAGGCTATAAGCTCTTTAATATCTATTGTCCTTAAAGTACTAAAACTAGCATATATAATAGTAATAACACCTACAAGATATATTATATATGTATAATCTAAAGAGGCTTTAGGTAATAAAGGTAATATTAATCTAAAAATACCATATAAGCTTAATTTTAAAACAATAGCAGCTAAAATAATACTACCACTTAAAGGTGACTCAACGTGAGCTTTTAACAATCAAGTGTTTAAAAAAATAGTAGGAGTTTTTACTGCAAATGCTAAAAAAATACCATAAAATAAAAATAACTGTGTAGAGTAATTAAAGTTAGTTTTGTATAATGCATCAAAATCTGTTGTACCCATTATAGAAGACATCGCTAATATAGATAATAATAAAAATAATGAACCAAATAAAGTATACAAAAATAAATAAAAACTAGCTCTTACTTTATTACTTGACCCAAATAAACCTATTAGTATAAATAACGGAGGTAGTATACTTTCGAAGAAAATATAAAATAATAATATATCTAAAACTAAGAAAACTGCTAATAATAATGATTCTAATACCAATATTATTATAACAAATGATCTTACATTATCATTAATAGAGTTCCAATTACTTAATAAAGCAATGGGAGTTATGATTGTTGTCAACATAACAAAATATATTGATAATCCATCTAAACCTAAATAAAAATCAAAGGAGCTAATTTCATGATATTCTTGTACAAATTGGAACTGGTTACTACTAAAATCAAATAATATAAAAATTATCAAAGAAACAAAAAGGTTAATAATAGAAGTAGTTAAAGCAATTGTCTTGATACGTCTAATATTTAAAAAAGATAACTCGTACGACATACCTGTGGATATAGTAAATACACCCAACATAGGAATCAATAATAAAAGTGTAAGTAACATAATTTATATAAATATAAATAAAACCAATTTCCCTCAGGATTAAATATTTAGTTTAATCTTTACTGACACCATATACAACTATATGGTAAAATGGCAATAATAATGACAGAATATTAATTTAAATTCTTATAAATTTAATCTTTAATAAAATAAACATTAAATAAACTAAATTATAATAAAGAAATGTTACTAGGTATAATTTCAAAACTATAAAGTATACAAGGAACTAAAATAACAAAAGCAATAACTATAGGTAACAATATTGTTCAACAGAAAGACATTAATTGATCAAACCGTATTCTAGGGAATGATGCTCTAGCTCATATAAAAACAAAAATCATTATACATGATTTTACACCTAAAGTTAAACCATATAGCAATCCTTCTAATAAAGGACCGGAAAATAAGCTTTCATTATGTAAATTATTTATGTAATATTCAAAGTTTATGTATTGCATTAATGTAAATAAGGGTAAATAATCATATAAATAACCACCTAAAAACAATATACTAGTTAATATACAAATTAAAACAATACTACCATATTCTGCTAAGAAAAAGAAAACGAATACGACAGCAGCGTGTTCTGTCATAAACCCACTAACAAGTTCCGACTCTGCCTCAGCTAAATCAAAAGGAGCTCTGTTCGTTTCCGCTATAGATCCTATGAAAAATATAATAAACACTGGAAATAAAGGTATTATAAATCATACAGCTCTTTGGGCTTCAATATTTACAGTAAGATTTAGACTACCGGTCAACATAACAACAAGTAATATAGCTGAACTTAAAATTAATTCATAGCTTATTAATTGTGCAGTACTTCTAAGTGAACCTAAAAAAGCATATTTACTGTTAGCACTTCAACCAGCTAGTAGTATACCATATGTAGATAAAGAAGAAACTGCTAACATATAAAGTATACCTAGATTAAAATCGCTTAAAGATAATCCAGGTCCATAAGGTATAACCAGATAACCCAATAAAGAGAATATTAAAGTTATAATAGGCCCAAGGAAAAATAAAGCTAGATTAGCCTGTGTTGGTGAAACATATTCTTTTAGAAGAAGCTTTAAGGCATCCGCAAATGCTTGTAAAAGACCGTAATACCCAACTATGTTAGGACCTAATCTTCTTTGCATACTAGCCATAGTTTTTCTTTCGGCTACAGTTACATAAGCTACGGTTAATAAAACAGGCACAGTTACTAATAATACTTCTAATACAGAAATTAAAGTTGGTATATATAACATAGATGAATTTTTCATTTAATATATTAAAAATATAAAAAAGACTTTTATTAAAAAAATTTTTTTTACTTTTAAACATAAGGTTAAAGATGAATTTTACACCGTAAAATTTTTATGAAAAATTTTATTTTTTACTTAGTAACAATTTATCTATTATTTTATCAGGCAACTCATATTTAATAAATGGTAAAACGAACAGAATTCGCTTGATGCGTAGGGTAATATTCAGCAAAGATTTATCTTTGCTAATTGCAACTTTATCACTTATTAAAAATGTTAGATTTTAAAATCTAAAAAGAAAACTATAGTTTTACACCCTTTTGTATAAAAGTAGGTGTAAAGATCACAGCATTGTTTATAATATTATAACATAATAATAAAAGTATATTATTATTATTAATTTTAATATTACGTAAGATAAACCTAACATATAACATGGCAAATATTAGCTTCTTAAATATCTAATGTTAAAAATTAATTATTACACGAACAACACGGTTGATAATTTTGTCTTTTTTACGTTAAATATAAAAATGTGGTCTTCTATTCAATCATAAACATAGTCATTAACATTATATTTATAAGTATTCTTATCTAAGACTCGAACTTAGATCTAGATATTAGAAGTATCCTGCTCTACCATTAAGCTAATAAGAGTTTATAATAACATATAACGATAAACAAAAATAAGAACAATAAACCCATAACTGTAGCAAAACCAAGTACTGGGCCAAGACTTATTTTAACTATTAAATATCCTATGGCTATATCATTATTTCCTGTAAACTTATTTTTTTATGATAAGAGTGAATAAAAATAAGTTTAAATTGCTTATTAAAAATATACGCAACTTTCGTTTTTAGTTCATTAACAGTAGTATTAAAAGATAGTTAAATGAAGGGATATGGAGGAATCGAACCCCTAATTTAAGATCTGCAATCAAAACGTAGAACCATCTACCACATATCCCTGATATATATACTATATATATGTCTTTCCCACTTTCTATATAATATATATACCAACAAACTTAAAACTTAGTACAAACTAAACAAGATAAATATTTAAAGTTATTCATATACTTTCAAATTAATTATTTTTATTATTATTTTGATTATTAATTTGAATTTCTATGAATTGTATTCTAGAAGTAAGCAGAGTAGCCCTTGCTTCTGATCGCACTTTGTCTCTGTTTAGGCCTTCTAGATCTCTAATTATTTGATTTCTTAGTTTAAATTCGTATTCCGTCGTAGGTATTGTAGGTATTTTAGCATAAACACCTTGTGCATAGGCAATTTTATTGTCCAATACTCGTACAAAAGTTAAATTATTATTTCTTTGTTCTATAGCAGTTTCTAAGTCCATGTTCTGGAATTGCCTAAGTATATGCGAATTATAATCAATATGTTTACATATTTCATCTCGTAAAGGTACATCACCTCCAGGAACGTTAAAACCTGGTCCAGGGTTAATTCTTTTAGGAAAGAGTGAAGCGGGGTCTAAACCAGGGAAAACTTTAGATCAAGTAACGAAAGGTGGTTCACTAGCTGATGCTACCTCTTTGCCTTTACCTTTATCTGATTGTTGAATATCACTGCTCAAATCCCCAGATTTTCCACCTGAATTACCATCATAGTTGGGGTGTGCTTCTCTATCAATACCCTTTCCTTTATCCAAATTTTGACCTGAATCAAATTCTTCATCCAAATCCATAGCATTATACAACTTAGGTTTATAATCTACAATTGTAGAATTTCCACCTTGTTTCATTGTATCCATACCAAAGAATAATTCGTATATACTTAAATTAATACCTTTGATACCCAAGTATTCGGTTAGTCAACCTATAATACCAGTATTAATTGTTCAACCTAATAAACCTATAGCTACATTGTTTCAAAAATCACAATATTCTATATGGAAACTACCTGACATATAATATTTAATCATTGATAATATTGTAACAGTAAAAATTGCCCCACAAAGTTTTGCCAATGTAAACGCCGCCGATGTGTTTTTAAAAAAAGTTTTTATTTTTTTCATACTGTTTTTAAATGTAATAGTATAGATTTCAGAAAATGCTATCTATACCATTACTAATCTGGAGTTAGTTAAAAATATTCAAAAATATTCAAAAATATTCAAATATATTTATAAGTATTCTTATCTAAGGCTTGAACTTAGATCTAGATATTAGGAATATCCTGCTCTACCATTAAGCTAATAAGAATTTACATTACATATAGATAAGAAAAACAAAAATAATAACCATACGAAATCTAAAATTATTGTATATATTTAATTTTTAGATTATTTAAATTAGATTTTATAAACTAAAAAAATCTATCGTATATAATCTATGAAAATATTTTAATAAACGATGATTATAAATCAGACTTTAAACTACTGCTTTGTAAAGGTAAACTTACAAATGCGTGAGGTTTAGGTGGACTACTTAAAGCTCATTCTAAACTGTTATAGCTTCTATTCAGTAATGTTTGTAAGCTGTCACTATAGAACTGTGGAGTTAATCAAGGGTATCTGCTTGCAGCTTTACCTTCAACTAACTGTACATAAACTATATATAAAAATAATCATGTAGCAACTACACTAATAATACTACCAAAACTACTAATTAAATTTCAACCTGCAAAAGCATCAGGGTAATCGCTAATTCTTCTAGGCATTCCTTGTAAACCTAAGAAATGTTGAGGGAAGAATGTTACGTTAACTCCTATAAATAATAATCAGAAGTGCACTTTACCTAACATTCTGTTATAATCTAATCCTAACATTTTAGGTATTCAGAAGTATCAGGCACTGAATAATGCAAATACTGCACCCATACTTAATACATAGTGGAAATGAGCAACTACGTAATAAGTATCGTGGAATGCAATATCAAGTGAAGCATTTGCTAATACAACACCACTTAATCCTCCAATTGTGAACATAAATACGAAACCTAAAGCAAATAACATTGAGGGTGTTAAGTGTAAAGATCCACCGTAACATGTTGCTAATCAACTGAATATTTTAATACCAGTAGGAACGGCAATAATTAATGTAGCAGCTGTGAAATAAGCTCTTGTATCTACATCTAAACCAACTGTGTACATGTGATGACTTCACACAACAAAACCTAATACACCAATAGACATCATAGCATATACCATACCTAAATATCCGAACACACTCTTGTTAGAGCTAGCAGATATCGTAGTACTTATTATACCGAAACCTGGTATAATTAATATATAAACTTCAGGATGACCGAAGAATCAGAAAAGATGTTGGTATAAAATAGGGTCACCACCTCCTGCTGCTTCGAAGAATGATGTATTAAAATTTCTATCAGTTAAAACCATTGTGATTCCTCCAGCTAACACTGGTAATGATAATAATAATAATACAGCTGTAACAACTACAGCTCATCCAAATAAAGCTAATTTATGTAACCTTATACCTGGACTTCTCATATTTAGTATAGTAGTAATGAAATTAACTGCTCCCAGTAAACTACTTATACCAGATAAATGTAATCCAAATATAGCTAAATCGACACTAGGTCCACTATGACTTTGTACCCCACTTAAAGGAGGATAAAGTGTTCAACCAGTACCTACCCCGTTTTCTATACCACTAGCAAATATAAACAATAATAAACTAGGTGGTAATAGTCAGAAACTTATATTATTAAGTCTAGGGAATGCCATATCTGGACCTCCTACTAACAATGGTAGTAAGAAATTACCAAAACCTCCAATTAGAGCAGGCATAACCATAAAGAATATCATTAAAATAGCGTGAGCTGTAATGATACTATTATATAGTTGATTATCAGCAATATATTGAACACCAGGTCCACTTAATTCTAATCTTATAAGAACAGAAAAAGCAGTACCCACTAATCCAGAAAATAGAGCAAATATTAAATATAGTGTACCTATATCTTTAGCATTAGAAGACAAGAATCAACGTTCTGTTCATAAGCTTATACTTGTTTTCAAAACAGAGATATTAGACCAATGTGTCTCTTCAGGTTGTCCTGATGTGTTTCCATTATATGAAACATTATAGGAATGGAGATGGGCAGCAGACAAGCAAAGACTCCATTACACTATGCTTACTTAGTAATACAATTTATTACCAGCTATAGGTAGGCATAAATTTAAATTTGACTTTAATATATTTTTTATACGAAGCACGTAACTATATTAAGAGACCTAATAGATTAGCTACTTAGGGTTTAATTTTTATTAGATTAGGTATTGTTTAATATACCATTAAATATCAGTAACTTGGCTAAAAATATTATTAATTTAGTTAATAAAAATTTAGGCCTATAACATAATACATATGATCAGATTACTGCTTATTTTGCTATTTACTCCTTATAGGATTCGAACCCATAATTTTTATACAAATATTTTTGTATTAATAACCCACAGGAATATACCCAAACCTTCATTAGGACTAACTGAATTAAATTTAAATTCAAGCCTTCGTAAAAATTTTTTTTTTCATATAATAATTACAAATAAGCCTAAGTATTATTGAACATAAAATAATAAAAATATAAAACACTACTCTCCTAATAATATACGTACATAATCACAATATAAAGTACTTAATCCATAGTAAGGCTATTATTACAACCTTATATAAGATTTTCTGAACTAAGTCTAATAATATTTAACATTATATGTACACGCGTTTGTTGCAAACGGCATTCTAGTTACCCTACAGGTAACAGCAAGAATAACTGTGCTATTTACGCTCTTTAAACCATATTACTTAAATTTAATGAAAAGTAGGTTTTTGTATTTAAATCTATTAGACTATTTTCTATTAAACTTATAAAAGGTACAATTATTAAGAAGTGAGCGAAATATATTACTGTACTTATTTGACCAAATTCTATAAAAGGAGATTCTACGTGTTTAGCACCTAAAACCATTAATATTAAGAAATTAGCCACAAAAATATAAAAAGCTATTTTACTTAAAGGTCTAAATTGGATACCTCTAGATCTACTTAAGTCTGTGAATGGCATAGCTAATATAACTAATATAGCACTAAGCATAGCTATAACACCTAATAATTTATTAGGTATACTTCTTAATATAGCATAGAATGGTAATAAATATCACTCAGGTACTATGGCAGGTGGAGTTTGCATTGGGTTAGCTACAACATAGTTTTCACTATCACCTAACACGTTAGGCATAAAGAATACAAATATACTTAACACAAATATAAATAAGAATATAGTAATTAAATCTTTAAATAAGAAATAAGGAGCAAAAGGTAATCTATCATAATTACCTGAAACACCTAAAGGATTACCTGACCCTGCACTATCGTGAAGAGCTATTAAATGCATTAGTACTAATGCAGCCAATACGAAAGGTAAAACAAAGTGTAATGCAAAAAATCTATTTAAAGTTGCATTATTTACGGAGAAACCACCTCAAATAAATTCAACAATGTCTTGTCCTATTCAAGGTATAGCACTCATAAGATTAGTTATAACAGTTGCACCTCATAAAGACATTTGCCCATACGGAAGCACGTAACCCAAGAAAGCTGTAACGATCATTAATATGAATATAAATGTACCTATAGTTCATACTAATGTTCTAGGTGCTCTGTATGATCCATAATATAAACCTTTACCTATGTGTAGGTAAACTAAGAAAAAGAAGGCTGAAGCTGTGTTACTATGTAAGTAACGTATTAATCAACCGTTATTTACGTCACGCATTATATGCTCTATAGAATTAAAGGCTTCTAAAATACTAGGGTTGTAATGCATAGCTAAAGTTACACCAGTAACGATTTGTATAATTAGACAAAAAGCTAATAAAGAACCAAAATTTCATAAATAACTTAAGTTAGATGGTTGTGGTGAATCGATTACGTAAGAATTAACCAATTTTAATAAGGGATGACTTTTAAAAATTCTCATTAATTAATAATGTATTATTTGTTATTTTATCTAGAAGTTAAAAAGGAGTATATGAAGAATATAAAAATTTTTATATAAAAAAAAAATTACTCTAGTAGTTAAATTAAACTATATTTTTTATATTGTTAAACTGTTGAAGTATTTAATAAGGTGTATACGCTTTTAATCATATACTAATTACTAGTTAATACTCAGTTAGCTTCGCTTTTAAATCTTATAGTTTTTAAACTTTATAAAAAATATAATTTATAAAAATGTGTGTAAATTTAAATTTACGTGTTAAACACTAAAGGCCTATTTCTAAATCTATACACTATTTTACTTAGTTGTACTAGATATGACAGTATTATCTGTGTAAGTATTTACAACACTAAATAAAGATAATAATATTAATAAAAGTAAACTATTGTCAGCTAAAGATAAATAAGGTATTAATATATAGAAAATAAAACCAATTAAAATATATAAAGCATAACTTGTTATTACACCAGTATCTAAATTACTAATATTTCTACTTAAAGTAATTAAACCTTTTTCTAAACCAAATGGTCCGAGTAATTCCACACTTCCTTTATCTATAACTTTAGTAGTTTGACCTCCTAGTCTAAGAACTAAACCTGTAATGTATTTATTATAAAACAACTCAATTAAGAAACGTTGATTAAAGAATCCAAATATATTATAACCTAATCTAGAAAACTTAAAGCTTATAAGAATTTTAGGTAAAAATTCTGATAGAATTATGGCTAAAACACTTAGAGAAACAGTAAAAAATAAAGGTAATAATTTAAAGAAAGTAGGTACGGCAAACTCAGTATCTAACATTATTTCATGTGTAGGATGAATAAATAAACTATTATCTGCAAAGAAACCTGAACCTAAACCTATAAACATATCTTTAGTTATATAACCGAAGAATATCGAGAATATAGCTAATATAATTAGAGGTAAACTCATAAATATATCACCTTCATGAGCATGTTTATAATTAACAATAGGTCCGTTAGGATTAGCTAAGAAAGTTAAATATAAAACTTTAACAGAATATAAAGTAGTAAACATAGCACCTATAGTAGCTATAAAGTAGACAACAGTACCACTAAAGTAAAATTGTCCATAAGCAGACTCTAAAATGAAATCTTTACTATAGAATCCTGTCATAAAAGGGAAAGCAACTAAACTAAGACTTGCTATTAACATTACAGAGTATGTTAAAGGTAAGAATGGTCTTAATCCACCATATTTTCTAAAATCTTGGTTATCCGCAACTGCATGAATTACAGCACCTGCACCCAAGAACAATAGTCCTTTATAAAAGGCATGATTAACTAAGTGGAATAAAGCTATGTTATATGAAGACAAACCTACAGCTATAACCATCATACCTAATTGACTCATAGTAGAATAGGCGATAACTTTTTTAATATCTTGTTGGAATAATCCAATAAGAGAACTAAAAACAGTAGTTATAGCTCCTAATCATAAACATAATATTAAAACAGTCGAGCTATATTCGATTAAAGGACTTGTACGCATTAATAAATAGACACCCGCAGTAACCATAGTAGCTGCGTGTATCAATGCACTAACAGGTGTAGGACCCTCCATAGCCATGGGTAATCAAACATGTAATCCAACTTGAGAACTTTTAGCCATAGCACCAATTAATAAACATATACCAATAATTGTAACAATATTTTCATTAACAAAAGGTGCTAAGGAGAATACTGTACTGTAATCGATGTTACCAAACGATCATAATATAGCAAACATACCTATAGTTAAAAAACAATCACCCACTCTGTTAGTTAAAAAAGCAGACATAGAACTTTGGTTTGCAGCTATTCTAGTAAACCAGAAACTTACTAGAAGATATGAACAAATTCCTACACCCTCTCATCCTACAAACATTAATAAAAAATTATTAGCTGTAACAAGTATAATCATCATAAAAGTGAATAAGCTTAAATAACTAAAAAATCTTTGGTTATGTGGGTCATGGCTCATATAACCTATAGAATATATATGCACTAAAGAACTAACAATTAAGACAGGTATTAACATAGATACTGTTAAACTATCAAAATGGAAACCTCATAGTACGTTAAGTGATTCACTATCTATTCATCTAAAAAGGTTTATTGAGACAGGTATGTTATTTAAACCTACTTCAAAAAAGGCAACAATTGCTAATAAAGTTGTTACAATTACACTTGTACATGTAATTAATTGAGCTCCGCTAACACCGACTTTTCTACCAAAAAACCCGGAAACTATTGATCCTAATAAAGGTAAAGTAATTATAGCTAAATACATTATTTATATTCTATTGCAATGCTTCCTCTTAATCTATAAAAAGCTACTAAAATACCTAAACCGATTGCAGATTCTGCACCAGCTATTGCTATTATATATATGGCGTATGTTTGGCCTAATATATCATCAAAGCTAAGTGAACTTATCAATATTAAGAATGTAATAGCTAATAACATTATTTCAATTGAAATAAGCATTAATATTATATTTTTTCTATTTAACACGAAACCTAAAATTCCGATTAAAAAAAGTATTAAGGATAAATTCATTGTATATTTTTTTTTATCAAATTATATAATTATATAAGTATTCAGTATAATTATTAGAAAAGTAAATTATAAGTAAAAATACTATTAATTTAACACATAATAACCAAACACATGCTAAATATTGTGTTATGCACCTGAATCTTCGAATCATCTCTTTTCCGATATTAATATATTATCTTCTATTTTTTTAGCAAAGTTTTATAAAGATATTATTACTATGGGTTGAGTCGCTTATAGGCTTTTGTAAAGCCCTATAATATTATTTATGCAAATAGTATAAAAACGACATATTTATATCATACATATTATTAATTTAAATTTAGCGAAAAAAAAAAGGGGGGGGGTAAATTATAGATTTTACTCTATAAAATATAATAAATTAAGACTTACGCTCTAAAATATGTAATAATTCCAATGTTAAATTACCATTATACCGAACAGATCCATTATCTATTATAATTTTGGATGTTAGATGACTGCGAGCATCTAATAAAGTCCTACAAACTACATTATGATCTCATGCGTTTATTCTATTAGAATAGTCAGGATGAGTCATAAAAATAGTAGTTCTAGGGGGTCTATTAACAAACAATTCCCTAAGTTTATTCGCTACATATTCTCTTTCAGCCTCTCATTCACGTACAGGATCCGGACTACTATTATTGTTATTTGATCCGGAATTATCCGGTTGTCTAGAACCAGACGATGAATCTGATGTACTAGGGTTATTAGACCCTTGAGTTTGACCTAAATCTACTTGACCATCAGTATTAGCACTTGAAGAAGAAAATGTAGGTAACTCCACATAAGGTTTATTAGTATATAGTTCAAAAGACAAAATAAACTCTATATTATTGTTGCTCAAGTCAGCTAAGAAATTTTTCTATTGTAACTGATTCTATTACTATAGGCATAGAACTATGTAAAATACCACATATTTCTGAACATTGCCCATAAAAAGTTCCTTCTCTATTAATAAGAACAGAAACTTGGTTTAATCTTCCAGGGTAAGCATCACATTTTATACCTAAAGCAGGACAAGCAAAAGAATGAATAACATCAGCCGCAGTTACGATAAATCTTACGTGTGTTAATTCTGGAAGGATAACTCTGTTATCTACTTCAAGCATTCTTAAAGCTCCATCTTCTAAGTCGGATTCTGGTACTAAGTATGAATCAAATTCTATGAATTCATCTTCTGCATTTAAAAAGTCAGGGTATTGGTAACTTCAGTATCATTGGTGACCTTCAGCTAAAACGGACATTGCAGGATCACTAACTTCATCCATTAAATATAATAACTTAAAAGAAGGGAAAGCTATTAATATCAATATTAAGGCAGGAGTAATTGTTCATATTAATTCTATTAATGTTCCGTGATTTAAGTATTTATGAGATATAGGTGATTTTGTACTTGTATAATTTCTTACAATAGATATCAATATTCAACCTACACCGAATAAAACTATAACTAAGTAGAACATAATATTATCGTGTAGTTCAACTAATCCTTCCATTTGAGGAGTAGCACTATCTTGGAAATAAAGACCTCAAGGCTTAGGTGTGTCACAGCTATTTACAATATTTGAAAATAATAAATTAATCATATATATATTTATTTGCTTTTTCTACTATAAGTTATGGTTAAACCTATAAGATAGAAACCATTAGACAGTTTAGACTAAAATTAATGTAAATTAATTTTTAGTTTAATAAAAAAAAAAATAGTGTTAATACTTATATAAAAAAATTAATAATAGATTTTAAACTAGATATAAATCTAGTGGTACTTATATTATTGTTACCTAATTTAAGCATTTGTCTACTATCTATTTTCAAAGCATTTTTACCCAATTCGAAAGCAAAACCTAACGTTAAGGCTAAGAAGAATATTAACATTATAGTTAAACCGTATATACCATTTGTATACGCACTAACTACGTAAGGATAAACTAAAAGAATTTCTAAATCAAACAATAAGAACAGTAATGCGAATATAAAAAAAGAAATACTGAACTGTGTTCTATTTTGACCCAAGAATGAATGGAAACCACATTCAAATGCACTATCTTTTTCTTGATAAGGATTATGTGGTGCAAAGATTAAATTTACGGCTAACAATATGATAGCCAGTAACGGTATAAATACAAAAAAGAAAGTGGTACTTGTCATTTATTGATTAAATATAATTAAGGCTAAAATATTAGCTAGACTTAATCATTCTTGTGGTACGAATATAAATAATAGTATTATTAAAGTTAGCACAGATATAGTAATTGTTAAATAACTAGATAATATAATATTATTTGTTTTAAATGTTATTTTTTCGACTAATTTATTTTTTTGTGTAATATTACCGTGTAAAGTCATTTCAGCCATTTCTGCAGGGATAACATGTTCAGGTGCATCAAAGAAAATTTGTTTAATGATGTTTAAATAATAAACACCACTAATTACACTAGTTAATATTGCAACTAAAGCTAGGAAAATATAACCACTATCTAATGCGGCACTCAATACCATCTGTTTTGCAAAAAATCCTATAAGAGGAGGAATACCTGCAAAAGAAAATATTGTAATACTTAAACTTAAAGCTAAAACGGGGTTTATCTCAAAATATCCTTTAAGTTGACTAATTAGCTGTACAGGTGAATTATTTTTATCGTCTAGTTGTTTGTACTCATTACTATCGTTTACATAATAATAAAGAGAAAAACCAATACTTATTAGTATAATAAAAGCATTTAAATTACTAATAGAATATTGCATTAGATAAAATATAAAGGCTTGTATAGACTCTATACTGTTAATACTTAGTGCTAATAAAATAAATCCTACGTGTGAAATAGTACTATAAGCAAACAATCTTTTAATCCTAAACTGTGTTAGACCTACTACTGTACCAATAATCAATGAAAGTAAAGAACTAACTAGTAAACTAGAAGTTCAACTGAACTCAAAGTTAAACATAGAATTACTTGTATAATGCACTAATTCTAACAAGAATATAAATATAGAAATTTTAGCAACAATGGCTACAAATGTAGTAACTATTGTAGGGATAGCATCATAAACACCCGGAGATCAAAAATGGAAAGGTGCAGCACTCACCTTAAATAAAAATCCTACGCTTAGTATAAGCAGTGAAAAGTTTATATAATGACTTTTATATCAGTATAGAATATTGCTAGAACCATCATTAGCTAAATCACTTAAGCTAGTTATAACATATATACCATCAAGGTTAGTAGTACCTGAGTTCGCATATAATAAACTAGTACCTAGTAAAATGAAACAAGAACTTAAACCACCTAATAAAAAGTAAGTCAAACCACCAGAAGTAGCTAATTCAGAGTTTCGGTACAATGTACTAAGTAAATATAAACCATAACTTTGTAATTCTATAGATAGAAAAATAGAAACTAAATCACTTGTAGATACTAAAAATGTAGCACCGCTTACTATAAATAATAAGATTAATGGGTATTCAATTATTTTAAATTGTTCTCCCATTTTATTTATAATTTTCGTTCTGTAATACAATAAATTATAAAAAAGCATTTTACTCAAAGAAGAATAAGCAGTACTTCATACTCTTCTAGGATAGAATGCTGTAAGTTGAAGTATTAGTGCACTTATTAAAAAAATAAATATGTGGAAGATATGAGTAATACTAGTTGCATGAAATAATCCACCATACAACCCTATACCTCTATCCAGATATGTAATGTATAAGCTAGTAAAGGCTAATAGAGAAGAATAAAGTAAAATTATTATAGATACTCTGCTATATAGTATAGATTTATCTCGTCTTAAGGTAACAGCATTTGATAATAATAGTTGTAATATTGATAATATAATCACGCAAGAAGCTAAAGAGTTGAACTTTTATATACTAAATAATAAAATATATACATATATATGCTTACCTTACAAGCAAACTTATTTTTTTTAGATTTTTATACAAATATCAACACTATTTTTTTTTATAACCTTTAGAAAGCAAAAAAAAATCTGTATAATTAGTACAAATACTATATTAACAATAGCCGGGGGAGAAATTTGAATTCTCATTCTTAATGCATGAAATTAATGTTCTAACCAATTAAACTACCCTGGCTGTTATATAAATGGGTGAATACCCTGATTTGAACAGGGAACATACTGTGCCACATACAGTCGCTCTACCGATTGAACTATATCCACCTTTAAATTTTATAAACTTATGTAAACCTTTAAACATATAATACTATATGTATTATATTTATCTCGGAATGATTCGAACATTCAATTGTAAATACCAAAAATTTATGACTTACCGATTAGTCCACGAGATATTAATATGTTTATATTAATTTTGCTTTACGTGATAGACAATACTTATCTTTTCAAAACTTACTATATTTTAAATAACAAGATAAAGTTGTATGGCTTGTATTATAAAATTTAGAACAACTTTAAACGCTTTTATTTACTAAGTACCTATGTAGGTTTAAACGGGTTTTACGTTAATACTTGAACTGTTATAAATTTTGGTTTTATTTATTATATTTTGATATATGTAGATACCTAGTTTTTTCTTAATTTTTTTCTTTTTAACTCAAAAAACCCCACTATTAAAACTAAAACAATTCATTGTTTCTAGGCTATAAGTAATAGTGTTGTTTATTTTAACTTTTTTTTCGTAGTACTAATTGTATACGAAGAAAGATTTAAACGGAATTGAAGAAAAAGAACTAAATTTATTTAACTACTATTTTTAGCATATTTAAATCAAAAAAATTTTTTTTAATATTTTATACTTCTAAAAGAGCATATCTATCAGAAGAGTGCTTATACTATTATAAGGTAAATCCGACTTGAACGGATAAGATTTAAAATAATCAAATAGGCCTAAGCTATTCATGTCTACCAATTCCATCACTACCTTTAAATTGCTCGAGATAAGATTTGAACTTACAACCTAAACATCTTCAGAGTTCCGCTCTACCGGGTTGAGCTTCTCGAGCTAAATATTGTATTTAGCTATTATTTATCAGCATAGACACACATAGGTAGGTATTATGTAGACTTGCTATGGAAATAAATTTGTTATATTAACAATCATATTAACCCAAAAACATACAGATAAATTATCTATACTTTGAATGGAGACATCAGGACTCGATCCTGAAATAACGATATGCAAAATCGCAGTTTTACCAGTTAAACTATGTCCCCTTGTGAAAGAAAAGTATTTGTTTGGGTATTATGTCCTGTTATAATTAATTTAACATAAAATTGTTTTATTCTAAAATTTAAATGTGTTAAGTTAGATTTTTATCTATTTTCTACCTATATATCAGTATTTACATACCAAATATATAGCATTAAAATTTTTAATTAATTAAAATTAACGTATCCAAGAGAGGACTTGAACCTCTACGATATTATATCAACGAAGCTTAAGTTCGTCCTGTCTACCAATTCCAGCACTCGGACATAAAAATTTTTTTTATATTAAGGCCAGAGTGAGTTGAACACTCATCTCAGCTGTCATGAGCAGCTTGCTTTACCAATTAAGCTATAACCTTATTATGCGGACAAAGGATTTGCACCAATATACGCTGGACATGAGCCAGTTATGTTACTATTACATCAATCCGCATTAAAATATAAAAATATTATGAATCAATTTAAAGATATATTTGTTAAAAATAATAATTTTTTGTATATAGCCTCAGAGGGGATCGAACCCTCGTATGTAATGACGAAAACATTATGTCTTAACCACTTGACTATAAGGCCTAAAGATTATTTTTTTTAAGAAGTCCAGTGCAAGTATCGCACTTGCTTCAGCTGGTTACAAAACAGCTACATTACTTTTATGCTAACCGGACTTAAGTGAATGTAGTTGGTGTACTTTTTAATAGTTTTACACACGATTAAAAAAAAATATGCGATATCTAATGTGTTTAGTTGAATATAAAATTAGTACTTTATGCCTAAAAACATTTAAATTCTTTCAGCTAAAGCCTATTTAATAATAAAAAAATTTTACTTCTTATTATTTCGTAGTATTCTACTACGTATATTTAAGAATATCTTAAAGTAAATTTCGTGCCTAGATGCATTCAGCACTTATTTTTAACTAACATAGCGTTCCTGCCGTGCCTATGCTATAGATTTACTTAAGTGAAAGTAACACCCCTATCCTTTCATCTGTTTAGTTTATTAAGGATTTTCTTCATATATTTAATATTGGGCACATAGACAACAGGTAAACCAGAGGTTAATATACCCAGCTCCTTTCGTACGAGGGGGATATCCTTATTTTATTCTAATTTCCTCTAGAAGATAGAAACCATACTGTCTCACGACGTATTTAACCCAGCTCGTGTAACTTATTAATCGACGAACAGTCGAACCCTTCATGATTCCTGCATTCATGTGGATAAGTTAAGCCGACATCGAGGTGCCAAACTGCGCACTCAATTTGTACTTCCTGGCGCAATTAGCCTGTTCATAATTTGTTATATTTAAAGCAATATTTCGTGCTTTTTTCATCCATTTTTTTCAAAATGGCTCAGACTATTTCTTCATTATTCTTCTCTTTTATATAATATGGGCGACGCGAAAGTTGAAAAAAAGGCAAATGTTAATAGTATAATATAAAACATATAAATTGTGTTGTCATATAGATGTACAAAAATTTTTATGGATATGTGCAAATATATAATTCTTATATATTTATTTGCTACTTACTCAACCTTTAACACCAAAAGCTCCGTTACGATTCTTGGAGTTTACCACAGAATATTGCACGTTTGATTTATGGTAACCTCTTAACATAATAGTAGATAAACCTCTGAAAGAAGAATCTACATTTTTTAACCCTCCTTTTCATTTCATCTTAAATACAGATCTTGAAGCAGTTGCTCGTCTAGTTAATCTACCTTTAGCTTCCACTCTTATACCTCTCAGTTTTAAATGTTTTAAATGCTGTCTAAGCACAAAACCTTTTAAAGAAATCTTTTGTTTCTTAACAGAAGATCTTTTTATTGTATTTAGTTCTAAATGATCAGCTCCAGGGTAAAAGCTTAGTAATAAACTATTTAAAGGGTCTTTTTGATTGTCTATAAACATAGAACTAATTATATTATTACGAACTCTATTGGCCAATATATCATTTTTATTAGGCTTCTTGATTCTTTCACTTATTTTACTTATAACTGGTAGTTTAATTTTACGTAAAGATGTTTTTAGAACTTTATACAGTCTATTATCTCTATTTTTTAATTTTAAAGAAACAGCTTGAGTATAAATATCACTATTTAAATGCATTTTTTTTAATTTTACAATATTAAATTCTACATCTTTGTTATATAAATTTTTCACTAAATGAATAAGCTTTGATATAAAAGGATTTGTAAATTTCACTTCATTTAGTTTTAATAAACCAGAAAAGTATCTTCATTTATCTATTTGTTTATTATAAAAGTATTTTACAGATTCCTGTTTCAATTCTTCAAAATTAAGATAATCTAAAGGTTTTCAACTAGAAACTTTTGCATAAAAAAGTTTAATCTTTTCGTTTTCAGATATTTTTTTTGTTTGAACTAAGTTAGTTAAATGTTCGTAATAAGCATTTAGTTCACTAGTTTCAGTGTAGTTAGCGTATTTATTAACCATGGACATTGTATACATATCATACAATTTATCATGATCACCGTAATGGAAAAATTCCTCACGAGTAAATGGTCTATTATAAGTAATAATAGGTTTACCGTCACGACCATAGTTAACAAACCGTTCCAACTCTTTTCTAGGATAAAATAGCTCTTGTTTTGCTATTTCAAGGTTTCTAGCTAAAAACATACCTTCTGTGTTAAGAACATAAAATGTTATAAGTATTTTACTATTAGTATGTTTTAATTCACCTCTACCTATGAAAACTCTTTTAGTAGACATTCGTCTAAATCTAAGAGGTAAACGTTTAGTTTTATCTTTAATTAAAGTTTGGCTAATTTGAAAGTTAAAATAACTTTTAAGTAAATTAAGAAGATTCTTGTCTGCAATAGACAACGTTTTCATATAATTAGAATTGTATGTATATATACTGTTATACCATTCTTGGGCCGCAGGTGTATAATGTCTAGTTATACCCGTATCATTACTGATATATGTTAAAGGCTTAGATGTTGTTATTTTACTTTTAATTTTAAATAGCATAGGTATATTTTTATTTAAATCAGTATTTGCATACTCCTTAATATTTACGTTTGTTTTTAATTTATTCATGTATTTACATTCATTTTTGTTTAAGCTTAACCTTTAATCTGGGATTAAGTCTATTTCATTAATATTTGTAATATTAATTATTAATTTGTTAGATAACACATAGTAACTACCTTATAAGGTTATCTAAACAGTATTCTATTATATAAAAGGAGATTATAATGTTGGATTGTTAGTCGTTGAACGTTTTTACTTAACTTTAAAAAAAAAGAGATAAAGTAAATTTCGCTTCAAGTTAACTTAAAAGTTTATTCAACTTAAAAGTTTTTCTTGAAATTAACCCAATAATTACAATATTTTATTTTCATAATAATGATAAATAAAATATTGAGGGACAATAAGTAATTGCTGCTTATCCCTAGCGTAGCTTTTTCAAAAATCCAAGACCTTTCCTTTCTGCATCTTGTGATCATATGCCCCGCTTACGCGACTGATAGACGTGTAAGTCAAACAGTAAAGCAAGATTAAGCCATTAAACTTGACAAGTAATAAACATAATTATATTATTAGGGGTATATATTGGCTTAATTGTTATAAATTAAGCCTACTAGTAATATAACTAAAAACATTGGAAAACAAAAAATTTAAGGTTTTCTTAATGTTTTAATTACATCTATTTTCCATATAGATAAAATCTTACTTGGATAAAAAATATTAGTTCTAACTCAATAGATATATAGCTGGATTAGTTATAGCTTAAGCTATACCAAATAACAAACTAAAAATAAAAAAATATACAAAATAGGTATATTTGATTGTCATAAAACATGACAATTTTACAAAATTAACTTTGGATACACCCAGGTACTTTTTATGGGATCTGTGCCCCGCATAAACTGCCTCCTAGCAATTGTTCCTTCAAAGAAGGTTAATGATTGTCTCAAACATCTTGCGTAAACATACGCAAGACTAGTTTAAGAGTTTCACGTAGAAAATCTACCAATATGATAAACTAAATAAAGGTGTTTCAATTGTGTTAACACTACCTTATAACTAAAATTCGCAGTATCATATTCAATAACTAGCAACAGTAAAGCTGCATAGGGTCTTCTCGTCTAACTAGAGGTAAACTGTATCTGCACAGTTATTCCAATTTCACTGAGCCAATCATTGAGACAGCTGTTGTATCGTTAAATCATT
>Ga0247732_10000269_pt1 | contig 30206 bp, 25 predicted proteins | sample UWRJL163409C2_FD_180940 | JGI IMG/M metagenome (GOLD analysis project Ga0247732, IMG submission 180940) | Plant litter microbial communities from Arlington Agricultural Research Station in Wisconsin, United States - UWRJ-L163-409C-2 | ecosystem: Environmental > Terrestrial > Plant litter >...
CCGTCGAGCAGGTCACCCGCGAGGGTCTCACCGCCGCCCAGCTGCGCTTCCACACCGCCGCGCCGACGAGCGACTAGCGCCGCCGCCACATCGTTATCTAGAGGGTCGTGCCGCTCTCTTCGGCTCGCATACTGTTGAAGCATGCGCGTACTACTTGCCGGAGCGTCCGGCGTGATCGGACGTCACGTCATCCCCCACCTCCAGCGTGCGGGACACACCGTGACGGGCCTCACGCGACGCCCGGGAGCGGTGCAGGGAACGGGCGCCAACGAGCTTGTCGCCGATCTGGGCGACCGCGCCGCGTTCCTCGCCGCGCTCGAGGGCCGCGAGTTCGACGCGGTCATCCACCATGCCACGGCGATGGCCAGGCACCCGCGCTCCTACGGGCAGATGCGCCCCACCAACCGGCTGCGCTCCGAGGGTACAAGCGCCCTGATCGCCGCCGCCCGCGCCACCGGCGCCAGCCGTTTCGTCACCACCTCCGCCTTCTACGGCTACGGCCTCGACGACCTGGGCGCCCATCCGCTCGACGAGGACGAGGCGTTCGGCGAGAAGCACGGCGGACCGATCGACCCCGTCTACAAGGCGCTCGTCACCAACGAGCAGCAGGCCCGCGCCTTCGGGGGAGTGGCCCTGCGCCTGGGCCTCGTCTACAGCGCGAGCGGCGAGGTTCCGCGCGTGCCGAAGCGCTGGCGCGGCGAGCTCCCGTTCGTGCACATCGACGACGTCGCGTCGGCGACCGCCGCCGCCCTCCACGCCCCGGCCGGCGCCGTCTACAACATCGTCGACGACGATCCCGTGTCGTGGGCCGGGCTGCAGACCGAACGCGCCCGCGCCTTCGCGCAGCCCGCGCCGGCCACGGTGCCCGCCTGGTGGCTGCGTCGCGCCGCTCCCTTCGCCGGCACGCTGCTCACCACCACGTCGATGCGGCTGTCGAACACGCGCGCCCGCGACGAGCTCGGCTGGGCACCCGCCTTCGGCTCCTACGTCGATGGTCTCGCATCGTTCGCAGCGGATGCCGCGTCGGCGGTCGAGGCGCGTGCGCCGTACGCGGCGGAGCCGGTGCGCGAGCGCGAGGCCTGAGCGCGCCCGCCCCCACCGCCCCCTTTCGCTGGTTGAGTAGCGAGCGAGGAACGAGCCCGCGTATCGGAACCCGCCCCCCTCGTTGGTTGAGTAGCGAGCGAGGAACGAGCCCGCGTATCGAAACCCGCCCCCCTCGTTGGTTGAGTAGCCCGCGACGAAGGAGCAGGCGTATCGAAACCCCGTGCGTAAGGCTAGGTTTCGATACGCGAACTCGCTGCGCTCGCCTGCTACTCAACCAGCGGAGGACTGAACTCGCTGCGCTCGCCTGCTACTCAACCAGCGGAGGACTGAACTCGCTGCGCTCGCCTGCTACTCAACCAGCGGAGGCAGCGCCATCCCCGGCGCATGTCGGGGGCACCGCTTAGACTGACCCGGTGATACTCGAAGGATTAATCCCGGCGCTTTCGCGCGCCCAGACGTTCGAGAACGCACTCTCGCACGCCGACCGCAACGCCGAATTCTCGCTGGTCGACGGCCTCCGCGCGCCCCTGCTCGCGGGCCTGCTCGGCAAGCGCGGCACCGCCCAGGCGCTGCTCGCCATCGTCTCCACCGGGCGCGAGTCCGAGGCGCTGCGCGAGTCGCTCTCCTCCGTGCTGCCGCACGCCGACATCATCGAGTTCCCGGCCTGGGAGACCCTCCCGCACGAGCGCCTCAGCCCCTCCAGCGAGACCGTCGGCAAGCGCATCGCCGCCCTCCGCAGCCTCGCCGAGTGGAACCGGGAGCGCCCGATCGTGGTCGTCGCCAGCGTACGCGCCGCCCTGCAGCCGCTCGCCGACAACCTCATCGACACCCCGACCGTCGACCTCAAGGCCGGCGGCCGCGGCTACTCGCTGCCCGGCATCACCCTCCAGCTCATCGACCTCGCCTACACCCGCGTCGACATGGTGACCCGTCGCGGCGAGTTCGCCGTGCGCGGCGGAATCCTCGACGTCTTCGCCCCGACCGACGAGCATCCGCTCCGGCTCGAATTCTTCGGCGACGAGCTGGAGCAGATCCGCCCCTTCTCGGTCAGCGACCAGCGCTCGCTCACCGAGACCGTCACCGAGGCGCAGCTGCCGCCGAGCCGCGAGCTGCTGCTCAGCCCGGCCGTGCGCCAGCGCGCCCGCGAGATGCAGCACGAGTTCCCCGGGCTCGCGCAGATGCTCGCCAAGATCAGCGAGGGCATCCCCGTCGACGGCATGGAGTCGCTCGCCCCTGCCCTGCTCGACCGGCTCGTGCCGCTCACCCACTACCTGCCGGCGGATGCCGCTGTCGCGGTGCTCTCCCCGGAGAAGGTGGCCACCCGCGCCGTCAGCCTGGTCGAGACCAACCGCGAGTTCCTCGCCGCCGCCTGGAACGCGGCGACCGCGGGCGCCGATGCCCCGATCGACCTCAACGCCGGCGACTTCGTCACGCTGAGCGCCCTGCGCCACTCCGCGGGCAAGCGCCCCTGGTGGACCATGAGCGGCTTCCAGTCCGGCCCCGAGCTCGACGAGCTCTCGGCCCAGGTGGCCGCCACGCTCGAGGCCGACGACAACTACGTGCGCATCGAAGCGGATGCAGTGCCCAGTTTCGCCGGACAGCCCACCGGCGCCATCGACCACGTGGAGACACTCCTCAAAGACGGCTGGACCGTCGCCATGGTCGCCCGCGGCCAGGGCCTGGTGGAGCGCGCCGTCGACGTGCTCGCCGAGCGCGAGCTCTCGGGACGCCTGGTCGAATCGTTCCCCGAGCCCGTCGACGGGGCGTCGGCAACCGAAGCCGGCGTCGCCTACCTGCTGAAGGCATCCGCTGAACACGGCTTCGAGATGCCCGAGATCAAGTTCGCCCTCATCAACGAGAGCGAGTTCTACGGCCGGGCGGTCGGCTACGACGCCCGCCAGGTGAAGAAGCTCGCCAGCCGCCGCAAGAACGTGGTCGACCCGCTGCAGCTGAAGACCGGCGACTTCGTGGTGCACCAGACGCACGGCATCGGCAAGTTCGTGGAGCTGGTGCAGCGCGAGGTCTCCAGCGGCGGGCGCAACGCGGTCAAGCGCAGCCGCGAGTTTCTCGTGATCGAGTACGCGCCCAACAAGCGCGGGCTGCCGGGCGACAAGCTCTACGTTCCGACCGACCAGCTCGACCTGCTCAGCCGCTACGTGGGCGGCGAGGCGCCAAACCTGTCGAAGATGGGCGGCAGCGACTGGTCGAACGCCAAGTCGAAGGCCCGCAAGGCCGTGCGCGACATCGCCGTCGAGCTCGTCAAGCTCTACTCGGCGCGCATGGCGTCGAAGGGGCACGCCTTCCCGCCGGACACCCCGTGGCAGCGCGAGCTCGAAGACGCCTTCCCCTTCGCCGAGACGGCCGACCAGCTCACCACCATCGACGAGGTGAAGGCCGACATGGAGCGGCCGATCCCGATGGACCGCCTGCTCTCGGGCGACGTCGGCTACGGCAAGACCGAGGTGGCCGTGCGCGCCGCCTTCAAGGCCGTGCAGGACGGCAAGCAGGTGGCCATGATCGTGCCGACCACGCTGCTCGTGCGCCAGCACCTCGAGACCTTCGCCGAGCGCTTCGCCGGGTTCCCCGTGCACCTGCGCGCCCTCAGCCGCTTCCAGACGGAGAAGGAGTCGAAGGAGACGCTGGCAGGTCTAGCGGATGGCACGGTCGACGTCGTCATCGGAACGCACCGTCTGCTCAGCAAGAACATCGAGTTCAAAGACCTCGGGCTGGTCATCATCGACGAGGAGCAGCGCTTCGGTGTCGAGCACAAGGACGCGCTGAAGAAGCTCAAGACCAACGTCGACATCCTCGCGATGACGGCCACGCCGATCCCGCGCACGCTCGAGATGGCCGTCACCGGCATCCGCGAGATGTCGACCCTGGCCACGCCGCCGGAGGACCGCCACCCGATCCTGTCGTTCGTGGGGCCGTACTCCGACCGCCAGGTGTCCGCGGCGATCCGCCGCGAGCTGCTGCGCGAGGGCCAGGTGTTCTTCGTGCACAACCGGGTCTCGAGCATCAACCGCGTCGCGGCCCAGCTCAGCGAGCTCGTGCCGGAGGCGCGCATCGCGATCGCCCACGGCCAGCTGCCCGAGTCGGTGCTGGAGCAGGTGATGGTGGACTTCTGGGAGCGCAAGTTCGACGTGCTCGTCTCCACCACGATCGTGGAGACCGGCCTCGACATCGCCAACGCCAACACGCTGATCATCGACCGGGCCGACAAGTACGGCCTCAGCCAGCTGCACCAGCTGCGCGGACGCGTCGGCCGCGGGCGCGAGCGCGCCTACGCCTACTTCCTCTACGACGAGATGAAGCCGCTGTCGGAGACCGCGCACGAGCGCCTCTCCACCATCGCCGCCAACAACGAGCTCGGCGCGGGAATGCAGATCGCCCTGCGCGACCTCGAGATCCGCGGTGCAGGCAACCTGCTCGGCGGCGAGCAGTCCGGTCACATCGCGGGCGTCGGCTTCGACCTCTACCTGCGCATGATCGGCGAGGCCGTGTCCACCTTCCGCGGCGACGTGGCCGAGGGGCAGACCGAGCTGAGGCTCGAGCTGCCGGTCGACGCGCACATCCCCGAGGAGTACGTGGAGAGCGAGCGGCTGCGGCTCGAGGCGTACCAGAAGCTCTCGACCGCGTCGGCACCGGCGTCGACCCCCGAGCAGATCGACTCCGTGTTCGAGGAGCTGTCCGACCGCTACGGCGAGCCGCCCGAGCAGGTGACCAACCTCATCGCCGTGTCGCGCCTGCGCCGCATGGCGGTGAAGGCCGGCCTCAGCGAGGTCGTGGCCATGGGCTCCAACCTGCGCGTCGCCGGTGTCGCCCTGGCGGACTCGATCCAGATCCGGCTGCAGCGCATGTATCCGGGGGCGAAGTACTTCGCCGCGAACGCGAGTGTGTCGCTGCCGATGCCGCGGGTGAACGGGGAGCCGCTCGACGACGCCGACCTGATCGCCTGGACTTCGACGCTGCTGGTGGCCATCTTCGGCGCGGAGGAGTCTGTCACGCTGGTTGAGTAGCAGGCGAGCGAAGCGAGTTCGCGTATCGAAACCTCGCGCGACGGGGTTTCGATACGCCTGCTCCTTCGTCGCGGGCTACTCAACCAACGGACACGACAGGAACCCATGCCCAAGCCCCGCACCACCGCCGCCAAAGCCCCCGCCGTGCCCTTCACCGCGCCCCGGGTGGCCGACGCCGACGCGCTCGAGCTCCGCGCCAGCGACGAGCGGGAGGGCGAGCGCTACGCCGACGCCGACCTCAGCGACTACGACCTCAGCGGCGCCAGCTTCATCGAGTGCGAGTTCGACGCGGTCACCCTCACCGACACTCAGCTGCGCGGCGCCCGCTTCGTCGACACCCTGGTCACCGCCTCCTTCGCTCCCACGCTGCTCGCCGGCCGCACCACCTGGCGCGACGCCTCGGTGCAGAGCCCGCGCTGGGGCTCCGCCGAGATGTTCGACGCCGATCTGAACTCGGTGCACCTGCGCGGCGGCAAGATCGACTACCTCAACCTGCGCGGCTCGCGCCTGAGCAACGTGATCATCGAGGACTGCCAGATCGGCGAGCTCGACCTCGGCGGCGTGCGCGCCGACCGCGTGGCGATCCGCAACTGCCGCATCGGCACCCTCGACCTCACCCGCGCGACCTGCGTCAACGTCGACATCCGCGGCTCCGAGTTCTCCACCGTGAACGGGCTCGAGGGGCTGCGCGGCGTCACCGTCAGCGAGGAACAGCTGGCCCTGCTGGCCCCCGTGCTCGCCAGCCACCTCGGACTCGTTGTCGACTGATTTGACAGCCGTCCCGCGGCGCTGCAAGCTGAGATCTACTCGGGAGCAGCTGACATGGGCGTTGATGAAGCGGATGCCGCGACTCGGCGCCTAACCGGCCTGCGCCGCGCGGCGTACTCCCGCGCGACCACTCCTGCCGAACGCGAGAACGCCGTCGAGGCGCAGCGCGAGCTCGCCGAGCTGGAGCAGGGCGCCCGCACCGACGAGGCCGCCCCCGACCCCGATCCTGATCCCGCGTCGCCCGCGGAGCCCGACGCCTCGCAGCACACTGTCGAGACGCCCGAGACGGAAGCAGCCCCCTCCCCGCGCCGTCGTATCCTTGTGATCGCGATCGCTCTGGCGATCGGGCTCGGGGTCGGATTCGGCGGGGGAGTGCTGAGCGCCGTCGCCTCGCAGTCCGCCGCGGAGCGTGAGGCTGTCGCCGGGGACCCGACGAGCGAGGCCGCGCAGCAGGCGCTATCCGATCAGCTGGTCGCCAACCTCCGCGCCTCGGAGATCCCCTACGTCGCCGCGGGCAAGACCGCGCAGATCTACGGACCCGGCGACTCCGAGGCCGCCGAGCGCTGGTTCGCCGAGCCGCAGCGCCCCGAAGACATTCCCGAGACACTTCCGATCGACGTCGCCGACCCGAGCACCCTCCGGCTCGTCTACGACAACGCCGAGTGGGGTCGGGTGTGGGTGGTCAAGGGCACCGACGGCAGCCTCTGCCTGTACACCCTCGACGCCAGCGCCACCGGCGGGGGCCTCGCCTGCACCGATCGGGCGTCCTTCGACGCCAACGGCCTCGGCTGGCAGATCACCAAGGCGGGCGGCTCGAGCTCGATCACCCTGCGCTGGGACGGCTGGGACCTGCTCGTCGCCATGAACTCCTACTGAATCGACTGACCACGATGACCGATCCAGACGAAGCGGATGCCGCGGCGGCAGTACCGGCGCGCCCCGACCTCGCCGAGCTGAAGCGGATCGCGTACTCCCGTCCGACCTCGCCCGAGGAGGCGGCGCGATCGATCGAGGCGCAGCACCTGCTCGCCGAGCACGAGGGTTTCCGAAACCCACGAGCCCGAGACTTACGACGAGACCGAACCACGACCCGCACGTCGCATCGCGATCGTCGCCGCGGCTCTCCTTGCCGCCGCGGCGGCAGCCGCGCTGGCGCTTGTGCTCATCGTCAACCCCGGTTTCGACATCGTGGGCTCGGTCGCGGACGGTCCAGCGCCGGCGTCGACGAGACCGTCGGCGCTGCCGTCGCCGAACCCCGACTTCATGAACGAGGTGCGCGACAGCCTGGGGCCGGTGCCGAAGGACGGCGAGATGTCGGACGAGGAGCTCGACGCCGTGCTGGTGACGATAGCCGACTGGGAATGGCAGAGTGTGGTGTCGCAATACCCCGACTCCGTTCGCCCCGAGGTCGACCTGATCCGCGTCGTGGAGGCCCACGAGCGCAGCGCCGTGCAGGTCGACTGCCTCGTGGCGCGGGGTATCGACGCGCGCGTCACCTCGGGCGACAGCTACACCTACGGAGGCGGCACGGAGGAAGACCTGCTCCGCATCTTCCGGTGCGCCGCGGAGTACCCCACGCGACCCGAGCCCGAGCTGACTCCCAAGCAGGTCGGCTACCTGTACGACTACCAGGTGAAGTTCGCCGTGCCCTGCCTCGAACGCCTCGGCTATGTTCAGGCGACGCCGCCATACCGCGCCGATTTCATCGCCTCCTGGCCGGAGCAGGACTGGCGCCCGGATTTCGGCGCGGTCACCGACTCGAAGACCAGCCGCGCCATCGAGGAGGCCTGTCCGACCATGCCCACCGGCCTCTTCTAGGCGGCTGACTACACTTCGTCTATGAGCGACCCCGAAGCGGATGCACGTGCCTCCGCGGAGAACACCACCGACCTCGAACGGCTCCGCCGCATAGCCTTCGGCCGCACCAGCACGGATGCCGAGGTGGCCGCGGCCGCCGCCGCCCGGCTGCGGCTGGCCGAACTGGAGGCCGCCGCGTCGCTGGAGGCCTCCCGCGAGCAGCAGCGGCGGGCGGCCGCGGAACGCGAGGCCTTGCAGCGGGCGAGCGCTCGGGAGGCGACGGGTGTGGCGCATCCGCTCGATGCTGACGGCGACGACTCGGGCGACGACACCGACGCGCCCGCCCGCACCGCCCGCCGCCGTGCCTGGCTGCTGCCGGCGGCCGCGGGGCTTCTTGTGGGCGCCGTCCTCGGCGGCGGCGCGCTATGGCTGGCCCGGCCGGCGCCCGTCGAACCTCCGGCGGTCTCGGCGTCGCAGAACCCGAGCGACGGCGGCATCAACTACTTCCTCGGGGAGCCGACGGAGAGCCTGCCTCCGGGCGACGTCGAGGCGGCCCTGGCCTGGTTCTCGCGGGTGCAGACCGAGGAGGATCTGGTGGGGGTTCCCGAGCTGCGGTCGGAGTTCGACCGCAACAGCGTGCGCCTGGTGCACAGCGCTCCGGCCGCGCGGGTCTGGATCGCCCGGCAGACCGACGGCAAGATCTGCCTCGAGACCACCGCGACGGCCACCCAGATCACCAACGGCAGCTGTGTCGACCCCGAGGAGTTCGCACGGGACGCGCTGCGCGTCGACTCCGCCGTGCTCACCGCCGCGTGGACCGGCTCGCAGCTGAGCGTGGTGCAGTCGCTGGGCTAGTCGCGGCGACGTAGGCTGGATCCTTTGGCGAGAGGGCATCCATGCGCATTCCGACACCCGGCCGCACGACCGCGTTAATGATCGCGCTGGGCAGCGCGCTGCTGGCGGGGCCGGCCCTTCCCGCCGCCGCGGCGACGACAGGCGACGTTCCGGCCGGACTCGAGTACGTCGCGCTCGGCGACTCCTACTCCGCCGGGGTCGGCCTCGACGATCCCACGTCGCTGCCGGTTCCGGCCTGCGAGCAGTCGGCGCAGAACGTGCCACACCGCATCGCCGAATCCTTCGAGTTCGCCCTCAGCGACGTCTCCTGCTCGGGCGCGACCACCCGCGACATCGTCACCGACGCCCAGTTCGAGGGCACAGACCCGCAGCTCGACGCCCTCGGCGACTCCACCGACGTCGTCACGGTGCTGATCGGCGGCAACGACCTCGGCTTCGTGCCGATCACCGCGGCCTGCGTCGCGGCCAGCGCCGACGGCCCGCTGCTCGCCGCGAAGAATCAGCCCGACTGCGAGTCCTACTTCACCTCGGCCGGCGCACGGAACCCCGAGACCATGCTCGAGTCGCTGGTGGTGCCCGCGCTCCGCGAGACCTACGCGGCCATCGCCGAGGCCGCCCCGAACGCCCGCGTCTTCGTGATCGGCTACCCCAACCTCTTCCGCGACGCCGCAAGCATTCCAGACAGCGGATGCTTCAGCCCCCTCGGCACCGAACCGAGCGGCTTCCCGATCGGAACAACCGACCTCCCCTACCTGCGCACAATAGAAGAGGGGCTCAACGCGGCGATCGAGTCCGAGGCGCAGGAGGCCGGCTTCAGCTACGTGCCGACTTTCGCGGGCTCGCTCGGCCATGACATCTGCGCCGGCCCCGACGAGACCTACGTGAACGGGGTGATCGTGTCCGGCTCCGGCTCCGGCTCCGGCTCCGGCCTCGTCACCGGCTCGCTGCACCCGAACGAGCGCGGCGCCGCCTTCCTCGCCTCCGAGGCGGAGACCGTGATCCGCGCCGCGCTGGTCGCCGACCAGATGACAGCGGCGGATGACGCGGCGGCCGGCCCGGCGGACGACGCGACATCCGCGGGGGAGCCGGCCACGGCATCCGCTGCCCCGCTCACGGTCGCACTGATCGGCGGAGCACTGCTCCTTGCGGCCGTGGCCACGGCGATCCTCGTGGCGCGCCGTCGCGCCCGCCCACGCGGCCGACCCTGAGCCGACCCCCGCCTGCCCGGGCGGCGCGCCCCCCTGACGCAGCTCCCGCCCGCCCCGATCCGAACGGCATCCGCGATTTCGCTATGTCAATCTGCGTTGACTCAACGCAGACTGACATAGCGAAATCGCGAACCCGTCGCCCGTCGCCCGACCGTCGCGGCCGCCTGCGCCCGCGCTCAGCCGTGTCCGCCGTCGAAAGGCATACCCCACCAAGCTCAGGACAAACGTCCCTATCCATTCCACCGAAAGCAGTGCACCCTGATTCCGTACCCATTCGTGACGAAAGGTTGACATGAGCGCCCAGACCACCCCGTGGCAGCACCGCGACACCACCGACATCGAGCCGGAGACGCTGCAGCGGCTCAACACCTGGTGGCGCGCGGCCAACTACCTCTCGGTCGGCCAGATCTACCTGCTCGACAATCCGCTGCTCGCCGAACCGCTCACGCGCGACCACATCAAGCCGCGCCTGCTCGGCCACTGGGGAACAACGCCCGGCCTCAACTTCATCTACGCACACCTCAACCGCGTCATCCGCGAGCGCGATCTCAACGCGATCTACATCACCGGACCCGGCCACGGCGGTCCGGGCATGGTCGCCAACGCCTACCTCGACGGCACCTACAGCGAGGTCTACAACTCCATCGACCAGACCACCGACGGGGTGCGCAAGTTGTTCCGCCAGTTCTCCTTCCCCGGCGGCATCCCCAGCCACGTCGCCCCCGAGACGCCCGGCTCGATCCACGAGGGCGGCGAGCTCGGCTACTCGCTCAGCCACGCCTACGGCGCCGCCTTCGACAACCCCGACCTGCTGGTGGCCACGGTCGTCGGCGACGGCGAGGCGGAGACCGGTCCGCTCGCCACCAGCTGGCACTCCAACAAGTTCGTCGACCCCGTCAACGACGGGGTCGTGCTGCCGATCCTGCACCTCAACGGCTACAAGATCGCCAACCCGAGCCTGCTCGCGCGCATCCCCGAGGAGGAGCTGCTCCAGTTGATGCGTGGCTACGGCCACACGCCCTACGTGGTCTCCGGCGGCTTCGACGACGAAGACCCGATCGAGGTGCACCAGCGCCTCGCCGAGACCATGGACGTGGTGCTCAACCAGATCGCCCAGATCAAAGCGGATGCCGCGGCCGGCACCCTCGACGGCCGCCCGGCCTGGCCCATGATCATCCTGCGCACACCCAAGGGCTGGACCTGCCCGAAGGAGATCGACGGCCACCCGGCCGAGAACAACTGGCGCTCCCACCAGGTTCCGCTGGCGAACGCCCGCGACACCGAGGAGCACACCCGCCTGCTGGAGAGCTGGCTGCGCTCCTACAAGCCGGAGGAGCTCTTCGACGACAACGGCGCCCTCGTGCCCACCGCCACCGCGCTCGCTCCCGAGGGCGACGCCCGCATGAGCGCCAACCCGGTCGCGAACGGCGGGCTGCTGCGGCAGGCGCTGAAGCTGCCCGACTTCCGTGACTACGCCGTCGAGGTCGACACCCCGGGCGGCTCCACCAGCGAGGCCACCGCGATCCTCGGCAACTGGCTGCGCGACGTGATCAGCGAGAACCCCACCAATTTCCGCATCTTCGGGCCGGACGAGACCGCGAGCAACCGCCTGCAGGCCGTGTTCGAGGTGACCGACAAGCAGTGGGACGCCGGCACCCTCCCGATCGACTCCGACAACCACCTGGCCCGGGCCGGCCGGGTGATCGAGATGCTCAGCGAGCACCAGTGCCAGGGCTGGCTGGAGGGCTACCTGCTCACCGGACGCCACGGCATCATCAACTCCTACGAGGCCTTCATCCACATCGTCGACTCGATGTTCAACCAGCACGCCAAGTGGCTGAAGAGCTCGAGGCAGATCGAGTGGCGTCGCCCGGTCGCCTCGCTCAACTACCTGCTCAGCTCGCACGTCTGGCGGCAGGACCACAACGGCGCCTCCCACCAGGACCCCGGCTTCATCGACCACGTGGTCAACAAGAAGGCCGACGTGGTGCGCGTCTACCTTCCGTTCGACGCCAACACCCTGCTCAGCACCTACGACCACTGCCTGCGCAGTGTCGACTACGTGAACGTGGTCGTGGCCGGCAAGCAGCCCGCGCCCAACTGGCTCACCATGGAGGAGGCCGTCGCGCACTGCACCCGCGGCCTCGGCATCTTCGAGTGGGCGGGTTCGGAGAAGGACGGCGAGGCACCGGATGTGGTGCTCGCCTCGGCCGGGGACGTCCCGACCCTCGAGATGCTCGCCGCCGTCTCCATCCTCCGCGACAAGATCCCCTCGCTGAAGGTGCGCGTCGTCAACGTCGTCGACCTGATGCGTCTGCAGAGCGCGGGCGAGCATCCGCACGGGCTCAGCGACAGCGAGTACGACGCCATCTTCACAACGGATGCGCCGGTGATCTTCGCGTACCACGGGTACCCCTGGCTCATCCATCGTCTCACCTACCGTCGCAACGGACACGACAACCTGCACGTGCGCGGCTACAAGGAGGAGGGCACCACCACCACGCCGTTCGACATGGTGATGCTCAATGACCTGGACCGCTACAAGCTGGTGATGGACGTGCTCGACCGCGTGCCCGGCCTGGCCGAGACGCACGGCGTGCTGCGCCAGGACATGCAGGACGCCCGCCACCGCGCCCGCGCCTACACACGCGAGCACGGCGAGGACATTCCGGAGGTCACCGAGTGGAGCTGGGGCGGGGCGTCGTCGGCGTCGCTCTCCTACAGCGACTCGGGCGGGGACAACGCGTAGCGGCAGGTTTCGATACGGCTGCTCCTCCGTCGCCGTCCTCGCTGGTTGAGTAGCGAGCGAGCGAAGCGAGCCCGCGTATCGAAACCCCCACGCCCCCGCTGGTTGAGTAGCGAGCGAGCGAAGCGAGCCCGCGTATCGAAACCTGCCCCCGCTACAGCGGCCCCGCACCCTCCGTCTGCTTAGCGACCGCGCTCGCCGACTTCCCATTCCCCAATTCCTTATGCACCCCGAACACCACAACCGGAATCAGCACCAGCGACCGCAGATCGAACAGCGCATGCACCACGATCGCCACAAGAATGCTCCCGGTCGCCAGATACACCGCCATGAGCAGCGTCCCGATCACCAGCGCCCCGACGATCCCCGCGACCCCCTGGTACACGTGCAGTAGCGCGAACACGAGGAGGCTCCCGACCACGGCCGCCACCGCACTCCCCGTGACACCGAAGATCAGCGCCGGCATCGCCAGTCGGAACAGCAGCTCCTCCACGACTCCCGCGTTCACCGCCAGTGCCGCGCCGTAGGGCAGCTCCGCACGGTTGCGGGGAAGAAGCGCCTGTACGTCGCCGATCGACGCGACCTCGGTCTCCTTGCGCGCCAGCACCACGATGAGCATCGTTCCGACCACCAGCGACAGCACGAGCCCGACAACGATGCCGACGCCCAGCGTGCCGCTGTCTGCGAAAGCCCGCCGGGCATCCGCTACGAAATCCCAGCGGTTCACCGCGTCGAGGAACAGCGGCACGAACTGCCAGACCAGCAGCAGCACGACCACCGCCGAGCCGCCGAAGGTGAGGAACGACTCGCGCACCCACTTGCGGAACACCTTCTGCCGCCGCTTGGTGGCGCGCATCCGCTTGAAGCGGGAGTACTCGCGGCGGTCCTTGCGCACGGCGCGCACGGCCATGAACGCGAGCAGCCCCGCGAGCACAACGCCGAGGATGTACGGGGTCAGCGCGGAGACGGGGGAGAGCACCCGTCAATTCTGCCAGCGCGTCGAGCATCACGCCGGCGTGGTGACTGTCCGTCGGGCCAGGGGCGACCGTCCGCACGGCCGGGGCGCGCGGCGGACGTGGTCGAGACGATTGACACATGACCACACACGAAGCAGTTCCCATTCAAGCGAGGCGCCTCACCAAGCGCTTCGGCAGCGGCGCGGCCGTCGATGACGTGAGTTTCACGGTGTCCCGCGGTCGCATCGTCGGCCTCCTCGGACCGAACGGAGCGGGCAAGACCACCACGATCCGCATGCTTCTCGGACTGGCGGCTCCCGACGGCGGCGACGCGCTCATCAACGGGCATCCCTACGCCGCACTGCGCAGCCCCCTCCAGGCCGTCGGCACCGTGCTCGACGCGGGCGGCCTCCACCCCGGGCGCTCCGGACGACAGCACCTGCGCATCGCCGCGGCCCAGGCCCAGATGCCGACGAGCCGGGTCGACGACGTTCTCGCCGAGGTCGACATGACGCAGGTCGCCGACCGCCCGATCGCCGGCTACTCACTCGGAATGCGGCAGCGGATCGCGCTCGCCACGGCCCTGATCGGGTCGCCGAACATCCTCGTTCTCGACGAGCCGGCCAACGGTCTCGACCCGGCGGGAATGCACTGGCTGAGGCTGCGCCTGCGTGCCTTCGCCGATGCCGGCGGGGCAGTGCTGCTCTCGTCGCACGTTCTCCCCGACGTGCAGCAGATCGCCGACGACATCGTCGTGATGCAGTCGGGTCGCGTCGTCGCCGACGTGACGCTGGCGGATGCTCTGGTCGAGCAGCACGGGGACCTCGAGCGGTTCTACCTCGAGCTCACCGGGCACGGATCGGAGGTGCGCTGATGCTGCGCGCGGAACTTCTCAAACTGACCACCACCTCCGCGTCGAAGATCGCCCTCGGCGTTGGCGCCGGGGGACTGATTCTCACCCAGATCACCTCCGTCACGATGCTGCCGGCACTGGCATCCGGGCGGTTCGGATCCATCCCGGACGGGCTGGCCGACGAGATCCCCTCGCTCGACCTCGCGACGGCCGGGGGCCAGCTCGCCGCGCTCAGCCCGCTCGGCGCGTCCGGCGGCTCGGGCTCGCTCGGCATCGCCGTCATCGCGATCGTGCTCATGGGGGTGCTCGCCGGCACCGGCGACTACCGCTTCGGCGGAATCGTCACTACGGCGCTGGCCCAGCCGAACCGCATTCGCATCCTGACGGCGAAAGCCGCCGCCGCCGGTGTCGCCGGTCTCGTCACCGGTGCCGTGTTCGCCGTCGTCAGCGCCGCGACACTGCTCGGCACGCTGGCGATCACCGGGATGCCGGTCGCGGTCGAACCGTCGATCATCGTCGCGGTGCTCGCCCGGGGAGTGCTCGCCATCGCCTGCCTCACCATCGTCGGGCTGGCAGTCGGGATTCTGGCGAGAAGCCAGCTCGCGGGTGTGCTCGTGATGCTGGGCATCCTGATACTCGAACTGGTCGTTCAGTCGATAGCCCAGTTGATCGTCGGCAGCCTGCCGGTGTGGGCCCAGCTGATGCCGCTCGCCCTCACCGACGCCCTGATCGGCACGAGCGAAGCCGGCCTGTCGCTGCCCGCGGCCCTCACGGGGCTGCTCAGTCTGACAGCCATCGCCCTGACTCTCGCGGCCGTCGCGCTGCGCCGCCGAGACATCTGACCCGCCACACATCCGAAAGGGAGAACGACATGAACAACGACACAGAAGCACAGACGACCAAGCCACGACGGAGTGGGCGCACGATCATCGCCATCACAGCAGCCGGCGCCCTCACCGTCGGGGCTGTGGCGTTCGGAGCCTGGAGCCGCATCGACGCCAGCGGCTCGGAGGAGTCGCCGTTGACGGGGCGCCTGCAGGGCCTGGTCGACGCGGGCTTCCCCGCGGCGCTCGCCTCGGTCACGAACAAGCACGGCGATCGCGTCGATGCGGCCGAGGGGCAGGGCGACCTCGAGTCGGGCGCCGAAACCCCCGTCGACGGCGAAGTGCGCATCGGCAGCAATACGAAGATGTACGTCGCGACGATCGTGCTGCAGCTCGTCGACGAGGCGCTCGTCGAACTCGACGAACCGATCGAGACCTACCTCCCCGGGCTCGTGACCGGCGACGGGGTGGTCGGCGCGAACATCACTGTGCGCCAACTGCTGCAGCACACCAGCGGCCTGCCGGAGTACGCGGACCAGATCGCCGCGGACGCCTTCGGTGTGCAGAACACGTATATCGGGCCACGCGACATGCTCGACGTGGCGCTGGAGAAGCCGGCGGTCTTTGCTCCCGGAGAGCGCTGGGAATACAGCAACACGAACTACATGGTGCTGGGGCTGCTGATCGAGCGGCTGACCGAGCGTGCGCTGTACGAGCAGATCGACGAGCGCATTGTCGAACCCCTCGGGCTGAAGCACACCTACCTGCCGGTGCCCGGTGACAGGACCGTGCGCGGTGCACACCCTCTCGGCTACCACCAGGGCGGCGAGGGCGAGCTGCGGGACATCACCGCGATGGACCCGTCGTTCGCATGGGCGGCCGGTGCGATGATTGCCTCGCCCAGTGACCTCAACCGGTTTATGCACGCCGTGCTCGACGGCGAACTGATGAGCGACGCCAGCCTCGCCGAGATGACGACAGGCGTCGCGGCCGGCGACGAGCTGTGGCCGGGTGCGGTCTACGGACTCGGACTGCAAGGGTTCCCGCTCAGCTGCGGCGGTATGTCCTGGGGGCACGGCGGCGACATCCCCGGATCCCAGACCCGCAACGCCGTCGGCCCGGACGGAACCGCGGCGACCATCGCCGTGACCGCCCTGCCGTGGGCTCTCGTAGACATGGCCGACGAGGAGGCGCTGCTCGAGAAGTACCGGATCGTCGTCGACGCACTCGACGAGACACTGTGCCGCGACTGAGCGACCGCACGACGACGCGGGGGCTCCGGCACGGTGCCGGTGCCCCCGCGTGGTTGACTCGGAGCATGCCAGACGAATCGCGCACAACGGCCGAGCGGCTTCGTGCCGCGCTGCCCCCGGTCGTGATTCTCGCCCTGGCGGGCGGCTATGTCGGCGCCGACCTGATCGTGGGGCTCCCCGCGTCGGTGGCCGACACGATTCCTGTGCCGGTAGCGGCCGGCCTTGTTGTCGTCCAGGCGTTCGCGATGCTCTTTCGCCGCCGGGCGCCGGTGGCCGTGTTCGCCCTGGTGGTGCTCGTCGACACCGTGCTTCTCTGCACGAGCGGGGGCGAGCTCGGCATCGGTGGTCTGGCCGTGATGTTCGCGACCTACACCGTGCTCCGCGACGGCGATGCCCTCCGTCGCTACAGGGTGCTCGTTGCCGCAGCGGTGGTGACGCTCGTCGCCGGCGCGATCGCCATGGCGGCCGCCGCGACCTACCCACTGCTGGTGGTCGTGGCCCTGGCCGCTGCGCGGCCCATCCTGCAGTACGCGATCCCCGCCGCGCTCGCCGTGTTCTTCCTCTCCCGTGAGAAGCTCGTGCAGGCCCTGCGCGACCGCGCCGAGCTGGCCGAGCGGGAGCGTCAACACGATGTCGAACGGGACATCGCCGGGGTGCGCACCGCGATGGCCCGCGAGCTGCACGACATCGCCGCCCACCACCTCTCCGGAATCATCGTCGGCGCCCAGGCCGCATCCTCCCTCGCCGAGAACGATCCCGAGCGAGCGCGGGAGATCCTGCGCACCGTGCAACAGGACGCCCGCACCACACTCGCCGATCTCCGTCGCACCGTCGGCCTGCTGCGCAGCGATGATCCCGACGATCCGGGATCGGCCGGGCGACCCGCGCCGGTGCCCGCCCTCGACCGGGTCGCCGCGCTCGTCGACACCGCCAGGCAACGCGGTGGGCTCGTCGAGCTCGCCGTCGACGGCGAGCCGCGCACGCTCGGCCCGCTCGCCGAGACCGCCGGCTATCGCATGGTGCAGGAGTCGCTCGCCAACGCCGCACGCCACGCCCCCGGCTCACCGAACCGCGTGCGCATCGAGTACCTGCCGGATCTGGTGCGCGTCACGGTGAGCAACGACCCGTCCGATCAGGCGCAGCCCGCGGCATCCGCTGCCCGCGTCGACGTCGGCTACGGCATATCCGGCATGCAGGAACGCGCCGAACTGGTCGGCGGACGGCTCACGACCGGGCCGCTGGCCGACGGCGGCTGGCGCAACGTGCTCGAGATCCCCAGCGAGACGAACAGGAGCGCACCGTGATCAGACTTCTCATCGCCGACGACCAGGCCATCGTCAGGGCCGGTCTCGCCGTCATCGCCGGGGCCGAACCCGACATGGTCGTCGTCGGCGAGGCGAGCGACGGGGCAGAGGCGCTGCGGATGACGCGGGAGCTGAGACCCGACGTGGTGTGTATGGACATCCGCATGCCGAACATGGACGGGATCGCCGCGACGAGGGAGATCGCCGCCGACCCCGGCCTGAGCACCGAGGTGCTCGTCGTGACCACCTTCGACATCGACGACGACGTGTTCGCGGCGCTCGAGGCGGGCGCCGCCGGATTCCTCCTGAAGGGGGCGGAGGAGCAGACGCTCCTCGGCGCCATCCGCTCCGTCGCCGCGGGAGACGGCACGCTCGACCAGGCCATCACCCGACGGGTGCTGCGCAAGTTCGCGCATCGTCGGGCCGACCCCGAGGCGCCGCCGTCGGCGCTGCCCCACACGCTCACCGCCCGCGAACTCGAGGTGCTGCGCCTGCTGGCCGAGGGGCTCTCGAACGCCGAGATCGGCGAACGGCTGTTCATCGAGCCGACGACTGTGAAGTACCACCTGGCCGGCCTGCTGCAGAAGATCGCCGCACGCGACCGCCTCCAGGCGGTGCTCTGGGGAATCCGCGCGGGGCTCATCGACCCCTACGCCCCGTAGACGTCAGCCGACGACTGTCCGTTTGTCTGGGTGGCACTGTCCGAACGGCCGGGGCGGACAGCCACCCCGGCGGCAAGAGTTGAAGCATGACCACAACAACTGCGAACTACACCGACCTTCCCGCCGCGCTGCTCCGAGGAGCCGACTGGCAGAAGCTGGTCGACGACCTCGCCGCAAAACACCAGGTGCCCGGCGTCACGGTCGGCGTACTTCAACTGACCAACGACGGCGGTGCCGACATCCGCCAGATCCACAGCGGCGTCGCAAGCCTGAAGACTGGAGTCGAGGTAACGGATGACACGCTGCATCAGTTCGGCTCGATCACCAAAGCGTTCACCGCCACGTTGATCATGCAGCTGCTCGACGAAGGGCTCCTCACCCACGACACACCGGTTGTGCAACTTCTGCCCGACTTCACCCTCGCCGATGCCGAGGCCGCGAAGAAGATCACCGTCGGACACCTGCTCTCCCACACCAGCGGCATCGATGGCGACCTGTTCTTCGAGACCGGCGACAACGACGACTGTGTCGAGAAGTACGTCGATCTCCTCTCGACCGCCACGCTCACCTCGCGCACTGGCGGGCCGCTGAGCTACTGCAACGCGGGATATGTGCTGCTCGGGCGCATCGTCGAGGTGCTGCGCGGCACGGTGTGGGACCAAGCGCTTGCCGACCACATCTTCACCCCCCTCGGCCTCGAGAACATCATCACCAAGGCCAAGGACGCACCTCTCTACCGCACCGCCGTCGGGCACATCCCCACCGGCCAGGAGTCGCCGAAGTATGCGCCGGCACCGGTGTGGTCGCTCACCCGTTCCCTCGGACCGGCGGGGCTCATCACCGGCACGGCGACGAGTCTCCTCACCTGGGCGGCCGCCCATCTGCGTGACGGACTGGGGCTCAATGGCGCCCGCATCCTCAGTGACGAATCCGCGCGACTCATGCGCGAGCGCAGGGCCGATCTGACCGGTCTGAACAGCATCACCACCGGCTGGGCGTCGGGATGGCTTCTGGAGAAGTGGGGATCGGAGACCGCGGTCGGGCACGACGGCACGACGTTGGGCCAGGCCGCTTTTCTCGACACCTTCCCCACCCGTGGACTCGCAATCGCCGTGCTCGGAAACTCGCCGGGAACACCGGCATTCGAGCGCGAGTTCAAGGCTGCGGTCGCCGCTGAACTCGGCCTCACCGCGCCGGACGAGGATCCCGTCGACTACGGCATCCCGATGGACGCCGACGCGATCGTCGGAACCTACGAGTCCGCGACCCAGCGCTTCGTGCTGACCGACCAGGGCGACGGCAACATCGCCGTGCGGTTGTCGCCGAAGTCCGCCCTCGGCGGCGTCGAGTCTGCGGCTGAGATCGCCGTCATGCGTCCCAACGGCCCCGATCGCTTCATCACCGAGCTGCTCGGCTACGTCTTGGAACTCTCGATCGTGCGGGACGACGACAAGCAGTACCTCTACATGTCCCGCCTCTTCGAGAAGGTCGCGTGATTGTGGCCCGGGGCGGTTAGCCCGGAGTCGGGGGAGAGCACCCGGCAATTCTGCCGGGCGCGCCCCACGCTCGCTGAGCCTGTCGCAGCGCTACGGGTGAACGATGATCTTCACCGCGGTCTCGTTGCGGTTGATCAGCGTGTCGAAGCCCTCGCTGATGAGGTCGTCGAGTGCGATGCGTCCGGTGATGAACGGCGCGAGGTTCACCTTGCCCTCCTGCACGAGCTTGATGGTGGCCTCGTGGTCGCGCACGTAGGCGATCGTTCCGCGCAGGTCGATCTCCTTGAGCACGAGCTTCTGCATGTCGAGCACGGCGGGCTTGCCCCAGATGGAGACGTTCACGATCACACCGGTCGGCTTGATCGCGTCGAAGAGCATGTCGAGCACGACGTTCACGCTGGAGCACTCGAACGCGACATCCGCTCCGACGCCGTTCGTGAGCTCGCGCACTTTCTCGGCCACGTTCTCCTCACTCGGGTCGATCACGTGGTCGGCGACGCCGCTCTCGATCGCCTTCGCCTTGCGCGCACCACTCAGCTCGGACATGATCACGGTCACGCCCGACGCCTTGAGCACCGCGGCGAGCAGCAGGCCGATCGGGCCAGCGCCGCCGATGAGGGCGACATCGCCGGCCTTGGCGCCGCTGCGGACGAAGGCATGGTGTCCCACCGAGAGCGGCTCGATCAGCGCGGCCTCGTCGAGGGGAATGTCGCCGATCGGGTGCACCCAGCGCTCGTCGACGACGATCTTCTCGCTGAGTCCGCCGCCACCGCCGGCCAGCCCGATGAAGCCCATCTTCACGCACAGGTGGTAGTTGCCGGCGAGGCAGGGCGCGCACTCGTTGCAGACGAAGTAGGGCTCCACCACCACGTTCTCGCCGACGCTCAGGCCGGTGACGCCGTCGCCGAGGGCGGTGATCGTTCCGGAGAACTCGTGGCCGAGGGTGACGGGCTCCTCTTCATGGGAGAGCGGATGCGGGTGCCCCGCGGCCGGAATGAAGATCGGACCCTCGAGGTACTCGTGCAGATCGGTGCCGCAGATGCCGCACCACGCGACGTCGATCGCGACCGCGCCCGCCCGCAGCTCCGGCTCGGCGATGTCTTCGATGCGGATGTCGTTCGGACCGTGGAACCGTGCTGCCTTCATTGGCTTCTCCTTCATCGGAAACGAAAACTTGTCTCGGGAATATCATCCGCCTCCTTGGGTTGGTTCTACGAGAGGCTTAGGTCCCGACCCCCGACGACGTAAGGATTCCCGTGAGCAATACCGTGAGCAGCGCGGATGTGGGCTTCCGCTCCGAACGCGGACCGATTCTGATCGCGCTGATGCTCACCACCGGGTTGGTCGCAATCGACGCGACCATCCTCGCCACCGCGGTCTCCTCGATCGTTGACGACCTCGGGGACTTCCGCCTCTTCCCGTGGCTGTTCTCTATCTATCTACTCGCCCAGGCCGTGTCAGTGCCCATCTACGCGAAGCTGTCCGACGTTGTGGGACGCAAGCCAATCATCCTCATCGGGATCGCGCTGTTCATGATCGGCTCCATCCTTTGCGGCTTCGCGTGGAGTATGCCGGCGCTCATTGTTTTCCGCGTTATTCAGGGGCTCGGCGCAGGTGCGGTGCAGCCGATGTCCGTCACCATCGCCGGCGACATCTACACGCTCGCGGAGCGCGCGAAAACGCAGGGTTACCTCGCCTCAGTCTGGGGGGTCTCCTCCGTAGTCGGCCCTACCCTCGGAGGGCTGTTCTCGCAGTTCCTATCCTGGCGCTGGATCTTCTTCGTCAACGTGCCGCTCTGCCTGATCGCCGCGTTCATGATCTACCGCACCTTTCACGAGTCCATCGAGAAGCGGCGCCACAAGGTCGACTACCTCGGTGCCGGCCTGCTCGCGGCAGCCCTATCGCTGCTAATCCTTGCGGTGCTCGAGGGCGGGCAGGCCTGGGCGTGGAACTCGCCACAGTCCATCGGAGCCTTTGCGATCGGAGCCGTGCTGCTCGGGCTGTTCGTGGTCGCCGAGTCGCGCGCGGCGGAACCGATCCTCCCGCTCTGGGTCTTCTCGCGACGACTACTGCTCACCACCTCGTCGATCTCGCTCGGCGGGGGAGCGATCCTGATCGGGCTCACCTCTTACGTGCCGACCTATCTGGAGCGCACGCTTGGCACCCCGCCGCTGATCGCAGGCCTAGCGCTAGCCACCCTGACTATCGGCTGGCCGATCGCGGCCGCGAACTCGGGTCGGATCTACCTGCGGTTCGGGTTCCGAAACACAGTAATGATCGGGCTGGCGTTCATCCTGCTGGGCGCGTCCACGCTCGCCGCATCTGCTCTGACTCCCACACTTTGGTTCGTGGCGCTGAGCTGCTTCGTGATCGGCCTCGGCATGGGCCTGATGGTCACGCCGTCATTGATCGCGGCGCAGTCGAGCGTGGAGTGGGACGAGCGCGGCGTCGTGACCGGCACAAACCTTTTCGCGCGGTCTATTGGCAGCGCGGTGGGTGTGGCGATCTTCGGGGCTATTGCGAACGCGATATTCCTGGCGGCGGGAACGGAGACGGATCCGGGAGTTGTGGCGTCGGCATCGTCGGCTGTGTTTATCGCTGTGCTCGTGGCGGCCGCCGCGACTGTGGTTGCGGCGGTGGCTATGCCGCGACGTACACGGGTCGCACTCACAAAGCCGGATGGAAACTAGCTCAATGGGCCTGAGCGCGAAACTCCAATCGGGATGCCTCCCTGCATCGATTTTTACGGCGCCCTGAACTCCTCGAATCGAAAAGCTAGTCCCTCCTGAGACGGGCGGTCGAGATGCCGACGAGGCAAGGCGAGCTTGCGGCCATCCATTTCTTGCAGCCCGTGCCGCAACATGGGTCCGTCAACTTCATTCATTAGATCCCGATCGATTTCCACGACGTAGTCCGGGGAGATGCCCATCAGATTGCTGTCGTATGCAGCGTGATGAATTTTGCAGAGTGCGATGCCGTTAGAGACTCGAGCGAACCCGTCAACGTGAGAGTCAGGAAGAATATGTGCAGCGTCCAGGAGACGCGCATGCTTTAGCGAGCAGATAGAGCATGACGTTGCATAAGCATTCATGATCTTTGATCGGAAAATTGGCTGGTGCAATCGAGCCTGTACTACTCGTTCAGCGTAGCGGCGTTGATCTCCGGAGAGATTCATCGGATCCGAGAACAGGCGCATCGATTCATCGAGAGAGATGCTAAAAATACTTTCGGCGGGGTCGTCCGCGACAACGTAGACCGGGTAGACAGCCACGTAGATTCCCGGACGAACGCCTTGGAAATAAATGATCGGGTCGTTCGCTTCGAATGCGATTCGAAGCTTGGCATTGTCGCTGGTGTTATCAGACCGATATCGATATCGAACCAGGCCGTCTAGCTCCACTTCGTCAATGTATGGACTCTTGTGGCTAGTAAGGACACTGAGAGTGGAACTAAGTTGACGCGGGTTTCTTATTCCACGTCCGCGATCTAGCAGTGGGATGGCCTCCCCTTCGAACTTATAGCCCACCAATTCATCGCGTGTGAACTCGTACTGTCCAGCGATTTGCTTCTCGTCCAGCCAGCGAAAAACGGCGAGCCGCACATGACGCTGCTTCTCATCCGAGTACATATAGCTTTCATACCATGTTTGAGCGTCGCTCAATACCTCTTCGGCTGCAGGTTCAGCTTTCGCGTGGCTCCACGTCGAGACGCCACTCCGCGAGGAACTCGAGGACGGACTTCGTACGCAAATCCTCTTCGACTTGGGCCAGCAGGATTTCTGGGGAGCCGACATCCGCTGGGGTTCGCATGATCTCGGCACCGGACTCGCGACGGTAGACGACGAGGTCGGCGCTGGTGGGCGTTTCGCCGAAGCTTGCGCTGACGATCATTTTGATCCAGTGCACGAAGAGTGCCCAGCCGGCCGCCTTGTGGGGGAGGAGCTCGGCTCGGAGGTAGTTGGCGGCTGGATCCATGAGTAAAGGTTAGGGCGTGGGGGTTTCGATACGCGTCCTCCTTCGTCGGGCGCTACTCAATCAACGACGGGGAGCGGGCTCCTTCGTCGGGCGCTACTCAACCAACGAGGCGCGGAACCCTGCGAGGATTGGGGCATGGATGCCGCCACGAACCCCAAGCTCGACGAACTTGTTGCCATTACCGCCAGACTGCGCGCTCCCGGCGGCTGCGCCTGGGACGCCGAGCAGACCCACGAGTCGCTCGTGCAGTATCTCGTCGAGGAGAGCTACGAGCTCATCGATGCGATCGAGAGCGGCACGCGCGAAGACCTCATCGAGGAGCTCGGTGACGTGCTCTACCAGGTGGTGTTCCACGCCGATATCGCGGCGCACACGGTAGGCGAGGACTTCACCCTCGAAGACGTGGCGGCCAATATGACGGCCAAGATGATCAGCCGCCATCCGCATGTTTTCGGAGACGACGAGGCCAAGGCGGCCATGAATATCCAGAGCGGCGACGACGTCGTGGGCATGTGGGACGAGCTCAAGAAGGCCGACAAGCCGCACCGCACGAGTGTGCTCGACGGGATTCCGCAGGGCATGCCGGCGCTCTCCCTGGCCGACAAGGTGCTCGGCAAGGCGGAGAAGATCGGCATCATCGATGCGGATGCGCCGGGTGCGCTGCCGCTCGACACCGAGGAGGAGCTCGGCGGGGTTCTGCTCGCGATCGTGACCAGCGCGCGGCTCAAGGGGCTCGACTCGGAGCGCGCGCTGCGTACCGTGCTGCGCTCGCTGCAGCAGGAGATCCGCGAGGTCGAGGCGGAGGGTGCCCTCGGCGCCGTGGATGCCGGCGTGATCGGGTTCGAGACCGAGGACTAGCCTCGAGGCATGTCATGGGCGACGGATGAGGGCACTCGTCGCTCGATGCTGGGCAACAAGGCGCGCGACACCAAGCCGGAGCTGGCGGTTCGCCGGCTGCTGCATGCTCACGGGTTTCGGTACCGGGTCAACTTTCGTCTGGATCCTTCGCTGCGACGCACGGCCGACATCGTGTTCACGCGGTGCCGCGTCGCGGTGTTCATCGACGGCTGCTTCTGGCACGGATGCCCGCTGCACGGCACCTCGCCCAAGGCCAACTCCGGGTACTGGGGGCCGAAGCTTGCGCGCAATGTGGAGCGCGACCTCGAGACCACCGCTTTTCTAACAGCCTCCGGATGGACGGTTCTTCGGTTCTGGGAGCACGAGAATCCAGCGGATGTCGCGGCTCTCGTCGAGCGAACGGTGACCAGTTAGCCTCTCCTCCACTTCTCCACAGGCGGCGGTCTTTCTCCACCGATCTGGCCAATTTGCTGTCGAACACACGTTCGAAATGGGAAAATTGACCCATGCAGACGACCCCGGCCTCCGCCCTCACGCAGCAGTTCACTGCCGCCGTGACGGCGCTGTCTGCGGTCTCGAAGAGCGTCACCGATTTCAGGGCAGCGGATGACGCGGCCCTCGTCGAACTGAGCCGTCTCGCCGCGCAAGAGAAGCAGCTGGCCGAGGCGCACCTCGCTCTCATCGCGGGGGAGATCGCGGCCCGTTCCACGCGGGAGATGGGCCATTCGGGGCTCGCCCAGCGCAAGGGGTTCCGCAGCCCGGAGGAGTTCGTGAAGGTGGTCACCGGGTCGACCGGGCGGGAGGCCATCTCCGCGGTGCGGGTCGGGCGGATCGTGCGCGACGCCTCTCTTGAGGGGGAGGCCGACCCCACCACGGGGGAGGCCTTCGAGGCGCGCGAGCCATGGCTGGCGGCGGTTGCCGCGGCCGTCGGGGCCGGGCGGCTGTCGGTCAATGCCGCGGACGCGATCCGCACGGGGCTGGGGTCGCCCACCGAGAATGTGACGGCGGCGCAGTTGGCCGGAGCGGCCGAGGAGCTGTGCGCCGAGGCGGTGTCGCTGGATCCCGACCGGCTGCAGAAGCGGGCGCGGGAGCTGCGCGACGAGCTCGACGATCGGGGGATCGCCGACCGTGAGCGGGAGCGTTTCGAGAAGCGGTCGTTGCGGCATTTCCAGCTACCCAGCGGGATGGGGCGTCTCATCTGGGACCTCGACCCGGAGAGTTATGCCACCTTCATCGAGCTCTACAACCGAGCCACCTCGCCGAAGCGCGGCGTCCGCTTCGTCAGCGGCGAGCAGAAGGAGAAGGCGGACCGCATCCTGGCGGATCCGCGCAGCATCGAGCAGCTGGCGTCGGACACGATGCTCGGCCTCCTGCAGGCGGGAGCGACGGCCGACTCGAGCGAACTGCTGGGCAGCGGCGGGGCCTCGATCCGGGTGCTCGTGACGCGTGCCGCGCTCGATGGCGGGGGCGACGGCGGCGGGCACGGTCACATCGAGGGGCTCTCCGAGCCGATCTCGATCGAGACGGTCGAACGGCTCGCCTGCGACGGTGACACCAGGAGCATCGAGTTCGACGACTCGGGTCAACCGCTCGATGTCGGGCGTGAGCAACGCTTCTTCACCAAGAAACAGCGGGTCGCCCTGTCGGTTCGAGATGGCGGGTGCATGTTCGGAGTCTGCGAGCGGCCACCCTCAATGACCGAGGCTCATCACATCAAGTTCTGGGCTCGAGATGGCGGAACGACCGACATCAAGGACGGGATCTGTCTATGCAAGTTCCACCACCTGCTGATGCACAACAACGGCTGGGAGATCGAGCGAGTCGGCGACGAGTACTACCTGATCCCGCCGCCGAGCATCGATGCAGCGCAATCGCCGGTGCTGATGCCCAGCAAGAGTGCGGGGTTGAGAGATCTGCGGCGGGAGGGTGCGTGATGACACCCACGGATTTCTGCGGGATGGAAGGTTTGGGCGGCAAGAAGGCGAGAATGACTCCATGCGAATATTCATGAGGGCCTGGCGGTATCTCTTCGACTACTCGGAGATCCCGTCGAACGCTCCGGCCGCCCTCGACGACAGTCGGCTTCGCTGGTCGTCGTCCGCGTTCCTCGTGCCGTTCGTGGTCACTCTGCCGTGGGTCATCATCGGCCCGAAAATCGACCTCGGGATCGACGAGGAACTGACCGCACTCCTGGGAACCGGCGTCACCATCGTGATCTTCGGTGGGAGCCTCATCGCGGCGTTCTGGCTTCTGCACGGCAGAGCGGATGCTCGCTTCCTCGCTATCCGCGAGACTGCGAAGGCGCCCGCTGTCGCCGCCGGTTACGCGTTCCACGAGTCGTTCCCGCCACCGCTGCCCGCCACCTCGGAGGCGGTGTTCTACAAGTCCCGCTACCCGTTCGTGCCCGTGCGGCTCACGCAGGTCATTACGGGAACCAGCGGCGGTCGCCGATTCACCGCGGGTCACCTCGAGGGCGTGGAGGTTTTCCGCACCACCGGCCGACGTGCGCAAATTCCACGCAGCGAGAACATCGTGATGATCGCGCTGCCCTCACTGCTGCCGGAGCTCAAGCTGCGGGACCGCGGCGCCTCCACAACGCGGGACTACGGCTACACCCTGCCGGCGGTGCCGAGTGGCGATGCGGCGGTCGACGCCCGCTGGGACGTGCAGTCGCACCACCCCGAGCTGGTGAGGCAGTTCCTGACACCGGAGATGAGGGCGTACCTGATCGGCGTCCCCTTCGTGCCGTGCACGATGGTGATCCGAAACGGCTATCTGATCGCCTGCCGCGATCCGCGGGGTGATTTCGAGTCGATCTCCCAACGGCTGGCCATCATGAACGGGCTCATCGAACGCGTTCCGGCCGCGCTCTGGCAGCGCGAGACGACCGACCTCGAAGCCGGTGCCGGAGCGCTGGCGCCCTGGGCCGCCCCGACGGTCGGCCAGCGGTTCCGGCGGTAGGACCGCGCCGGCGATCGGCCTGCCCGCGGTGGAGACGCTCCGGGGTTCAGCCGGCCTGTCGACGGTAGGACCGCGCCGGCGATCGGCCTGCCCCCGGCAGTGGAGACGCTCCGACTCCGACGGTCAGCGGACCGCTCTCACGGTCAGTCGGCCGTTCGGGCAGCAGCTGGTGGGGTGCGGGCCTAGGCCACGCGGCTTCCGCGGGGGAGACGGCCGGCGGGAGTCGTGGTGCGCTGCTTCGCCCAGTAGAGGGCACCCACGGCCAGCGCGAGGTGGATCAGCATTCCGATGAACCAGCCGGGCACGGTCGAATCGATGGTCTCCTGGGGCGTCTTCGCGATCTCGTCGGGGGAGTCGGAGCACGCGTCGTAGACGGTGTCGACGATCGGCACCTGCGCACTCCGCACCCCGAGCTTGATGTAGCCGAACAGGTCCTCCGGGTAGCCGCCCTCGCTGTAGGTCGTCGGCACCGCGTCCGCCAGCAGCACGTAGGGGTTCGCGACCAGCACACCCCAGAACAGGTCGAAGCGCGGAGTCGGATAGGTCGACGTCTCCGGCTGCGAACACCGGATCGGGTCGCCGTCCGAGTTGTAGTCGATGCCGTAGGTCGACGTGGTGGTGCGGTCCGTCTGCACGACGAGCCCACCGAGCGCGAACGCGATCAGCGTGCCGATGCTGAGCATCGCGACCAGCAGGTAGGTGGTGACGATCGAGAACAGCGGCCGGGTGATGATGCCGCTGACGGCGACACCCAGCGCCGCAACGAAGCCGAGCTCGAAGGCCAGCACCAGCGCCGAGGTCAGCACCGTCAGCACGCTCAGGCCGCCGAGCAGCGCCGAGAAGCCGATGAACGGCAGAGCCGCCACCAGGAACGCGAGCGCGGTGATCCACGCGGCCACGAACTTGCCCACGATGAGCTGCCAGGTGGTGATCAGCGTCACCTGCGTCGTCGCCAGGGTGCCGGCGTCGCGGTCCCCGTTGATCGCATTGCCGCTGAGCGCCGGAGCCACCAGCGTGCCGAGCAGCAGCACGAAGTAGATGATCGTGGAGTAGATCGTTCCGCCGGAGTCGTCGCCGCCGAAGCCGCGGAAGGCGACCGTGATCAAGAAGGTCACCAGCGCGATCAACGCCACGAAGACGCCGAGCAGCACGTACCAGGCCACACCGCGCACACGCTGGCGCAGTTCGAGGGAGAGCACCGTGCCCACGCCGGAGAAGAATTCGCGCATCACTTGCCGCCCTTGCTGAGGTCGAGGAAGGAGTGTTCCAGATCGCCGACGGCCGGCGCGAAGGTGCTGATCGCCACGCCGGAGGCCACCAGCCGGGCGAGCAGTTCCGCCGCCGCGGCCTCGCCGGCCACCGGCACCAGCAGTTCGGTGCGGTCGCGCGCGATGTCGCCGCGGTAGGTGCCCAACTCGACCAGCGCTGTCTCGAGAGCGGTCGCATCCGCCGCCTTGATGCGCCACTGGCGCAGCGTCTGCTTGGTGGCGGCCATGCTCTCGTCGGAGGCCGTGATGCCGGCGCCGATGTACACGGCCGAGTCGGCCATCTCGTCGAGCTCGGCGAGCACGTGGCTGGAGACCAGCACGGTCTTGCCCTCGCCGGCGACGCGGCGCACCAGGTTGCGAAGGTCGACGCGGGCCGCGGGGTCGAGCCCGGAGGCCGGCTCGTCGAGCAGCAGCACCGCCGGGTCGTGCACCAGTGCGCGGGCCAGGCTGAGGCGCTGCTTCTGTCCGCGGGAGAGCACGCGCGTGGGCTGGTCGGCGAGGTGGGCGAGCCCGACAAGCACGAGGAGCTCCTCGGCGCGCTGCACCGCGAGGTACTTGTCGAGCCTGTACAGGCGACCGGTGATCTGCAGCGTGGCGCGCACGGTGAGGCTCGACCAGGAGCCGAGCACGTCGGGCATCCAGCCGAGCTGGGCGCGCGCCGCGGCGGTCTCGGTCACCGGGTCGTGGCCGGCGATGCGGATGCTGCCGCTGTCCGGGCGCAGCAGCGACGCCAGCATCAGCATCAGCGTGGTCTTGCCCGAGCCGTTCGGTCCGATGAGGCCGGTCACCGTGCCGGGCGCGGCCACGAAGCTCGCGTCGCGCACGGCGTGCACCTCGCCGAAGGAGCGCCGCACGTTCGCGACCTCGATGCCTTGAGTTGTCGTCATGTAGTCAGAGTAGGGGGCGGATGACGCGGGGCGCGTCAATCGCGAGGATGACGGTGGGGCGTGGGGTTTCGATACGCCTGCTCCTTCGTCGCGGGCTACTCAACCAGCGTGGGCGGGTTCGTGCGTCGCGGGCTACTCAACCAGCGTGGGCGGTTCGTGCGTCGCGGGCTGCTCAACCAGCGTGGGCGGTTCGTGCGTCGCGGGCTGCTCAACCAGCGTGGGCGGTTCGTGCGTCGCGGTCTGCTCAACCAGCGAGGGCGGGCGAGGGTGCCAACCGGAGGGGCGCTCGAAGCCTGACAGAATCGACACATGGCTTCCCCCGTTAACGCCCCACGCGGAATGCGTGACTTCCTGCCCGCCGACAAGGCCCAGCGCGAACGTGTGCTCGGCGTCATCCGCGAGAACTACACCGCGCACGGCTTCGACGAGATCGAGACCCCGGTGATGGAAGACTCCTCCCGCCTGCACGCCGG
>Ga0247732_10000271_pt1 | contig 30145 bp, 24 predicted proteins | sample UWRJL163409C2_FD_180940 | JGI IMG/M metagenome (GOLD analysis project Ga0247732, IMG submission 180940) | Plant litter microbial communities from Arlington Agricultural Research Station in Wisconsin, United States - UWRJ-L163-409C-2 | ecosystem: Environmental > Terrestrial > Plant litter >...
GACTCGGGGGTCGTCCTCGGTGGGCCGCCTTCCCAGAAGCGTCGCTTCCAGTGGCTCTCAACGATCGAGTGGCCTGCCTCGTATCCCCATACCGCTGCGCGTCAGTCCCGGATTCTCACCGGGTTCCCTACTCCTCGCGGAGGTGACTGGCGCCCACAGCTTAGCCACAGAGTCGAGTCAGCCCCGCACCGCCGACTGGACATATGTCTAGTTTGGGAATCTACATCGCGGCGACTTGTTGGCTCACTTCACCGATTCGCGGTGGACCATCCTCCAAACATCGTCGTTTACCGCACTTTCTACATCGGCTTGCCCAGGAACATAGGTCATGGCTACCCTGGACACATGTCCAGTGAAGGCTTGTCCGACGTCACCGAGCTGGAGGTTAGGCGGCGCCGCCGTTCAAACGCCGAGGCATCGACGAAGTTGATCGACGCGACGGTCGACCTGCTCCGCGACTCCTCGATGGACGCCGTCTCCGTCGACGAAGTGGCCGCCCGAGCCGGCGTATCGGCCACGGCCGCCGCCCAGCTGTTCTCCTCGACCGACGAACTCGTCGTCGAAACCTGTCTCCGCCGGATCCGAGGCGTCGAGTTGAGCACCGACGCCAACCACGGCTCCGTCACCCGGGTGGCGGAGCAGCTCAGCCACATGATGTTGGTCGTCGCCGAGGAACCTGCGATCGCGTCGGCCTGCGCGGCAGTGTTCCTCGACAGCGGACCGACCGCCGACCGAGCCCGCGAACAGATCGGGCACGAGATCCGTCGACTGATCGCCTCTGCCGTCGGCCCGGGGTCGTGGCCCGAGGTGATCGCCACGCTCGAGTTGGTGTTCTCCGGAGCCCTGATTCAGGCGGCGGCCGGCACGATGACCTTCCAGCGAGCCGCGGATCGCGTCGAGACCGCCGTAGGTCTCATCCTCGAGGGCGTCCCGCAGCAATGAGCGTCCGCACCTTTGTTCCCACCACCCCGAAAGGCCGGTCGACGTGGCGTACGTGATCACGCAAAACTGCTGCAAGGACGCCAGCTGCGTTCCAGTGTGTCCGGTGGACTGCATCCGACCGGTCGGCGGTGCCGGGGAATTCACCGGCACCGAGATGCTCTACATCGATCCCGAGGCGTGCATCGATTGCGGCGCGTGCATGGACGAGTGCCCGGTCGGCGCGGTCCACTACGAAGACGACCTCCCAGAGTCGTTGGCGCGCTTCAAGGACGTCAACGCCGCGTACTTCGAGCGCCACCCGCTCGAACCGGACACGTCGACGCCAGCACCCAAGCATCGCCCCGTTGCACCCGGACGCCTGCGGATCGCGGTCGTCGGCGCCGGCCCCGCAGCGTGCTACGCCGCAAGTGATCTGATCGCAGTCGACGGCGTCGAGGTGGACCTCTTCGAGCGGTTGCCGACTCCGTATGGACTCATCCGAGCCGGCGTCGCCCCCGACCACCAGCACACCAAGTCCGTCGTCGACGTCTTCCAACGCGCCTTCGCCTCACCGCGTTTCGGAACCCACTTCAACGTCGAGGTCGGCCGCGACGTCACCCACGACGACCTGCTCGCCCACCATCACGCGGTGATCTACGCCGTCGGCGCCACCCGCACCCGCGATCTCGGGATACCCGGCGAAGACCTGCCGGGAAGTCATGCGGCGTCCGACTTCGTGGGCTGGTACAACGGCCATCCCGATCACGCCGGTCACGAGTTCGACCTGACCAGTAAACGTGCCGTGCTCGTCGGCAACGGAAACGTCGCAGTCGACGTCGCCCGCATCTTGCTGGCCACACCCGAACACCTCGCCACCACCGACATCGCACGTCACGCGCTGGAGTCGTTGCGCCACAGCCAGATCGACGAAGTGGTCATCATGGGACGACGGGGGTTGCGCCACGCCGCCTTCTCCGTCGGGGAGTTCCTCGCGCTGGGGAATCTGGACGGGGTCGACGTCGTAATCGACGGTGACGACGACTTCGACGCCAGGCCGGACGACGACGTCGAAACCGCGACCAAGCTCGACATCGCCCGCGAGTATGCCGCTCGACAGACTACACCGGGCAACAAGCGAATCGTGTTCCGCTTCTTGGCGTCTCCCGTCGACCACGTCGGCGAACATCGCGTCGAGGGTCTTCACGTCATCCGAAACAGCTCGGGCGAGGACGGCGGTCTGGTGCTCGGAGATCCGGCGACCGACACCGAACTCGTCGAGACGGGGTTGGTATTGCGTTCGATCGGCTACCGCGGCTCCGAAATCGACGGCGTGGCGTGGGATTCGGCCGCCGGCGTCATTCCTAACGTGGCCGGGCGTGTCATCGACGAGGAGCGCACGGCGGTTCCCGGGGTGTACGTGACCGGATGGATCAAGCGTGGGCCGCACGGGGTCATCGGCACCAACCGCACCTGCGCCGAGGAGACGGTCGCGTCCCTGCTCGCGGACTTCGACGACGGCCTGCTGGACCGAGGGGTCGGCAGCCGCCAAGACCTGCTGCGCACCATGGCCGACCGCGGCGCCGAACCGGTGACCTGGTCGGGTTGGCGCGCCATCGACGCCGCCGAGCGCCGACTGGGCGAGGCGGAGTCACGGCCAAGGGTGAAGCTCGTCGACGTCGACGAGCTGCTTGCCACCGTGCGTGGGACCAGCACGTAACATGGGCGCCACACAGGACGTGCGGTCAGTCCTGCGCCGTGATGGCGCCGCCAAGCCAGCGTTTGATGAAGCGGCGCAACTCTTCTCGTGATCGCCCAGGCGGGTTGGGGGCGACGAAGAACGAGAGCATGGTCCGTAGTGTGAATTCCACCAGCTCCCCAAGGGCGGCGTCGTCGTAGCCGTGTCGCGACCAGTCCACGTCGAAGCGGTTGATCATCCGCATCCCGAAGTCTTGCGCCTCCTCGGAGGCCACCTCTCCCGGCCGGGCACTTGCATACGGCTCGGACAACAGGATTGCAAGATGTGGGATGCGGACGACCTCCTCCAAGGTGAACATCACCCCGTCGGTCATCGCCTCTGCGGGATCGGCGATTCCGCTGACTGTCTCGGCCAACCGATCCAGGAACCCGTCGACGGACGCCATGCCCGCGGCGCGCATCAGGGCATCGGCGGTGGGGAAGTACCGATACACCGTCTGCCGGATGACGCCCAACGACGCGGCGACGTCGGCGATGCTGATGCTTGAACCGGTCTCGGCGATGAGTTGCACTGCGGCGTCGACTATTCGCGCAGCCGCCTCCTCGTCGGTGCGCGGTGGCTCGCCACCCCATCCGCGCCTACGCGCCACAGTCCCGTCTCTCCGTCGGCATGACGAAAGGGTATCGCCACGGCGTTGACGCGACGCCTCCGTTGATGTCAACATACACCCAATGAGTCATTTGTATGATTACGATTGGATGCTCCCGTGACGGATCTTCAGGTACGAAAGATGCGGTTCGCGTTCGCCGACTACGACGTCCCCTTCCTCTGGAACGAGACGAACCCCGCCTTCTCGGCGATGGCAAACGCCGTGTCCTTTCTGGCCATCGCGTTCGAGAAGATGATCGTCAGCACGATGGCAGAGGCCAAGCCGCTGCTGACCGATCCCGTGATCGCGGAGGAGGCCGACGCCTTCGTGCGCCAGGAGGCCCAACACTCGATGGCCCACCGTCAGCACGCTCGCGGACTCGTCAAGGCCTACCCCGCACTCAAGGAAACGCTTGACGACGTCATCGCCGCCTTCGACGATCTGGTCGCCAACAAACCGTTGAAGTACCGGCTGGCCTACACGGCCGACCTGGAGGCGACCTTCACCCCGGTCTTCAAACTGATGCTGGACAACGACGACACGTTGTTCGAACCGGGTGACGACCGGGTCGCGTCATTGTTCCTGTGGCACTTCGTGGAAGAGGTCGAGCACCGGAGCTCTGCGCTGATCATCTACAACGGCCTGGTCGACGATCCGTGGTACCGCGCCCGGGTGGCGCCGTCGATCTTCAAGCACGTCATGGACGTGGTCCGGATGGCGTGCGACGGGTTCAACAGGCACATTCCGCTGGAGGTGCGCAAGGTCGACGCCGTGTCGACCTTCGCCCTCGAGCGACGAAAGAACGCCTTGCTCAAGCGTGTTGGGCGCCGCCCCGACTACGGGCCGTTTCAGAGCCCGTTTCCGCAGCTGGGAGCGCGCGAACAGCTCACCGCATTGGCGGGTATCGTGCGCAGCCAGATCCCCGGCCACGACCCCACCCACGAGAAGCTGCCCGCGCTCGCCGGTGAATGGTTCAAGCGATACGACGAGGGCTATGACGTGACGAAGTGGTACACCGCCGACTCGGCCCCCGCCGGCACCGCGGGTAAGGCATCCACCGATGTCTGACCTGTGCGCCCCGACATTCGCCGGTCTGGCGGCGCGGCTGGGCTTTTCGTGCGACGACATGGGTGGCCTCGTCTCGTTTCGCAATCCGCTGAACTTGGAGAACTGGACCCTGCCGCTTCTCGAGATCACGGTGATCGCCGGCGCCATACTGGCTTTGGTATACGCCGTCGTCCGCTGGCGCCGCCATGACGACCCGACCAACCTCGTGCTGTGGTTCGGCGCCATTGCCTATCTGCTCATCATCGAGCCTCCGCTCTACTTCCCAGCCCAATTCGGGATCGGTGCCTACGTCGACACGATGTTCGCGCACAACGTCTTCACCGTTGACTTCCTGTGGGGCCGGCTACCCCTCTACATCATTGCGATCTATCCGATGATGGCCACTGTCGCATACGAGATCGTCCGCACCCTCGGGGTATTCCGCAGGCGGGGCGTACTGGTCGGCGCGATGTGCGTGGGTTTCGTTCACCACGCGTTCTACGAGATCTTCGACCACCTCGGACCGCAATTGCGCTGGTGGGAATGGACTTTGGATCATCCGATGAACCAGCCGTTCTTCGACTCGGTGCCGCTGCCCAGCGTCGTGGTGTTCGCCGCGTTGTGGCCGATGTCGCTGGCCTTCTGCGTGCGGCTGTTCGTGGGCCGCCACGTCGACGCCGGGACGGAATTCACCGGGGTGCAGGTGCTTTGGCGGACCATCGTCGTCGGCGTGCTGGCATCCGTCGGCACCGCGGTGCTCCCCCTGCCCGCGACGCTGCTCGGCAAGCTCACCGACAGCACGGACGTCGGCGGCGTCGTCTACGCCCTCGAACTCGTCGCGGTCTCCGCGGTGGCGATACCCGTACTCGTCGGCCAGTGGCGCAGTACCCGCCAGACCGGTGCGAGCTACACCAACCCGCTGATGCTCGGCTACGCCGCGGTGTACCTGGTCATCATGGCGGTGCTGTGGGCGACGGCTTTGCCCGCCTACTTCGGCGCCACCGACGGGGTGACCGCCAAGGGGGATCCGGTCGGCAGCCTCTGGTATTCGCTGCTGTGCTTCGTCGTCGCCGCGCTGTCGATCGCGGCCTGCCGCACCGGGGCGTCGCGCGAACCGACAACCCCGGAGCCCTTGCTCGCCAAGGGCTGACTTCGGCGCGTTCCCGTTCGCTGAGCGACTGGTAGCGCGCCGAAATCGCGCCGGGGACGGTGTCTTGTCGGTGGGTGCGGGCACTATGGCTAGATGGCCCGCAAGTCCGCTGCACCGGCAGCACCGCTGGCCCGCTTCAGCGACCTGACGCGGGAGTGGTTCACCGGTACCTTCGCGGCACCGACGGCTGCCCAGACCGAGGCGTGGGAGGCCATCGCCAACGGCGACAACACCCTGGTCATCGCCCCGACCGGGTCGGGCAAGACGCTCGCGGCGTTCCTCTGGGCCGTCGACCGATTGGCCTCTGGTGAGCCCCGTGCCGCCAAGGCAGGCACCCGGGTGCTCTACATCTCGCCGCTCAAGGCGCTCGCGGTCGACGTCGAGCGCAACCTCAGCACCCCGCTGACGGGCATCGGCCGCGTCGCGGAACGCCGTGGAGAGGTCGCCCCGAGCATCACCGTCGGGGTCCGCTCCGGTGACACCCCGCCCAACCGGCGCCGCGAGATGATCGCCCGGCCACCCGACATCCTCATCACCACGCCCGAGTCGCTCTTCCTCATGTTGACCTCGGCGGCCCGGGAGACCCTCACGGAGGTCGACACCGTGATCGTCGACGAGGTGCACGCCGTCGCGGCAACCAAGCGCGGCGCCCACCTGGCGCTGTCACTGGAGCGGCTCGACCAACTGATGGACAAGCCCGCTCAGCGCATCGGGTTGTCGGCGACCGTCCGACCGCCCGAGGAGGTGGCGCGATTCCTGTCCGGCCAGTCCCCCACCACCATCGTGGCGCCCATGGCCGCCAAGACCTTCGACCTGTCCGTTCAGGTGCCGGTGCCCGACATGGCCAACCTCGAGAACAACAGCATCTGGCCCGACGTCGAGGAACGCATCGTCGACCTCATCGAATCGCACCGATCCTCGATCGTGTTCGCCAACTCCCGGCGGCTCGCCGAGCGACTCACGGCCCGGCTCAACGAGATTCACGCCGAGCGGCAGGGCACCGAGCTCGTCGAGACGCCCAACCCGAAGGTCGGCGGCGGCTTTCCCGCCCAGATGATGGGGAGTGGCGTGGCGAAGGGTGCCGCGCCGCTCCTGGCCAAGGCCCACCACGGATCCATCAGCAAGGAGCAGCGGGCGATCGTCGAGGACGATCTGAAGACCGGCCGACTCAAGGCGGTGGTGGCGACCTCCAGCCTCGAACTCGGCATCGACATGGGGGCCGTCGACCTCGTCATCCAGGTGGAGTCCCCACCCTCGGTGGCCAGCGGGCTGCAACGCATCGGCCGCGCGGGTCACCAGGTCGGCGAGATCTCCCAGGGCGTGCTCTTCCCGAAGCATCGCACCGATCTCATCGACTGCGCTGTGACGGTCCAGCGCATGCTCGCCGGCCAGATCGAAACCATGCGAGTGCCGACCAACCCGCTGGACATCCTCGCCCAGCACACCGTCGCGGCGGCCGCCCTCGAGCCACTCGACGCCGACCGTTGGTTCGACGCCGTGCGGCGCAGTGCCCCGTTCGCCACGTTGCCGCGCAGCGCGTTCGAGGCGACGCTGGACCTGCTGAGCGGCAAGTACCCCTCCACGGAGTTCGCCGAGCTGCGCCCACGGTTGGTCTACGACCGGGACGCCGGCACCCTCACCGCACGACCCGGTGCGCAGCGGCTGGCGGTGACCTCCGGCGGCGCCATCCCCGACCGTGGGATGTTCACCGTGTATTTGGCGTCCTCGGCCGACACCGACAAGCCCTCCCGGGTGGGCGAACTCGACGAGGAGATGGTCTACGAGTCGCGGCCCGGCGACGTCATCTCTCTGGGCGCCACCAGCTGGCGGATCACCGAGATCACCCACGACCGCGTGCTGGTGCTGCCCGCGCCGGGGCAACCGGCCCGGCTCCCCTTTTGGCGCGGCGACGGGGTGGGCCGACCCGCCGAGTTGGGCGCGGCGATTGGCGCGTTCACCGGCGACTTGGCCAGCCTGAGCCGCGACAAGTTCGACGAGCGCTGCGCCACGATGGGTTTCAACGACTTCGCGACGAACAACCTTTGGCAGCTGATCTTCGACCAGAAGGAGGCCACCGGCACCGTCCCGACCGACACCACGTTCGTCGTCGAACGGTTTCGCGACGAACTCGGCGACTGGCGCGTGATCCTGCACTCCCCCTACGGGTTGCGAGTGCACGGGCCGCTCGCGCTGGCGGTCGCAAGACGGCTGCGGGAGCGCTACGGCATCGACGAGAAGCCGACGGCGTCCGACGACGGCATCATCGTGCGGCTACCCGACACCGAGGACACCCCGCCGGGTGCCGAGCTGTTCGTCTTCGACGCCGACGAGATCGACCCGATCGTCACCGACGAGGTAGGCGGCTCTGCGCTGTTCGCGTCGCGGTTCCGGGAATGTGCCGCCCGCGCACTGCTGTTGCCGCGGCGCCACCCCGGCAAGCGGTCGCCACTGTGGCATCAGCGCCAGCGCGCCGCGCAGCTGCTCGACATCGCCCGCAAGTATCCCGACTTTCCAATCGTCCTGGAGACCGTCCGGGAATGCCTGCAAGACGTGTACGACGTTCCGACGTTGCGCGAGTTGATGAATCGCGTCGTACAGCGGAGCATTCGCATCCTCGAGGTCGAGACCGTCACACCGTCGCCGTTCGCGGCGTCGCTGCTGTTCGGTTACGTCGGGGCCTTCATGTACGAAGGCGACAGTCCGCTGGCCGAGCGGCGGGCCGCGGCCCTGTCGCTGGACAGCACGCTGCTGGCCGAACTGCTCGGTCGCGTCGAGCTCCGCGAACTGCTCGACCAGAAGGTCATCGAGTCGACCGTCGCACAGTTGCAGCACCTCGCCGAGGACCGAAGGGTGCGCGACGCGGAGGGGGTGGCCGATCTCCTGCGACTGCTCGGGCCACTCACCGAAGCCGAAGTGGCGCAGCGGTCGACAGTCGACGACGTTGGCGGGTGGGTCGACGGTCTGCGGTCGGCCCGCCGCGCGTTGACGGTGTCGTTCGCCGGCCAGACGTGGTGGGTGGCGGTCGAGGACGTCGGCCTCTTGCGCGACGGTGTCGGCATCGCCGTGCCCGTCGGCATCCCGGCCAGTTTCACAGAGTCGGTCGCCGATCCGCTCGGTGAACTCCTCGGTCGATACGCCCGCACGCGCGGCCCGTTCACCACCGCCGACGCCGCCGAGCGCTTCGGGCTGGGACTGCGGGTGACGGCCGACGTACTCGGCCGGATGTCGTCCGACCGGCGACTGGTGCGCGGCGAGTTCACCACCTCCGTTCCCGTCGACACCGAACAGTGGTGCGACGCCGACGTTCTCAAGATCCTGCGGCGACGGTCCCTGGCCGCCCTGCGGGCGCAGGTCGAACCGGTCAGCACGGCGGCATACGCCAGATTCCTGCCCGCCTGGCAGCAGGTCGGCGTCGAGAAGAGCACGGGGATAGACGGTTTGGCCTCGGTGATCGAGCAGTTGTCCGGCGTGCCGATCCCCGCGTCGGCGATCGAACCGTTGGTGTTCGGGCAGCGGGTGCGCAACTACCAGCCTGCGATGCTCGACGAGCTGCTCGCCGCAGGCGAGGTGACGTGGTCCGGTGCCGGTTCGATCAGCAGCGGTGACGGCTGGATCGCGTTTCACAGCGCCGACACCGCACCGCTGACGCTCGGCGCGCCAGCCGACTTCGAACTGACCGACGTGCACCGCGAGGTCCTCGACACCCTCGGCAACGGCGGCGCGTACTTCTTCCGTCAGCTCACCGGTGGCGCGTCGGAGGCCGAGACGAAAGCCGCTCTCTGGGAACTGATCTGGGCGGGCCGGGTCACCGGTGACACGTTTGCCCCCGTGCGCGCCCTGCTCGCAGGATCGGGGAAGCGGGGCGGCACCCATCGGCAGCGCCAGCGTCCGCCGCGGTTGAGCCGCTACAGCGTCGCCCACGCCCAGACCCGCACCACCGACGCGACGGTCGCCGGCCGCTGGTCGGCGTTGCCGCACCCCGAGCCCGACTCGACCATCAGGGCGCACTTCACCGCGGAGCTCCTCCTCAACCGGTACGGCGTGCTGACCAAGGGCGCGTCGGAGGGGACGCCCGGCGGGTTCGCCATGTTGTACAAGGTGCTCACCGCCCTCGAGGACGTCGGGCGGTGCCAGCGCGGCTACTTCGTCGAATCCCTCGGTGGCGCCCAGTTCGCGGTGGCGTCCACGGTCGACCGGTTGCGCACCTACCTCGACGACCTGGACCGCCAGCGTCGCGACTATCACGCCGTGGTGCTGGCCGCCGCCGACCCGGCCAACCCGTACGGAGCCGCGCTGCCGTGGCCGACCGAGGCGGACACCGGACACCGTCCGGGACGCAAGGCGGGCGCGCTGGTCGTCCTGGTCGACGGGGAGTTGACCTGGTTCCTCGAGCGCGGCGGTCGGTCGCTGCTGGCCTTCTCGCCTGACGCCGAGGCGCATGCCGCCGCGGCGACGGCGCTGGTCGAGCTGGTGGGTGCCGGTCGGCTGCAGTCGCTTCTCGTCGAGCGCATCAACGGCGTTCCGGTCCTGGAGACCGGTGCGGGCCCAGCGCACGTCGCGGTCCAGGACGCGTTGGTCGGCAGCGGCTTCTCCCGGACCCCGCGCGGGCTACGACTGCGGTGAGGTGGCCAACGCCGGCACCCCAATGTGCTTGGGCAGCAACCCCACCAGCAGCAGCGTGATCACGTACAACCCGGCGGCGACGAGGATGACGAGCTCGGCTGCCGAGAAGATCGCGTCCACTCCGCCGGCGCTGGCACGGGCGAAGAAGAGCGTGCCGAGGGCCGCGAAGCCGATGGCGTTGGCGAACTGCTGGACCGCGTTGAGCATTCCGGAGCCCGCGCCGGCCTCCTCGACGGTCGCGTCGCCGAGGATGTAGTCGAAACTCGGGACGAACACCAGGCCCGATCCGAACCCGATGACGAACAGCGCGGGGGCGACCGTCCACGCGGTGAACTGCCCGCCGGCGTGGTCGAGGATCCACCACAGGCCCAGCAGTCCCGCCGCCGCGACCCCCAGGCCCGCCTGCATCGAGCTGCGGCCGAACTTCTCGGCGAGGACGGCGCCGCTGAGGCCGATGGCCACCGCGGTGCCCAACGCCCATGGGATGAGGGCGAATCCGGTGGTCAACGGACTCCAGCCCATGCCGAGCTGGAACAGCAGGTTCACCGCGAGCTGAAAGCCGGTGAAGGAGGCGAAGAATGCGCCGGTGATCACCAGTCCGACGACGAAGCTGCGCCGGGCGAACAGCGACGGCGGCAGCACCGGATGCCTGCTGCGGCGTTCCCACCTCGCGAACAACGCCGCCGATGCCAGCGCCGCGCCGATCATGACGAACGACCATGCGGGCCAACCGAACTGGCGGTCCTCGACCAGCGGCACGATCAGCAGGAGCGAGGCGATGGTGAGCAGTGCCACCCCTACCAGGTCGACGCGCAGCTTCGGGTCCTCACCGGCGTGCTTCGGCAACAGGAACCAGCCGAGGATGACGGTCAGGACGCCGATCGGCACGTTGACCAGGAAGATGGCCCGCCACTGGCTGCCGAACAGGTCGAGGTGCAGCAGCCAGCCGGCCAGGATCGGCCCGGCCACGGTGCCGAGACCCATGATCGGTCCGAAGGGAATCAGCGCCGCGCGCAACCGATCCGGTGGGAACACCACCTTCACCAGTGCGAAGCCCTGCGGAATCATCACCGCCCCGGCGAGGCCCTGCACCGCGCGGGCGACGATCAGCGAGCCCACTCCCGGCGCGAGCCCGCAGGCCAGCGAGGCGACCGTGAAGCCGGTCATCCCGAGGAGGAACAGCCGGCGGCGGCCGAGGATGTCTCCCAGGCGGCCCGACGTCACCAGCCCGATCGCCAGGGTGGTGGTGTACGCGGCGAGCACCCATTGCAGCGTGGTCTCGTCGCCGCCGAGGTCCGCACGGATGGAGGGGCCCGCGAGGTTGGCGATCGTCGTGTCCAGCAGGTCCATCAGGTCGGCGATCAACACCACGACGAGCACCGGCACCGCGCGGCGCAGCGGCAGTGTGGTCGTGGCGGTCATCGCACGCCCGCCCATCCCCGCAGCGCGTCGTCCAGACCCGCCCCGTCGAAGGTGTCACTCGCCCAGGCGACCACGCCGTCGGGCCTGACCAGCACGCCCGTGGGTGTCCCTTCGTCGTCCCCGACGGTCGTGACGTCGCTGGCCCACGGCGCGGCGAGGCGCGTGAACGCGCCGTCGGGCGTGCGGTCGAGCATCAGGAAGCCGCCACCGTGACCGTGGTCGACAAGACGGGACCCGTCGCGCAGCCACAGGTCGGGCACCAGCGCCCCGACCAACGGGTGGTCACCGGGAACGTCGACGTGCTGCGTCACCCCGGAGATCTTCTTGACCGCATAGGTCGCGCCCGAGGGGGTTTCCAACAGGTCGCCGACGACCCCGCGAAGGGCAGCGGACTTGGCGTCGCCCCGCATCAGGCCGGTCTGCGCGCGCGTCCAATCCAGCACCCAGGCGCCGATGGGCCGGCGCTCGGCGTCGTAGGTGTCGAGGAGCGCCTCGGACGCCCGCCCCGTCACCACGGCGCCCAGCTTCCAGCCGAGATTCATCGCGTCGCCGATCCCCAGGTTGAGACCCTGGCCGCCGAACGGAGGGTGCACATGGGCGGCGTCACCGGCCAGCAGCACGCGGCCCGATCGGTAGTCCTCGGCCTGGCGGGTGTTGTCGGTCCAGCGGGTCGGCGTCGTGAGCAGTGCCGTCACCGTGACGTCGGTGCCCGAGGACCGGCGCAGGCTGGCCTGCACCTCGTCGAGCGTGACCGGTGCCGTGCGGTCGGTCCGCGCGAACTGGGCACCGGCAGAACCGAACTCGAGGGTGACGACCCGGCCCGGCTGCGGACCGCAGCGGTACACCCCGTCCGCCGACCACACCCAGCCGTCCTCGAGCTCTTCGTCATCCGCCATCTCGACGAGCGCTTGGTATCCGACGAGTTCGGCTGCGGTGCCGGGGAATTCGATGCCCGCTAGACGACGTACGGCGCTGTGCCCGCCGTCGCAGCCCACCAGCCATCCGGTGCGCATCTCGCCCGCCGACGTGCCTACGCGCACCACGTCACCGGTGGCTTGCAACGCGGTGGCCTCGACACCGCGATGCACTGGTACGCCGAGTCGTTCGACGTGCTCGGCGAGCAGTGCCTCGAGGGTGGGTTGCGCGATCATGCGGCAACGGTCGGCGGCGGTGTGCGCGGCGAAGTCGGGATCGGACCAGTCGACGAGGTCGGGGTCGAGGACCATCCCGGCGAAGTGTCCGGTGAACCGTGAGCCCGACGTGCCGGCGGGCAGCAGACCGCGGCGGTCGAGCGCTTCGGCCGTCGGAACGTTGATCGACTGCGCCTTCATCGCCTGATCCGGTTCGGTAAGTCGCTCCAGCACCTGGACGTCGGCTCCGGCGAGCGCCAGCTCCGCGGCGAGCAGCAGGCCGACGGGACCGGCGCCGACGACGATCACGTCGCACCCGCATTTCGGTGTCATGTTCACGAACACTGTTCTAGTAACGAACACCGTTCGTGTCAAGTTAAGCTGAGCGGGTGAACCCGAAGGAGCGGCGCGCTGCGCGCCATCAGCCGCCAGGCCCCGGGGCATCCGACGTCGGGCGGCAGCGGCGCCGCAGGACCCCGCTCACCCCCGAGCACGTCGTCGACACCGCCCTGAAAGTCGTTGCGGCAGAGGGATACGAGGCGCTCACGATGCGCCGACTGGCGGACGCACTCGACACCGGACCCGCGTCGCTCTACGCCCACGTGGTCAACAAAGCAGATCTCGACGAGCTGCTCATGGGGCGGCTGTGCGCCAAACTCGACCTACCCGATCCAGACCCCGACGCCTGGCGGGATCAGATCCGCAGCGTGTGCACGCAGATGCGCGACCAGTACCTCAAGTACCCGGGCATCTCCCGCGCCGCGCTGGCCATGGCGCCCACCGACCTCGAGATCGTCCGCGTCAACGAGGGAATGCTGGCCATTCTGCTGGCCGGCGGCATCGCACCCCAGGCCGCCGCGTGGGCCATCGACGCCCTCTTCCTATACGTGGCCTCCTATTGCCTTGAATCGTCCATCGCGCGTCAGCGGGCAGCCGACGACGACACCGAATGGGTGCTCGACCGCGACGAGCTGCTGCGCCGCTTCGCCGCCCTGCCAGCCGCGACGTTCCCCAACACCACCCGGTACGCCGCCGAACTGACCGCCGGCGAGGGCCACGACAGGTTCGACTTCACGCTCGGGCTGATGATCGACGGGCTCGACCACCACTGACCGCAGGAATGGCAAAAGTGACAAAACATCGGCGGAGGCGTTCCATACTCGGACCATGGTCTCGCTGATCGTCCACGCCATTCTCGGCGTCCTCGTCATCCTGTGGATCGTCCGCGCCAATTCGCGCGTCTTCGCCCGCCCCACGGGTGGACCCGCGTTCTCGACGCTGGAGATCGCGTTCTACGTCATCGGCGTCGCATCGATCGCGCTCGGCTACTACTTCAACCACCAATTCGTCGCCCAGTACGCCGTCCCCGGCGGCAACCCCTTCTGGGGCCCCGGCAGCTGGCAGCAGTTCATCGCCCTCGGCTACGTCAACCCCGCGGCGGCCTCGGCCAGCCAGGACTACACGATCATCAACGTCGTGCTGCTGCCGTTGTTCACCGTCGTCGATGGGCACCGACGGGGAATCCGTCGGCCGTGGCTGTTCTTCGTCGCCAGCCTCTTCACCAGTTGCGCGTTCGCCTACGCCTTCTACTTCGCAGTCGTGGAACGTCAACACCGCCATGAGAGGTCCGCAGCCGCAGTCGCCCCAGTCCCGGCCTGACGCAACTGCCTACAGTGCAGGCATGGGCCTGCGGTCGGCGTTGACGGACATGTTCGGAATCGAACACCCCATCGTGTTGGCGCCAATGGGTGGCGTGGCAGGCGGTCGGCTGGCTGCCGCCGTCGCCGAGGGCGGTGGGCTCGGCATGATCGGCGGTGGCCGCGGCAACGCGGACTGGCTCCGACGTGAGTGCGGCCTCGCCGCGAGCGGTACCGAAAGGCCATGGGGCATCGGCTTGTTGAGCTGGGCGATCGACCAGGACACCCTCACCGCGGCGATCGCGTGGCGCCCCGCCGCGATCATGCTGTCCTTCGGCGATCCCGCTCCGTTCGCCCCCGCAATCCATGACGCGGCCATCCCGCTGATCGTCCAGGTCACCAACATGGCCGAGGCGCGACGTGCGCTCGACGTCGGCGCCGACGTGGTCGTGGCGCAGGGAACCGAAGCCGGCGGACACGGCGGCGGTCGGTCGACGCTGCCCTTCGTGCCCGCCGTGGTCGACCTCGCGGGCGCCGTCCCGGTGCTGGCGGCCGGCGGGATCGCCGACGGTCGCGGGCTGGCCGCGGCGCTGGTCCTCGGTGCCGCCGGCGCGGTGATCGGCACGCGGTTCGAAGCCACCACCGAGGCGCTGCTCGACGCCGACGAGGCCAAGGCGATCGTGGCCGCCGGGGCCTCGGACACCATCCTCGGCCGCGTCGCCGACGTCGCGGCCGACGCAGGATGGCCCGCCGTCTACCCCGCCAGGACGCTGCGCAACGCGTTCACCGACACGTGGCAGGACCGCGAGGACGAGCTGGGCCGCGACGACGAGGCCGTGCGCGAGTTTCGGGCTGGCGTGGACCGCGCGGACATGGACTACGTCCCGGTCTGGGCGGGCGAAGCCGTCGACCTGATCACCGAGGTGCCCAGCGCCTCGGCGCTGGTCGGGCGTATTGCCGCCGAGGCGATCGGCGCAGTCAATGCGGTCCGGCGGGAACATCGCTGAGCCGAACCGGGTTGAGCACGGTCGTGAGCGAAACACCATTGCGCACCCCGTTCGGATTCGATTCGACCGCGGCGGAGGTGATCGCAGGCGTCGACCTCACGGGCAGGCGCGCGATCGTCACCGGCGGCGCGTCTGGCATCGGCGTGGAGACCGCGCGTGCCCTCGCGAACGCCGGCGCCGGGGTGACGCTGGCCGTCCGTGACGTCGCCGCGGGTCAGCGCGTCGCGTCGGACATCGGCGGCACCGTCGACGTGGAGGCCCTGGACCTGAGCGATCTGGACAGCGTCAACGCCTTCGTCGCGGCATGGAGCGGCCCGTTGCACATCCTGGTCAACAACGCCGGGGTGATGGCGATCCAGGAGCTGACCATGTCGCCGAGCGGCCACGAGATGCAGTTCGCCACCAACCACCTCGGGCACTTCGCGCTCGCCGTTGGCTTGCACGACGCGCTCGCCTCGGCCGGTGGGGCCCGCATCGTCTCGGTGAGTTCGTCGGGTCACCTACGCTCACCGGTGGTGTTCGACGACGTCGACTTCGCGTTCCGCGACTACGACCCCTTCGGCGCGTACGGCCAATCGAAGACTGCCAACGTGCTCTTCGCGGTCGAGGCGACCCGACGCTGGCAGGCCGACGGAATCCTCGCCAACGCGTTGATGCCGGGCGGCATCGCCACGCCGCTTCAACGGCACCTCCCCGCCGAGTACGCCGAGCAGGCGCTGACGGCGTTCCGAGCCGCGGGCACCGACTTCAAGACCGTCGAGCAGGGCGCCGCGACGTCGACGTTGTTGGCGGCGTCCCCGCTGCTCGACGGCGTCGGCGGTCGGTACTTCGAGGATTGCAACGAAGCCTCCGTGGTCGACCGACGCACCGGGCCAGGCCGCGGCGGTGTCGCGCCGTACGCCCTGGACACCGCGAATGCCAAACGGCTGTGGGAAGTTTCGCTGAAACTTACCGACCTCGGCTAGACCGGCATCGGGTGGGCCTCGTAGAACTCGACGTGGCGGCTCGCGGCCCCCGACCACGTCAGCGACGCCGCCAGCGCGCGTCCCGGCCTTGGATCCGCGCCGGACTCCATGGCCTCGGCCATCAGACCGGCCAGCTGGGTCGGCGTTGCGCCATAGCGGACGGTGTCGCCGAAGACCTCGCGCAGCACCGGCAGATCACGGACGACGACCGGACGACCCGCTGCGAGCGCCTCCATCGCCGCCAACCCGAACCCCTCCTTCGTCGACGGGAAGGCGAACACCGACGACGCGGCGACCAGGCTCGGCAGGTCGTCGTCCTCGACCGCACCGAGGATGAGCGGCTGAACGTCGAGCTCTGCGCATCGGCCCTCGAACTCGGCCCGGTAGTCGCGGTAGTCGAACAGCGTCTCCCCACCGGCGATCACCAGTCTGAGATCGGGAGCTCGTTGCCGCAGAAGGTGATACGCCTCCACCAGGTCGACGGTGCCCTTACGCGGCTCGATGCCGCCAACCGCAAGGACGTAACGCCCAAGCCGGCGCCGCCACTCCGCGCGCCCCGCCACAGCCATCGGGGTGTCGGCGGCAGCGTTGGCGAACCGTTGCGCCGCAACGCCGTTCGGAATCACCGTCGGCGACAGCCCCCATCCGGCCCGCACCTCCGCGGCCACCGCGTCTGAGACACAGATGCGCGCGTACGGTTCGACGACGGCCTTCTCGTGGCACTCGGCCAGCACGGGTGTGGTGAACTGGTCGAGGTGGTGGATGGTCCGGATGCAGCGCCCCACCGCGTTGGCGCTGATGCAGTCCTGCGCGTGCACGACGTCGTAGGCCTCCGGCGTGAACGCCTCGCGCAACAACGCGATCGACCGCACGATGCGCGCCGTGATTGATTCCTCGCCCTCGTCGGGGAAGTTCACCAGCCGCACCCGCACCCGCGGGTCGACGGCGCGGAAGAATCCGCGGTCGCCGTGCCGGGCCAGCGACCACACCGTGACGTCGACTCCCGCCTCCGCGAGCGCTTCAGCAAGGTTGAGCGTGTGCACGACGCCGCCGCGGGGTTTCGTGGAGTAGGTGAGCAACGCGACGCGCATCGTCAGCTCCCGGCACCGAGACCATAGGCGTCGACCCGACGTTCGGCGATGTGGTTCAACACCTTTCGGGCGCGGGTGATCTCGGCCTCCACGTCGACCGTCACCTTGGCCAGCCCACCCTTGGAACCCGTGTTGGCCAGCACGTCGCCACCGGGGCCGACCACCTTCGCCTGACCGAGGAAGCGCAGCGCACCCATCACGCCCGTCTGATTCGACGAGACGACGACGACCTGGTTCTCCGCAGCGCGGGCACAGTCGTAGAGGTCGAACAGCCGCGCCTGCCGGTCTGCGGGCAGTCGGGACGCCCGGTCGGTGACGCTGGCCGGCCACGCCGAGAGCGCGGCGATGAGGTGGGCGCCGTCGAGGGCCAACGCACGCGCGGACTCGGGAAACGTCTTGTCGTAGTCGATCAACATCCCCAACCGACCGACCGGAGTGTCGAACGCCGCGAACGAGTCACCCGCCAAGTAGGCCAACGACTCCCCCGCCGGCTGGTGCACCTTGCGGTGGTGGCCAAGCACCCCGTCGCCCGAGACGCAGATGGCCGCGTTGTAGCGGCCGCCAAGCGCCTGCTCGGCATACCCGACGCAGACCGTCATCGGACCCGCGGCCGCGATCACCGCCGCAATCTCCGGCCCGTCGGGATCCAAGGCGGGTGGCTGGTCGTTCAGATCGGGAGCGCGAAGATCGCCGATGTACCCGCCCAGGCAGGCGTCGGGGAACACCAACAGCTCCACGCCGTCCCGCGCGGCGGCGTCGACGATGCCGACCACCTTGCTGACGCCACGGTCCACGTCGCGGCCGAAGTGCGCCGCGACCGCACCGATCGTCACGAGTCCCAAGTCAGGCCCTTCCCAACCCGGTGACGTCCGCAGCCACCGCGGTCGTGGTGACGCCGTCCGGCCACCTCAGCCGAACCCCACGCCGAGCCGTCAGCTCACCACAGGCCCCGGTGACCACGCCGGTCGGCACTCGCGGCGCCGAACTTCCCGTCCGGTCCGCGGTGAGCATGGCGTATCCGGGGAAGCACGTGAGCCACTCGCCCATGTCGGCGGCGGCGGGCCGGGGAATGCGGGCCACGTCGAGTTCAGCGCCCGTCCCGCTGGCCTCGGCCAGCATTCCCATCGTGCCGACGACACCGGCCATGCTGACGTCCTTCGCCGCCCGCGGCGCCATCCGCGCGACCAACGTCGACAGCTCGGCGAGCTCGTCGGCGTTGCGGGTACTGCTCGAATCCCATTGCCTGCCACGCTGACCCGGGCGCCATTCGCCCGCTAGGTCGGCCGTCAGACGCACGGTGTCACCAACGGAACCGCCGCCAGCGCGGATCGGACTCGACGTCCTGCCGAAGGCCGTCACCGCCAGCGACGCGGGGACCCCGAGTTGGGTGTGGCCGCCGAGCACCGGCACCCGCCAGGCCTGCGAGGCCTTCGCGATGCCGCGCACGATGCGGGTCAACAGCGACCGGGTAGGCGCCCCAACGGCGTCGAGCAACCCGGTTGGCGCAGCGCCCATGGCGGTCAGGTCGTTGACGTTGACCAGCACCGAGCACCACCCCGCCCACTCCGGATCGCGTTCCACCATGGACGGGATGATTGCATCACACGCGGCCACCAGATCGCTGCCTGGCAGCGGCACGCCGTCGTCGCCGACGAATCCGTCGGGACCGAGACCGCCGGGCACCGCCCGCAACGGGGCCAGAGCGTCGCCGAGAAACGACTTTGTGGCGTCGGCGAGACGCTGCATCCGGTGCAAAGGCCAGCGCATCAGCGCGTGCGGTTGGCCGGCCACCACGCAGTCGCCGTGGTCCTCCCAGCCGAGCGTGCCGAACATCGCCGCGTACCGCCGTTGCACGGTGGCGTCGAAGCGCAGCACACCCGCCGACTCGGCGTGGGCGCACGCCGCGCGGACCAGTGCCGGGCCCACTCCCGACGCCCGGGCGGCCGAGCTGGTGACGAGCCTGCTGCCCGTCCACCAGCCGAGGTCGGGCTCGCATCGCGGGGCGAGCCGCACGCCGCCCACCACCGTTCCGTCCTGGGCGACCGCCACCAGAACCACCGTGCGTGGATCGTCGTCGACGTCGTCGGCGTCGCTCCCGGCGAAGAGATGTTGATCGACGACGAAGGCGTCGTGACGCAGCCTGCGGTAGGCGGCCAGGTCTGCGCCGTCGTCCGCCCGGCGGATGAGGAAGCCCGCCGCGGGACCGGCGTGGGTGCGGGTGCCGGCGAGAATCGACAGCGTCTCCACGCCGATCACCCGCCGACGCTCTGCAGCACGCCGCACGCCCCGCACGCGGCGCAGCCCGCCTTCTGGTCGGCCCCGGCCATCCCCGCCAACCGGAGCACGTTGGCGACCTCCCTCGACACCTTCTCGACGGTCGCCGCGTCGGGCGCGCCAGCCCGATCTACGTCCACGGCCAGCGTCCCCGGGTGGGGACGGAACGGCACCACGAAGGGGTACACTCCCATCTCGACGAGTTCTGCTGCACCAGAAATCAATTCGTCCGGATCCTCACCAAGCCCGACGAGGAGATACGTCGACACCTGGTTGCGGCCGAAGACGCGGACGGCCTCCCGCCACGCCTCGCGATACTGCGCAAGGGGAACCGTCGCCTTGCCTGGCATCCACCGGCGGCGCACCTCGTCGTCGAGCGATTCGACGTGGATGCCGATCGCGTCCGCACCTGCGTCACGCAAGTCGGTCAGCACCGCCAGATCCGCAGGCGGCTCGCACTGAACCTGGATGGGCAGGTCCGGCACCGCGGCCTTCACCGCCCGCACGCACCGGGCCAGATGTCGGGCGCCGCGGTCGGTGCCCGCCGACGTGCCCGTCGTCATCACCATCTGGCGGACGCCGTCCAACCGCACCGCGGCCTCGGCGACCTCGGCCAGCTCGTGTGGACGCTTCACCGCGGTCGTTGCGCCCGAGCGCAGCGACTCCTCGATCGAACAGAATCGGCACCGGTCGTCGACGCCGTACCGGATGCACGTTTGGACGACGGTGGTGGCCAACACGTTTCGGCCGTGCAGCCGGGCGATCTTGTCATACGAGATGCCCTCGGCGGTCCGCAGATCGTAGAACGCGGGACGGTCGATCACGTCGACCTCCAGGCCCGAGTCCTCCCCGTCGAGAAGCACTCGACCGCCGTCGAACACGAAGGGGCTGTTGGGATTCAGCGGTATCGCGGCCGCGTGGCCGTCGATCATCAGGTGGCCGTCGGCACTGGGGCCGGCGCCCGCGGTACGGCTGACGGGCGGGCGGCCCCGAATCCCAAGCAGGGTGAGGTCGACGCGGGTTGAGACGGACATGGCTTCCCTCGTTCTCAGCGGGCCACGGCGAGGCGGCGGTGAGCGCTTGTCGCGGACTGGCGTCGGAGATCGTCGATGATCGTCGTCGCAATGTGGTTGGCGTCGCGGTCGACGCCGAGGAACCGACCGGAACCCCACGTGTGCATCCACGGCAGCCCGACGAAGGACAGACCCTCGACCTCCGTGACGCCCCGGTTCTGCATCGGCCGCCCTCCGCCGTCGAAGGCGCTGGCCTCGATCCACCGGTAGTCGGGCCGGTAGCCGATCGCCCAGACGATGGTGGTGACTCCCGCGGCAGCCAGGTCGAGCTCGGTTGACTCGGCCTCGGGTTCCCACACCGGGGTGTACCGGGTGGCCGGCGGCGCCGTGATCCCCTTGCGTTCGATGAACGCGTCGATGTCGGCGCAGATCGAGTTGTAGGTCGCGTCGGCCCTGTCGAGCGCACCGCGCAGCGTCGGCTCGAAGGTCAGCCGGGTGTCCTTGCCGTCACCGAGGGTGCCGTACAACCGCATCCCCTCGGCGGCGAACCGACGCAGGTCGATGTCCCGCCCGCCGTCGCGACCCGTGACGTAGTGGTTGGTCTTCTCGATGGCCGCCTTGCCGCCGGGGTACTCCGGCGCGGGCTTGTCGTAGAGCCCCATGTCGGCGAGCCAGGTCATGCAGTCCCGGCCGCGGTAGAACCGGGCTACCCGCGGTGCGCTGCCGACCGCGAGGTGCACCTGACGGCCCTCCAGATGCAGGTCCTCGGCGATCTGAGCACCGGACTGGCCGGTGCCGACGACCAGCACCGCGCCCTCGGGAAGCTGATCGGCGTTGCGGTACTGCTCCGAGTGGATCTGGGTGATCGACGCGTCCAGCGACGCCGCGAATGCCGGCAGGACGGGAATGGGATAGCCGCCGGTGGCCACCACCGCGTGGTCACACGTCAACGTTTCTTGACCAGCCTCGGTGGCCAGCGTCAGCTCGAAACCTCCTGCGGCACGGCGACGCAACGTCGTGACGCGGGTGTGCGTACGCAGCGGCGGCTCGAACGTCTGCAACCAGCCGTCCAGCCACCGCACGACCTCGTCGCGGGTCATGAAGCCGTCGGGATCGGCCCCGTCGTAGGCGTAGCCCGGCAGCTTGCAGTGCCAGTTCGGCGTCACCAGGGTGAAGTTGTCCCAGCGGGTGTCGGCCCAGGCGTGCACCGGGGTCTTGGCCTCCAGTACGACGTGGTCAATGCCCTCCTGCAGCAGATACCAACTCACCGACAGTCCGGCCTGACCGCCGCCGATGACGGCCACGGACACGTGTTCGGTGGTCATGACGTCTTCTCCAGTCCTGGGTGCATGGCGACGATGCGGATCGTGGCGTCACCGGGGTATTGCGTTGCCGCGGAGGTGATTTGCTCCGTGGTCGCGGCAGCCGAGGTGCACGCGAAGCCGAACTTGGCGCGCACGCGTTCGCTGGCCGCCTGCAACGCCGTTGCGGACCGGTCGACGAAGTCCGCCACGGTGTAATCCGAGCCGGAGGTCAGGTAGTCGTGCATCACCAGGCTCGGCGAGTAGCAGCGCTGCACCCGGCCGTCGGGCCACCGAATGTCGAACGTCATCTCAGGCATGAGCGAGTTCCTGCCACTGGGCTACGCCCTCCGCGACGACCGGTCCGTAGACATCCGGCCTGCGGTCGCGCAGATGGAACATTCCCGCGCGCATGGCGCGGAACGTGCCGTCGACGTCGACGTCCGCGATCGCCATCCCGCTACCGAGAAGCGTTGTGGCGAGCACGTTTCCGCCGGGGTCGACCACCTTGGCGTTGCCGACGTAGCGCAGCGAACCGAACGTGCCGCTCTGGTTGGAGGCGATCCAGAACACCTGGTTGTCCAGCGCCCGGGCCGCGTCGAACAGGTTGAAGCGGTACGTCCACCGGTCGTCCTGCAGGTTCTCTGCGGTCGCCGTCCGGGCCGCCGGCCACGCCGAAAGGCTGGCGATGATCTGGGCGCCCTTGAGCGCCATGATGCGGGCGGCTTCGGGAAAGGCCTTGTCGTAGCAGATCTGCAGCCCCACCCGACCGACGGGCGTGTCGAACACGTCGTAGTCGGAGCCCGCCGAGTAGGACATGCCCTCACCGAGGGGCTGGTGAACCTTGCGGTAGGTGCCGTACACCCGGGTGCCGTCGAGTACCGCCGCTGCGTTGTAACGGGTTTCGCCGTCGGCGTCCAGTTCGCAGAAGCCGATGGCGACCACCAGGTCACCGACGATCTGCTGCACCCTGGCGATCTCGGGCCCGTCGACGCGGATGGCCGGCGGCAGTGACCGGGTCGTCGTCTTCACCGTGTCGCCGTGGTTGCCCAACGACGAGAGGTATCCGCCGATGGCCGCCTCTGGCAACACCATGAAGTCAACGCCCGCATCCCTGGCCTCCCGGGCCAGCGAGTCGATCAACGCGTAGTTCTGTTCGAGGTCACGGGTGAAGTTCGCTGCGACCGCCGCAAGCTTGGTCATCTCGAGCCGCCTAGACCATGTAGGTGGAGTTGACGATCGCGCCCTTGCGCGCGTAGTAGATGAGCGCGTCCTGCACGTCGAGCGGGTGGGCGGGGATGACGCCCTCGATCAGGTCCTCTTCGCGTCCGCCGTGTAGAGCGAGACCGAAACGGCAGCAGAACACCGTGCCACCCTCGGCGATGAAGGTCGCCAGCGAGTCGTTGATGTTCTGCTCGCCGGGGAAGCCCGAATCGCCGGTCTTCGGGAAGCCGCGGGTGGCCAGGCAGTTGATCGAGCCGGGCCCGTAGAAGTAGAGGGCGGAGTCGAAGCCCTTGCGCAGCGCCCTGGTGGCCTGCAGCACCGCAACGAAGCTGACCGACGATTCGTGGGCGATCCCGTGCACCAGCGTGAAGTAGCTTTCGCCTTCCTCGGCCTGGTAGTCGGGGAAGATCTTGGTGCCACCGTAGATGTTGGACCCCTTGGGCAACGACGGGTGCGGGATTTCGGCGAGCGAGGTCTTGATCTTCTCGGCGATCGAATCATCAAACGACATGGCTGACTCCAGGATTCTCGGGATGCGGGTTCTTCGTACTCGGCGACGCTGCCGGCGGGCCAGGTGATTTCGGCTTGGCCCAATTAGAGAAGCCGCGCGTTTCCGAATGGTCATCGCAGGAATACGTTTCGGTTATCCGGAGCTCACAGCCGACACGAGCGTGTAACAAACGGCGGTGCGGGTAGGTTCACCCCATGCCAGAAGGTGACACTGTCTTCCGCGCCGCGGACAAGCTGCGGACCGCACTGGCCGGCAAGACGCTGACGCGATGTGACGTGCGGGTGCCGAAGTTCGCCACCGTGGACCTCACCGGCCAGGTGGTCGACGAAGTACTCAGCCGCGGCAAGCACCTGTTCATCCGCGTGGGAGACGCAAGCATCCACTCGCACCTGAAGATGGACGGCGCGTGGCTGGTCGACGGCCAAATCCGCCGCGTCCCCCAGCACAAGGTGCGGATCATCTTGGAAACGGCCGACTCTCGCGCCGCCGGCGTCGACCTCGGGGTGCTGGAGGTCTTGCGGCGCGATCTGGACATGGACGCCGTCGCCCACTTAGGCCCCGACCTGCTTGGCGACGACTGGGAGCCACGGGTCGCCGCGGCCAACCTGACGGCGGACCCGGATCGCCCACTGGCCGAGACACTGCTGGACCAACGAGTGATGGCCGGCGTCGGCAACGTGTACGCCAACGAGTTGTGCTTCGTGTCGGGGCGCCTGCCCAGTTCACCGGTGAGCGCAGTCAAGGATCCGCTGCGGATCGTGCAGCGGGCTCGGGACATGTTGTGGCTGAACCGATCTAGGGTCAACCGCACCACCACCGGCAACACCAGGGCGGGCAGTGACCTGTGGGTGTACGGCCGCGTCGGGCGACCGTGTCGCCGCTGCGGCACGACCATCGAATCCGACCGTGCTCAGGTCACCGGCACCGAGCGAATCTCGTTCTGGTGCCCGGTCTGCCAAACCTGAGGGACGACGCCGGTCACGTACGCCCTTGCAGGATGCCCTCGATGTTGCGCTCGGCGAGCGCGGTGATCGTCATGTAGGGATTGCACCCGAGGTACCCGGGCAGCTGCGATGCGTCGTTCACGTACAAATTGTCGTAGTTCTTGACCCGGCCGAAGGCATCTGTCGCCGCACCGCGGACACAGCCGCCAAGTGGGTGCACGGTGTTCGGGGCGAAGACCTTGCCGTCGAACACGTCGTCGCGGTACTCGACGCCATTGGCCTGAGTCACCTTGTCGAACACCGTCTGTGCGCGCGCCACCAGGTTGTCGGTGTGCGTTTGCGGCCAGTCGATGTCTATCGAGTCGGACGTCGCGTCATAGGACATCGTGGCGCGGTCGCCGGTCTTGACCATCACGTAGTAACCCAAGGTGTGCGTCTCCACGGGTAGCGGGATGGAGAACATGCTCGCGTACACCGGATTGTCGGGATCGTCGCGGCCATCGAGATTGATCATGCCCAGCGAGGACGCCTGGGTCCCCGACGGGTCGGTGTCCTGAAGGTGGTGGGCAACCATGATGTCGCCGTTGTTGCCGTACCCGCGCCCGATCTCCTCGCTAAGGTCGTTCAATCCACCGGACTCCCTGGCGCGCATGAGAATCGTGTTGGTGCCCAGCACCCCCGCGCTGAGGAACAGCTTGTCGCAACCCAATTCACGTCGCTCGAGTTCCTTGCCCCACCGGTCGATCTTGCGGGTCGACACCACCCATTCGCCGTCGGCCTCGCGCCGGATTCCAGTCACCTCGGTCAATGGGCTCAGGGTCACCTTGCCCGTCGCGAGCGCAGCGGCAACGTAAGTCACGTCGACGCTGCCCAGCCTGCCGTGGTTGTTTCCGTACTGCTGTTCGAGGTCGAAGGCCGAACGCGGAACAGTCCCAGCCTCTTCCTGCACCATGTAGTCGAAGGAGTAGGCACTTCCGTTGTAGTCGACCCCGTATCCGGCTGCCGCGGCGTACTGCCGGCCGGTTCGCGCGAACTGGAACCACGGCGTCTGCTCGAACCAGTCCATGTCGCGGTAACTGATGCGCAGCGTGTCCCTCGCCCTTGGGATGTAGGTGTCGAGGAACTCCCCCGGAGCGATGTCGGGAAACGCCTCTTGGAGCTGCCCCGGAGTCGGCACGGCCGCGATGGCCGCATTGATCAACGAGCCGCCTCCGACGCCGACGCCGCGGAACACGTTGTGGGCGCCGAACACGAGGTTTTCGCATACTCCGGCCTGAACCGGCTGCGGTGACGGCACCTGCTTGACGACGTCTGCGACCGAGATGCCCTGGAAGGAGGGCACCAGGCTCGGAGGAACGACGGTGAACCAGCTCGCACGGGTGTCGGGCGGCACCATCCTGGAGAAGCGCTTGCCGTCCTCGTCCGGAGTGTCGAAGTGGCGACCCTTCTCCAGGAGCAAGGTGTCAACCCCCGCGAGCCCGAGGCGCAGCGCCGAAACCCCGCCCCCGTAGCCGCTGCCAACGACTATGGCCGAATGGTGGTCGCGCGGAACAAGCGATGGACGATCCTGCTTGGCGCCACATGCCACGACGCCGACTCCGGCCGCCGCGGCGGCCGCCGTGCCATACAGGAAACGGCGACGTGAGAACGCCGTCATGGGGTCGCCCCGACCTCGAATGGTCGAAGACCGCGACTTACCCCGTGGAAGTCAGTCCCGAGCAATGCTCGGCAATTTACGTGCCCTCCCCGACCGACCAAATTCGCACTCCGCTGCCGAGTTAGCTGCTCAAGGGAATCATTTTTGTTCAAGATCAAGTCATACCTTTGGTTTTGAAACTCGAAAATCCACAACTGGGCGTGGACGCGGGACAGCTTCTGCGGCCGCCCGCCACCTCGATTACCAGCGAACTACCAGCAGCGCAACCGAACTGACGTGAGACACTCTTCATTGCCGCAGGCACGCCGATTGCGGCGAAGGCCAGCGCGTCGACAACGAGCCGATGCCCAAACACATGCACGACTTTAAGCTACTATCCACAGGCGGGTAAATTAACTAGGCCACCCGAATCGCTTCGTGATTGGGGGTTTGGCGTGGCATTTCTTCGAGAATCCAGCCAACCCGTTCGAACCGCACGTGCGATGGCGCCGTGGCGAGATCCGAAACGTCACCTCTGGCTGCTCGGCCTGGTGGTCCCCGCGGTATTTCCACTGGCTTGGTTGGGTGCATATACGACCGGCCTCGGAGTGTTCTGGTACCTCGGCCCCATTCTGACGTTCTGCGTACTTCCCGTACTCGACTACGCGGTGGGCCCGGACTCCGAGAACCCGCCCGACAGCGCGCTCGCGCGCCTGGAGAACGACCGCTTCTACCGGTGGGCCACCTACCTCTACCTGCCGATCCAGTACGTGTCCCTGGTGCTGGCCTGCTGGGTGTGGAGCGGCGGGGGCGGAGTGACCCTCGCCACCGTCGACCGTGTCGGTCTGATGATCACGATCGGCGGCATCGGCGGGATCGCCATCAACGCCGCGCACGAATTGGGCCATCAGCACGCCAGGGCCGAGCAGCGGCTCAGCAAGATCGCGCTCGCCCAGACCTGCTACGGACACTTCTTCGTCGCACACAACCGTGGGCATCACATCAACGTGGCCACCCCCGAGGACCCGGCGAGCTCGCGGATGGGAGAAAGTCTGTGGGCCTTCATTCCCCGATCGGTGACGGGCGGCGTGCGCTCCGCGTGGCAGCTGGAACGCAAGCGCTTGGCCCGCATGGGGCTCTCCGTGTGGAATATTCGCAACGATGCGCTCCACGCCTGGCTAGTGACGGCCGTGCTGTTCGGGGCGCTCGCCATTGCCTTCGGACCCGGCGTGTTGCCGTGGCTGATCGGCCAGGCCATCGTCGGGGTTGCACTGCTGGAGGCAATCAACTACATCGAGCATTACGGGCTGCGGCGGCAGCGGCGTCCCGACGGACGCTACGAACGCGTGCGTCCCTCGCACAGCTGGAACAACAACACCGTGGTGGCCAATCTGCTTCTGTTCCACCTACAGCGACACTCAGATCACCACGCGCATCCCTCGCGCAGGTACCAGGCCCTGCGCCATGACGACGAGGCTCCACAGCTGCCCGCCGGCTATGCCGCCATGTTGATAATGGCGGGCCTCCCGCCGCTGTGGCGACGGGTCATGGACCCCCGGGTGGTCGCCCACTACGACGGCGAAATCGGTTTGGCTGCACTCAATCCGCGTAGCGAAAAGCGGTTGCGCCGGCGCTACGCCACCGCCCCTTCGCACGGCTAGTTCCAGGGCAGCGCCAGCTTGCAGATCTTGCGGACGACGGTGGCGAACTGCTTGGGCAGCGGACCCTTGTTGTAGGGAATGCCGTAGCGCTCGCAGATCTCCTGGACCTCTTGCGAGATCTCCGCATGCCGGAAGGCGGGGATGTCGGGGAACAGGTGGTGTTCGATCTGGAACGACAGGTTGCCGCTCATCACGTGGAAGAGCTTGCCGCCGGTGAGGTTCGCCGAGCCGAGGATCTGGCGGAAGTACCACATTCCGCGGGTCTCGTTGGCGGTCTCCTCCTTGGTGAACTCCTGTGTGCCGTCGGGGAAGTGACCGCAGAAGATGATCGCGTAGGACCAGATGTTGCGAATCAGGTTGGCCGTCAGGTTGCCCGTGAACACCCACGGCGCGAACGGACCAGCGAGCAGCGGGAAGGCCACGTAGTCCTTCAACGTCTGGCGCTTCACCTTGCCCCAGATGCCGATCAGCGTCTCGCGCTTGTCGGCGATGCTGATCTCACCCGAGCGGATGCGCTCGGTCTCCAGCTCGTGCAGCGCAACGCCGTACTGGAACAGCACCATCAGCAGGAACGCGTAGACGGGGTTGCCGTAGTAGTACGGCGTCCACCGCTGGTCTTCGCTCATCCGCAGGATGCCGTAACCGATGTCGCGGTCCATGTCCACGATGTTGGTGTAGGTGTGGTGCATGTAGTTGTGCGAGTGGCGCCACTGATCGCTCGGGCAGGCCGAGTCCCACTCGAAGTTGCGGCCGGCAAGCGCGGGATCGCCGGTCCAGTCGTACTGGCCGTGCATGATGTTGTGGCCAATTTCCATGTTGTCCAGGATCTTCGACGCGGCCAGCATCGCGGTGCCCGCGATCCACGCCGGCGGGAGGATGCCGGCGAACAGCATGGCCCGGCCACCGACCTCGAGTGCGCGCTGCGCCTTGATGACCCGGCGGATGTAGGTGGTGTCGCGCTCACCGAGGTCGGCTACGACTCGCTCGCGCAGCGCGTCGAGTTCGGCTCCGAACGCGTCGGCCATCTCCGGTGTCATCGTGACGGGCTTGCCGCCGACGACCTTGGTGATCGCTTCTTGGATCGGGGCGGGCAGAACGTCGGCGACGTCCTCTTCGATGGTCTTGTCGAGCATGGTGCGGACGTGAGGAGCATTCAGGATGGCGGTCATGGCGATCTCCTTCTCGGTGAGATTGGTCTTGGTCTTAGAGGGCCAGCTCGACGTCGCCGACGGGGACGGACACGCAGATCTGCACGTCTTCCTCGTCGGCCGCCGAGACGGCACCGGTGATGCGGTTCTTGACCGCGCCGCTGGTCTTGCGACGGGTGCAGGTGTGGCAGATGCCCATTCGGCATCCGCTCTGCGGGGTGAGGCCGGCAGCCTCCGCCTGCTCGAGCAGCGAGCGACCGTCGTCGCTCACCTCGACACCGCTGTCGGCGAAGGCGACCGTTCCGCCGGATGCTTCCGCCGGAACTTCGAACACCGGGGGGACGAAGCTCTCGAAGCTGGCGTCCGGGTAGTGCGCACGGACGGCGTCGACCAGCGCCGGTGGCCCGCACACGAAGACCGCATCCGGAGCTGGCGCGTTGGCGACGTGCTCGGGTCCGAAGTAGCCCGTCAGATCGCCGGCGTCCGCTTCACGCGAGTACCCGTGCAGCACCCGAACACCCGGCAGGGCGTCGAGCTCGATGCGGTAGCACGCCTCTTCTGCGGTGCGGGCGTAGTGGATGAAGGTGACGTCACTGTCCGCTCCCTCGCGGACCAGCGTTCGCACCATCGACAGCACCGGGGTGATCCCACTGCCGCCGGAGACGAACAGGATGTTGCGGGGACGCTGCGTCGGGAGAGTGAAGTCGCCGCCGACCACGTCGAGTCCGACGACCATCCCGGGCCGGGCGTTGCGGAACAGGTGCCGCGACACCACGCCCTCGTCGTGCACGCCGAGGGTCAGCTCGACGAGCCGGTCCCCCTCGGCGTTGGCGGGTGAATAGCAGCGCGTCTGCTGACGTCCGTCGACCTCGACGGTCAGGTTGACGTGTTGGCCGGCGCGCAGGGCCGGGCCGGCCGCGAAGGCCGCGTTGGGTTCAAGAATGAGCGTGACGCTGCGGGGTGTCTGGCGGCGGACCGCGACCACCTTGGCGCGGCAGTCCCCCAGCGTCCACGTGGGCTCGACGAGCTCCGTGTAGCGATCGACGCCGTGCGGTCCGGTGAGCAGGTCAACCAGAGGCGACCGCAGCACTCTGT
>Ga0247732_10000272_pt1 | contig 30123 bp, 27 predicted proteins | sample UWRJL163409C2_FD_180940 | JGI IMG/M metagenome (GOLD analysis project Ga0247732, IMG submission 180940) | Plant litter microbial communities from Arlington Agricultural Research Station in Wisconsin, United States - UWRJ-L163-409C-2 | ecosystem: Environmental > Terrestrial > Plant litter >...
GGTGCCGGTGCCGCCGCCCTCACCTGCGGTGACGAAGACCATGTCGGCGCCGCGCAGCAGCTCCTCGATGTCGTCCTTGGCGTCGTCGGCGGCCTTGCGGCCGACTTCGGGGTCGGCTCCGGCGCCGAGGCCGCGGGTGGAGTCCCGGCCGACGTCGAGCTTGACGTCGGCGTCGCTCATCAACAGCGCTTGCGCGTCGGTGTTGATGGCGATGAACTCAACGCCCTTGAGTCCTTGCTCGATCATCCGGTTGACGGCGTTGACGCCGCCGCCACCGATGCCGACCACCTTGATTACTGCTAGATAGTTGTGCGGGGGTGTCATCGGTAGTCTTCCTCCTGGGCCAACCCTCAACCTCAACCATAGGCTTAGAGTTATGTCAAGTAGTTTCGCGCAAACAGAACGGTAGGGCGAGCGCGCGACGTATCGGCGCAGGCGCGCCGTGACACGCCGGGAGATTTTCGACGCGTTCGCGCGAATCTCGTTGCGACGGCCTACTTGACCGTCGGCAAATCCGGACTCGACACGTCATAGGTGGTCCCCGGCTGCGTCAACAGCGCACCCAACTTCAGCGCCTTCTCATCGGTGCGATCCGTCGTCCCCCAGATCACCAGCCGACCGTCGAACAGGGTCAGGGTGATCGACGCCACCGACGGCGCGGCGATGCGACTCACCTGACCGGCCACCTCGGGGCGCAGTGCGGTGAGCACCTGAAGCGCCGCCAACGTCGGCAGGTCGCTCGGACCAGGCGTGTCGGCGTCGAGGTAAGGAAGCCCTGGCGGCGGCGGCTCCGTGGCGAAGTCGACCCCGTCACGATCGAAGAGGTGCGAGCCGTCGGGATAGTCCTTGACCACCACCGGAACCCGCTCGACGATGGTGATCCTCAGGGTCGACGGATATTCGCGCTGAACCCTGGCGCTCGCCACCCGCCGAATGGTCGCGACGCGATCGGCGACCGCGTCGGTGTTGATCTGCAACAACGGGGTGTCCGCCGGCACCGCTGCGGCCTGCTCGACCTCGTCCTGAGTGAGCGTCACCAGGCCCGTGATCGCCATGACGCGAGCCGACATGATGGGCGTGAAGTACAGCAGCAGGCCGGCTCCCACGACCAGCACGCTGATCAGAGCCGACCACATCAACGCCTTGAGGCCCCTGATCAGACCGCGGGCCGGCGGAGTCGGCTCGTCGACGGCACGACCCGTGACGCGCCGTTTCGCCTCACGCCTGGCGAGCTCGATGGCCGTGGCCCGTTCCTGCGCTGCGCGCCGCTCCTCGCGTTCTCGCCTGGCACGCCGTCGGGGTCCCTCGAAGTCGTCCGCGTCGTCGGTCCGTGCGATGACGTCACCGGGGACGTCATCGGCAGCCGCGCCGGGGACCTCTCCTGGAGTCACGCCGGGAGCCTCGTCACCCGCTTCCTCACCCGCGATGTCGTCGGCGACGTCCGGCTCGTCGGTCGGCCCGGTCACGACGACCGCGCCCCCGGCGCGTCACGTCCGGCCCGCGACTGCAGCGCGGTCAGGATCTCCCCACCGAGCAGGGTGACGTCGCCCGCACCCATGGTCACCACCGCGTCTCCCGGTCGGGTCGAACCCGCCACCAGATCCGCGACCGCAGAAAAGTCGGGGACGTATCGCACGGGCACACTGACGTGCTCGGCGACGCTGGCCCCGCTGACACCGGCGATGGGTTGCTCGCGGGCGGCGTAAACGTCGAGCACGAACACCTCGTCGGCCAGGCTCAACGCCTCTCCAAACTCGCGGGCGAAGGTCTCGGTGCGTGTGTAGAGGTGCGGCTGGAACACCACGATCGAGCGCCCCTGTCCCGCGACGGCGCGCAGCGCCTCCAGCGTCGCGCGCACCTCGGTGGGGTGATGGGCGTAGTCGTCGAAGACGCGCACGCCCGCCGACGTGCCAACCGATTCGAAACGGCGTCGCACGCCTTCGAACGCGGCCAGCCCGTCGAGAACCGCCACCGCGTCCGCACCAGCCTCAACGGCCGCGAGCAGCGCCGCGAGCGCGTTGAGCGCCATGTGCCTGCCGGGTACCGCCAACCGCATCCCCCGCGGATGCGACTCCCCCGCCAGCTGAACGGTCGACACGCTGCCGGTGCCTTGCTGCTCCCACGTCACCAGCGCGCCGGCCAGAACATTGGTCGAGCCGCCGGCCGGGCCCTCGACGCTGCCGTAGCGCAGGACACGAATTCCGTTGGCCGCCGCGCGGTCCGCCAGGGCCGCCGAACCGGCGTCGTCGACGCAGACGACGAGCGCCCCACCGGGGCGCAGGCGCGCGACGAACTCGTCGAAAACCGCCGTATAGGCCTCGACGCTGCCGAAGAAGTCGAGGTGATCGGCCTCGATGTTGGTCACCACCGCGACGTCGGGCGTGTACTCGAGCAGTGAGCCGTCACTCTCGTCGGCCTCGGCGACGAAGCACTCACCGCTGCCGTGGTGCGCGTTGGTTCCCGCCTCGCCGAGATCGCCGCCGACGGCGAAGGACGGATCGAACCCGTTGCGCTGTAACGCCACGATGACCATCGACGTGGTGGTGGTCTTGCCGTGGGTGCCCGTCACCATCACCGTGGTGTAGCCGTCCATCAGACTGGCGAGCACCGCGGGTCGCAGGATGACGGGGATGCCGCGGCGCTGGGCTTCGACGAGTTCGGGATTGTCCTTGGGTATCGCCGCATGGGTGCTGACCACCACGGTCGGCCCACCGGGCAGCATGTCCAGCGACGACGCGTCGTGTCCGATCCTGACCTGGGCGCCACGGGCGCGCAGCGCAGCCACCCCACGTGACTCCTTGGCATCCGAGCCGGACACCAGACCGCCGCGGTCGAGGAGGATGCGCGCGATGCCGGACATTCCCGCTCCGCCGATGCCGACCATGTGCACCCGCTGCAGCGCGGGCGGCAGCTCCCGCGGGCTCATCGTGCCCCCCGAGTCTCGGTGGCCAGCTCGAGTGCGACCTCGGCGACCCGGCGCGCGGCGTCGCGGTGACCGGCGAGGGTCGCCGCCGCCGTCATCTCGGTCAACCGCGGCGGATCCGCAAGCAGCACGCGGACCGTCTCGGTGATGAATTCGGGTGTCAGATCCGCATCGGCTATCAACAGGCCACCACCGGCGCCGACCACGGGCAACGCGTTGAGCCGCTGCTCGCCGTTGCCGATCGGCAGCGGGACGTACACCGCGGGCAGGCCCACCGCGGTCACCTCGGCGACAGTCATCGCACCCGACCGGCAGATGACCAGGTCGGCAGCCGCATAGGCGAGGTCCATTCGGCTGAGATAGGGCACCGCGACGTACGGACGGTCACCGACCGTCGGCACGCGCAGCTGCAGAACGTTCTTCGGGCCGTGCGCGTGCAGCACCGCGATGCCCGCCGCGGCGAGGTCGTCGGCGGCGCCGGAGACGGCCCGGTTGAGCGACTGCGCGCCCTGTGAGCCGCCGAAGACCAGCAGCACCCGGTCGTCGTCGGAGAAACCGAAGTGTGCCCGCGCCTCGGCGCGCAGCGCCATCCGGTCCAGGGACGTGATGGATTCGCGCACGGGGACGCCGACCACCTCGACGCGTCGGCCCAGGCCCGGATTGGGCACCGCAGCCAGGACGCGTCGCGCCGAGCGGGCACCGACCCGGTTGGCCCAGCCCGCGCGCGCGTTGGCCTCGTGGATGACGACGGGCACGACGCTTCGTCTCGAGGCGCCGCCGCGAGCAGCCAGGTAGGCGGGCAGGGCGACGTAGCCGCCGAAGCCGATCACCACGTCCGCGAGCACCTCGTCGAGGATCGCCCGCGTCTGACGGACCGCCGAACGGACCCGCAGCGGGAGCCGGACCAGGTCGCCGGACGGCTTGCGGGGAAACGGGACGGGCGTGATGAGCTTCAGGTCGTAACCGCGCTCGGGAACCAGCCGCGTCTCCAGGCCGCGTGCCGTACCGAGGGCGGTGATCCGCACCGTCGGGTCGAGCGCGACGAGGGCGTCGGCGACGGCCATCGCGGGCTCGATGTGCCCTGCGGTGCCTCCGCCGGCGAGGACCACCGACACGACTCCCCCGTCGCTACGATCCTGCCCGCCGGAGACCGCACCGCGAGGGAAACCAGGGTTGCTCACCCGTAACGCTGACCTTCCAGAGGGCGAGCCCGACGACTCGACTGACGCTGACGGTCTCCATGATGCCCTGCGCCCCTCGCCGTCCTGCTGGCCGGTTCCGCTGCGCCGCGTCTGCGATCCTCGGCAGGTTTGCGAACGGGCTTCGGCTTGCCCTTCGAACCCGCCTTCGACGTGGGCTTCTTCGGCGCCGCCTTGGCCGCGGTGGGTTTGGCGGCCTTGGCCTTGGCCTTGGGAGGCTTGGGCGGCTTCGGGGATCGCGGGGACTTGTCGGGCCGCGTCCGCAGCCGGTCGCGCGCCGCCTCGAGTCGGGACGGGACGTAGGGCTCGGGCAACGGCAGCCGCAGCAGTCGGTTGAACCGGTCCTCGCGACCGGATCGCAGGGCGGCGACCGCATCCGGTTCGTGACGCGCCGCGTTGGTCATGATGCCCAACATGAACAGCGTCGTGGCCGTTGACGTCCCACCCGCGGAGATCAACGGCAGCTGCAGGCCCGTCACCGGTAGCAGGCCGACGACGTAGCCGACGTTGATGAAGACCTGGCCGAGCACCCAGAGCGTGGTCGTGGCAGTCAGCAGTCGCAGGAAGGGGTCCGCGGAGCGCCGCGCGATGCGCATTCCGGTGTAGGCGAACAGACCGAACAGGCCAAGCAGCCCGGCCGCGCCGACGAAGCCGAGTTCCTCTCCGATGATGGCGAAGATGAAGTCGTTGTGGGCGTTGGGCAGGTAGTTCCACTTGGCGGTGCCCTGACCCAGCCCGTCGCCGAAGATGCCGCCGTTGGCCAGGGCGTAGCGGGCTTGGCGCGACTGGTAACCGGAGCCCTGCATGTCGTCGCCCGGGTTCAGCCACGACTGCACCCGGTCGGATCGATAGCCCGCCGACATGGCCAGGATGCCGGCGGCCACCACGACGGCCGCCATCGAGCTCAGGAAGATGCGCAGCGGCAGGCCGGCGAACCACAGCAGGCCCAACAGGATGATGCCGAGCGAGACCGTCTGGCCGAGATCTGGCTGCAGCACGATGAGCAACAGTGCGATGAAGGCGCCCGGGATCAGGGGGATGAGCATCTCGCGCACCGACGCGCGCTCCAGTCGGCGCGTCGCAAGCAGATGCGCACCCCAGATGGCGAAGGCGATCTTGGCCAGCTCCGACGGCTGCATCGAGAAGCCGGCGACGACGAACCAGCCGCGGGAACCGTTGGACAGCTTACCGATGCCGGGGATGAGGACCAGGATCAGCAGGATGATCGTGAAGATGAAGCCGGGGAAGGCCAGCTTGCGCATCAGCGCCACCGGCGTGCGCAGGGCGATGTAGAAGGCGACCAGGCCGACGAAGGTCCAGAGAACCTGTTTGGCGAAGATCGCCCACGGTGAGCCGTCCTCGTCGTACGAGTGCACCCCCGAGGCGGACAGCACCATGGTCAGCCCGAGCGTGACGAGCAATGCCGCGACGGCGGTGACGAGGTGGAACGACGTCATGGGCCGGCTCAGCCAGGCCCCGAACCGGGTGCGGGGGACGACGTCGACCGCGCTGGTGGCGGTGGCGCCGTTGCCGGAGTGGGGTTTGCTGCGGCGCAATCTAGCGAAGAAGCTGGTCACGGTGCCTACCGGGCCGCACTCGTCACATGAGTCACATTGTTCACATCTGGCTCATTGGTCACTAGCACCCCAGAATCCTCCCCCGTCACAGCCCGAGGTCGGTGGACATCCGACGCGTGTCGCGGAATGACCGCCCGGCCAAGCGCCGGCTACGCACCCACGGTGGCAAGCCACTCGCCGTAGAAGAGGGCCACCCCCAACCCGCACGCAATGGCCGTGAGCAGCCAGAACCGGATGATGACCGTCGTCTCTGCCCACCCCACCAGCTCGAAGTGATGGTGGAACGGCGCCATCCGGAACACCCGTCGACCCGTCGTGCGGAACGCCAGGATCTGCACCACGACCGACGTGACCTCCGCCACGAACAACGCGCCAAGGACGATCGCCAACATCTCGGTGCGACTGGTCACCGACAGTCCCGCGATGATCCCGCCCAGGGCAAGCGACCCGGTGTCGCCCATGAAGATCTTCGCCGGCGCGGCGTTCCACCAGAGGAAGCCGATGCAGGCACCCGCCGTCGCCGCGGCGACCAACGCCAGGTCCAGAGGATCGCGGACGTTGTAGCACCCGAGGCCGGGGCTGAACGCGCACGCGTTGCGGAACTGCCAGAACGTGATGATCACGTAGGCCGCCGTCACCATCGCCATCGCACCGGCAGCGAGGCCGTCGAGGCCGTCGGTGAAGTTCACCGCGTTGGACCAGGCGCTGACCAGGATGACGCAGAACAGCACGAACACCGCGGGCGCCAGCGTCACGGTCGCGATCTCGCGCACGTAGGACAGCTCCGGGCTGCCGGGTGTCAGACCGTCGTCGTTGCGGAACTGCAGGACCAGAACGCCGAAGAGCACCGCGGCGGCCAGCTGGCCGACGGTCTTGGCGGTCTTGTTCAGGCCGAGATTGCGCGAGCGCCGAATCTTGATGAGGTCGTCGACGAAGCCGACGGCGCCCAGCGCGGTGGCCAACCCAAGCACCAGCAGGCCGGAGGCGGACGGCCCCTCACCGTCGAGGGCCAGGCCAACCAGGTGCGTCCCGAGGTAACCGGCCCAGATGCCCGCCAGGATCGCGACGCCACCCATCGAGGGCGTGCCACGCTTCTTCTGATGACTCTGCGGGCCGTCCTCGCGGATCTCGTGCCCGAACCCGCGCCGGGTGAACACCTTGATCAGGACCGGAGTCAGCAGGATCGACACCGTCAACGCGATGCCGACCGCAATTAGGATTTGCCTCATTCCGGCGCGTCCCCGGCAAGGAGCGCGTCGGCCAGCGCGGCGAGACCCGCCGACTTCGAGGCCTTCACCAACACCACGTCTCCCCCGCGTAATTCGTCGCGAAGCAGCGCCAAGGCCTCATCGGTGTCGACGACCATGACGGACTCACTGCCCCATGACCCCTCCATCACCGCCCCGTGATGCATGGCGCTCATTGATCTCCCGGTTCCGACGACGACCAGTCGAGACACATCTAAGCGCACTGCCAGTCGACCGATGCTGTCATGCTCGGCGATCGCGTCCTCGCCGAGTTCGCCCATCTCCCCAAGGACCGCCCAACTTCGGCGACGCTCGGCGCCGGGATCTGATCCGCCGCGAGCCATCCAGGCCAGCGCCTTGAGCCCTGCGCGCATCGAATCGGGGTTGGCGTTGTAGGCGTCGTTGACGATCGTCACGCCGTCGGCCCGGGTGCCGACCTGCATGCGGTGCCGTGACACCGGCCCGGCCGCCGCGAGCGCGTCCCGCACCTGCTCGAGGGTCGCACCGCATTCCAGGGCGACGGCCGCCGCGGACAGTGCGTTGGACACCTGGTGGTCACCGTGCACGGCGAGCGTCACCTCGGTCTGCGCGCCGGCGGCGTGCAGGTTGAACCGCGCCCTGGCCAGTTCGTCGAGCACGACGTCGGCGGCCCAGACGTCGGCGCCGGCGGACCGTCCGACGCGGACCACGCGCGCGGCGGTCTTGTCAGCCATCGCCGCCACCACCGGGTCGTCGGCGTTGAGGATCACCACGCCCGACGCCGGAACCGCTTGCGGCAGTTCGGCCTTCGTCGCCGCAATGGCTTCCCGCGAGCCGAACTCCCCGAGGTGGGCGGTGCCGACGTTGAGCACGACGGCGATCGACGGCGGGGCGATCCGCGCCAGCGCGGCGATGTTGCCCTGGTGACGCGCCGACATCTCCAGGATCAGGTAATCGGTGTCGGTGGTGGCCCGCAGCACCGTCCACGGATGTCCGAGCTCGTTGTTGAACGACCCGGGCGGCGCGACGACCGTGCCGAGGGGTTCCAGCACGGCGGCCAGCAGATCCTTGGTGGACGTCTTGCCCGACGACCCGGTGACACCGACGACGACGAGCCCACCGGCGACGAGCTCGGCCGCGACGGCGGCGGCCAGCTTGGCCAACGCCTCGAGCACCGCGGCGCCCGATCCGTCCGAGTCGAACTCCAGCACGCTGGCCCCGGAGTCGACCGGCTCCGAGCGTGGCCGCACGACGACGGCGGGAACGCCGACCGGACGGGCGGCCAGCACGGCGACCGCCCCGGCCGCGACGGCGCCCGCCGCGAAGTCGTGTCCGTCGGATCGCGCGCCGGGCAGTGCCAGGAACAGCCCGCCGGGGGTGACGGCGCGCGAGTCGAATTCGACGCTTCCCGTGACGACGATCGCCTCGGCGTCGGCGGCCGAGACGTCGGCCAACTCACCGCCGACGATGCGGGCGATCTGCGCCAGCGTCATGTCGATCACGGTTTCACCCCGAGGGCCTGCAGGGCGCGCGCCAGCTCGTCGCGGTCGTCGAACGGCCGGGTCAGCCCGTGACTGGTCTGCCCCGGCTCGTGTCCCTTGCCCGCCACCAGCACGACATCACCCTTCCTTGCCCACCCGACGGCGAAGTCGATGGCGGCCGACCGGTCACCGATTTCCTCGACCGCGGCGGGACCGCCGGCCGCTCCTGCGACGACGGCCGCCCTGATGTCGGCGGGGTCCTCGTCGCGGGGATTGTCGTCGGTGACGACGACGAGGTCGGCCAGTTCGGCTGCCGCGCGACCCATCGGCGCCCGCTTGCCGGGATCGCGGTTGCCACCGGCCCCGACGACCACCGCGATGCGGCCGTGGGTCTGGCCGCGCAGCGTCTCGAGGACCGCGCGCAGCGCGCCCGGCTTGTGCGCGTAGTCGACCAGGGCGAGGAAGTTCTGGCCGCAGTCGATCGGCTGAAGCCGACCGGGCACCGTCGCCGTCCGCAGTCCTGGTGCCGCCTGCTCGGGCGACACCCCCACCGCGTCCAGCAGCGCGGCAGCAAGCAGGGTGTTCGCGACGTTGAAGTGCCCTGGCAGGCCGATCCGCAGTAGGTGGTGCACGCCAGCCGGGTCGACGGCGAGGAATTCCTGCCCGCCGCCGTCGAGGGTGCGTACGTCCTGGGCCCGCCAGTCCGCCTGGTGGCCCGCGACGCTCACCGTGACGGGCCGCTCGGCGCGGGCGGCGATGGCGCGGCCGCCGTCGTCGTCGACGCAGACCACCGAAACGTCTGCATGTGTTGACGACTGGGGCTCGAACAGGCGCGCCTTGGCGTCGAGGTAGTCCTCCATCGTGGGATGGAAGTCCAGGTGGTCACGCGAGAGGTTGGTGAAACCGCCGACCGCGAAGTGGACGGCGTCGACGCGACCCAACGTCAAGGCGTGGCTGGAGACCTCCATCACCGCGGTGTCGATTCCGCGTTCCAGCATCACCGCGAACAGCGCCTGCAGGTCGGGGGCCTCGGGGGTGGTCAGCGCGCTCGGCTCGTCGCGTCCGTCGATGCGGATGCCGACCGAGCCGACGAGGCCGGTCACCCGTCCCGCGGCCCGCAGCCCCGCCTCAACCAGATAGGTGGTGGTGGTCTTGCCAGAGGTGCCGGTCACCCCGATGACGCGAATGTGTTCCGACGGCCTGCCGTAGACGGCTGCCGCCAGGTCCCCGAGCACCGACCTCGGCGCGGAATGGACCAGCAGGGGCACGGCCGTACGGCCGGCCATCACCTCGGCACCCGCCTCGTCGGTCAGCACCGCGACGGCGCCCTGACGGACGGCGTCCGCGGTGAACTTCGCGCCGTGGGACCGAGCGCCGGGCAACGCGGCGAACAGATCGCCGGGCTGGACGTCCTGGCTGCGCAGTGTGACCCCGGTGACCCGCGGTGATCGCAGTGATTCGGAGGCGCCCCGAAGCTCTGCGTGCACACGCTGGGCCAATGCGGCGAGGTCGTCACCGACGGGACTCGAGGGACGCAAGTTCATGGCCATGACACCTTAGCGGCCAAATTCCTGGGCTCAGCCCTGCAGGACCAGTGGCGGACCGGGATCGGGCGACAGCGGCACGTTCTCCCGCTGCAGCAGCCACGCCGACAGGTTGTGGATCAGCGGCGCCGCCGTCGTGCCCGGAGATCCGTCGGCGGTGCGGTGTGGGTTGTCCATCATCACGCCGACGACGTAGCGCGGGTCGTCGGCGGGCACCATCGCCGCGAAGGTGATCCAGTAGACGTCGTCGTAGTAGCAGCCGCACGCGGGGTTGATCTGCTGCGCCGTCCCAGTCTTGCCTGCGATCTGATAGCCCTCCACCGCGGCGCCGGACCCCGTGCCCTGCTGGACCCCGGTCGGATCCTTCTGGATGGTGGCACGCAACAGGTTTCGGACGGCCTGCGCCGTTCCCGGGTTCACCACGCGGATACCTTCCGGCCGCGGCTCCTCGGTGCGGGTGCCGTCGGAGGCGATGGTGGCCTTGATGATGCGCGGCGGGATGCGGACGCCGTCGTTGGCGATGGTCTGGTACATCCCCGTCATCTGCAGCAGTGACATCGAAAGACCCTGTCCGATGGGCAGGTTGGCGAACGAGCTGCCCGACCACTGGTCGATGGGCGGAACCAGGCCCGCAGTCTCGCCAGGCAGGCCGACGCCGGTCCGCTGGCCGAGGCCGAACTTGTCGAGCATCTCGGCGTAGTGCTCCGGGCCGATCCGCTGGGCCAACATCAAGGTCCCCACGTTGGAGGACTTCCCGAAGATGCCGGTGGTGGTGTACGGCATCACGCCGTGGGCCCACGCGTCGCGCACGGTGACGCCGCCCATGTTGATCGACCCCGGTACCTGGAGCACCTCGTCGGGGTTGGTGAGGTCGTTCTCGATCGCCGCCGACGCGGTGATGATCTTGTTGACCGACCCCGGCTCGAACGGTGAGGACACCGACGGGTTGCCGAGTTGACGGTCTTCCTGACGGCCGATGTCCTGGCTGGGGTCGAAGGTGTCGTTGTTCGCCATCGCGAGGACCTCGCCGGTCTTGGCGTCCATCACGACGGCCGACACCGACTTGGCGCCCGAGAGGTTCTTCGCCTGTTGCACTTGCTGCTGGGTATAGAACTGGATGTCGTCGTCGAGGGTGAGTTGCACCGTCGAGCCGTTGACGGCGTCGTGGCGGTTGCGGTAGCTGCCGGGGATCACCACGCCGTCGGAGCCGCGGTCGTAGGTGACCGATCCGTCGGTGCCCGCCAGCTTGGAGTCCAGTGAGTCTTCGAGGCCGAGCAGTCCGTGACCGTCCCAGTCGATGCCGCCGACGATGTTCGCCGCCAAGGATCCGCCCGGGTACTGGCGGATGTCCTGCCGTTCGGCGCCCACCTCCGGGTACTTGCTGATGATGGCGTCGGAGATCGCCGGGTCGACGGCGCGGGCCAGGTAGACGAAGGTGTCCTTGCCCGACAGCTTCTTGTAGAGGGTGTCGGCGTCGGGCTTGTTGTTCAGCAGACCCGACACGCCCTTGGCGATCTCGCGGAGCCGCTTCACCGGATCGGGTGCGTCGGGCTTCTTGCCCTGGGCCTCGACGAGTTGCTTCTGAATCTTGGTGGGCTGGAACGTCAGTGCGCGCGCTTCGGTCGTAAAGGCCAGCTTGTCGTCGTTGCGGTCGACGATGCTTCCGCGGACGGCCTCTTCGACGTCGGTGACCTTGAGCTGACTGGCCGCCTCGGCGCGGAGGCCCTCGGCGCGTGGCACCTGAAGCATGAAGAGCTGGCCTGCGGCCAAGAGCAGGACGACGACCATGACGCCGTTGCCGATCCGATGACGGAACGCGAAGGAGGCGCTGCGCAATCCGTCGTCGGCGACGGGTTTGCGGGTGCGGCGCTCGTTGGCGGGATGTGGCGAACCGGGCCGGTTCATGCGGGGGGTCCCGGGACGAGCACTGGCGCGGCAGGCGCGGCGGGGTCAACCGGCGCCGGGCCGGGCAGCGCTGGCCCCTGCGGCGAGTCGAGGTGCAGCGTGGAGGCGTCGGGCGGCAGGGGTACCGCGCCCGGTGCCAGCGGCGGAGTCGGGGCGGCCGCGAGCGGAGCCTGTCCCGGTACGACGGGAACCACCGGAGCTCCCGGAACCGCGCCGGTCACGGGCACCTCTGGGTTGGGCAGGGCTGGGTTGGGCACGGCTTGGTTGGGCACGGCAGTCCCAGCCGGCGGCATGTGCACGGCCACCTCACGCGGGTCCACGACACGCGGCGCAGGACGGGCGGGTGCGGCTGGCGGTGCGGGCGGCGCCGGATCGGGCAGCGGGCTGTTCAGCGGCGGCGGTTGCACGCCCTCGGCGGGCTTGGGCGTGCCGACGACCATCCAGTTGCCGGACGCGTCCTGCACCAGGTGTGCGGTGTCGCGGGAAGGAATCATGCCGAGGTTGCGCGCCGCCTCGGCCAGCGCGGGCGCGGCTTGGGCTTCCAGGACGTCGCGCTCGAGGCCGTCCTTCTGCTGCATCAACGCTTGGTTGACCTGGCGCGCACGGCCGAGCTCGTAGGACCGCTCGGCGGCGTCGGTCGACAGCCACAGCGTGACGCCGAGGCCCACTCCGAGCGCTCCGATCACCAGCACCACGAACGGCACCCTGGTGACGAACCTGCGGGGGTCGAGATCGACCGACGACAGCCTGACCAGCAGGCGCTCCCGCAGGGGCGGGCGGACTACCTTGGGCGCCTTGGCCTTTCGGGCCTTGGCTCGCGCCTTGGCCTGGGCGGCGTTCTTGGGCCGTACCGGTCCTTCGGCGGGCCGTGGCATCGGTCCGGTGTGCGGCCGCGAGTGTTCTGGGCGCTGCTCGCGGGTCGTCCGGCGGCCACGCGGTGGCGCGTCGACGGGGCGCCGTTGCGCTGCCGCGTCACCCGAAGGACGGGGTACGCGCTTGCCACGTTTGCGTTCGTCAGAGCCACGCATCGCTTCTCGTCGCTTGGCCATCACGAACCTTCCCTTCTGACGATCTTTTCCGAGGTCCGCTTCTCGAGGGCTCGCAGCCGAACGGATGCACTGCGCGGATTGAGGGCGATCTCGTCGTCCCCTGCCTTTTCCGCGCCTCGCGTGAGCGGGACGAAGTAGGGCTCGTGGCCAGGAAGTTCCATCGGCAGGCCGGCCGGGGTGCGCGAGGCGGTCGCAGCGGCGAACTCGCCCTTGACGATTCGGTCCTCGAGCGACTGGTAGGCCATCACCACGATCCGTCCGTGTTGGCGCAGCGCCGCGAGAGCCGACGGGATGGCGGACCGCAGCGAGTCCAGCTCACCGTTGACCGCGGTGCGCAACGCCTGGAAGGTGCGCTTGCCGGGGTGTCCCCCGGTGCGGCGCGCGGGAATGGGGATGACGTCGTAGAGCACCTCGACCAGTTCGGCGGTCGTCTCGAACGGCTTCTGACTGCGGCGCCTGACGATTTCGCCTGCGATGCGGCTGGCGAAGCGCTCCTCGCCGAACTCCTGAAGGATCCTCGTCAGGGCCCTCTTGTCGTAGGTGTTGAGGATCTCGGCTGCCGTGAGTGGCGCGTCCTGATCCATGCGCATGTCGAGTGGTGCGTCGTGTGAGTAGGAGAAGCCGCGCTCGGCGCGGTCGAGTTGCATCGACGAGACGCCGAGATCGAAGAGCACCCCGTCGACGACGGTGTCGTCGGCCCAGAACCCGTCGTATCGGGTTTGCACGTATTCGACGCGGTCTCCGAAGGGAGCCAATCGCTCTCCCGCGATCGCCAGGGCGGTGCGGTCGCGGTCCAGGCCGACGAGACGAAGACCGGGCAGTTCGGTGAGGAAGCGTTCGGCGTGGCCGCCGGCGCCGAGGGTCGCGTCGACGAGGACGGCGCCTGCTCCGTCGGAGCTGAGCCGAGTCAGGGCGGGCTTGAGGAGTTCGACGCAGCGGTCCAGGAGGACCGGGTCGTGCGGGTGACGGTCGGACATAACAGCAGCACCCTTGCAAGAAGTGGCGGGGACATGTGTGCCTGCCCTTGCAGGGAGGTCCCTGCCCGAGAGTGCGGACCTGGCGTTGGGGAAGTACGTCAGGGCCGGTTCGGGCAGAGGCCACCTTGCAAGGGCTTGGCCGGTGTCAACGGTCGTTCTAGATGATGTCGCGCAGGGTGTCATCGCTGGCCGCGGAGAAGTTCTCTTCGTGGGTCTGCTGATATTCCTGCCACGCTCGGGCGTCCCAGATCTCCAGGTACTCGATCGAGCCGATCACCACGCACTCCTTGGAGAGGTCTGCGTATTGACGGTGGTCGGCCGACAGGGTGATCCGGCCTTGTGCGTCTGGGTGCTGTTCGTCGGTCGCCGCGGCAAGGTACCGCAGGTAGGCGCGGGCGTCCGGATTGCTCCGCGATGCCTGCGATGCCCGCTGTGCGAGCTTCTCGAATTCCGCTCTTGGGTAGACGGCGAGGCTGTGATCTTGACTCTTGGTGACCATCAACCCCCCTGCCAGTGCTTCGCGGAACTTGGCGGGCAGCGTGAGCCGCCCCTTGTCGTCGAGCTTGGGCGTGTAGGTGCCGAGAAACATCCCGTCACCTCCGCCTGCTGCCGAACTAGCGGAGCCCTAGCCGCTCCGTTGTCCGCCACATTACCCCACGATCCCCCACTTTGCTCCATTCATTGGCAAAAGACAGGCGCAAGCCCCCACCGCGCGCCACGAACGGGCCGTTTTCGGGCAGGGAATGGTCGACGATGCCGGCCTACGACACGAAAAGGCCAGCTAGAGGCACGTGGTGCTGGTGGTGGGGCGCGGTGGGGGAAGAGGGCTGACCACCCACCGTCAGGCGTCCGCCGCGGCGTGTCGAACGCAAAGAAAAAGGGCAGCTCCATGCGGAGCTGCCCTCAGGTGACGCAGACGTCACTCCTCGAAGCGGCGGCGGAACCTTTCCTCCATGCGGCTGGAGAACGAATTGCCGCCCTTGGCCCGCTTTTGCTGGGTCGAATTGGGCTCCGGTGCGGCGCCTTCACGGCCACCTGCGACACGCGGACCGGTGATGGCGTACACCACCCCACCGAACATCAGGATGAACCCGATGACGCTGAGAACGGGGAACCCACTGATCTGGGTAGCCCGGAACGCGACACCACAGATCAGCAACGCCAGACCGACGATGAAGACGACGGCGCCCTGCAGGCGACGACGCGCCGACGGTGCCCGAAGATTCCCGCCGCGCACACTCGACGCGAACTTGGGGTCCTCGGCATAAAGAGCGCTCTCGATCTGGTCGAGCATGCGCTGCTCATGATCGGAGAGTGGCATCCGCGCCTCCCATGTTGCGTCCCTGCTGCGGCCGCGAAATTGCGGCCGTGCGTTCGAAATACGTACGCCCGCGAATTGCGGGGCACCCTTGCCTCCATGATACGAGCAGAATCCGGCGCGTACCACCTACTTCCCCGAGTCACTTCGAGGTAGCCCCCGAACCGACGTCAGGCCTCGATTGTAGTTCGTGCCCCGCCGGTGGCGGGATCCCGCGTCGCTGACCGGATAATGACGTCGAATCGGCAACAGCGCGAAGGGCATTTTGAGGTTGGCCACGTTCCTGATCGACTTGTCACCCGGCGACATGCAACGGCGCCTCGGGGACGCCCTCGGCATCTACGTCGACGCCATGCGGTATCCCCGTGGCACCGAGGATCAGCGTGCCTCGATGTGGGTCGAGCACACCCACAGAAGGGGCTGGACGGCCGTCGCGGCCGTCGACGTCCCCGACCGCTCCCCTGAAGACCCCGACGGGCCGCCGCTGACCTCCGCCCCGATGCTCGGGGTGGCATACGGGTACTGCGGCGCACCCGATCAGTGGTGGCAACAGCAAGTCGTCCAAGGCTTGGAGCGTGGCGGCGCCGACAGGGCGCGCATCGTGGAGCTGACGACGGACTACTTCGAGCTCACCGAAGTTCACGTCCACCCGCGGGCGCAGGGACAGGGGCTCGGCGAGGCCCTGGTCCGTCGGCTGCTGCTGGGGCGCTCCGAGCCGCAGGTGTTGCTCTCCACCCCCGAGGTCGACGAGGAGGCCAACCGGGCGTGGCGGTTGTACCGGCGCCTCGGCTTCACCGACGTGATCAGGGGCTACCACTTCGCCGGAGATCCGCGGCCGTTCGCCATTCTCGGCAGAAATCTGCCGCTCTAGTACGTCGAGTCGTGCACCGGTCTGGCACCATGTCGGGGTGCCAACCCGCCGCAAACGCCTACTCGCTTTGCTTTTGCTGGTCCTGATCGCGCCCATGATCGCGGGTTGCGTGCGGGTGCGGGCCTCGATCACCGTGTCCCCCGACGACCGGGTGTCGGGCCAGATCATCGCCGCGGCCAAGCCCAAGGACGGCGACGACAAGGGCCCCCAGCTGCTCAACAGCCTGCCGTTCGCCAACAAGGTGTCGGTCTCGCCGTACGAGCGCGACGACTACGTCGGCTCCCAGGCGGTCTTCTCCGACCTGACGTTCGCCGAGCTGCCGCAGCTCGCCAACATGAACGCCGACGCCGCGGGGGTGGACATCTCGCTGCGGCGGGCCGGTGACCTGGTGATACTCGAAGGTCGGGCGGACCTGACCTCGCTCAACGATCCCGACGCCGACGTGTCGCTGAACGTCGCGTTCCCCGGCGACGTCACCTCGACCAACGGCGAACAGGTGTCCTCCGACGTCGTCCAGTGGACGCTCAAGCCGGGCGTGGTCAGCACGATGAACGCCCAAGCCCGCTACACAGACCCCAGCGCACGCTCGTTCGCCGGGGCGGCGATCTGGATGGGCGTCGCCGCGTTCCTGGTGGCCCTCGTCGTGGGCGGCGTCGCCTGGAACAGCCGTGACCGCAGCCCGGTGATGGCCAACCCGCACGACTCGCGCTGATGAATCCCACTAGTCTGAGGGTTCTTCGTAGTGAAAGGGGCGGGCGCTGAGCGTCAATGCTGCCGCGACACCGTCGGCCATGGAATTGGCGGGCGCCGTCACCGATCGACTGCGCGAATACCTGGCCACGCGCCGGGCCGGCGCCGCCTACATCGGTGCCGACTACGCGGAGATGACGGCCGCCCTCGAGGAGTTCGTCCTCCGCGGCGGCAAGCGGCTACGTCCCGCGTTCGCCTACTGGGGCTGGCGCGCAGTCGCACCGGCAGATCACCGCGCCACCTTGAATGAGGACTCCGACGCGCTGCTGCTGTTCTCTGCTCTCGAGTTGCTACACGCCTGCGCGCTGGTGCACGACGACGTCATCGACGCCTCGGCCACCCGGCGCGGACTTCCCACCGTCCACCGGCACTTCACCGACCTCCACCGCGAGCGCAACTGGCACGGCTCCCCCGAACAGTTCGGGCTGTCGACCGCCATCCTGCTCGGCGACCTGTCCCTGGTCTGGGCCGACGACATCGTCACCTCGGCCCACCTTCCGGCCGACGCCCACCGCCGCGTCCAACAGGTGTGGGCCGACATCCGCACCGAGGTCCTCGGCGGGCAGTTCCTCGACATCGTCGCCGAGGCGAGCGGCGCCGAGACCGTCGAATCCGCCATGAACGTCAACACGTACAAGACCGCGTCGTACACGGTGACGCGACCGCTGCAGCTCGGCGCGGCCGCCGCGGCCGACCGACCCGAGGTGCAGGCCACCTTCCATCAGGTCGGGACCAACCTCGGGGTGGCCTTCCAGCTGCGCGACGACGTCCTCGGCGTGTTCGGCGACCCCGCGGTCACCGGCAAGCCGTCCGGCGACGACCTTCGGTCGGGCAAGCGCACCGTGCTGCTCGCCGAGGCCGTGGAACGGGCCGACGGCTCGGACCCGTTGGCCGCCAAGATGTTGCGCACCTCCATCGGCACCGAGCTCTCGGAGGCCGACGTCCGGGAGCTCTGTCACGTCATCGAGTCCGTGGGCGCGCTCGCGGCAGTCGAGGCCCGCATCGAGCTGCTCACCGGGCAGGCCCTTGCCCTCCTCGACGCGGCGGACGTCAACGCCGACGCCAAGGTCGGTCTGGCCGAGCTCGCCAGATTGGCGTCGAACCGGACCGCCTGAGGCGCATGACGACTCCGACCGCCGCGCGCCAACCGAAATCCCGTTTCGGGAGCCACGTCTCGCGCCTGACCGCCTTCGCCGCGTCCCGGGAGGGCCGACCGGCCCGTCTCGGCTGCCTCGGCGCGGTGCTGATCACCCTCGGTGGCCTCGGGGCGGGCAGCACTCGGCTGCACGATCCGGTGCTCGAGTCGATTTCCTTGTCCTGGTTGCGCTTCGGGCACGGTCTGGTGTTCTCGTCGCTGCTGTTGTGGGGTGGCGTCGCGGTGATGCTGATCGCCTGGCTGCTGTTGGGTCGCCGGGTCGTCGACCGCACCGCGACCACGTACACGATGCTGGCGACGACCGGCTTCTGGTTGACGCCACTGCTGTTGAGCGCGCCGGTGTTCAGCCGCGACACGTACTCGTATCTGGCTCAGGGAGCCTTGCTGCGCGACGGGTTCGACCCCTACGTCGTCGGCCCGATCGAGAACCCCAATCCGTTGCTCGACGACGTGAGCCCGATCTGGACGACGACGACCGCCCCGTACGGTCCGGTGTTCATCCTGGTGGCCAAGTTCGTCACGATGGTCGTCGGCGACCACGTCATCCAGGGCACCATGCTGCTGCGGCTCTGCATGCTGCCCGGTCTGGTGATGCTGATCTGGGCCGCCCCGCGGATCGCGCGCCACGTCGGGGCCAACGGGCCTGCCGCGCTGTGGATCTGCGTGCTCAACCCGTTGGTGATCATCCACCTGATGGGTGGCGTCCACAACGAGATGCTGATGGTCGGCCTGATGATGGCGGCGATCGCACTGACCTTGCAGGACAGACCGGTGTGGGGCGTCGGCCTCATTGCGATCGCGGTCGCGGTCAAGGCGACGGCGGGCATCGCCCTGCCGTTCATGGTCTGGATGTGGATGCACCGGCTCAGGGAGAAACGCGGTCTCGGGCCTGCGCGCGCGTTCGGCTTCGCCACCGGCGCGTCGGCGCTCATCTTCGTGGTGGTGTTCGCCGTGGTGTCGTGGCTGGCGGGGGTCGGGCTCGGCTGGCTGACCGCGCTCGCGGGCTCGGTGAAAATCATCAACTGGCTGACGGTGCCGACCGCGGTGGCGAATCTGGTCAACGCGATCGGCGGCCTGTTCCTGCCGGTGAACTTCTATGCCGTGCTCGAGGTGACGCGCATCGCCGGGGTGGCGATCATCGCCATCTCACTTCCGCTGCTGTGGTGGCGTTTCCGCCACGACGACCGCGAGGCGCTGACGGGAATCGCGTTGGCGATGCTCGTCGTGGTGTTGTTCGTCCCCGCGGCGCTCCCCTGGTACTACACGTGGCCGCTGGCCGTGGTGTCGGCGCTGGCGCAGAGCAGGCAGTCGATCGCGGTCATCGCGGGGTTCTCGACGTGGATCATGGTGATCTTCAAGCCCGACGGCTCCCACGGCATGTACTCGTGGTTGCACGTAGCGCTCGCCACCGCGTGTGCGGCGGTGGCGTGGTACTCGCTGGCGAAGTCCCCCGAGAGCGCGGAGACCGAGAAGGCCCCCGCCGCCCCGTAGGTCGGCCCCTAGTACGCCATCGCCTGGGCGCGGCGAACCACCTCGCGGGCCTGATGCGAATGCAGCGCGTCGACCGGCCTGGCGTTCTCCACGACCTCTCCGGTGCCGTCGCGGCTGAGGGTCAGCGACGGATCCGGGGTGAAGAGCCACCGGACGATGTCGTTTTCGCTGTACCCGCCGTCGTGCAGCACGACAAGGAGGCCCGACAAACTCTTCACGACGTTGTTCTTGTCGTCGAAGAAGATCTTGGGCACCACGAGGACGCCGTTGCGGCGGACGCTGATGAGGTGCTTCTGGCGCAGGTGCTGGTGCACCTTGGTCACCGGGATGCCGAGGATGGACGCCACGGCGGGCAGGTCGTAGACGGCTTCGTCGGGGTCCAGAACGTCGTCGGCAGCCGGAATGTTGCTCACCGGTCCGAGTCTAAGATGCGTGCGTGGATACCAGCCAACGATCGGACCCGCTCGTCGGCATCGTGTTGGATACGCGGTACCGCGTCGACGCCCTGATCGCCACCGGTGGGATGTCCGCTGTGTACCGCGGACTGGATCTCCGGCTGGACCGTCCGGTGGCGCTGAAGGTAATGGATTCACGCTATGCGGGTGATTCCCAGTTCCTGGTGAGGTTCCAGCGGGAGGCCCGCGCCGTCGCCCGGCTGAAGGATCCCGGGCTGGTCGCGGTGTACGACCAGGGCCTCGGAGACCATGGCGCCGGCCTTCCGTACCTGGTCATGGAATTGATCGAGGGCGGCACGCTGCGTGAGCTGCTCCGTGAGCGCGGCCCGATGCCGCCGCATGCCGTCGCCGCGGTGCTGACGCCGATCCTCGGGGGACTCGCGGCGGCGCACCGGGCGGGGCTCGTGCACCGCGACATCAAACCGGAGAACGTGCTGATCTCCGACGACGGCGAGGTGAAGATCGCGGACTTCGGTTTGGTCCGCGCCGTCGCCGAGGCGAAGATCACCTCGACGAGTGTGATCCTCGGCACCGCCGCCTATTTGTCGCCCGAGCAGGTCGGAACCGGCGACGCGACCCCCGAGAGCGACGTCTACGGCGTCGGCATCCTCGCCTACGAATTGCTTACCGGGAGCACACCGTTCACCGGCGACAGCGTGCTCGCCGTGGCGTATCAGCGGATGGACAACGACGTGCCGCCGCCCAGTGCGGCGATCGCGGGGGTGCCGCCGCAATTCGACGAGTTGGTGCGGCGGGCGACCAGGCGCACGCCAGGGGACCGCTATCCCGACGCGACGGCGATGGGCGCCGCCCTCGACGCGATCGTGACCGAGCTGGGCCTGCCGTCGTTTCGGGTGCCTGCGCCTGCGAATTCCGCTCAGCACGTCGCCTCGGCGCAGTTTCAGAGCCGGCTGGACGACCGCGACGACCACACCACCGAGGCCACTGCGGCCCCGGCACCACCGACGCCGATCCTGCCCACCCGGGACGTGGCTCCCCCACCGGCGCCGCGTCAACACACCCGGGAGATGACGCGCGGCCCCGGCGATTGGGAGCGACCTGAAAGTCGTTACTTCCCAGGGCAATTCGCGGGCATCGACATCGACGAACTGGAGTGGGCCAGGCAACGTGGCCGACGCGTCACGATGTTCTGGTCGATCGGCATCCTGACGCTCACCGCACTGGTCGCCGCCGGAGCGTGGACGCTCGGCAGCAACCTGCAGGGGCTGTTCTGACCGAGCGTCAGCCCCGCAGCATCTCGGCGACCAGGAAGGCCAACTCGAGGGACTGCTGGGTGTTCAGTCGGGGGTCGCACGCCGTCTCGTAGCGCCCGGCCAGATCGGCGTCCGAAATGTCCTGCGCGCCACCGAGGCACTCCGTGACGTTCTCGCCGGTGATCTCGACGTGGATGCCGCCGGGGTGGGTGCCCAGCGAGCGATGCACCTCGAAGAAGCCTTGGACCTCGTCGACTATGCGGTCGAAGTGCCGCGTCTTGTAACCGGTCGACGACTCGTGGGTGTTGCCGTGCATCGGGTCGCACTGCCAGATCACCTGACGGCCCGTGGCCTGCACCTTCTCGATGATCGGCGGCAGCAGGTCGCGCACCTTGCCGTTGCCCATCCGGCTGACCAGCGTCAGACGGCCCGCCTGGTTGTGCGGATCGAGACGCTCGACGTATTCGACGGCCAACTCCGGCGGAGTCGTCGGCCCGATCTTGACGCCGATCGGGTTCGAGATGGTCTCCACGAAACCGATGTGCGCGCCGTCGAGTTGGCGGGTGCGGTCACCGATCCATACGTAGTGCGCCGACAGGTCGTAGAGCCGCGGCTCCGGCGCCTCGACGGGAAACTCGTTGGACAGCCGCAACATCGCCCGCTCGTAGTCGAGCACCAACGCCTCGTGGCTGGCGTAGATCTCGGCGGTCTGCAGGTTGATGTCGTTGACGCCGCATGCGCTCATGAACCGCAGCGCGCGGTCGATCTCGGCGGCCAGCGCCTCGTAGCGCGCACCCGCCGGCGAGGTGCGGACGAACTCACGGTTCCAGTCGTGCACCGATTCCAGCGAGGCGAGTCCCGACGACGTCATGGCCCGCACCAGGTTCATCGCGGCGCTGGCGTTGGCGTAGGCGCGCACCAGCCGCGACGCGTCGTGGTCGCGGACCGAGGCGTCGGGGGCGAACCCGTTGACCATGTCGCCGCGGTAGGACTTGAGCCCAAGCGCGTCGACGTCGGACGACCGCGGCTTGGCGTACTGGCCTGCGATGCGCGCGACCTTGACCACCGGCATGCTGGCGCCGTAGGTCAGCACGACGGCCATCTGCAGCAGCGTGCGGATGTTGGCCCGGATGTGCGGTTCGGTGTTGTCGACGAACGTCTCGGCGCAATCGCCTCCCTGGAGCAGGAACGCCTCTCCGCGCGCGACGTCGGCGAGGTGGCCCTTGAGCCGCTCGATCTCCGACGGGACGGTCACCGGCGGCACGCTCTCGAGGACCGTCCGCATTGCCTTGGCCTGGTCCGCGGGCCAGCTCGGCTGCTGGGCGGCCGGCTTGGCGAGGGCGGCGTCGAGCCGCTCGCGGAGGTCACTCGACAGCGGCGGGAGCTCCGGCAGCTGGTCGATGGGCACGTCGACGGTCCAGTTCACCCGTCCATGGTAACCGCGCGCAGACCCTCCCCTTGCATCCCGGTCCGTCCCATCGCCGCAGTTCAGGCGCGTGCGGCCCAGGACCCGTCATCCTCGTCGTCGGGTGCGGACAGACCCGTCACCAGACGGAACCTCGTGAGGTTGTGCCTTGCGTCGACCAGCGCGTCGTGGGTGTCCCTTGGCCGCGGCGGCATCCGCGGCGATCCCCGGTCTTCCCAGAACTGCCGCAGCTCCCTGGTGAACCGTGGGATCGCGGGCGGCAGATCGGTCATCGGCCCCCACAACTGGCAGAGCACGACGTGGTCGTAGGCGGCCACCCAGGCCCAGAGTTCGATGGTCTCGTCGCCGTCGACGTCGAAGAAGTCCTCGAGGTCCGAGCGGATCTGGCGGCGGGACTTCCACAGTTTCGACGACGGCGACGGCAGTTTCGGCAGCACGTGCTTGCGCACCCAGGCGCCGGCCCGCTCCGGATTGAATTCCGTTGAAATGGCGTAATATTCGCGACCATCCTCGGCGGCCACGCCGATCGAGATCAGGTCGATGGTGCGGCCGTCGTCGATGAACTCGGTGTCGTAGAAGTAGCGCATCAGGGGGCGTCCGTCCCCGCCGGGGCCGGAGCCGGATGGATCTCGCGGTCGAGCTGGGCGTCGACCTCGACGTCGTCGGGAAAGTGCGGCTCGCCCGCAATGACGTGTTGCAGCCAGAGTTTGGCCGACACGACGGGGCGGCGCAGCCGACGCTCCCGCTCCAGCGACCGATGCATCCGGCGGGGCCTGCGCCCGTAGCGCCACCGCGCCCACGGCGCGTGCGGGCGTGAGACCCGAATCGCGCCGACGATCAGCAGCGGCGTGATGAACATGCCCACCAGACCCGTCCACACCTTTCCCTTGAGCAGCACCATCACGGCCAGCGCCAGCGTGATCAGCGCAACCCCGACGACCATCGACCGGGCCAGCAACGACTGATCCTCTCGCCAGAACCCGATGTCGAAGAACGACAGCGGATTGAAGCCAAGGATGAGCAGCCCGGCCACCGCGACTGCGGCGAACACCGCGTCCACCGACGCCCGGCCGTCCTCGGACCAGTACACGTCCTGCAGGTGCAGGATCAGGGCGAACTCGTCGAGGACCAGCGCGGCGCCCATCCCGAAGAGGATGGCGGCGACGGTGAACTCCGGCACGCCGCCGTCGACGGCGAGCGTCACCATCGTCACCCCGGACACCATGACCAGGATCACACCGATGACGACGTGATGGATGTGGGTCGTCCCGTGACCCATGTTCCGCGGCTGCCACCACTTGGGCGGAGTGCCGTCGACGTTGTTGTTCTCGTTGTGCCGGATGTAGCGGACGATCGTGCGCGTCACCAGGAACGTCAGCAGAAACGCGATCAGGCACCACATCAGCGGTTGCCGGCCAGGCGGGATCGCCAAGTCGAGCCCGAAGTCGAACTTCCAATCGTCGAACACCCGGAAAACTTACGCCGACCTGCGCGCGTCGCGGACCGGATGGTCCCCGACTCGCCGGGGGCCACCGATACTCTGGTCCGCGACATGAGAATTCGGCAGTTCCGCAGCGGAGCGTGGTGGGCAGGCGCGGGATGGCGGCTGTTCCAGTTGCTCACCGTCGCGGCGGTGGTCTGGGCGGGGTGGCGGCTGCTGGCCGTGACCCCCTATCGCATCGACATCGACGTCTACCGAATGGGCGGTCGGGCGTGGCTCGACGGCACGTCCCTCTACCGCGACGGCGTGCTCTTCCACACCGTCGCCGGCCTCGATCTGCCGTTCACCTACCCGCCGCTTGCGGCCGCGGTCTTCGCTCCGTTCGCGATGCTGTCGCTGAACGCGGCGAGCGCGACCATCACCGCCGTCACCTTCGTGCTGCTGATGGTCACCACGGCGATCGTTCTGACCCGCCTCGGGGTGCTGGACGGGTGGCAACGGCGCTGCTGGCTGGCCGCGGCGATCGTCGCTCCGGCCGCGGTCTACCTGGAGCCCATTCGGTCGAACTTCGAATTCGGCCAGATCAACGTCGTGCTCATGACGCTCGTCATCGCCGACTGCGTGCCGAAGAAGACGCCATGGCCGCGGGGGCTGCTGCTCGGCGTGGCCATCGCGCTCAAGCTGACGCCCGCCGTGTTCCTGCTGTACTTCCTCCTTCGTCGCGACACCAGAGCGCTTCTGACCAGCGTGGCGTCGGCGGTGTTGGCGACGGCCGTCGGGTTCATCCTGGCCGCCAGGGATTCGTGGGAGTACTGGACTCAGACGATCCGCGACACCGACCGCATCGGCACCGCCACCTATCTGACCAACCAGAACATCGCGGGCACCCTGGCCCGCCTCGGCCTCGGTGAAACGCCGCGCTTCTTCGTATGGTTGGTCGCCTGCTTCGCCGTGCTCGGTCTGACCTGGTGGGCGGTTCGCCGGGTGCTGCGGCCGGGCGAGGGCGCCTCGGTACGGGCCGGCGACCAGGCGGCGCTCGCGCTGATCTGCGTGGCGATGTTCGGCTTGGTCGTCTCGCCGGTGTCGTGGTCGCACCACTGGGTGTGGGCGTTGCCGGCGATCCTGACGACCGGGGTACTCGGGGTGCGCTATCGCAGCGCCGCGATGGGTGTCCTCAGCGCGGTCGGGATCGTGCTGACCTACTTCGTGCCGATTCACCTGATGGTCGAACACGAGGAGACGTCTGCCGCGCTGTGGCGCCAACTCCTCGGCGGCTCGTACGTGTGGTGGGCGCTGGCCCTGATCGCCGTCTCGGGTGCGGTCACGCTGCGCGAGCGCGACGGCTCAGGGACGAACGCGGACGCCACACCGGCGCACGCGGCGACCTAGCCCGCAGCTGAGGTCGGCATCCGGGCGGGAGGTGTGCCGTCGGATCCGCCTGCCCCACCTTCGAGTGCAACCTTCACGTCGGCGGCGTAGAGGTCGACGTACTCCTGGCCGGACATCTGCATCAGTTCGTACATCACCTCGTCGATGACGGCACGCTCGATGAATCGGTTGCCCGCGAGGCCCTCGAACCGTGAGAAGTCCAGCGGCTTGCCGAAGCGGACCTCGACGCGGCCGAAGTGCCACATCTTCGATCCGGGCGGGTTGACGTCGTCGGTGCCGACCATGGCCACCGGGATGACGGGGACGCCGGTCTCCAACGCCAGCCGGGCGATGCCGGTCTTGCCCTTGTAGAGACGGCCGTCGGGCGAGCGGGTGCCCTCGGGGTACATGCCGAGGACCTTGCCCTTGCCGAGGATGCGCTTCGCGGTCGTCAGGGCGGCGAGTGCGGCGTCGGCGTCGGTCCGGTCGATCGGGACCTGTCCGGCGGCGGTGTAGAACCAGCGGGTGAACCAGCCCTTGAGTCCGGTGCCGGTGAAGTACTCCGCCTTGGCCAGGTAGGTGATCCGACGCCGGACCACCAGACACTTGTAGAAGCTGTCGGCGACGGCGAGGTGGTTACTGGCGAGGATGACGGCGCCGCGGTCCGGAACGTTTTCCAGCCCAACCACTTTCGGGCGACCGACCAACGTCAGCAGCGGGCCCATGAAGACGTATTTGAAGAGCCAATACCACATCGAGCCTCCCGCGCCGGGCTCCCGGACGGTGCCCTGCGACAACTGTACCCAGTCGCGGGTCAGTCCTCGACGGTGACGGGGATGTGTTGGTAGTGGCCCGGCGAAGATGGCGGCGGATCGCCGTCGGGTCGAGGGTCGGTCGGCGGCGACGGGGTGTCGGGACCGCCGGAACCGGGTCCCGTGGAGTCGGTCATGGCGTCGGTCATCGCGCGGACCACCGACAGCAACGCGACGCCGTGTTCGGCGATCACGCCGAGCAGCGGGTGCTGTTCGCCGGACACCAACGCGGCAAGGGCACACACCGGGCACCACACTTGCTGGCACTTGCCCTCGCTGCCCGAGGTGGCGCGCGCGGCGGCCATTCGGACGGCGGGGTCCAGCTTGTCGAGGATCGACTGCGCGAGCTGACGCAGCTCGGGAGGAAGGTCGGTGTGGAAGTCGCTCATGTCGGCCACACCTCGGGATTCGGTCGAAAGCGCACCGTCAGTTGACCGCCGCGCAGTTGCGCGTCCATCACGGTGCATCTCCGCAAGACGGACGCCAACCGAACCCGGCGACGCATGCCACCGGCGCCGATGATCAGGTCGTCGTCGACCCGGCCAAGCGTCAGCGAGTTCGGGTCGACCTGCGCCAACTCTAACCGCATCCGATAGACGGCATCGAGTCCGGATCCGGATTCTCGGTCGACCACCGGCCGCACGGGCGTCGGCGGCGCCGATCCGTCCCGGTGCCTGGCGGCATCGAGCAGTTCGGCCAGCGCCTTGGGTCCGATCGGCTCCCCCGCGAGGTGTGGGACGAGCACCAGGGTGACGTCGCCGATGGTGGCGTCCAGTTCGTCGAGGACGAGGCGCTGTTCGGCGATCCGCTCGGTGTACCAGTCGAATGCCGGGTGCTCGGGCAGGTTTCGGTATTCGTATGAATCGTCCTGCACCAACACTTGATTCACGATCAGCTCGTGCACCGACACCCCCATCAGCGCCAGCGACCCCAACGTTCGGGCCGCCTCGGCCGCCACCACCCGCTCTGGGGTGAGCACCAGGTGCGCGCTCACCAGGGCGGCGTCGGTGAGGAGTTCGCCGAGGCGTTCGGTGCTGGCGGCGATCCGTTCGACCAGTTCGACGATGCCCGCGGAGGCGACCTCGTCGCCCATGGACAGCCTGCGGTGCCGCGGCCAGGCCCGTTCGAGGTAGAGCCCGAACGTCGCCGGCAGGGTGAGCATCCGCATGGCATCGGCGGTGGACGCGCAGTCGACGACCACGTGATCCCACTGACCCGAGGCGGCCAGTTCGGCCACCTCGTCGAGGCCGAGCACCTCCTGAATGCCGGGAAACGCCGAAAGCTCTTCTGGTGCAACGTCTCCCAGATCGGATTCGGGGAATCGGGCGGCCAGCACGCCGGCCACCTGCCGCCACCGCCGTTCGAGCAGCGCCAGGGTGTCCAGAGCGAGGACGTCGAGGGAGCCGCCGAACCCGGCGTCGCTGCCCGCGTCGAGATCGGCCAAGACCCTGGTCGGCTCGCGCTCCCCCGTCGGCGCCACGCGGATGCCGAGGACGTCGCCCGTGGAATGGGCCTGGTCGGTCGACACGACCAGCACTCGCAGGCCGCTGCGCGCATCACGCACCGCGGCGGCGGTCGCCAAGGTGGACTTGCCTACTCCACCCTTGCCGACGAAGAGGCTGATCCTGGCACCGCCGGCCGCGGAAGGTCGGCCCGGATCGCTGCTCTCAGTCAGCCTCGACTCGTTTCTTGAGGTCCTTCAACGCGGTGTCGGTGAGCCGGCGTTCGGCCTTGCGCTTGAGCAATCCGATCATGGGAATGACCAGGTCGACCGACAGCTCGTAGGTGACGTCGGTACCGGAACCCTTGGGAGACAACAGGTATGCGCCGTCGAGGGCCCTCAGCAGGGAGCTCGACACCAGCGACCACCGCACCGACGCACGGTCGGCGGGCCAGGTGTAGGCCAGCACCATGGTGTCCTTGAGCACGGCGGCGTCGAGCACCAACCGCGCCTTCTTCGGGTAACCCTCGTCGTCGCTCTCGAGGACCTCGGTCTCCTTGTACTCGGCGACCCAGTCCGGGTAGGAGCCGATGTCGGCGATGACGTCCATCACCGTCGCGGGCTCGGCGTCGATGTAGATCGTCTGCGCAGTCTTGTCCGCCACGTGATCACTTCCCCGGGTCCTAGAGCGCTACTGGACTCACGTCCATTCGACCCGAAATGTACCCGTACCCCAGTCTGGAGTCCTCAATCAACCACCTACGCGAGCCGGGACACGCCGACCGCGCGTGACTCCTCGAGCTTCTGCTTGACCTCGAACGCCATCCGCTTGCCCGCCACGCGACGCTGATGATTGGCCTTGGCGAGGTTCATCTTGGCCAGCTCCCAAGCAGCGACTCCGGACGGCTCCGCATGCACGAAGTAGTGCAGGATCACGCCGTCGGACGACGCCTCCAGCCAGACTTCCATGGTGCCGGTCAGGGCTCCGGTGATGGTCCAGCGGTGCCCCGCGGGACCTCGGTCCTCGACCACCGTCAGCCGCAGATCGGGCCACCATCGCCGCCAACTCACCGGGTCCGCGATCGCCGCGCCGACGTCGACGGGGTCGGCGCACACGAACGTTTCGTCCGCCACCTGGATGCTGTTCATCGCTCACACCTTCACACACGCGCCGCCGCGGGCGGGCGGCGGCCGACTAGGCTGCCTTCACTGGGTATGGGTCCAAGTATCCGTCCACCCCAGGCCAACCCGTCGGAAAGGGCCAGATCGTGCGCGAGTTCAGCGTCCCCGCATCGTTCACCGTCGGCGAGCACGACACCGTTGCCGCCTCCGTGTTCTCCCATGCGGCCGACGACCCGGACCACGTCGTCATCCAGCGTCTCGTCGACGGATCGTGGACCGACGTGACGTGCGCACAGGTCGCCGACCAAGTGCGTTCGACGGCCCGCGGTTTGATCGCCGAGGGCGTGCAGGCCGGTGACCGCGTGGCGATCCTGTCGGCGACCCGTTACGAGTGGGCGATCGTCGACTTCGCGATCCTGTCGATCGGCGCGGTGACGGTGCCCATCTACGAGACCAGCTCCGTTGACCAGGTTCGGTTCGTGCTGTCCGACTCGGGCGCGGTGGCGGCGTTCGCCGAGACCGACGAACACTTCGACAAGATCGAACGGCTCAAGGCCGAACTGCCCGCATTGCGTCACGTGTACCGCGTCGACGGAACTGGCCCGGCCGCGCTCGACGAGCTCGCCAGGATCGGTGCCGACACCGACCCCGAGGCCGTGACGGCCCGGCTCGAGGCCGTGAAGTCGGCCGACGTCGCGACGCTGGTCTACACCTCAGGCACCACGGGAAGGCCCAAGGGTTGCGAGCTGACGCACTCCAACCTGCTGCACGAAATGCGCGGCGCCAAGGCGTGTTTCCCCGCCCTCCTCGACAAGGGCGAGAAGCTGCTTGTCTTCCTTCCGCTGGCGCACGTGTTGGCCCGGGCCATCACGATCGCGGCCTTCAGCAACAAGGTCACACTCGGCTTCACCAGCGACGTCAAGAACCTGGTGCCCATCCTCGGGGTGTTCAAGCCGACGCTGGTGGTGTCGGTGCCCCGCGTATTCGAGAAGGTGTACAACACCGCCGAACAGAACGCTCGCGACGGTGGCAAGGACAAGATCTTCGCCGCGGCCGCCGCAACTGCGATCGAGTGGAGCGAGGCCAAGGCGACCAGCGGGCGGGAGCGAAGCGACTCGGGGAAGAAACTAGCAGGTCCGGGTTTGGTTTTGAACCTCAAGCACGCCCTGTTCGACCGGCTGGTCTACGGCAAGTTGCGGGCCGCGCTCGGGGGCAACTGCCGTGCCGCGATCTCCGGTGGCGCGCCGCTGGGCGCCCGGCTCGGACACTTCTACCGCGGCGTCGGCGTCACCATCTACGAGGGCTACGGCCTCACCGAGACCAGCGCGGCGATCACCGTCAACCGGGTGGACGACGTCAAGGTCGGGTCGGTCGGAA